>Ga0065718_1000169_pt1 | contig 67127 bp, 71 predicted proteins | sample GBSCel77sediment_2_FD_59105 | JGI IMG/M metagenome (GOLD analysis project Ga0065718, IMG submission 59105) | Hot spring sediment microbial communities from Great Boiling Spring, Nevada - cellulolytic enrichment CS 77C v3 (version 3) | ecosystem: Environmental > Aquatic > Thermal springs > Hot...
AGGTTGAAAGTGATTGCTGTTGATTATGTTTTCGCTAATATGTGTTTGCATAAAAAGGGAATGGGGAGGATACTTAAGCCAAGGGGAAAGCTGGTTATTAAAGATTTGGATGAGCATCACGATCGCTGAATGGGTTTTAAGAGGGAAGATATAAGAAAGTGGTTTAAAGAGATGGGGATTAAAGAGATAGGCGTAGGTTGTGCAGGTGAAAACTGCTGTGCTCAATCTTGTGGTGGGGGAGAATATGCTAGCGTTAGTATATTTATATTCATCGCGTTGGGGCAGAAGCGATGTTTTTATCAAATTTTTCATGGGCTTTTGAAAAAGCTATTGATATAAACTGAGAAATTGCTTATAATATGGGAAAAAGCTTGGGAGGTGAGGGGTTTGACGAAGGCAGAACTTGTCCGGGAAGTTGCTGAGAGGACGGGTATGACCAAGAAGGATACTGCCTTAGTTGTTAACGCTGTTTTTGAGACGGTAATGGATGCCCTGTCTAAGGGGGAAAAGGTTCAGATAGCTGGTTTTGGGATATTCGAGGTTAGAGAGAGGGCCGAGAGGGTCGGAAGGAATCCAAGAACTGGTGAGGAGATTAAGATTCCACCTCGGAAGGTCCCCGTTTTCAGGGTAGGTAAGGAGCTCAGGACGAAGGTTACCGGTACGTGAGAAGGAAGTTTTCATGTTTTTGCGGGAAGGCTGGGGATCCTGGCCTTCCCTTTTATAATTATCATGAAGGTCTTTTTTGCTTTTCTTTTGCTTATTGTCCTTTATAGAGGCTGGAAGAAGGGAATAGTTCAAGGGTTTTTAAGATCGATAAGGCTTTCTTCCATTTTCCTTTGGCTTTTAGTGAGCATTACTTTAGTTTTCCTTGATTCCTATTTTACCTTTAGCAGGGCACAGGGAGGGCTAAGGTATATCTCGAAGTTCGGTAATATAGTTGGGGATGCTGATATTGTACTTCCTATTTTGATTTCTATAGTTTTACTCTTCATCTTTTTTCGCTCTGAAAGTCGGGAGGAGTTATTCATAGAGCTTGTTTGCGTTATTACCTTAACCACTCTTTTAGGGGATGTCTTCAAGGTCCTCGTGGGTAGGGCGCGTCCCTATATGGGAATGGGTCGTTTTTTCCTTTTTTAACCTTTCTCACTCCTTATTCAGCAACGATTTTCAGAGCTTTCCTTCAGGACATGTCCTTTTCTTTTCTTCATTATGCACTTGGTTTGCCTTTAGGCTCGGGTGGTGGTTCAGGTTTATCCTTCCTCTGCTTCCTATAGTTGTGGCTTATAATAGATTGGAGAGTAATAATCACTACTTTTCGGATGTTTTCTTCTCCTGGGTTTTGGGGTATGTTATTATAGCAAGATATATGAAGGAGGTGAGAGGGACTGAAGAGGGGCCTCTGGCTAGTAGCGCTTGTGTTATTCTGTCTTTCATCAGGCGTTTACTCCCTTGATAAGGGGAGGATATATGATGGAGTTTTAACCTACGCTAAGGAGATCCTTGAGATCTCCACCCTTTCTGAGAGGGCGAAGAGGGGATTTTATGAGGGCGTTGAAAGGGGCTTGAGGGATGCGATTAACTTCATTGAGGGGTTAAGCGTTGAGGAAGACCTTATAATAGATAATCTTAAAGAGATAGTGAAGTCTTCTCTCTTGTGGAGGTTTTCCGGGGAGGGTGTACGAGCCTTTATCGGAGGTTTTGGTAGACTAATATGTCTGGGTTTTAGCGTTGACGGCTCAGGTAAGATAGTGAAGAGGTTTATAGTAAGAGAGGTTAGCGCTTCTCACCTTAAGAAGATCCTTGAGCTCAGCGGTATACTTATAAACAGGTATGGCTTTCAGGCTTCATCGATAGAGTCATTCCTTCTGGAAAAGCTTTCTATGTTGGAAGAGAAAAGCAAAAGCGAGCTCGTTAAGTCTATAGTGGATCATTTAAGGGGGAAGATTCAAGAGGCGAAGAAAAAATGAATGGTTATACTTTAGACGTCTTTTTGAGGGGTAGATTAAAGCTTTATCAACCTAAGGAGGGACCGCGCTTCGGTGTTGAGGCCCTTTTGCTTACTGATTTTCTGACCCTCAGACCTAAGGATAGGGTTATAGAGTTAGGGACAGGAACGGGAATAGCTCTCCTTCTTTTAGCTCTTAAGGTTCCGGTGATGAAGTTCTTCGGGCTTGAACTACAGAAGGAGCTTGTGGAGATAGCCAGAAAGAACGTTGAGATAAACGGCTTTGATGATAGAATAGAGATAGTTGAGGGGGATTTAAGGAAGATAGAGGAGACGTTTTCTCCTGGTTCCTTTACTGTTGTTTTAGGTAATCCTCCCTATATACCATTGGAGGCAGGGAGAATCCCTTCGGATAGAGTGAGGGCCCTGGCTTACACGGAGGAGGGTTGTACCCTTGAGGAGTTCCTGAAGGCTTCGAGATATCTTCTTTCCACAGGTGGTAGGCTTTATCTAATATACAGGCCCTTTAGGCTACCCGATCTCATCTTCCATATGAGGAGATTGAAANTGGAACCTAAGGAGATCAGGTTCGTTCACTCTAAGGCGAGTGAAGATGCGGAGTTCGTGCTGGTCAAGGGCGTTAGAGATGGCTCTCCCTCACTTAGGGTTGCTTCCCCCCTCGTTCTTTACAATGAGGATGGTAGCTACAGCGATGAGCTTAAAAGAATATACATGGGTGAAGTTTGATGCCCCTTTATATCTGTCCTACTCCCATAGGAAACCTTGAGGATATCACCCTTAGAGTTTTGAGGATTTTAAAGGAATCTGATGTTATATTCGCTGAGGATACGAGAAGGGCTAGGATACTCTTAAGCAAATACGATATAGAGAGTAAGAGACTTTATAGCTATAATAAGGATAATTGGAGAAAGAGGATACCTCTTCTTGAAAGTTTGCTCCTTGAGGGAAAGATCGTCTCTCTTATAAGCGATGCTGGAACCCCCGGTATATCTGATATGGGTGTTGAGGCAATAAGACTCTGTGTGGATAAGGATTTTAAGGTTGAGGTTCTGCCCGGACCAACAGCTTTCGTTCCCGCTCTTCTTCTTTCTACCTTTACCCCTCACCCTTTTCTCTTCTATGGCTTTCTTCCTTCTCAGCGAGGGAGAAGGAGAAAGGTCTTATCTTCCTTGAAGAGTCTTCCCTTCACTTTGGTGTTTTATGAAGCTCCTCATAGGATATCCGAGAGCTTGTGTGATATACTTGAAGTGTTAGGTGATAGGAGAGGGTGCTTGGTAAGGGAGATAAGCAAGGTTCATGAGGAGGCCTTAAGGGGAAAGATATCTGAGCTTCTTGAGAGGTCTAAGGATCTAAAGGGAGAGATGGTGTTAGTCATAGAGGGGTGCCTGAAAGAGCCTGAGGTGAAGGAGGATTCTTTAGAGGATAAAATACTTCTTTTGATGAAAGAAGGATTTTCTTCGAAGGAGATAGCTCAGGAGCTTCATGATAAATTTGGGTTGTACTAAAAAGGAGGTTTATAAAAAGGTTTTAGAGTTGAAAGGGAGGGGTGAGTTTTGAAGAGCTTTTATATAACGACACCAATTTATTACGTTAATGATGTTCCTCATATAGGTCATGCTTATACGACGATAGCTGCTGATGTTATGGCTCGTTGGAAGAGGATGGAGGGGTATGATGTCCTCTTTTGCACTGGAACTGACGAGCATGGTCAGAAGATAAACAGGGCTGCTGAGAAACGTTGGCCTTCACCCTAAGGAGCTTGCAGATAGGGTGGTTGAGAACTTTAAAAGCCTTTGGGTCAAACTTAACATAAGCAACGATGACTTCATAAGGACCACTGAGGAACGCCATAAGAGGGTTGTTCAGGAAGCCTTTAAAAGGATGATAGAGTCAGGTGATATTTACAAAGGGGTTTACGAGGGTTGGTATTGCGTCTTTTGCGAAAGCTTCTGGAGCGAGTCCCAGCTTATTCCTGAGAGGAGATGCCCTGATTGCGGAAGAGAGGTTGAGATGGTCAGAGAGGAGACTTACTTCTTTAGGCTCTCTAAGTATCAGGATAGACTTCTTAAACACATGGAGGAGAACCCCGATTGCGTGAAGCCCGAGTCGCGCTTTAACGAGGTTTACAGTTTCATAAGAATGGGGTTAAAGGATATAAGCGTGACTAGAACCACGGTTAAATGGGGTATTCCCTTTCCCTTGGATCCCTCTCACGTCATTTATGTCTGGTTCGATGCGCTTATAAATTACCTTACGGTTGCAGGCTTTACTCAAGATGAGGAGAAGTTCAACAAATACTGGCCTGTGGTTCATCACCTCGTTGGTAAAGATATATTGAGATTCCATGCGGTTATATGGCCTGCCATGCTTATGTCCCTTGGGGTTAACCCTCCTAAGATGGTCTTCGCTCACGGATGGTGGACCGTCGAGGGGGAGAAGATGTCTAAGTCCAAGGGCAATGTTGTGGATCCCAACGAGGTCGTCGATAAGTATGGGGTGGATGCCTTTAGGTATTTCCTTCTCAGGGAGGTTCCCTTTGGGCTTGATGGGGACTTCTCCCGTGACGCCTTCATAAACAGGGTAAATGGGGAGCTAGCTGACAATTTTGGTAATCTTCTTAATAGGACCTTGGTCATGGTTGAAAAGTTCTTCGGTGGTGTGGTTCCTGAGCCTATGGAAGAGGAGGCGGTGGACAGGGAGATAGCTTCTTTAGCTTTGGAAACCTTTAGGAAAGCGAAGGAATACATGGATGAGTTCGGCTTCGATAAAGCCCTTAGGGAGATCTTGGCCCTTTCATCGAGGCTGAACAAGTATGTGGATGAGACATCTCCTTGGGCTTTGGCTCGGGAGGGGAGGAAAGGGAGATTGTCAAGCGTAATATACACGGTCCTCGAGGGGCTCAGGTTCCTAACCGTTATGTTAACCCCCTTCATACCTAAAAGTGGAGAGAGAGCTTGGNCGATGCTTGGTTTGGAGGGGAAGCCGGAGGATCACGGCTTTTCATCCTTGGTCTGGGGTAAGTTCCCTGTGGGTATAAGGGTTAAACCTGGAGAGGTTTTGTTCCCAAGGATAGAGGTTAAGACTGAGGTAAAAAGGGAGGAGATGAAGGTGGAGAGCTTCGTTAGCATCGATGAGTTTAGGAAGATGGATCTAAGGATAGCCAAGGTTCTTTCTGCGGAGAGGGTTCCGAAGACCGATAAACTTCTCAAGCTTGAAATAGACATAGGTGATGAAAGAAGGACCATAGTTGCTGGTATAGCTGAGGTATATTCTCCGGAGGAGCTCATAGGCAAGGAGGTTGTGGTCATCGCTAACCTTGAGCCTGCCAAGATAAAGGGTATAGTATCTCAAGGCATGCTTCTTGCTGCCATAGATAGGGATGGTAAGCCGGTTATACTGAGGCCGGAAAGAGATGTGGATCCAGGAAGCAAGGTGACTTAGAGATATGAAGCTTTTTGATAGCCATTGTCACTTAAATATGAGGCATTTTAAGGACGATTGGAAAAGTACTTACGAGAGGGGTTTGAAGGCAGGGGTATATAGAATGGTTGTTGTGGGATGGGATATATCATCGAGCGAGAGGGCGCTTAAGATGACTGATGAAGCCGAGGGGGTCTACGCTGCTTGTGGCTTTCATCCTCACGATTCCAAGCTCTTTCGCGATGGAGACGACGTTAAGCTCAGGAAGCTTCTTTCCCATCCCAAAAGTGTGGCCTTGGGGGAGATAGGTTTGGATTATTATTATGATAATTCGCCAAGGGATGTCCAGCTTAAGGTCTTTGAGGCTCAGCTTGCTCTGGCNAAGGAGATAGACAAACCCGTCGTTATACATGTGAGGGATGCTTACGAAGAGGCTCTTTCGGTTGTTAGGAACGTGGGACTTCCTTCAAGCGGAGGGGTGTTGCACTGTTATACTGGCGGGACGAGCTTTATAGAGAAAGCCCTATCTTTTGGATTTTACATATCCTTTTCCGGTATAATCACCTTTCCTAACGCCGATGACTTAAGAGAATCTGCCAAGATGGTTCCTAAAGAGAAGCTCCTTATAGAGACAGACTCTCCTTACTTAGCTCCTAAGCCTCATAGGGGAAAGAGAAACGAACCATCTTATCTAATATATGTGTTAAGGGGATTAGCTAACGTGAGGGGTGAGGAAGAGGAAGAGCTTGCTCTTGTAACCTATGAAAATGCAAATAGGTTTTTCAGAATTAATTATTTGTGATAAAATATTCTTATAAAGGTGGAAAGGAGGTAATTGTTGTAGAAAAAACTTATCGGGTGGTTGGTGATATGTTTAGGCGTTGGGGTTATGGCCGTGGGAGCAATCGCTCAATCTTCTTATACACAGCCTTCTCAAGTTGGCGAGGTTGCNAAGGTTGTTGAGGAGACGGCTCACGGTTCGATTAACTGGACCGAGGATTATGTTGAGGCCTCTGGTTCTGCCGTTCCTCCTACTACTGCCGTTAATCCAGCGCAGGGGAAGCTCTTGGCCAAGAGGGGAGCTATCCTTGACCTTCAGAGGAACTTACTTGAGACCATAAAGGGTGTGAGGATTGATAGCCAAACCCTAATGGAGAACTTCATGGTCAAGAGCGATATAGTTAGGAGCGAGGTTGAGGGATGGGTAAAGGGAGTAGAGGTTGTAAGGGAGAAATGGGATGGCGAAATATACACCGTATGGGGAAGGATATATCTTAAGAAGGTCAGGAAGGTTGTCGCTGATACTTTAGGTATCCAACCTAAGGAAGTTACACCTCCACCTCCTAAGGCTAACTACACTGGACTTGTACTTGATGCAAGAGACGTTCCTTTGATTCCTGCTACAACCTTTAGGATACTCGATCCCAATGGGAAGGAAGTCTACTCTATAAATCACGTTGACAGGGAGAGGTTTATGGCTAGTGGAATGGCTGCCTATCAGACAAACATAAACTGGGCAACTGGAGACCCAAGGGTTGGAACCAGGCCTTTGGTCGCGAAGGCTATTAAGACGGTTTCCCCCAATAACGTTGACGTTGTAATATCCCAGAAAGAAGCTGATGCTATAAGGAATAATAACTATGATTTTAGGCCCGCGTGTAGGGTGATAGTCGTTAAGCGGTGATCCTTGATGAGGCTTACTTTTAATTTTTCCCTTCTATTTCTTTTTATTCTTTTAATATCTTTTCCTGTTATAGGCCTTGAAAAGGGTGAAACGACCGTTGAGGTTGAGGGAGCTGGAGCTATTATCGGCGGAGATAAGGAAAGGGCCTTTGAGGAGGCTAAGAGGGATGCCTTTAGGAACGCNATAGAGCAGGGGTTGGGGGTCTTGATTCAGGGTATAACCGAGATGGAGAACTTCCAAGTTATAAGGGATAAAGTTATGGCTCAGTCAAAGGGGCTTATAACCGGTTACAAGGTACTCAGTAGATGGGAAGAGGATGGCATAGTTAAGGTTAAGATAAGGGCCACCGTCGCCCTAAGTAAGCTAAACGATGTCTTAGGGCCGGTGGTCATCGATACCCTTGGTAACCCAGTTTTGATGGTTTGCGTTGCTGAAAGCATCGATGGTAAGACGCCCTTTATCTCTGTCAGCGAATCCACCATATTGAGCGTCTTTCAGAATGCTGGCTATCATGTAGTTAATCCCAGTCAGATAGATGCTAATAGGCGCAGGGAGGCTACAGAGGCGAGCCTCACCGGTGACAAATCCAAGCTCATAGAGCTGGCGAAGAGGCACGATGCGGATGTTGTTATTTCGGGCAAAGCTATGGCTGTTCCTTACACTTCGCAGGTGGTTTCAGGCCAGAAGCTTTATGGCGTTCAGGCTCAACTTAGCATAGAGGCTATAATAACGCAGACGGGGAAAGTGCTTGGGGTTGCTATACCGTCAGTTAGGAAGGTAGGCTTAAGCGTGGAGGATGCTGCTATGAAGGGACTCAAGGAGGCTGCCGATGAGGCTGCGAGGAAGCTAGTTTATGAGGTTGCCTATGCGATGCTGGGGCAAACGGGCAAGGGTATAGCTGGAAGGACGATTCAGGTTAGGATAGAGGGGTTAAACTTCACTCAGGCGAGGAAGATAAAGGGAGAGATGGAGAAGTTTAAGGGGGTTGTCGGGGTATACCAGAGGAGCTTTGTTGACGGTAATTTGGTTGTGGACCGTTAACATTGAGGGTAACGCTGAGGACTTAGCGGTCAGACTTGAGGAGCTTGGCCTTGAGGTCGTAAACTTTACCGCAAACAACATAGTTTGTCGGTTTAAAGGAGGAGGAGGGAATTGAAGTTTGGACGTTTCCCTTTTCCTGATTTTGACCTTTTCCCTACCAGTTTTTGCGATTCCCTATAATGTAGATCTTTCCCTTCTTAGGAAATTTAACGAAGATAATCTTGCTCTCCAGGGTTTCCCCTGGGGGAGCATAAACTGGGAGGAGAATGTCGTTATAGTTAAGGGCATAGGTAGGGTTCCTGAAAGCTACGAGAGTGAGGCTCAGGCCAGGCTTCTTGCAAGAAGGGGTGCTATCTTAGTCGCTCAGAGAAACGCCTTATTTTTACTTTATCAGCTAAACTATCCTCTTCCCAAGAACTATAACACGGTTAAGATAAAGGGAGTTGTCGGGGGAGGTTATATAGTTGAGGAGAGCTTTGATGGTAAGGTTTATACGGTGGTTTTGAAGATACCCTTGAAGGAGTTGTTAGAGTATAGTGTGGAGATTCAGTAAAGGAGGGTTGTTTTAAGATAACATGAGAAGGGTGATTTGGGGTTTGGTTTTGGTTTTCGGGTTTTTAAGTTTGAGCTCTGTTGGTTTTTGGAGCTTCCGATAAGATGAGGGTTGCCGTTATAGATTTCAGCAATAACGTGACTGGACCGGAGAGTGAGCAGGTTGAGGCCGTTAGAAGGGCTATAACCGATATGTTCATTACTGAGCTATGGAAGACGCAGATGTTCTCGATAGTGGAAAGAAGCCGCCTTGAAGCCATAGCCAGGGAGCATAGGTTAGCGCAGGCGGGTTTAGTTGATGCGACGACGGCGGCTCAGTTGGGTAAACTTCTTGGTGTGGAGGCTATTATAACCGGTAGCATAACCCAGTTCACGCTGAAGAAGAGAGGTGGTTTTATACCCATTCCTCAGCTGGGTGGAATAGCCGTTGGAGAAACGGAGGCCTTTGTTACGCTAGACGTTAGGATCGTTAACGTTGAGACAGGCGAGATAATACTTGTGGCTAAGGAGACTGGTCAAGCTACCCATAGCATGGGTGGGGTTGCCTTTGGAGGACTCATAGCCGGTCAGGGAGAAGCGGAAGGGATCTTGGCGGCTGCTACTCGTCAGTGTGTAGAAAAGCTCGTTAAGAAGATCGGGGCTATTAGGGCGCGGGGAGGCAAGATGGTATATCACGTTATAAGAAGTGAGAGAGGTAGGGTTTACATAGATGCCGGAGAAGCGAACGCTGGTGTAACGCCGGGGAACTATTTCGCAGTCTACGTCGAAGGGGAGCCCATCTATGGTGTTAAAGGTGAGCTCTTAGGGGTTGAGAAGAACTACATAGCTGTTCTTGAGGTTGAGGAGGTTTATCCCCAGTACTCTATAGCCAGCGTAGTTAAGGGTAAGGGAGTGATGAGAGGGGATAAGGTCGAGCCTTTGTTTGATCCTTCTGCTGTCGAAAAGATAAATATAAGGCCGAGGATACTTGCTGAGGGGGCATCTGGGTCGCCTTCCCAAGGGCAGCCCGGTGAAACTCCGCCTCCACCACCTTCAGCTGGAGGGCAAACTCCACCACCTCCTCCACCTCCACCAGCGCCTCAAAGCGTTTCAATACTTAACACCGGAACTACGGTTGAAGTTATAGAGCTTTGGCCTATAAGCTCTGATCTGAAGAATAACCTGATAAGGCTTCACAAGGCTGGGTATTATAACTATTCGAAGAAGAATTACTCTCTTGCTATTCAGAACTATAAGCTTGCCTTCGACTCCTATAATGGTAATTATGTTGCCTGCTACTGGTTAGGAAGGATTTACTATGAAATGGGCAGGAGAAAGGAAGCTATAGAATGGTGGCGAAAGGGATTAAGCATCAATCCTAACTATGAGCCCGTTAAGAACAAGCTTAAGGAGGTTGGAGCCCTTTGATTAGGAAGATCTTAGTTTTGTTGGTTTTGCTTTGTGCGCTAACTGGTATAGCCCTGGCTTACTTGCCCAGCGATGGAAGGGTTGTCGTGATCCTGGATAACCATCTTGCAGAGTCTAAGATAATGGAGGCGCTAATAAGCTCGGGGTACAATGTAGTTGAAAGGGAGGAGTTGGAGAAGATAAAGAAAAGCCAGGCAGCCATTTTAGCCCTTCAGGGAAATGCAGAAGCCATAATGAAGCTTGGGAATGCCTATAGAATAGCTTACTTCGTTAGGGGTAAGAGTCAGTTTGAGGAGCCAAGGTTAAATGAGTTTAACCTTTATACGGCTACGGCATCCCTTTCTATTCAAGCCTATAGGACTAAGGATGCGCGCTTCCTATTAAGTCAGGTCTTTTCGGCGAAGGCAGTTGGCTATACCGGGGAAGAAGCACAAAGGAAGGCTTTAATTGAGGCAGCATCTAAGGCTGCTACCTTTCTTATAGGTGCCCAGCATCCGAGCGAGGTTTCAGGACCTGCTAGAGCTATCCTGAGAGGGGTGTCCGATTACGGAATAGTTAATAGCGTTTACGAGAAAATACGTGGTTTTCCTGGAAGCAGGAACGTTAAGGTTGTTTCCTACGGCGGAGGGCAAGCGATTATAGAGTTTCTCTACTCGGGGGATTTAAATAGCTTGGCTCAAAGCCTTAAAACTGCTGGTTTACCTATAGAGGTCGTTTCGGTTCAGGGAAGGGTGATACATATCAATTGCTATTGAATAAGATGGTCGGGGCAACCGGACTTGAACCGGTGACCTCCTGCTCCCGAAGCAGGCGCGCTAACCAGTCTGCGCTATCGCCCCGACCTTCTACCTTATTTTATCATCTACCGTTTTCTTTGGTCAAGCTTATGAGTCTTTTCCTCTATGCTAAGAAGTCTCTCTATAGCATTCTTGAGGTTGCTTACGCTTTCCTGAAGGCTTTGAGATAGCGAAGCGTAATTCTCTACGGTTTCCTTGACCCTTTCAATCGGTTCCTTCAAGGTGGTTATGCTTCCTTTAAGGTGGTTTAAGGTGCTCGCTATCTCTCCCGCTGAGCTTGAGCTCTGGTCGGCAAGCTTGCTTACCTCGCTTGCTACGACTGCGAAGCCCTTGCCTAACTCTCCCGCTCGCGCAGCTTCGATGGAAGCGTTAAGCCCTATCATCTTGGTCTGCTTAGCTATCCCTTGGATAGATTTAATAATGTCGTTCACCTTCTCCGCTTCGCCTATGAGCTCCTCTATCTTATCGGTGAGGGATAGAGTTAACTTCTTTACTTGATCCGTTCCCTTATATAACGTTTCTGAGAGCTTGGTTAATGTGGGTAAGGCTTCCTCTATCTTGACCTTGGTATCTCCAAGCTCCTTTATCTGTTCCAATAGAACCGACTTCTCCCTCTCCTCGTACTCTATTATATCCCAGATAAACTTAGCATCCTTGGCCTTAAGGAGGCTCGCGTGAGGTGGCTTTTTCCTTTCAAGCTCATTTGCTACCTCCTCTCTTCCCGTTACCTCTATTATCAGATCAAAAGAGCGAGACAGAAGTTCATCGATCTTCGTCGTAGTGAATATACCATATTTTTTAGCTTCAAGTATAGCTGGGGCATCGGGTCTTACGTCCATTATACCTGATATAGGTATGTTTAGTTTCTTAAACTGCTTTAGCAGGCTCAAAGCACCCCTTCCGCCGCCAACCAAAACAACACCCCTATACATTTGTTATATCCACCCCTTTTCACTCTTCTTATAAGCTTATAATCACCCCGATTATCCTGCTCCAGGGTGCGTATTTCCCGCCGTATCCATAGGGAGCTTCATATAAAACCAGTAATATTTTATCATTATCAAGCTGGACTGCCGATGGGTATCCGGAGTCGCCTAGGAGTAGGTCACCGCTAGAAGTTACATGCCCCCTGGGTTTGTAGATAATCCTCTTTCTTTCCTTTTCAAAACTATACTCTGGCGGAAGAGCTTCAACCATAGCTGTGGCCTCAGGTAGGTCTTTGCCCTTGGGTATAGGAGCCGTAGGCCTTATGTCTCTTAAGCCCAGGTTATAAAGCAACTTTTCTAAGAACCAGCTTTCCTTAAAGTATAGCTCTGTATCTCTGAAGCTTAGTATAATCCTTCCGTCTCTCAGCCTAAGCAGATGGGGAGAATGACCATAGAAGGGGAGAGGTCTTGGTTCATCCCAGCTTGCCCCGCCGTCTTTAGATTGAGATATGTATAGAGGACCTAGATTTGTTCTTAAGACGCTGATCAATCTTTTTCCTTCGTCATCAAGCTTAGCTATCGCAGGTTCATAGAATTCTATACCTTCTTTGCCCCCCTCGGCAATGATAATAGGCTTCTTCTCCCACGATTTACCATAGTCCTCGCTTATTAGCAGGAATGCGGAGGATCCCTTTCCTTCCAGTGGACCGTATGCTGGAAGGAGGAGAACTCCCTTTCTCAGCTCCAATACGCTATCTGAGGTTGCGGAGTTAGGGAAGATCATCTTCGGTTCTTCCCAAGTCTCTCCGTTATCGGAGCTAAAAGAGACGTATATGGAGCTCGTAGGGTTATCCCTGTCTCCATCCCCCCAGTGAAACCAGTTTAAGATGATTTGACCGTTTGAGAGGGTTGCTATCGATGGATCTCTATCGTCGGATNCGAGGCTATACTCACCCTCATATCGCACAAATCTTTCGGGTATGTGAATTATCTCTTTGGTTTCCCAGCTTTTGCCTCTGTCTCTGCTTCTTGAGAGGAATATCCTACCGTCTCTCCCCCAAACATGGGCTTTCCCAACCCTGAAGACCACAAGGATATCTCCGTTGGGAGCTATATTTACGTCGGGAAAGCCAGCATGTAACGGAGTTCCCTCGTAAATGGTGAACTCTTCTAGGATCATTTCCCTATCCACTTCCTTGCGAGCTCAACCGCCTGGAAGGGGTCCTTACCATATCCATCAGCTCCGCAGCTTATCGCGAAACCTTCGTTTACAGCTGCTCCACCAACCATGACCTTTACTTGAGGTAAATTCTCTTTAATTAACTTCACGGTTTTCTTCATGTTTTCAAGCATGGTGGTCATAAGGCAACTTAATCCTACGACATCTGGTGTGATTTCCTTAGCCTTTCTTAGAACCTCCTCTGCTGGTACATCTTTCCCCAGATCTATTACCTCGTAGCCAAAACTCTCAAGGACAAGTCCCACTATCTTCTTACCGAGGTCATGAAGGTCTCCCTCAACCGTTGCCATTAGTATTTTACCCTTCTTGCTTTCTGACCTTGGTGAGTGTTTTCTTACAACCTCAAAGACGGCGCTTGCCGCTTCAGCGGATGCTATAAGCTGTGGCAGAAAGAAGATCTTTTTCTCGTATTTTTCACCTACCTCCTCTAATCCTGGTATCACGTACCTTTCTATCAGTGATAGGGGCTCCTCTACTGAGGATATGAGTACCTCTGCCTCCTTGTAAGCCCTCTCAGTTTCTCCTCTTATTATGAGATCCTTAAGGTTTAGCTCCAGAGCTTTGCTTTCCTTTTCTTCTCTTCCTGGGCCTACCAGCTCTATGAATCTCTTTCCTCTTTTATCTCTTCCGATTAGAAAGTCGGAAGCAAGGATCGTTTCTACTATATCCCTTTGCATTGGGTTTATTATTGCGAAGGATAGTCCTGCTGATATCGCCATGGCCAAGAAGGCCGAGTTTAATATATCCCTCGATGGTAATCCATGGGATATGTTAGATATACCCAATACAGTTTTAATTCCGTCTTCGCTCAGTTTTCTTATAACCTTTAAGGTTGTTGTAGCTTCAGCTGAGCCAGCAGGTAGGGTGAGTGGGTCTATGATCACGTCTTCCTTGGGTATACCGTATCGAGAGGCTTCTTCCAATATCTTGTAAGCTATATCTATTCTCTCTTCAGCTGTTTCAGGGATGCCCTTCTCATCCATGGTCAGGCCTATGATCGATGCTCCGTACTTCTTTGTCAACGGTAACATTCCCTCTAAGGATCTTCTCTTTGCTGTGGTTGAGTTTATGAGTGGCTTGCCGGGGTAGGATCCTCAAGCCAGATTCTATAACGATAGGGTCATCGCTATCAAAGGAAATAGGAGCGCTAATAACCTTTAGGAGCTCTAATGTCGCTTTTCTCATAGTCCCTTTCCTATCTATCTCTGGAACACCAACGTTCAGGTCTATCAGATCGGCACCCGCTAGCTCTTGCTCTATAGCCTCTCTCTTCAGCATTTCAAACTTGCCCTCTTTTAGCTCCTTTGCCAAGATCTTTCTTCCTGTGGGGTTTATCCTTTCCCCTATTATTATGGTTCTACTACCGTTGCACTCTAAAAGCCTAGATCTGCTCGTGAAAAATATCCCAGACTTTTTTTGTCTTTTTACTACCTCTTTCCCCTTAAGCTCCCTCGCGAGCAAGCTTATGTGAAGGGGAGTTGTTCCACAACAACCTCCTATTATGTTAGCCCCGCTTTTGTAAATATCCACCGCAAGCTCTAGGAACCTCTCCGGTGGAACCTCATCCCATTTATCAGGGGGGCCGGGCGATTGGGGTAGGCTATGATAGGGGTTTCCGTATAGCTTGCCATCTCTTTTACGATTTCAGGGAATATGAAGGGATCTGTACCGCAGTTCGCTCCGATAACGTCAGCTTTCCATGCGCTTAAGCTTACGCTACCTATACCAGGAGATGTTCCGGTTACGGTTAGACTCCCCTCCGTGAATGTTAAGGAGCAGATTATCGGCTTTCTTTGGGGGAGCTCCCTTAGGGCTAAAATAGCCGCTTTAACCTCCATTATATCTATAGCAGTTTCCACTAAAAACAGGTCTACTCCCCCATCTAATAGAGCCTGGCCCTGCTCTTTAAAGATGTTTACCGCTTCCTCGAAGCCTAAGTCCCCCAAAGGTTCTATCATTCTTCCTAAGGGGCCTATAGAGCCTGCCACCAAAGCCATACCGCGTGAGGCCTCTTTAGCTATTTCCGCTGCCCTTCTGTTTATCTCGTAAAGTTTGCCTTCCAGTCCCTTGCTTTTCAGTTTTATTCTGTTTCCGCCGAAGGAATTAGTGGTTATTATTTCTGCTCCAGCGTCTACATAGGATGCGTGAACATCTTTAACTATATCTGGGTATGATAGGTTTAGCTCTTCAGGTATGGCTGTTGGAGGAAGCCCTCTCTTATAGAGCTCTGTTCCAGTTGCACCATCTAAGATCATGACCCTCTTGAAATCTAGCTTCACCCTTCCATCACCCCTATTAGAGCGGTAACTGACTTTCTTGGTATTAGCATATAGGAAGGAGAGACCCTTATGCCAAGGGAATCTCCCCCTAAGACCTTAAGGAGTTCCCCTTGAATAAGGAGGGGGAGGTCTCCATAGCCTGGGCTGTATCTTCTTGTCAGTTTTAACTTTCTTCTTGTAGCTTCAGCTATAAGCAGATTATTTAGGTAGTCCATGGCCGTATCTGCTGCGGTTGACCCTATAGCGTCTAAGATAGTTGCTTCAAGGAACCTTTTTCTACTTGTCAATTCGTCAACCTCTCTTTCTAAAGCCTCTCCTATGGTTGTTGCACAGACTATGACTTCTATAGAATCCTTAAGTAGCTTGGCTATGTCCTTTCCAGGAAGGACAAGTTCCTCTGTTTCTACCAGGTTTTCGCCTTTGGATTTTATCCTTAAGCTCTTAGAGAATATCGCTGCGCTTATGAAAGCCTTGCTCTGAGCGATTAATCGCTCTATCAGAAAATGGATTTCGTTTGAAACAAGAGTAATACCTCTATATTCTCCAAGGTATCTCCTTACTTCTCCTATATTTATCACTATCGGGATGTTTCTTAGGCTTATCTCGAAGCTCATCTATCATATTATATCATTTAAGTAACATTTCCCTGGGCCCTTCGTAGGAGATGTGCTTTGCTACATTTTGAGCTTCTTTGTAAGGTATTTCTCCCTTTTCCACCATCTCTCCTAAGACGTTTGAAAGGACCCTTCTAAAGACCTCGGTCCGCGAGCCGAAGGAAAGAAGCTTTCTTGAGTCTGTCACCATGCCGGGGATATTGTAAAGAAGGTCAACCGTGGCTATATACTTGAGATGGGTTTCCATTCCATAGGGGCTATCGTTAAACCACCATGGGGCCCCGATGAATACGTTAGGGAAGGCTCGGGCAATCGTCGCTATGGTTGGAAGATGGGTTGGGTCTAAGACGTATATTATTATTCTCAGCTTGCCATCAAACTCGTTTAGAAAATATTGAAGCCCTTCAGCTATCCTTATGAAGTTCGTTGAGATGTCTCCACCAGAGTTATGTCCCAAATCGTTTAGTAGTTTCGCTCTGTAGTCTCGAAGTGCCCCTATATGAAGCTGTGTTATCCAGTTTGTCTCTTGATTCATTTTCCCAAACTCGAGCATTATGAATGACTTGAAGTCTATTATCTCCTCTTCCTTTAACTCTTTACCTGACATCGCCTTTTTGTATATTTCCTCTGCCCTTTTCTTTTCTACAAAGTATATCAAAGGCTCAAGTAAAGCGTGGTCGCTTCCTATACATCCATAAGCATTGAAGCTCTCGTGGGATTTCCAAAGAGCGCTTAAGAAACCATCAAGATGTGAGACCTCCTCTTTGTATCTTTCCCCAAGCTTTATAACGTATTCCTTCCATTCTCTTTTCTCTATATTCATAGCGTTATCAGGTCTCCATGTGGGTAGCGTCTTAAACTCTTTGATATTTTCGTTAGCCTTCCTGTGATATTCGAGATTTGAGATGGGGTCGTCTGTTGTGCATAAAACTTCTGCTTTTATTTTTTTGAGTATCTCTCGCGGGCTCATGTCAGGTCTTGCTAAGATTTTCTTGCTTTCCTCCCATATCTCCTCCGCTGTGTCCTGGGAGATTATCTTTCTTATACCTAGGACTCTCCATAGGTCGAGGTGGATCCACTCGTAGGTGGGGTTACCGACTAGCCTGGGAAAGACCCTCGCTAAGGCAAGCCATTTCTCCTTATTAGATGCCCCTCCAGTTATGTGGCTTTCAGGGATGCTACACCTTCTCATGAGGCTCCATACATAATGGTCCGTTGCTCCTTCCGCTTCCCATATATCGTTCCAGTTCTCCTTTTCAAGTAGCTCTCTCGAATCCAGGTGGTTATGAAGGTCTATAATCGGGAGATTTTGGATGCTTTCATAGATTTTTTTCGCCGTATTATTGGTTAAAAGGTAATTTTCTCCTAAAAACATTCTTTCACCCCCCATCTTTGAGAATATGAAAATAGCTTTCTTAATGATAGCATAATATTATAGGTTAAGGCTGGTAGAGGGGGGAAAGGGCGTGAATACCTTAAGGAAGGCTATGCAGATTTTAGATTACGTGATTTTTTCGCCTGGGGATGTAAGCATAACCGATGTGGCGAGAGAGTTTAATATGAGTGTATCTAACGCATATAAGTATTTGAAGGTTTTTGAGGAGCTCGGCTTCATCGTGAGAAAGAGGGATAAGAGATATATACCTGGTTATAAGTTAGCTGAATATGGCTCTATGGTTTTAAGGAAGATAGACGTGAGGGAGATAGCTCATCCCTACCTTGTAGATGTGATGGCTAAGACGGGCCAAACGGTTCATTTGGTCCTAAAGGATGGCTTTGATGGAGTTTACATAGATAAGGTGGAGGGGGTATATAGCATACCAATGGTCTCAAGGGTGGGGATGAAGGTCGAGCTTTACGCTTCCGCATCGGGCAAGGCCATCTTAGCTTATTTACCTGAGAGTGAGATTGAGGAGTATCTTTCAAAAAAAGAGGCTTAATCGGAAAACGCCAAATACTATAACCGATCCTCAGATGTTAAAAGGGGAGCTTAAGAAAATTAGGGAACTGGGATATGCCGTTGATAATGAAGAGAACGAGATAGGTATAAAGTGCGTTGGAGTTCCCATATTTGACCATACAGGTTACCCTATCGCTGGTATGAGTGTGTCAGGCGCCGCTAGGAGGCTTAGTGAGGAGGTCATCAAAGAGTGCGCTCTTCATCTTAAAAGGGCAGCGGAAGAGATATCAAAGAAGCTGGGGTACTAATTTTCAAATTAGGAAAGTAATTTTATTAAAAGTGAGAAATTAAAAGATTTAAGGCGAATCTGGGAATTTTAAGAAGCCTTTGGGGTAATGGGGCGCAGTTTAAGAGTTGATTTAGACTTTCTTTCTCTGTTAATTTTATTGTGAATACTAGTATACTGAAGGAGATAGCTATGGTAATGGATAATGATGCCTATACTGCTCCCCAGAGTAACCCTTTATGAAAATTTCCCGATAGGGTAAGGAGGTGTTTTCCTGTGAAAGTGGTAACCTTTGGTGAGATAATGCTTAGGCTTAGTCCCCCGAACTATAAGAGGATCTTTCAGGCGGAGTCCTTTGACGTTACCTATGGTGGTGCTGAAGCTAATGTGGCTGCCTTTTTGGCCCAGATGGGGCTTGACGCTTATTATGTTACAAAACTTCCCAAGAATCCTCTGGGTGATGCTGCGATAGGCCATCTCAGGAAGTACGGCGTTAAAACCGATTACATAGCAAGGGGTGGGGAGAGGATAGGTATATACTTCCTGGAGATAGGGGCATCTCAGAGGGCTAGCAAGGTCGTTTATGATAGGGCTGGCTCTTCTATCTCTCAAGCCAAAAGGGAAGACTTCGATTGGGAGAGAATACTCGATGGAGCTAGGTGGTTTCACTTCTCTGGCATCACGCCGCCCTTAGGCAAGGAGCTTCCAGCGATAGTCAAGGATGCCCTCGAGGTTGCTAAAAAGAGGGGGGTCAAGGTGAGCTGCGACTTGAACTATAGAGCTAAGCTATGGAGTAAAGAGGAGGCCCAGAGGGTGATGATCCCCTTTATGGAGTACGTTAATGTCCTAATAGCTAATGAGGAGGATATAGAGAAGGTTTTGGGAATCCCAGTTGAGGGGTTGGACCTTAAGACCGGGAAGATAGTTAGGGAAGCTTATGTTAAAGTTGCAGAGGAGATAAGCAAGAAATATAATTTTGATACTATAGGTGTAACTTTAAGGGAGAGCCTCTCTGCAACGGTAAACTATTGGTCCGTCATGATCTTCGAGGGGGGTAAGCCTTACTTCTCTAATAGGTATGAGATACACTATATAGTGGATAGAGTTGGAGCTGGTGATTGTTTCGCTGGAGGTTTAATATACGCTACGTTGAAAGGGTACGATCCCCAGAGGAAGGCTGAGTTCGCGGGAGCGGCATCTTGCTTAAAGCATACGATTCCTGGTGACTTTTCTTCCTTAAGCGAGGATGAAGTTGAGAAACTCGCGAGGGGGTGCCACATCAGGGGAGAGTTGAGAGGTGAATCGAAAGGTGCTTATGCTGAGTTTGGAAGGGTTAAAGGATAGGAATGGTTGGAGCAGGGCTGGTGTAAAGCTTCCGACCTTCGATATAGAAAAGGTCAGGCGAAATACCAGAGATAATCCGAAATGGGTTCACTTTGGAACGGGAAACATATTTAGGGGGTTTATAGCCGGTATATCGCAGGGTATGATTGAGCTAGGTAGAGAGAGCGTTGGCATAATCGGGGTTGAGCTTTTCGATTATGAGATTCTAGACAAGATATATTACCCCTATGATAATCTCGCTTTAGCTGTCACTATAAACAGCGATGGAACCCTGGATAAAGAGGTTATAGCAAGTATAGCGGATGGGATTAAAGGGAAGCCCTGACTCGGGGGACTGGGGAGATATTGAAGAGTATTTTTAGGAATCCATCTTTGCAAGTTGCGTCCCTAACCATAACTGAAAAGGGGTACAACCTTGAGGATGAGAGAGGAAGGCCCTATCCCCAGGTTCTTGAGGACATGGAAAGAGGCCCTCTTTATCCTAAAACTTCGATGGGACGGATCGTATCGCTTTTATACGAGAGGTTTAGGAGCGGAAAGCTTCCTATCGCCATGCTTAGTCTTGATAATTTCTCGAGGAACGGAGAGAAGCTATTCTCCTCTCTGAATAAGATAGCTGAGGAATGGGTTAAGATGAGCTTCATAGAGGAGAGCTTTCTGGATTATCTTAGAGAAAGTGTTAGCTTTCCCTGGAGTATGATAGATAAGATAGTTCCGAGACCTTCGGAGTTCGTTAGGAAGCATCTTGAGGATCTTGGAATTGTCAGGATGGAAATATATATAACCGAGAAGAAGACCTTTATAGCTCCCTTCGTCAATATGGAGAGAGCACAGTACCTTGTGATAGAGGATAGCTTCCCCAACGGTAGGCCTCCCTTCGAGGGAGTTTCAAGAAATCTCTTTTTGACCGATAGGGATACCGTTGAGAAGTCCGAAAGAATGAAGGTTACCGCCTGCCTGAACCCTCTTCATACCACTCTCGGTGTTTTTGGATGTCTCTTGGGTTATAAGACCATAGCTGATGAGATGAGGGATCCGCTTTTGGTTGAGCTGGTTAAGGGTGTGGGGGAAGAGGGGATCAAGGTTGTGGTGGATCCAGGTATAATAAACCCAAGGGAGTTTTTGAAAGAGGCCATATCGGAGAGGCTTTCCAATCCCTATTTGCCAGACGTTCCTCAGAGGATCGCTACAGATACCTCTCAGAAGGTTCCCATAAGGTTCGGTGAGACCATAAGAGCCTATCATGAGCGCCCGGATCTTGACCCTACGGAACTTAAGTATATACCATTTGTTATAGCGGGATGGTGCAGGTATCTTTTGGGTGTAGATGATGAGGGTAAGCCGATGGAGCTTAGCCCCGATCCACTCTTGGATACCTTGAGGGGTTACATCGCTGATGTTAGGTTCGGGGATNCCTATTCGGTGAAGGATCGGCTGAGGCCCATATTGTCAAGTTCGCAGCTCTTTAAGGTTAACCTTTATGAGGTGGGTTTAGGCCATAGAATAGAGGAGCACTTTAAGAGGATGATAGCTGGCCCCGGTGCCGTGAGGAAGACGTTAAAGGAGATCTTAGGGGGGATATAGGTATGAAGATGGTCTTCAGGTGGTATGGTGAGGGTAACGACCCTATAACTCTCGAGCAGATAAGGCAGATTCCGGGAGTTGTTGGAGTTGTTGGAGCTCTGTTTGATGTGCCTGTGGGGGAAGTTTGGCCCCTTGAGAAGATCAAGCACCTTAAGGATACGGTTGAAAGTGCTGGGCTTACCTTAGAGGTCATCGAAAGCGTTAACGTCCATGAGGATATAAAGCTCGGTCTTTCCACAAGAGATAGATACATAGAGAACTATAGGGAAACGATAAGGAACCTGTCAAAGGTTGGGGTTAAGGTGGTCTGCTATAACTTTATGCCGATATTCGACTGGATGAGGACGGACCTTCATAAGAAACTTCCCGATGGATCAGAGGTGATGGAGTACGATCATAGCCTTATAGAGAACATTACCCCTAAGGAGCTGGTTCGGAGGGTTAAAGAGGGCTCTGCAGGGCTCGTTTTACCCGGTTGGGAGTGGGATAGGCTCGAGAAGCTTGAGCAAACCTTCGAGCTTTACAAGGACGTTGATGAAAAGAAGCTCCTTGATAACCTGATTTATTTCCTTAAGGGGGTGATCCCCGTCTGTGAGGAGTGCGATGTGAAGCTTGCCATACACCCTGATGATCCACCTTGGAGCATCTTTGGGCTTCCCAGGATAGTTACTAACAGGGAGAACATAGAAAAGTTCTTGAAGGCTGTCGATAGCCCTTATAACGGATTGACCCTCTGCATGGGGTCCCTCGGTGCCAACCCGAATAACAACATTCCTGAGATGATCCGCTATTTTGGTAGGATGGGTAGGATACATTTCGCTCACTTGAGGAATCTCAAGATAGTGGAGCGTGGGAAGTTCTATGAGACCGCTCACCCATCTTTCTGTGGCTCTCATGATATGTTTGAGGTGGTTAAGGCGTTCCATGATATAGGCTACAATGGATATGTCAGGCCGGATCACGGTAGGATGATATGGGGAGAGAAGGGGCGTCCCGGTTATGGCCTTTATGATAGGGCTTTAGGTATAACCTATCTTTTGGGTCTCTGGGAAGCCATAGACAAAATGAAGGAAAGGTATTGTTGAGAAGGATTAAGAAAGATTAAAAAGCGCCCCCAAGCTTGGGGGGCGCTTTTTTTATTGGTTAAAATAGTGTATAATAACTAAAAGCCCGAAGATGCTTTCTGGCCTAAAGGTGGACGTGAATGAGGGATGTAGTCTCTTTAGATAAACTTAAAGAGGGAGAGAGGGGCAAGGTTATAAATCTGATTGGAGGACGCGCTTTTAAGCTTAGGCTGATCCAGCTTGGAATAATGCCGGGCGTGGAGGTTAAGGTTTACAAAGAGTGCTCTCCTAAGTTGCCCCATGATGGTTGAGGTTAACAATGCTAGGGTCGCTCTTAGGGAAAGGGGTTGCTTCNAGGATTTGGGTGGAAAGGATAGAGTGAGGATTGCCCTCGTAGGGCAACCTAACTGTGGCAAAAGCACCATATTCAATCAGGTTGCTGGGTACAGATCTATAGCGTCTAACTTTCCTGGGACAACTGTAACTTATACGATGAGCGATGTTCGCTTTGGCAGCAGGGTATTTGAGCTCATTGACCTCCCTGGTATCTATTCCCTCACTCCTGTCGATGAAGCGGAGAAGGAAGCGCGCAGGTTTATCCTTAGAACGGGTGCAGATCTATACATAAACGTGGTTGACGCTTCGCTCCTTTCAAGAAGTCTCGAGTTTACGATAGAGCTTATGGAGCTTGAGATTCCCATGATTCTCTGCCTTAACATGATGGATGAGGCGATGGAGAAGGGGATAATAATAGACGTTAATAAGCTTTCGCAGGTCTTAGGGGTTCCCGTAGTTGCGACGATCGCCAAGAGTGGTAAGGGAATTAAGGAGCTCTTTGAGACCGCCTTGAAGGCCATTGAGGATGGTGTTAGGGCTTCCCCTTTCAGTTTCTGCGGGGCTATAGAGAGAGCCATATCGGAGCTGGAAAGGCGAGTTAGGGATATAAACATAGTTGGTAAGCTTCCTGCAAGGTTTCTTACCATAAGGCTTATTGAGCAGGATGAGGAGATAGCTCCGCTGGTTTATAGGTACTCTCCTGATTTAAAGCCCCAAGTTGACGAGCTTAGAGAGGGTTTGGTTAAAGAGTATAATCTCTCTCCTGAAGAAGTAATAGCCTCTCAGAGGCATGCTCTTGCCTTTAGCATCTTTGAGCAGGTCGCTAAGGTTAAAAGGGTAAGGGAGACCTTTAGGGAGAAGCTGGATTCCGTTATGCTTAACCCCTTCATAGGCTATCCTCTTCTCGTTATAGCTCTTTACCTTTTCTTCGTTTCGGTCTTTAAGCTTGGAGCTCTTATTGAGGAACCGCTTCTTGAGATCTTTGACTCCCTTTACGGTTATGTGGAGCCCCTATTTAAGGGTGATAGCCTTTCGGCATACATGTTTAAAGGTTTATATGATGGTTTTACAGGTGGCCTCGCTATAGTTCTGCCTTACCTTGTCCCCTTTCTCATAGGATTGGCCTTCCTTGAGGATGTGGGTTATCTTCCTAGGATAGCCTTTCTGATGGATGCGATTATGCATAAGATAGGCCTTCACGGTAAGGCCATAATTCCCTTGATGCTCGGATATGGATGCAACGTCCCCGGTGTCATGGCCGTGAGAGTTCTTGAGAGTTCGCGCGATCGCTTGATAGCCTCTATCTTAACCGTCTTAGTGCCCTGCGCTGCTCGCATGAGTATAATAATGGGTTTAGTCGGTTTCTATCTCGGTGGGAGCTGGGTTTTCTTCATATACGCTTTGAATCTCTTCATTATAGCCCTCTTAGGTTGGGGGTTCTCGAAGCTTCTTCCTGGCTACTGCGAAGGCTTGATAATGGAGGTTCCTCCCTATCGTTTTCCGACGATTCGGGGCATAATCGCTAAGATGTGGCTCAGGTTGCGGGAATTCATAGTAATCGCCTGGCCCCTTCTTTTAGCTGGTAGTGTGATTTTATCCCTTCTTTCTTATTATGGGCTTGAGGCCAAGATAAACGCCTTTTTAAGGTTCTTAACCTACTCTCTTGGTCTTCCCCTGGAGGTCGGCGTTACCCTGATATTCGGGATACTGAGGAAGGAGCTCTCTCTCTTAATGCTTAAGCAGGCATTAGGAGGAGATCTTAAGCTTCTTCTTCCCTCTCAGATGCTCGTTTTCACCATCTTCGTCGTCTTTTACTTCCCTTGCATATCTACGTTGGGTGCCCTTGTGAAGGAGGTAGGGTGGAAGAGATCTTTGCTCATTGTTATTTTTACTATATTTTTGGCCTTTATATTGGCTTCCCTCGTTAGGGCTATTAGTTTACTATTCTTAGCTTGAGCTTTCTTGCGAACTCCAAGGTTTCACTCCACTCGATGGCGTTTATCCTTCTTGATATCTTAGGGTAGCTATGTGCGCGATAGGTTGGATAGTACTGGTCCATCAAGTTTACAGCTATGCCGGGGAAGTTTTTTGTGAGGAGCTCAAGCGCTTTAAACGAAGATGCTGCATCATTAGGCATTATGAGATGTCTCACGAAGACCCCCTTCCTCGCCAAACCGTTGGGAGCTATCTCCAGATGCCCCACTTGAGAGAGCATCTCATCTATAGCCTCTAAAGCTACCTCAGTGTAGTTTTTAACCTTTCGTACAGCTCTTCTCCAGCCTTAGACTCGCCGTATTTAAAGTCGGGCATGTAGATATCTATCAATCCTTTAAGTGCCCTTAAAGTTTCAACGGAATCGTATCCTCCGGAGTTATAGACTATGGGAACTTCTAAGCCCCTTGCCCTCGCGAGCTCTATTGCCTTGGCTATTGAGTAAACATGGGGCGTAGGCGTTACAAGGTTTATGTTGTGGCATCCAACCTTTTGAAGAAGAAGCATTATCTTAACCAGGTCCTCAATATCAACTACTTTGCCTGAGCCTAACTGGCTTATGTCGTAGTTCTGACAGAATACGCAACGCATGTTGCAGTAGGTGAAGAAGATCGTCCCTGATCCTCCCCTTCCGACGAGAAAGCTCTCCTCCCCAAAGTGAGGACCATAGCTGCTTATCATGGGGTCGAGCGTCGAAACTCTACAGAAGCCAGCGATACCTTTTCTACGATCCACCTCACACCTATGAGGGCACAATCTACAAGGAGAGGTTAGCGATTCAAGTTCCTCTACCCTTGGGCTTTCCATCGATGGTCAGCTCCTCTCCCTTAAGGAGCCTTCTTATGTTCTCCCTGTGGGTGTAAAGGACAAGGGCAAGCGCTATTATCGAAAAGTAGGGAAGAGCTTTCGGAGAAAGTGGGACTATATAGGCCCACGCTATGCTTGAGGCTACACCGCATAGCGATCCTAAGGATGAGTATCTTGTTATCTTAACTAGGCTATACCAGACGAAAGCTGAGAGAATGGCCACAGGTAAAGATGCTGCTAAAAGAACGCCATAGGTGGTGGCTATTCCTTTACCTCCCTTGAACTTTAAGAAAGGGGTCCATACGTGTCCGCAGATAGACGCAAACCCCGAAGCTAAGGCTATCTCTTGAGAGCCTGTAAACTTCAGGGCTATAAGGTAGGATAGCGCTCCTTTAGTGAGGTCTCCTAAGAGCGTTATAAAGCCTGCTTTTCTGCCTAAGGTTCTCCTTACATTTGCCATTCCTATATTTCCGCTTCCGTATTTTCTTATGTCTATCCCTGAGCTGAGCTTAGCGTAAACGTATCCCGTTGGAAATGAACCTAAAAGAAAACCTAAAATTATGAAGATGATGTAATCCATATAACTATATATCTACCTCCTATTTTAAAGTTTCCCTTATTATCGATCTATTCTTGAGGAAGTAATCCAAGCCTGATAAAATAGTAACTATCGCGGTCGCCCATAGGATGAGCGAGCTTATCATCTTTTCAAACCCCAAAAGTATGATGAACACGGCTATGGTCTGAAGTAGCATCTTGGCCTTTCCAAAGGAGCTTGCTGCTATAATTATGTTTTTATTTGCTGCCAATGTTCTCAGTCCCGTTACTAAAAACTCCCTCGTTATTATGACTATGGCTATCCATGCTGGAACCTTTCCCAATTGAACGAAGCTCACAAATGCACCGGTTATTAGGATCTTATCTGCTATTGGGTCAAGAAGCTTACCCGCATCGGTGACGGTCCTTTGGGCTCGCGCTATCCTCCCGTCGAGATAGTCCGTTAAAGATGCGATGGAGAAGATGATCAGAGATATGGTTTTCAGTTCCCCCTCTTCTGTTAGGCAGGATACTATAAATGGTATAGTAAGAATCATTCTAAGTAAAGTTAGCTTGATCGCTAGGTTCACTCTTTAACTCCCTCCGCGCAAAAGTATCCTTGAAAGCAGCCTCTCTTGAATCTTCACTGCTCCTACAGGACATAGCTCATGACAGCAGAAACACATGATACACTTTCTCTCATCAACCCTTGGATAGGGATTAAGCTCTATAGCTTTCACCGGACAATTCTTCGCACATATACCACATCTTACACACTTATTTTCATCCATCCTTACCCTCGATGTCAATCCCTTCCATAAAAAGGAGGGCAAAGCACGCGCAAGTATGCCGCTTTTAGGGGGCTCGAAGTTGAAGGAAACCTCTTTAAGCTCCTCCCCCAGGATTTCTATTCTATCTGGGTTGAGGTTTCTATCTTCAGCCACCTTTATCGTGGGTATGCGTCCAGGTTTAAACCCCATTATTTTAGATGCCACTATGTCTACTGCGAAGGAGTTTTCTCCGCCAAATATCAGCTTGGTTTCAATTGGTTTTCCCCAGGATGGTCCCTCCCCTTCCATGGAAAGGGTGGCATCGACTATAGATAGGGTGGGTTTAACGGCAAGATGAATGTTTATGAGAGCGTGGGAGAAGCTCTCAGGATCCCTAGCCTCTGCATGTACCCTTGCTTTCTGCNCCCCGGGAAGACAGCCGAAGGTGTTCTTCACGGCGCATGTCATTACGGTAAAGTTATGGGTTTTCAGCTTAGGCACGTTTATTACCTTATCGGCTTCAAAGACAGCCTGGGGCCAGGGGNAATGTGAATTTTCCCCCTCTTCCCTAAGCCTATTTCAATGATCCTTTTGCCTTCCTCATCGAAGTTTCTCAACTTTAGCTTCGGGTATCTCTTAAGCAGATCTTTAAGATTTATGCTATCCATAGTCCTTTCTGTAGCGCTCTTTGTTGATACTCCGGAGCTGTCTCCTATCCATACCTCTGAAGCTAAGGGGTGGATAAGCTCGACTATCGCTTCTATTACCCTGGGATCCGTTATTCTCGCTTCCTCGATCCTCGATGGGGAAAGGAGATTGGGCTTTATGAGGACCTTATCTCCCAGGGAGACGAATCTCTCAACGCCACCTAAGAGATCAAATATTTCATTGACTTTCGCCCTTATCTCTTGGTAGCTTATCTCCTTAAGCTTCCGAATAGCGACTTTCATAGAAAATATTATATCATTCGGAGATACCATACTTAACGAGAACTTCGCTTAACAAGTTTAGACGCTTTTGTGATTCGGCCTTTAATTTAGATCCTACAGCAGCTACGATAGCATCACATACTGCCACGAAGGTTATAGCGCTATAATGACTGGTGTTTTGCGGGGATAGAAGCGTTTCTGTAGCCAGTGGAATCATGGCATTAGATAAGCTATTAGTAATTAGAATTATAGGTACGCCATTTTTGTGAGCAAAATCTATGGCATATTTGGTTCTTTTAGTGTATCGAGGGACTCCTGCCATCAACGCTATCATAACATCTTGGGGTTTCATGTCTATCAAAACTTCAAACATTTCATCTGTTCCATTTGCGTCTACGAGGAAGACATCCTCTCTATATTGAAGAAGTAATGCATGCAGATAGAGAGCTATTCCTCTTGTAGATCTTAAGCCTATTATGTATACTCTTCTTGCTTTTGCGATTATATCGACGCTTCTGGGGAAAGCTTTCAGAAGCTGTTCGTTGAGCAGGTCTTCTAAGGCTCTTACGCTCTCGCTTATTATTTTCTCTAGAAGCCCATTTTCATCCAAAGCCTTAAGTGCCTCCCGCATTTTATTTAGAGGCATGCCATGGGTCTCAGATATATACTCTTTAAGCTTTTCCTTAAGGTCCTTATAGTTTTTAAAACCGAGGTTTACGGACACCCTATGTATTGTAGCTAAACTTGTCTTCGTTTCCTCAGCAAGTTCTTGAGCGCTTGAAAAAGCAACCTTAATATAATTATTAATTATGTAGTCACAAAGTTTTTTTNNCTTTTTCGGCAAGATTTCCCTTTTTTGTCTAATTTGGCAAACAACATCTACTTTATCTTCCTTCATCTTCTTCGCCTCCGATTGTGAGCCTGTTTATGATCCTTTGTTTGTTTCGGAAATACCTTTCCATTTTAGCCACCGTTGATATTGGGAGCTTTGTCTTGCTCTAAGAGTTTAAGCAAGCTTTGGGGGTATCTCATAGATTCGATGGGATAGGAGATGTTCGCTATATGAATATTCTTCGTTAATCCCAGCTCAACTAAAGGAGCTAGGTAGTTAGCTCCTCCGAATACTACTATGAGCCCTCTGTTTTTTTCCCATATAGAGAAGCGGAATCTGTTAGGGATCGTGTAGCTGTGGTAAATCGGTTTTCTAAAAGGCGTGTTTTCTAGAAGATCTACTGTTTTTATAACCTTTTCGTATAGGATTGACGGAAAGGTTTTGATGGCTGCGGTTACGTGTCCTATTCCTGTTGATATGTAAGAGCTGACAGATGTGTATCCTCCACGAATGAAGAGCTCTCCTGGGCTTATGGTGGTTCCGGTGTGTATCATGATCTCAGAGAAGCCTCGAACCTTTTCCTCTTCTATGAAAAGTATGCCTGTAGCTGTGCTTTCTATGGGTATTCCTCTTTTTTGGAATATGAGGTCGTAATTTCTAGAACTTGGAACGATTAAGGCAACCTCATCCTCTTGAATGAAGATGGTCTTTAACTTTTTCGGTCCTGGTTCTATCGCTATAAGTGGAGAGAATATGATTTGCCTTTGGCTTAACTTAATCATTATCTCCAAGCTTTCCCTAAGCTGTTCTCTTTTTATGATTAAGGTGTTTGCGACTATAGAGCCAGTGTTTTTATCTATGTCATAGCTAGATTCCCAAAAAGCTTTTTCTCCTTCTATAGCCATTTCTCCAAGCCTTTCCGGAAGAAGCATTATTTTAGCTTCTTCAAGCCCTTTTTTCGTGAGCATAACTCCTCTTTTACCTAAGCGTTTTACTAATCCCTTCTTTTCCATATTTAACAGGTGATACCTTATTGTGCGGGAATCTACATTAAGCCCCACTTTGCGAAGTCTCTCCTGCAGGTAGAGAGATGTTACAGGTGTCTCTTGGAAGTAGAGATTCTTAACTATTTCTAAAAGGGTTGAGGGATGCTCCTCCAGCTCCATATTTACTATCACCCCCATTAACTTTATAACCCCTAAAAAGATCATTTTAGGGAAGCGGCTATCCAAGAGTTTTGGAAGAGTTCTCTTATCATAAATTTTATCATTGTTTTTCAAGTTACCATACTTGCAAAAAGAGAATACTTATGCTATAGTGGAGTCAGTTGTGGAAGTGTATTTCCACAAAGGAGGGGTGAAGGTGAAGAGGGTGTCTATATTGGTTTCTACGGGAAACTTGGGTGACAACATAATAGAGAAGGGTAGTTTTTATGAGGGCGTTAAGAGGGATATAGATTGTTTTGCTAATGATGCTGGAACGGCGGATGCGGGACCAACGTTCTTAGGTGCTGATATGCCTCATAATCCAATAGAGTGGGAACGACACGATCTTGAGCTGCTTTTGGTCGAAAGCAGAAAGAAAGGAGTTCCGATGATAGTAGGGTCCTGTAGCACCACTGGAACAGATAAAGCTGTAGATAGATACGCTCAAATCATAAGAGAGGTAGCTAAAGAGAGAAGGCTTGGTCCCTTTAAGATGGCTTTGATATATTCTCAAATAGATAAGGATGAATTGGCTAAAAGAGTTGAGCGTGGAGATACCGAGCCCTTAGGGGCGGATTATCCTATAACTGAGGAAGTATTGGCTCAGACCAATAACGTAGTTGCCACTGATGGGGGTAGAGCAGATAATCCATGCCTTAAGTTTCGGAGCGGATGTGATTCTCGCTGGGAGGGCCTGTGATGATGCTGTTCTGGCTGCCTATCCTATATATAAGGGCTTTCCTAAAGGTATAAGCTTGCACATGGGTAAGGCTTGTGAGTGCGCTTCTTTAGTGTGCTGGCCCCAAAAGGTTAAAGAGTCCATAGTGGCTACGGTAACTCACGAGTATTTTTCTATAGAGCCTATGCATCCTGAACAGCGGGCTACTCCTCATAGTGTAGCTGCTCATTCTATGTATGAGAGGACAAATCCCTTCATACAAGCGGTTCCTGGAGGGGTACGTTGATATGCATGAATGCATTTATGTAGCAGAGAACGAAAGAATAACTAGAGTGTATGGAAGTAAGTTCATACCATCACCTGACGGTTCTTACAAGGTAAAAATCGAGGGGGCAGGGGAAATAGGTTACAGAGTTTATCATATAGTTGGTGTTAGGGATCCGCGGGCTATTTTTTATATGGACATGATTCTGCAGGAGACTCGCAGGAAGGTTTCTGAGATAATAGGCCCCCATCGTGATAAAGATTACCAACTTTTCTTTCACGTATATGGTAAAAACGCTATAATGAAAGATTTTGAACCGGTGAAGCAAACCAGCTCTCATGAGGTGGCGATAGTAATAGAATCGATTTCTAAGGATAAGGAGCTTGCTACTGCAGTGGCTAAATGTGCAAAGTTTAGACTCTTTTATATGAGCTATCCTGGACAGATGAATTCCTCGGGAGGTTCTGTGGCCTTGCTAACCGATGAACCTCTGTATCCTCAGAACAAATGTTATAAGTGGACTATAGATCACCTTTTGAGACTTGATGATCCCTTGGATCCCAAAATATTTCGTTACAAGTTTGAGATAGTCAGGGGATAGGGGAGGTGATCTGGGAATTGGAAAGCGTAAAGGATACGCTTCTCCTTAGGCTTTCGGGGTTTTATTCCAGTTTGGACTTAGATAGCATTCCTCAAGAAGTGATAGAAAGGGCTAAGGAGCGTCTTATAGATTTTTTGGGTGTATTGGCTGTGGGGTTTAAGAGAGGAGAGGTTGCCTCCTATGTGAATAAATATGTGCTGAGTTTAGGGGGAAAAGAGGAATCTACCATTCTTTGCTTGAACAGGAAGGTCCCAGCTATTCATGCGGCTTTAGCTATGGGGGCTATGGCGCATTCAGTGGAGCTTGACGATGGGCATAGATGGGGCACATCGCACCCTGGGGTAGCGATAATACCATCTGTTTTAGCTTTCGGTGAGAGAGAAGGTAGTGATTTCAAGAGGATGCTTGGAGCCATAGTTGTGGGGTACGATCTCATGCTAAGGGTTGCAAGAGCCATAAACCCATCCCATTTAAGAAGGGGCTTTCATTCAACGGGTACCTGTGGAGCCTTGGGATCTGCAGCAGCATGCGCGTTCCTTAAGGGCTTCGATGCATTGAGAACCGCCTACTCTGTATCTATAGGTGGCTTGCAGAGCGCAGGAATACAGGAGATGCTTCATGACAATCCGTCTATAAAGGTTCTCCAAGCTGGTCATGCTGCTATGGCTGGTGTTTTAGCAGCTGATCTCGTTGCTCTAGGAGCTAGAGGCCCTAGAACGCTCTTTGAAGGAAAGCATGGTTGGCTCAAGGCCATGTGTAATGGAGAGTATGACGAGAGAGCTTTAATAGGTGATCTGGGCAAGCGATGGGAGATAAACTTCGCTTATACAAAGCTGTATCCCACTTGTAGGCATTGTCATGCTTCTATAGATTTGGCGATAGAAGCTAAGGATACCCTGGGAATACAAAGCCTTAAAGAGGTTAAGGAGGTCTTGATCCGAACATATTCTGTGGGCATAGCTGAGGTCGGCAATATAGCTTGTCCGAGCTCCTTTGAGGAAGCTCTTTTTAGCCTGCCCTTCTCCGTTTCCGTGGCTCTCATGAAGGGGAATGTAACCCTAGAGGATTACTCTGAGGAGTCGCTTAGAGATGAGGAACTTAAGGTTTTTGCTAGGGATAGGGTTAAGATTGAGTCTGATCCCGATATGGATAAGTTGTATCCGGAGGAGCGAGGTGCCTATATGAGAGTATTAACCAGTGATGGAAGGGTGTTTGAGAGAAAGGTTTCTATTCCTCTAGGAGAACCGGAAAGACCTGTGGATCGCGATCGGCTCTACAAGAAGCTTTCCTCCATACTTGAACCTTACTATCCTGAAAGCTTTCTGAAGGAATTATGGCGTGTGATCATGGAAAGGAGACCTGAGGAATCCTCTTTCGAGGATATAAAGGAGGTTTATAGGAGGTATTGTGAAAATGGTTAGAAAATATAAGAACATATGTGAGTTAGCTAGGACTATAAGAAGTAAAAACGCAGGTTCGTTTGTGATAACGCTGGAGATAATTTTCGATGACAGAGATATATACGAAAAGGTAAAGAAAAGCGGTGTGATAACCAGGGAGAAGATAGCGGAGCTTTATGGCGTTGAGCCCGATAAGATTATAGACTTTATGTTTTTCGACCCTGGGATGGGGATAAAGGCGAACTTCAGAAGAGCGTCCCCGAGCGGAGGACCAGGCGAAACCGATGTGTATGGTTGCCAGCAATATGCGCCTCTTTTCAATATAGATATACCGTGGGATGAGTGAGCCATGTCTTACACTAGAAATTTTGCAACTTTCATTAGCTCTCTGAGTTTACAATCTGTGCCGCCTGAGGTTCAGCACCAAGCTAAAAGGTGCTTTTTCGATGCTGTTGGAGTTATGATCGCTGGAAGCTTCTATTCAGATACTGCAAGAGTAGTAAAGAGTTTAGCTCAAGAGCTTGAGGAGGTAGGGGAATCGACCATAGTGGGGACTAATCTTAGGAGGTCTTGCATGACAGCAGCCTTTGCTAATGCTGCTATGGCTCATGCTCTTGAGCTAGATGATGGTTCAAAGTATGCCACTTATCATCCTGGTGCTTCTTTAATACCGACCTCTTTAGCTTTAGCCGAAAAGCTTGGCGCTAGCGGACGAGATCTTTTAGAAGCTATTATCTGCGGGTACGAGGTCTCTCTGAGAATAGGGACGGCGGTAAATCCTCATCACTATCTCAGTGGTTTTCATCCGACGGGAACCGTTGCTGTGTTTGGTACTACGGCTGTTTCAGCTAAGCTATTGAAGCTTTCGGAAGAGGAGATAGTAAGCGCCCTTGGGATCGCGGGTAGCATGGCTTGTGGAATAAATCAATACGAGATAGATGGCTCAAATGTTAAGCATCTTCATCCAGCAAACGCTGCCAGAAACGGTATCCTTGCAGCCCTTTTAGCTAAAAAGGGATTGAGCGGCCCTGAGCATATCTTGGAGGGAAGGTTGGGATTTTTCAAGTGCTATGCTCAGGGGAACTATGACAGAAAGGTTTTGGAAGAAGGTATAGGTAGCGATTTTGAGATCTTGAGGATATACTTTAAGCCCTATCCTTCCTGTCGATACGTTCATTACGCTGTAGAGGCAGCGCTAGAGCTTAGGAAGAGATACGGGATAAAGGCGGAGGATGTTGAGAGCATAAATGTAAGGACACACCTAAATGCGAAACAGGGGTCAGATATTCCTGACTATAGAACCCCTCTACATGCTCGCTTGAGCATTCAGTATGGGATTGCCTCAGTGCTTGTAAGAGGCAAAGCCGGAATGAAAGAATATACTGAGGATAGCATAAAAGATCAATGCATTAAGGAGTTAGTTAATAAAATAACAATAGAAGTGGATCCTGAGATTCAGAAGCTTTATCCTAATCCACGTTCTTTGGTCCTTGAGATAAACACGAAGGATAATAGGGTATTTTCCCATAGGGTTGATTACCCTAAAGGGGATCCTGAAAATCCCATGAGTGATTCTGAACTTGAGGAGAAGTTCTTAGATATCACAGAGGAAGCTTTAGGAAGGGACAAAGCCTGCCTATTAATGGAGAGGCTTTGGAGCATTGATGAGGTAAATAACATAAGATCAATAAGTGAACTTTTAATGCTTTAAGGGGGGTGTCTGTTTTGGGGGAATTCGTGAATCCCGCAAAGGGAACAATAGGAGAGGCTCTCGCTAAGTTTGCGGTTGAGCTTAAGTATGAGGATATACCGAAGGAGGTTTTAAGCCATCTTAAGGATGTTATGCTGGATGGCTATGGTTGTGGCTTATTTGGTACTACAACACCGTGGTGGAGCATATATAAGAAGGTGTTAACCTCCCTGTTTAAGGAGAAGGAGGTTTCAATCTGGGGCGACAGCGATAAGACATCGGTGGTAGCTGCTACAATGCTCAACGGAGCTGCTATTAACTCCTTTGAGCTCGATGATACTCACACTGAGGGGATAATTCACGTTTCGACTGGGGTTTTAGGATGTGTATCTTCATTTGCGGAGTATTTAGGAAATGTCTCGGGAAAAGATTTTCTTGTGGCGACAACTCTTGCTTATGAGGTATCCTGTAGAATAGCAGCTCCTGTTGGAAGGATTTTAGCAGATCAGGGGTTTAACAATACTGGAGTTTGTTGTCCTATAGGGTCAACAGCGGCCTGCGGAAAACTATTGAATCTCAATGTAGATCAAATGATAGATGCCTTTGGTATTGCTGCTAATTGGTCCTCAGGGCTTCAAGCGATTCAGTTTGAGTCTATGGCCAAGAGAATAGTTCCCTCTAAGTCGTCAGAGGGTGCCATAATAGGAAGTCTTTTAGCTAAAGAGGGATTTACCGGTATAAAGGATGTTTTCGAGAACAAGTTTGGAGGATTTTATAACTGCTTTACCGATGATGTATACGATAGGGAAAGGATAGTGGGAGACCTAGGCGTTAGGTACGAGCTTATGGGGATAGGTCTCAAGTTTTACTCGACTTGTAGAAGTAAGCATACAACCATAGATGCCCTTAAGAGGTTTAGAAGCGAGCATCCAGAGGTTAAGCCTGAGGATATAGAGAAAATAGTTGTTCACACTACTTCTATAACTAAAAAGTACTCAGTTGATGTAGATAGGATTATCAGCGTAGTCTCAGCTCAGCTCAGTCATCCTTATGTATGTGCTGTGGTTATGCTGGAGGGAGATGCTTTCATAGACCAATTTAATGAGGAGAAGATAAGGGACCCCAAAATCCTTGAGCTTGCCAGGAAGGTCGAAGTAGTGGTGGATCCAGAGATAGACAAATTGCCTAACTCCTTAAGATATACAGTGCATNTAGATATATACCTCAAGGATGGCAGGAGTTACAGGGTAACCCAGGTTTTTCCTAAGGGACATCCTAAGAATCCCTATACGAGGGAGGAGCTTGAGAGGAAGTTCAAAATACTAGCGGGCAAGGTTTTCCAAGATGAGGAGCGCTTAAATAGAATAATCGAGACGGTTATGAACCTGGAGGATCTACCCAATGTTAATGAGTTGTTTAAGCTTTTGAGCAAATGAAGATGAGAGGGAAAACCATAGTAGAGAAGATCATATCTTCTCATTGTAGGGAAGGCGTTAAGGCTGGAGATTTCACCGTTGTCTCTGTGGATCTGGCCGTAACTCACGATGCCACAGGTCCTGGAGTGATCAAGGCTTTTGAGGAGTTTGGTAAGAAGAGCGTGTGGAATAGGGAGAAGATAATTTTCGTTTTCGATCATGCGGCGCCTTCACCAAACGAAAAGGTGAGCAACTTGCACGTTATGATGAGGAAGTTTACGAAGGAGCACGGAATAAAGCTTTTTGACGTAGGATGTGGGGTATGTCATCAGGTCGTGATTGAGAAGGGACTTGTTTTACCGGGAGATATAGCTGTGGGTACGGATTCGCATACTTGTACTTATGGCGCGTTAAATGCCTTTGCCTTTGGTATAGGGTCAACCGAGATGGCTGGCGTTTTCTTAACGGGGAAGCTGTGGTTAAAAGTGCCGGAAACACTAAAAGTAATCTTGAACGGAGGCCTTCCAAAGGGGGTCTATGCGAAGGATGTAGCGCTTAAGATGATAGGTGAGCTGGGTTCAGAAGGAGCTGACTACTTGGCAATAGAGTTCATCGGAGAGGCTTTAAGTCAGATGCCGATGTCCGACAGATTCGTTTTGTCCAATATGGTTATAGAATGCGGAGCTAAAGCTGGTCTAATGGAGGCTGATTCGGAGACACTGTGTTGGCTTAAGGGTAGGGCTCGTAGAGAATTTAGCCCCGTTAGAAGCGATGATAACGCAAGCTTTGTAGATGAGCTTTCTATAGACTGCTCTACCCTTCAACCTCAGGTTGCTGTGTATCACTCTGTAGATAACGTTTACCCGATATCTGAGGTTGAAGGGGAGAGCATCGACCAGGTATTCATAGGAACTTGTACTAATGGAAGGGCTGAGGATTTAAGGGTAGCTGCTTCTATACTCGCTAGGAAGGAAAATCTCTGGAGTGGGGTTAGGCTGATCGTATGCCCAGCTTCACACGATGAGCTTCTTAAGGCTATGAAAAGCGGTGCGATTGAGGTTCTTACTAGAAGCTGGGGCAGTTTTAATACCACCTGGTTGTGGACCCTGTCCTGGTACGCATTTGGGAGTTCCTGGGGATGGAGAGAAGGTGTTATCGACCGCTAATAGAAACTTCAAAGGGAGGATGGGAAATAACAAGGCTTTCATCTTTTTAGCGTCTCCAGCTACCTGCGCAGCTTCAGCTATAACGGGTAAGATTACAGACCCAAGACGCTTTCTGTGAGACAGGGGGTGTAAAAGTGGGGGAGATCCTAAGAGGTAGGGCTTTCAAGCTGGGAGATAACATAAATACAGATTATATAATAGCCGGGAAGTATACGAAGACCCTGGATTACGCATTTTTAGCGGAGCACCTGCTTGAGGATGTGGACCCTACGATAGCAAAAAGGATTAAAAGAGGAGATTTCCTCGTGGCTGGGAAGAACTTTGGCTGCGGGTCATCAAGGGAGCAAGCGGCTATAGCTATAAAGTATGCCGGTATAAGCGCTGTTTTGGCTAAGTCCTTTGCAAGGATCTTTTTCAGAAACGCTATCAACTTAGGGCTTCCAGCCTTAGTTTGCGATACTGATCTTGTAGATGAGGGGGATGAGCTTGAGCTTGATATCGAAACCCTCTCTCTGAAAAANCTCTCTAAGAGCATACCAATTCCCGTTGTTCCCCTAAATAAGATTATGGTGAACATACTTAGGGAGGGAGGACTAGTCCCCTATCTAAAAAAGCATGGGGATTATGTCTTTTGATCTCTTTAAAACTAAAGGAGGTGAGTTTAAATGTCTAAGGGGAAAATGGTGAAAGTAGCTTTTTTTACCTTGATGCTTCTTTGCATTACGGTAGTAGCTTTCGCTAAGGTTTACTATCTTAATATGGGGAGCACTTCTTCGGCTTCTCCAATTTACGCTTGGTGCGTTGCTACCGCTAACGCTATAAATAAAGAATATGATGATATAAAGGTTACCGTCGTGGAAAGCGGTGCTGCCTTAGATAACTTGAGGAGACTTAGGGATGGAGAGTTTGATTTTGCTTTAGCGGTGGACTTACCATCTGCGATGCAAATGTATAAGGGAATAGACGCTTTTAAGGGAACCCCGTGGAAAGAGGTTAGATGGTTGCTTGTCAGAAACGTGATTGCAGACAGGGTTTACGTTCTTAAGGAACTTAACATTAAGAACTTTGCTGAGCTCGAAGGTAAGCCCTTCTGCCCCGGGCTTCCTGGCTCTTCGAGTGCTAACTACATGATGAGAATGGCTGAAGCTTTGGGTCTCAAGATGAACTTTCGCCCTGCTAGCTTAGCTGATGCGATTGAGTTGCTTAAGCAGAAGAAAATAGTCGCTTTACAGCAGTCCAGTCCCATTGATTCTATGTCTGCTGCGTTGCTTGAGGTGCATATTCACACTCCGTTAACGGTTGTAGGGTTTACCAAAGAGCAAGTTGAGAGAATCAGGCAAGTTTATCCCTACCTCAGCTTCATTGAGACTCCTAAAGGAGGTATAAAGCAGCTGCCTGATGCAGGGCCTTTCTATGAAGAAGCTCCTATAGTTGGTGCGGTGGCTTCAAGCAAGCTCCCTCAAGAGGTAGGATACAAGATAATCAAAGCTTATGTCAAGCGCTTTAACGAGATTGCTGAAGCTTGGCCAGCAATTAAGGGTTGGGATCCTGTCAGAGACTTCTTTAAGTACGCTCAACCTGGTGGAGATATCCCCGCTCACGCGGGCTTAGTACAGTATGCTAAGGAGATAGGCATAGAGGTTCCCGAAAGGTTAATACCTCCTGAGTATAAGCCGTAGATGGCAAAATTTGGTCTCTAACCATGGTGCCCTCTTAACTTGCGGTTCAGGTTAAGAGGGCACCCGAATCTGGGAGGGTGAGGATTTTTGGATAGAGAGAGGGTTATCAGATATTGGTCTATGTCGTTTGCGTTAGTTCAGCTTTTGGTTCCCCTGTTTTTAACAGACCTTATAGATATCCAGTTGAGGGCTGTTCATGTGGCTTTGGGATTAAGCCTCGCTATACTTGTATTTTCTAAACGAGTGGGGAAAATAACTCCCTTTGAGATGTTGATGATAATTATAGTTTTATTAGCTAACATCAATATCTTAGGTGATGCCTATGATATATATATCACGCCTGGCGCTTCTGACTCATGGGATATAGCCCTTGGCATCGCTATTTTTATGATCATCTTAATTGTTGCGAGGAATTCAATGGGGTGGCCAATTCCAACGATGGTTCTGCTTTTTCTTGCATATATATTTTTGGGTTAGATATATGCCAGGGATATGGAAGCTTAGAGGTTTATCCCTTCGCTATGTAATAAACTCTATCTACTGGTCTCCCTTGGGGGTGTACGGCTCCATTACCGGCATGTCTGCCACTTTTATTTCTACTTTTATAATCTTCGGCTCGCTTATAGCTAGTGTTGGAGCTGGAAAGACCTTTATAGATTTGGCTTTGGCTTTAACGGGAAGGTATCGTGGTGGCCCGGCTAAAACCGCTGTAATATCGAGCGCCCTTTTTGGGAGCATTTCTGGGAGTGGCGTGGCTAATGTGTGTGTTACTGGGAACTATACAATCCCCTTGATGAAACGTTTAGGCTATGACAAGGATTTTGCCGCGGCGGTAGAAGCGATAGCTTCTACAGGAGGCATCATAACTCCTCCACTTATGGGAGTAGCTGCCTTTATGATGGCCGAGTTTCTGAAGATATCTTATTTTAACGTAATGGGCTATGCTTTAATACCTTGTATATTGTTTTACACGGGAGTTTATGGTGGGGTTCATTTCTATACTTTGAAACATAATCTAGCTGCGGTTCCTGATGAAGAGATACCCTCATTTAAAGAGGTTTTAAGGCCTGAGAGGATACTACCCCTGCTTTTACCCACGGTTGTTCTAATTTACCTGATAGCCATAGGAAGGCCGTTAATGTATGCCGGTTTCTATGGAAGCTCAACGTGTATACTTTTGCACCTGTTTCTCTCCCTTCTAAGGGGGAGATTAAAGAAGGGGGTAAAGGAATATCCTTGCAGGATTGGAAGATGGTGGAAAGGGTTTAGCAAGGTTGCTTCCGGTTTTAGTTTCGGTAAACGTCTTGGTTAATATGATAGGTATGACCGGCATTGCGCCGAAGCTAAGCGGTATAATAACCTCTTTAGGCGAAAATAATATGATACTCTCTCTTATCATAGCTACTATAATACCATTCATTCTAGGTACCTCTCTTCCAGTGGTTCCTACATATATGCTTTGCATATCCATTCTTTCATCTCCTCTTATGAAGATTGGTGTAAGGCCAGAGGCGATTCATCTCTTTTTCATATATTGGTCTATGTTGGGAGGGGTAACTCCACCAACCTGTACCCAAGCGATGGTAGCTGCGGGTATAGCTGGAGGAAATTGGGTAAGAACGGGTTTCCTATCGGTAAAGCTCGGTATAGTGGCTTTTATAATCCCATTCTTCTTCGTCATTAACCCGGCGCTGTTAGGTTTGTCAACATGGGGTGAAGTGATCTCTTCAGCCATAACCGGTTTTGCGGGAGCATTGTCTTTTGTCCTTTAGCTTGTTCTGGACCTTTAAGGGGATCCCAGGTATTCTCTTAAAGGCAGTGTTTTTTATTAGCGGGCTTCTAGCTCTATACCCCAATTTATGGATTTCCTCAGCCTCGTTGGCTATAGTTGCTCCTATTCTGTTTCTTGGTAAGAAAAAGGGATACATAGCTGCTAGGGAAAGCTCTCCTTAATGGGAAAATCTTAAGCTGGGTTACGGGTAAGAATACCGTATCTTTTCCCTTTAGAAAGGGAATTTATCGATTTCCTCAGCTATCCCCCTCGCATATTTTAGCATTTAAACTTGGGAGGTCAGGGATATGGTATGGCTTTCCTCATTTTATAAAGATCGCTGTATTTTTTGTCATGCGTATTGTNAGAGTTCAGANCATGTGGTAAACTTATCAATGAAATAATTTCTTCCTAAATTGTCATTTTTAGGAAGAAAACCTTTCATTAAAGGGGGTGCTATGGATGAGGAGGGGTATGGTATATTTGGCGATTCTGGTAGCGATTTCTTTAGCTTTTGGAGTTAGGGTTCTTGCAGCTGAACAGTTTTCTATCGCTACTGGTGGAACAGCTGGAACTTACTATCCTATAGGGTCGGCCATAGCTTCTGTTGTTAGTAAGTATGTTCCTGGAGTTAAGATGAACGCTGAGGCAACGGGAGCCTCTGTAGCTAACCTTAGAATGCTGAAGGCTAAAAAGGTAGATTTCATAATGGCTGCATCCAATACTGCCTACGGAGCATATAGTGGAGAACCACCCTTTGATAAGGATCCTGTGAAGAATCTGCGTGGAATTGCCGCTCTTTATCCTGAGGTCTTCCAGTTTGTGGTGAGGAAAGACTCTGGTATTAAAAGCTTTTATGATCTGGAGGGGGAAGAAGGTAGCTGTAGGAGCTCCGGGAAGTGGGACAGAAAGAACAGCCAAGCTTGTTTTAGCTGCGCATGGTTTGACCTATGGCGATATAAAGCCTCAATTTCTCAGTTTTGCTGAAGCTATGACAGCTCTGAAGGATCGCGTGGTAGATTGTGCGATAGTTGGTGCGGGTGTTCCAACCCCGGCCGTCATCGATGCTGCTATGCTCATAGATATAAATCTTTTAAGCGTTGATGAAAAGGTTATTGGGGATTTTCTCAAGAAGCACCCTTATCTTGCTTTATTTGAGATAGCACCAGGTACTTATAAAGGCGTGGATCAGAGTGTAATTACGGTTTCGAGTCCTGCATTGCTTTGTGTGGATGAGGGTCTGAGTGAGGAGGTTGTTTATAAGATCGTTAAGGCGATTTTTGACCACATTGATGAGATAGCGGCGTCTCACGCTCAGGCTAAGAATATTAAGCTTGAAACAGCGCTGAAAGGGATGTCCATACCATTGCACCCAGGCGCTGAAAGGTTTTTCAGGGAGAAGGGATTAATTAGGTAGGAGACATATTAGGCTCTTTCTAGGTTTTTAGGGTAGGTGCGCATTTCGAAATGCGTACCTACCCTGATTTGATGGGGGGTAATATGTTATGAACTTTGATAATGGGTTTCCTAAAGATAGATCTGATGAAAGGAGAACTCTTATAGGTAGTGTTAGGAAAATTGCTCTTATACTAGCCGTTGTAATGTCTTTGTTTCATCTTTACTCCTCTGGAGTAGAGATGTTGCCTCAAATGCAGCATCGCGCTATTCATCTTGCTTTAGCTTTNGCTTTAGCCTTTTTCTGGTATCCTCACTCGAATAAGCACGGTAGTGAAAGACTTCCCTGGTTTGATGTCTTAGGTATAGTCCTTTCTTTGATCATTGGTATCTATTTAGTTTTGGATTATGAGAATATCGTTGTGCGTGCAGGTGATCCATCTTTAGGGGATCTTTTTTTCGGGGTTATTACCATAGTTATGGTTTTAGAGGTGACGCGCCGCACCATGGGATGGCCTTTGGTTATAGTGGCCTTGGGTTTTTTAGCCTATGCCGCCCTGGGGCATCTTATTCCTGGTGCTCTTGGTCATAGAAAATATGACATTGCTAGAATCATAGAGCACATGTTTTTGACGAGTGAGGGGATTTATGGTGTAGCTATATACGTGACATCTACCTTTGTCTTTGTTTTCATCCTTTTGGGAGCCTTTTTGACCGAGACTGGTGGAGCTAAAGCTTTCATAGACCTTGCCTTTTCCCTTACGGGGGGATATCGTGGAGGACCAGCTAAAGCTGCTGTTATAGCTAGCGGTTTGATGGGGACCATATCTGGGAGCGCTTTCGCAAACGTTGCTGGTACCGGGACTTTTACTATACCGTTAATGAAGAGCCTGGGATATAAGCCGGAGTTTGCAGGTGGCGTTGAAGCTGCAGCCTCAGCGGGAGGACAGATAATGCCGCCGATAATGGGAGCGGCTGCCTTCATCATGGCGGAAATGACGGGTGTTCCTTACGGAAAGCTGATTATATACGCAGCTATCCCAGCCATTTTATATTATGTAGCTGTATTTGTAATGGTCGACATAGAGGCGGTTAAATTGGGGTTAAAGGGGGTTGCTAAGGAGAGGCTACCTAGGTTTATTGAGGTTTTGAAAAGGGGAGGATTCTTGCTCCTGGCTCCCATAGGCATATTTTATATGCTGATAGTTGGATATTCTCCTATAAAGGCTTCTTTCGCTGGAGTTATGTTGGTCATTTTTGACCAGCTTTTTAACTAAGGAGACTCGTTTGAATATTAGGGGTTTTATGAGGGCCCTTGAACTGGGAGCGATATCCTCTCTTAGCGTCATAGCTGCGTGCGCTTGCGCTGGATTGATAGTTGGTTCTATAACTTTAACTGGTATAGGGTTAAAGTTTGCAGATCTGGTCGTGGCCATCTCTCGTGGAAACGTGTATTTAGCTTCGTTTATGGCCATGTTTGCATCGATAGTTATGGGTATGGGAATGCCTACCACGGCCTTGTATATAATTCTTGGTTCTATAGTGGCTCCCGCCATGGTCAAGCTTGGTGTACCTGTGGTTGCTGCTCATCTTTTCATATTTTACTTCGGTTGTATGGCAGCTGTTACTCCTCCAGTAGCTTTAAGCTCTTATCTGGCAGCTGCTATAGCTAAGGCGGATCCAATTAGTACAGCTCTTAATGGGCTTAAGTTATCTTTGGCAGCTTTCATTTTACCATTCTTGTTCATTGTGAATCCGGAACTTTTATTACTGAAAGGGACCCTTGTTGATCAGGTGTGGGCCATTTGTACTGCCATGGTCGGCGTCTTTGCTTTGGCAGGCTGTCTTGAAGGATATTTTGGAGGAAGCCTTAGGTTTTATCAGCGTCTTCTTTTAGGTGGAGGAGCCTTGGGGTTAATGCACGGTGGAAAGTTTACAGATGTTTTAGGTTTGATCTTATTGCTTGGTGTACTTATTCAGAAACTTTTAACTCGGAGAAAGAGAGGTGTAAGCCTTGAATAGGGTCGCAGTTTTAGGAGCTGGAAGCGGTGGGGTTAGTATAGCTGCTACTATCTCTGGTAAAGGTTATGAGGTATCCATTTATGACAAGGATGAAGAGATAATAAGTGGTCTTAGCAAAGTTAAAGGGGTAAAAGTTCATGTAGGTGGTGAGAGCTCGTTCTTTCCGATACACACAGCTACGACTTCCTTGAGCGAAGCCTTAGAAGGGGCCGATCTAATAATGATAGTTACTCCAGCCTTCTCTCACAAAGAGCTAGCCTTGAAGTGTTCTCCCTTCTTAATGAGTGGTCAGGTAGTGATCCTAAATCCTGGGAGAACTGGAGGGGCTATCGAGTTTTATAATACAGTTATGGAGGCCAATCCTAAGGCGAACTTCGTAGTAGCTGAGGCACAAACTCTTTTGTATGCCTGTAGAAAGGTGGGATTCTCAGAGGTTAAGATATATAAGGTTAAGCGTAGGGTGCCTTTGGCTGCTTTGCCGGCCACCAAGACTAATGATGTTCTTTTTAAGATAAANGACCTCTTCCCTCAGTTTGTTGCAGCTAACAACGTTTTGGAAACCAGTCTGATGAACATAGGGGCGGTTTTCCATCCTGTCCCTACGTTGCTTAACATAACTCGCATAGAAAATAAGGAGGATTTCGATTACTATATAGAGGGGATAACCCCTTGTGTTAATAGGGTTCTTGAGAAGGTGGATGAAGAGAGGGTCCTGGTAGCAAAAGCCTTTGGCGTTCGATCCTTGAAAGCTGTGGAGTGGTTGAAAGAGAGTTATGGAGTGAATATTGAAAAGGTTAATTTTATCTATGAGGCTATAAGGGAGCATGATGGTTATTATGGCATACCCGCGCCTAAGGATATATATTCTCGATATATAGTGGAGGATGTTCCTACGGGTTTAGTTCCTATTTCAGAGCTTGGTAAGTTGGCAGGTCTTTCAACGCCTACGATAGATAGCATTGTAACGTTAGCTAGTACTATCTATGGGAGAGATTTTAGGAAAGAGGGAAGGAATCTAGATTCGTTGGGTCTTTCTGGGAAGAGTCTTGAGGATGTGCTTCATTTTGTGGAAAGAGGCGAGTGGAAGTGATGTTTTTATATCTCTCTCAGGAAGATGTCATAAAGTGTGATGGTCTTGACATGAAAATGGCGATCGATGATATGAGGCGTCTATTTCTTTTACATTATAATGGAGCGACTATAGTTCCTCATAAGCTGTCTTTACGTTGGGGAGACTTAAAATCCGAGTCTAGAATTGGCAGAATTAATGCTATGCCAGGTTATGTAGGTGGAGATGTTAACGTGGCTGGGATAAAATGGGTGAGTAGTAAGCCCGATAATCCATTGAAGCGAGGGCTACCCAGAGCATCTGCTCTTATAATATTGAATGATCCTGAAACTCTATTTCCTGTTGCTGTTATGGATGGAACTCTAATAAGTGCAATGAGAACTGGCGCTGTTACGGGTTTAGCGGCGATGTATTTATGTCGTGAGGATGCTAGTATCCTCGCCCTAATAGGGGCTGGAGTTCAGGCTCCACACTCAACTGATGGCAGTTAAAAGCGTCCGTCCATCTGTTAGAGAGGTAAGGGTTTTTGATCTTAATTTGGCTAGGTCTGACGCTTTTATAGAGACGGAAAGGAATAACTATCCCGATGTGCTTTTTGTCAAAGCTTTAAGCGCCGAGACGGCAGTTCGGGATGCAGATATCGTCATTACAGTTACCACATCTATGGAGCCGATAGTTAAAGCGAGCTGGGTTAAAGAGGGGGCTTTCTTGGTTAATGCGGGGAACTATGAGTACGAACCGGATGTGGTTTATGAATGTGATAAAGTTATCCTCGATGATTGGGATGAGGTTGTGCATCGGGGTATACAAACTGTGGCTGTTATGTTTAAGGAAGGTGCCTTTCACAGGGAGAGATGTTACGCTGAGCTTGGTGAACTGGTAGTTGGCGAAAAGAAGGGAAGGGTTGCGGAAAATGAGAAAATCTTTTTTGGTGCNGTTGGGATGGGGGTAGGAGGATCTTATCATCGCAAAAAGGGTTTTTGACAAGGCTCTCGAGAATAAAATTGGAGTTTGGCTTTCTCTTTGGGATAAGCCATATTGGTTTTAATTTAGGCGTTTTGTGATATACTTAAGCTGATTTCTATTTGAGGTGCCTTAACCCAAGCATGGGTAGAAAGAAGGTCTGCGTTATAACCGGTGCTACTGGGGGAATAGGTAGAGCTTTAAGTCGAAAATTTGGAGAGGAGGGTTTCTCCCTTCTTTTGGCTGGAAGGTCAGAGGAGAAGCTCTCCGCGCTTAGGGGTGAGCTTTCGAACTTCGATGTTGAGTTATGTTCTTATGACGCCTTAAAGGGCGATGAGGCCAGGATCGTGTATAAGGCGCTTGAGGCCTTCGGTAGAATAGATGTTCTCATAAACGCTGCTGGTGTAGGTATCTATGAGAGTTTCGTTGATATTAGCGAAGAGGATTTAAGAGCCGTTTTTGAGGTTAATTTCTTCTCCCCATGGAGATTAACCAAGGAAGCTTTAAAGCACATGGAGAGAGGAAGCTCTATCATAAACATATCCTCGATAACTGCTCGTTTACCCGTTCCCTTTATGGGCGGTTATGGTGCGAGCAAGTCTGCTTTAAGCTCCGTCATGGAAAGCTTAAGAGCTGAGCTTTTAGAGAGGGGGATAAGGGTTCTTAACGTTGAGGCTGGAAGGATCAAAACCGATTTTCCTGAAAAAACCTTGGGTAAGCTCGTTCATCCACCCTTGGGGAAGAGAGAAGATCCCTATGCTTTCGCTCAAGCGGTTTATTCGGCCTATGTTAAAGGGAAAAGGACTTTAATATGGCCCCTTCGCTATCGCTTCTTTGCGCTTCTAAGGAGCGTTTTTCCGAAACTTTATGATGCTAAACTTTATAGGGCTTGGAAGAAGACAAATGAGCTTTAATTTTCCATCTTAAGCTCGCTGAAGAATGTATCAAGTGCTCTTTTAACCGCTCCTCTTAAGAGAACGAATCTCCCCTGGAGGTTTGAGAAGAGGGGCTTATAGGTTGCGAATATCGACTTCCCATATATAAGCCTTCCGTTCCAACCATCGTGAAGATATATAGTCATCTGAACTACGCCCTCTTTGTCTGTCGAAGGTATGTAGCTTCCTGCTGCGATGGCGATGCCTATCCTTTGAGCTGTCATGAATGGAGCGACTCCCCCTATTATGTTGCTTAGGGGACTCGCGCTTGACACATCTATTACCCCATAGTCCACTACGCATCCTCGGACGACGATATCTGCGTTGAATAGCTTTGCTATTTTAGAGATCTCCTCCTCGGTGAGAGCAGGAATGTAAGGTTCGCTTCTGAACTTCACGTCGTTTTCCTCTATATATTCCGCTAACTCTTTGCTAAATCCGTAGCTTTTAAGCTGTTTTTCTAAGCTCACCTTGTATTTACTATCTTCCTTTATGATTTCCATATCTTTTAGAACTTTCCAGACATCCTCGTCAGGTATGACCAGCTTGCCCATGGATTCAAAGCCCTGGCGAACCGAGAAGAGGAGTCTTCTATTGTCTATGCTGAANGGATCGCGCATATAGTCTGCGAATGGAATTATAACTATCCTCTTAGCGTTGGCGAGCTTGATTTTAGCATCTTTTAAAAATGGATTTTCCTCTCCTTTTGCTATGCCTGGCATACACATTGCTATTATTAATAACAAGATAAAGGCTATGCGTTTCATCATCCATCTCCCCCTTCATATATCTCTTTTAGAAGTATAGCATAAACTGCTATAATCATAAGTGAAGAAAGGGGTGAAGTTTTTTGGCTTTAGATGTAAAAGTTGAACTCATAGAGAGCGCTTTAAGGGAGTATATGAAAATAGAAAAGGTACCATCCCTCCTAAAAGAAGCGATGGATTATGCCCTTTTCCCTGGGGGGAAAAGGTTTAGACCTCTTTTGGTTTTATCAGCTTGTGAGGCTGTCAGGGGGGGATCTTAGGCAAGCTCTTCCCGTGGCTTGCGCCATAGAGTTGATTCATAATTACTCTTTGGTTCATGATGATCTACCTTGTATGGATAACGATGATTATCGGCGAGGCAAGCCATCTTCCCACAAGAGGTTTGGTTGCGCTATAGCTCTTCTTGCTGGTGATGCTTTACTTACCTATGCCTTTGAGCTTCTTGGAAGGGCTTTTGAAGGGGATGTCCTTAGAAGGCTCCTGTTGGAGATAGCTTGNGCTGCGGGTCCGTCAGGGATGGTTGGAGGGCAGGTCCTCGATATAACTGAGGGGAGTATAGAGGAGATACACGTTAAGAAAACCATGGCTTTAATAAGGGCCTCCGTTAGATGCGGTGGAATAGCGGGAAGAGCTTCGCTAAACGAGCTTCAGGTTTTAACGGAGTACGGCGAGAGGTTGGGTTTAGCCTTCCAGATAGTGGATGATATCTTAGACTTTGGGAAAGAAGAGAGACTGACCTATCCTTCGGTCTATGGCATGGAGAGGGCTAGGGAAGATGCGAACAGATTGATCGAGGAAGCTCTTTTATTTGCCAGCATGTTTAAGGAAAGAGGAGAGGACCTCAAGGAGTTAGCTTTAATGGTTTTAAGGAGGATTGAAGAGGCTTGATCCTCGAGAGGGTAAAGGGCCCCTCAGACCTTAAGAGGCTTAGCTACGAGGAGCTAAAGATCCTTGCTTCTGAGATCAGAAAGAGAATAATAGAGGTTGTAGGGGAGAACGGTGGGCACTTGGCCTCTAACCTTGGTGTTGTGGAGCTAACAATAGCCTTGCTTAGGGTTTGGGATCCCTTTAAGGATTACATAATTTGGGACGTGGGGCATCAATGCTACCCCTTTAAGATGCTTACGGGTAGGAATGATCTTTTTCATACCATAAGGAGAAGGGGTGGTTTGAGCGGATTTCCCAACCCTAAGGAGAGTCCTGCGGATAGATTTGTGGTTGGGCATAGCGGTACCTCTTTGTCTTGGGCCTTGGGGCTAACCTTAGCGAGGAAAGGCGATGTGGTTGCTGTGATAGGAGATGGTTCCTTAATCTCGGGCATGGCCCTTGAGGCTTTAAACCATATAGGGAGCTTGGGACGGAAAATAGTTATAGTATTAAACGATAATGAGATGGCCATAGGCCCGAGGGTGGGAGCTTTTGCTTCTCACCTCTCTCGATTGAGGATGAGGCGAGGGTGGCTAGGCTTTAAGAGAAGGGTTCGCTCGATGCTTGAGCTCCTTCCCTTTGGGGAAGAGGTCATCGAGACTCTCGATGACATCAAAGGCAGGGTTAGGAAGCTTTTACTTAGAAGCTCTATCTTTGAGGAGCTTGGATTGATCCACTGGGGACCAGTGGATGGTCACGATATAGAGCTTTTAGAGAGAATTTTTGAGAGCTCCAAGGAGGTAGACAAGCCTATAGTCATTCACGTTATAACGAAGAAGGGTAAGGGGTATCCTCCAGCTGAAAGAGACCCAGAGACCTTTCACGGAGCACCGCCCTTTAACAAGGTTGAGTCTAAGGTTCAGGAAACTTGGAGTTCGATATTCGGTAAGGTAGTTTTAGAGCTCGCGGAGAAGAATGATAAAGTGGTGTGTCTTACTGCTGCTATGAAGAAGGGCACGGGGCTTGATGAGTTTGCCCGGAGATACCCATCTCGATTCATAGATGTAGGCATAGCGGAGCAACATATGCTGGGCCTTTCAGCTGGTCTCGCTAAGGGGGGATTAAGACCCATAGTTGCCATTTATTCCACATTTCTTCAGAGGGCCTACGATCAGGTGATTCATGATGTGGCCTTACAAAACCTCCCGGTGATAATAGCGGTTGATAGGGGTGGGATAGTGGGAGATGATGGTCCTACCCATCATGGCGTTTTTGATCTTGTGTTTCTAAGGTGCGTTCCTAACCTGATAATAGCCTGTCCGCGGGATGCCAACTCCTTGAGGAACATGCTTCACACGGCTTTAACGTTAGATCGCCCCTTTATTATCAGGTATCCTCGAGGGGTTGTAGATCGTCCTCCTAGGTGGGATGAGGATCCGGTCATCTTGGAAGTGGGTAAGGCTGAGGTTTTGAGGGAGGGCGATGAGGGGGTGGCCTTCTGCTTAGGTCCTACCTACCACTTTGCTTTGAGGCTTTCGAGATTTAAGGTTGTGGATCTCGCTTTTGCTAAGCCCCTCGATGTGGAAACGATAGTTGAAAGCTCCCTGAGGTTCGATAGAGTTTATGTCTTCGAAGAGGGCTCTAAGATAGGTGGTGTGGGAGAGGAGATAGGAGCTTTGCTCCTGTCTCATGGCATAAAACCGCGGGAGTTTAAGGTCTTTGCCATTCCTGATAGGTTCATAGAGCATGGTGATAGGGGTGAGCTTCTTGAGGAGATCTTTGGGATCGAGAAAGGAAAGGATAGATAAGCTTTTAGTTTTAAGGGGATTTTGCGAAAGCAGGGAGAAAGCTCAAGGTATCCTTTTGGCTGGAAAGGTTTTTGTTAACGGTAGGAGGATCGAGAAGCCTGGTGAGAAGGTGCTTGAGAATGCGGATATAGAGGTTAGGGGAGAGGCTTGTCCCTATGTAAGTAGAGGGGGGCTTAAGCTTAAGAAAGCTATAGATGAGTTTGGTATATCCCTAAAAGGAAAGGTCTGCTTAGATGTGGGTGCTTCTACTGGTGGTTTTACCGATTGCATGCTTAAAAGAGGGAGCTCTAAGAGTTTATGCTGTTGACGTGGGTTATGGTCAGCTTCACTGGAGCTTGCGGAACGATCCTCGCGTGCTTTCCATAGAGCGCTTCAACGCGAGATATCTCAATAGTAGCGTTATCGGAGAGCCTGTGGATTTTTTCGCCATGGACCTATCTTTCATATCCGTTAAGAAGGTCCTAAAAGCAGTGGAAGCTCTTCTTAAGGAAGAGGGTGAGGGGGTTGTTTTGATTAAGCCTCAGTTTGAGGCGGGAAGGGAGCATGTGAAAAGGGGAGTGGTTAAGGATAAAAGCATCCATGCGATGGTCATAAATGATATTATTGATTTCGTTGAGNAGAACCTGAGCTTAAAGCCCTTATCCCTTACCTATTCTCCCATAAAGGGTCCAGAAGGCAATATGGAGTTTCTCCTTCATCTTGCCTTTAGGGAAGGTGCCTTCGAAAGGGGGATGATAGTATCAATCGTGGAGCTGGCTCATATCGCTCTTGGGGGATAATAGTGAACCCTCAAAAGGGTAGGGTTGCAAAGGAAGTTGTTTACGGGATAATTTCCTGGCTTGAGGGGAAGGGCATCGATATCCTTCTAACTAAAGAAGGTGGTGACTTCTTAGGTAAGCGGGAGATGGCTGTTGATGACCTGGACTTTGCTAGTAGTGTAGAGATAGCTCTTATAGTGGGTGGGGATGGTACCTTTCTTAAGGCAGCGAGACTCCTTGCCCCACAGGGGGTTCCCATGCTTGGAATAAACTTAGGAAGGCTTGGTTTTCTCGTTTCAGAGAGCGTCGCTACCCTGGAGATAGCCCTGTCTAAGGTTTTGGAAGGCAAGTTTGAGATAGATGAAAGGCTTATGCTGGAAGCACGGTTTAAGGGAGAGACTCTTTACGCTCTTAATGAGTTCGTGATTATGAAGGGTGCTTTTGCCAGATTGATAAACCTTGAGGTTTTCATAAATGGGGATTATTTCACATCTTATCCTGCAGATGGCTTGATCATATCTACACCTACAGGTTCAACTGCTTACTCTCTCTCTGCGGGAGGGCCTATCCTCCAACCGGGTATTCAAGCGATGGTTCTAACCCCAATATGCGCTCATACCTTTTATGCTCGGCCCATAGTTATATCCTCTCTTTCATGCATAAGGGTGGTGGTTAATGCGGACCATAAAGATATAATGCTAACGCAGGATGGACAGGCGGGATTTAATGTCCTGCCAGGTGATGAGATAGTTATTAAGAGGGCTCCCTTTTTCGCTAAGGTTATAACCTTTAGGGGGAGGAGTTTCTTCGAGCTTTTGAGGAAGAAGCTCAAGCTTGGGGTGATTCCGGGTGATTAGGGAGCTGAGAATAAGGAACTTTGCCATCATAGAGGAGATAGATGTGGAGTTTCACCCGGGGCTCAATGTCCTCACTGGTGAAACTGGGGCCGGTAAATCTATCATAGTTGAGGCCTTATCCCTTCTTTTAGGGAGAAAGGCTGGTGGTGAGGTCGTTAGAACGGGCGCTTCTCGAGCTGAGGTTGAGGCTCTGTTTGAGGAAGGGAATGAGGAGATAGTCTTAAGAAGGGAGATTTATCCGGAAGGGAAAAGCAGGGCCTTCTATCAAGGGAGAGGCGTTCCTGTTGGTTTCCTTAGGGAGATCGGTCCCTCCCTCTTTGAAATTCATAGCCAGCTTGAATATGGCTGGATATTGAAAGAGAGCAATCAGCTTGATGCTCTCGATAGATATGGAGGGGAGGTGATAAGAGCTCTGCTTGGAGAGTATAAGAAGCTCTATGAGGATTACTTAAGTAAGAAGGAGGAGTTAAAGAGATTAGAGGTCGACTCGAGAGAGCTTGAGAGAAGAAGGGAGGAGCTCAGCTTTTACCTTGATGAGGTTCAAAGAGCGTGTTTAAGGGAGGGAGAGGAAGAAGAGCTCCTTGAAAAGAGAAAGAAGTTGCTTAACCTGGAGGAGTTAAAGCTTCATCTTAAGGGGGCTCTTTCTATAGTTGAAGGTGAGGGTTGGGGTGGAGGATTGATAGATAAAATTTCGGAGCTTAAAAAGATGGTTGGAAAGGCCGCTGATTATGAAAGGGATTTAAGCAAGTTTTTAGGAGATCTTGAAAGCATGCTTGTGTCTTTGAAAGAGCTTGAGTCCGAGCTATCTAAGAGATTGGAGCTTTTAAACCTTCCGGAGGAAAGCTTAGACGAGATAGAGGGGAGACTCTCTTTGATAAGAAGGCTTAAGAGGAAGCATGGTGTGGAGAGCGTCTCAGAGCTCCTTCGTTTGGCTTCTTCTTGGAAGAGGGATCTGGGCCTACTTGAAAGGGTAGATGATAAGATTCGTCTCCTTAAGGAAGAGGTGGAAAGGCTTTATGTTGAGCTTCATTCACTTGGTGTTAGATTGTCTGAGGAGAGGAAAGCGTGTGCCTTGCGCCTCGAGGAGGAGGTAAGAAGGGTCTTAAAGAAGCTCGCTATGGGTGAGATAGTCTTTAAGATAGAGATTGGCGAGAGAGAGCTGGGCCCCTTGGGCATGGATTCCGTTAGATTTGTGATGGCTCCTTCCCCAGGTGAGGAGCTAAGAGGGATAAGCGATGTGGCTTCGGGTGGAGAGATATCGCGCTTAAGCTTCGCTTTGAAGTGTGCTATATCGAGGAGCTATGGAGTCCCCACGCTTATATTTGATGAGATCGATGTAGGGGTTGGAGGGGAGGTTGCGAACATGCTCGGTGAGGAGATAAAAAAGCTTTCGAGGGAGAGACAGGTGATATGTATAACCCATCTGGCTTCCATAGCTTCTAAGGCTGATTATCACTACTTCGTTGATAAGGTTCTTGAGGAAGGAAGGGTCAAAACAAGGATTAGGCTGCTTGATGAGGAGGGAAGGCTTAAGGAGATAGCGCGTATGCTTTCAGGGAGGGTTTCCGATATCGCCCTGAAGCACGCTAAAGAAATCCTGGAGGGAGGTCACCGATGATAGAACTGTTGAAAGAGGAGTTAAGCAAGGTTTTCGGGGATATCTCTTGGGAGAAGGTCAAAGAGGTTAAGGGAGACTTTAGCTGCCAGATACCTGAGATAGTGATATGTATGGGGGTTAGGGGAAGAAGAGAACTTGTAATTGCCTTCTCAAAAAGCCTTATAGTGAAAAGGGTTTCTCAGAAAATGGGCTGCGATGATGCCTTAGTGAGTGAGAAAGAGATCATCAATGAGGCTAAAGCTCTCGCTGTGAGCTTGGTGAGGCCCATGGAAAATGAAGTCATCCCCTACCCCGCGGTATTAAANGGAAGCTTAATGGAGCTTACGATTCACAAAGCCATACTGGATGCCTGTTGCGGTAAGGCCCGTGATGGCTTAGTCTTTATAGGTATCGTTGAACCTATGGTTGAAAATCCTTCTACTCTATGAATTTTGGCAAGTACTCCTTCTCTAGTTTTCTAAACTCTTCGAACCTTACGAGATCTTTGAACTCGCTGAAGGATATGAGAAGTTCCCTTCTTTGTTCTATATGAGATTCTTCATCTGTGATACTTTTTAAATATAGCTCCATTCCTTTTATGGCTGCGAAAAGCGGTCCTACAGGTACGCTGACCCGAGCAACTCCTAGCTCTCTCAGCTTTTTGAGAGAAACAAAGGGTGTTTTACCGCCGCCAGCGAAGTCGAATAGATTTATGCTTATGGGAGCTTGGATTTCCTTTGCTGCTTTTTCTATCTCCTCTAAGCTTCTCGGAGCCTCAACGAAGATGATATCTGCTCCTGCTTCAGCATAAGCGTTTCCCCTTCTTATGGCCTCTTCTATGCCTGCGACGGCTATGGCATCGGTTCGTAGCGTTTATTACGAAGTCTGGATCGAGCTCATCTCTTACCTTCGCGCAGGCCTTTATCTTGAGTACCATTTCCTCTATAGGGATTATTTGCTTCCCCTCTAGGTGGCCGCATCTCTTTGGGAAAACCTGATCCTCTATGTTCATACCTGCTGCGCCGATCTTTATAAACTCCTCCGTAACTCTCATGGCGTTTATGGCGTTTCCGTAACCTGTGTCAGCATCGGCCATGACAGGGATGCTCACAGCGTCAACTATGTTTTTAGTGAAATTTAGAACTTCAGAAAAGCTTATAAATCCCATATCTGGGAGTCCTAGATAGGTCGCTGATAGTCCAAAACCGCTAACCTGAAGAGCTTTAAAGCCGTGCTTTTCTATCAGTTTCGCAGAGACCACATCGTGTGCTCCTGGAACGACAAGCGCTTTTCTCTCCATCAGTAGCTTTCTTAGAACAGAACTCTTTTTCATGTATAATCCACCCCTCTTTCCATATTGTGGAAGTAACTCTTAAATTCTGATAAGAAACTGATTGACATTATCATGTATAGACGAATACAATTATAAGCAAGGATATCAGTGGTTGCAAGGATTACGAGATGATTAGAATTATTGGGCATGGTATATTAAGTAGATTTGCTTGCGAATTNGAGATAGATAGGCCGATTCTCTTGGGGGANCTGGTTGAGAGAATTGGTATGTCACCTGATTTAGTAAAAGATGTGGTGTTTGTGAAGGGTCATTTTGTGATAGATGGTAGCACGGTTATAAAGGATGGAGATGAGATTCATCTCTTTTTAGTTATGTGTGGAGGTTAAACCTTTTAAATGAGGGGGTAATGAAGGTGATACACGTAATCAAGAGCGTTGAGAGGCCGAAGAGAGAAATTGTGGAGGCCTTTAGGAATCTCTCTTCAGCTACGGTATACGAAGCTTCTGGGAAGAGGGGAGCTGTTTCGAATCAAATAAGGCCTATGCACTGGGGGATAAGGGTATGTGGACCGGCTATAACCGTGCAGTGTGGGCCGGGTGATAACCTCATGCTTCACAAGGCCTTGGAAATCGCTGGGGAAGGGGATGTGATAGTGGTTGTAACTGGTGGAGCCTATGAGTATGGCTATTGGGGGGAGCTTATGACGGTTTCCGCCATGGCTAGAAAAGTAGCGGGTTTGGTGATAGATGGTTGCATAAGGGATTCAGAGGAGATATTTAGAATGGGATTCCCTATCTTCTGCAGGGGGTTTTCCATAAGGGGGACGAGTAAGGAAACCTTAGGCTTTATAAACTATCCTGTCGTTTTGGGTGGTGTGGTTGTAAGGCCTGGGGACCTAATTTTAGGGGATAACGATGGAGTAGTGGTGGTTAAGAGAGAGGAGTGTGAAACCGTCTTAGAGAAGGCCTTAAAGAGGGTCGCTGATGAGGAGAAAAAGAGAAAGGCCTTAAATGAAGGGGTTTCAAGCGTGGAGTATAACAACCTGAAAGAGGTTTTGGAGAGGTTAGGACTTAGGGAAGATTAGCGTGTCGAAAGGAGAGTTCAACTTGATAGTTGAAGCGAACAAGTTAAGGAGCGTTGCTGAGGAAGTTTTAAAGGGTTTAGGGGAGAGAGAGGAAAACGCCAAGAAGGTCGCTGAAATGTTGGTTAGGGCGGATGCGAGGGGCATTTCAACTCACGGTGTTTACCTCTTGAACGTCATGGCCATGCGCGTTGAAGGAGGGCAGTTGCGCCTACCTACCGATGTTAGGGTGATTAGCGATAGAGATGCAACTGTTCTATTAGATGGTGGAGATGGTATAGGTATGGTAGCTGCCTATGAGGCACTGAATATGGCGATCGATAAGGCTCGGAGGTATGGGATAGGCATGGCTTTGATTCGCAACACCAACAACGTGGGGTGCCTCGGCTGTTATACTGAGAAGGCGGCTGAGAATGGCATGATAGCTATGATGTCTTCTAACGCTGCACCTTCGATGGCACCTTGGGGGGCAGCGGAGAAGTTCTTGGGGACAAACCCCATCGCTATATCTATTCCGGGAGAGGATATGAACTTTACCATGGATATGGCAACGAGTGTCGTAGCGAGGGGAAAGATAAGGGAGGCTCAAAGGAAGGGGGCGAGCATTCCCGAAGGGTGGGCCTTAGATGCCGAAGGAAGACCAACCACTGACCCAAAAGAGGCGCTTGAGGGAACCCTTATGCCCATAGGAGGGCCTAAGGGGTCGGCCTTAGCGATGGCTGTGGATATAATTTGCGGGCTTTTAGCCGGTTCCGGTTACGGTAATCAGCTTAAATCCTTTCACATCCTTGAAGGGCCGACTAGAGTTGGAGCCTCTCTAATAGTTGTAGATGTATCTTACTTTACGGACCTCTTTGAATTTAAGAAGAGGATGAGAGATTATTTTGAGACTGTTAAGAGTTTGAAAAAGGCGGTTGGGGTTGAGGAGATCTTCATACCTGGTGAGATAGAGTTTAGGAGGGAGAAGGAGAGCCAAGAGAGGGGCATAAGGATAGATGATGCATTGGCCTCTTCGATTAATGATCTTTTAGCTAAACTTGGCTCGAGTCTGAGAATATAACGAGGGAGGTATGCAACGGAATGAGGAGGATAATAAGGGTCAATACGAGGACTGGAGAGATAAGGGAATTTGAGGCGACTCCCGAGGAGAGGCGATATGCGGGTAGGTACTATATAGCCAAGGTTTTAGTGGATGAGGTTCCGCCTACTTGTGAGCCCCTGGGTAGGTATAACAAGCTGATAATATCTTCAGGTTACTTCGCTGATACTAACTTAAGCACGAGCGGTAGGATCTCCATCGGAGGGAAAAGCCCATTAACTGGAGGAGTTAAGGAGAGCAATTCGGGAGGTAACGCCGGAAAGAAACTTGCGCGTATAGGGGTCAANGCTATCATTCTTGAGGATATACCCGAGAGAGAGCAAACGAGGGTTTTATACGTAAACGCCGATGGAGCTAAGCTAATAGATGCGCCTCATCTTAAGGGTAGGCTGGTTAGCGAAACCTTCGAGATTTTAAGAAAGGAGTTCGGTGAAAGAAAGGGGTTCATATGTATAGGCCCTGCCGGTGAGATGCGGCTTTATGGGGCTGGGGTAGCTCTTACAGATGACAGGTTAGAACAGGTTAGGTATGCGGCGCGGGGTGGCTTAGGTGCTGTCATGGGATCGAAGGGGATAAAGGCGATAGTTGTGGATGACTCTAAGGTGGTTGAGCCTGATTATCATGACCCGAAGCTTCTGCGCGAGGTCGTTAAGGAGGTGGCAAGGATCCTCCTTGAGGACCCGAAGAGTCAGAATAGGAGAAGATATGGAACTCTGGACATACTCGAGATGGTTAATAGGCTTGGCTTTTTGCCCACGAGAAACTTCAGCAGCGGTCAGTTTGAGTTCGCGGATAACTTTACCGGTCCTAGAGTGGCGAAGCTTATAGAGGAGAGGGGAGGTTGTGGTAAAAACGGCACACCATGTATTCCTAGCTGTACGATAATGTGTAGCAAGGTTTTCCCTGATAAAGATGGGAGAAAGCTTGTGGCAACCCTTCAATATGAGAGCGTGGTCCTATTGGGTCCGAACTGCGGTATAGGGGATGTGGATGAAGTGGCGGAGTTAAACAACCTATGCAATGAGGTGGGGGTAGATACCATTGAGATCGGTGCGGCGATAGGGGTAGCCATGGAGGCTGGTGTTATAAGGTTTGGAGATGCTCAAGGGGCTAAGGATCTGTTGAGGCAGATAGCCCAGGGGACATACCTGGGTAGGATAATAGGCAATGGTGCTGCCTTCACGGGTCAGGCCTTCGGTTCAAGAAGGGTGCCGGTTTTGAAGGGGCAAGCGATGCCCGCTTATGATCCTCGAGGTTTGAAAGGGAATGGGGTGTTGTATGCAACTTCGACCATGGGAGCGGATCATACAGCAGGTAACGCCTTTGAGACCGTTAGAACGCATGACCCCCTATCTAGGGAGGGTCAGGTTCGCATATCGAGACAGCTTCAGATTAGAGCAGCTCTGATAGATTCCATGGGTGTTTGCCTGTTTATAAGACCTGCCTTTATCAAGAACCCCGATCTCTTGGGTGCGCTGTTTAAGGGAAGATACGGGTGGGACCTGAGCTTTAAGGAGGNTAAGCATATAGGTGTGGAGGTGCTGGACCTCGAGAGGAAGTTTAACGAAATGGCGGGGGTTTCGTGAGAGGTTTAAGAGGATGCCAGAGTTTATGAGGGAGGAGCCGCTTCCACCGCATAATGCCGTTTTCGATATCCCTCAGGAGGAGCTTGAGGGTATTTGGGATATTGAGATGGACCCCAACGTTTTTTAAAGGTTTAGGAGGTGTGACCATGTCAAGGGTCAAGGTCATCCGTATAAGTGAGGTAGAGGGTGAGTATAGGGAGCCTCCAAGGAAGTCATGGGTTTTAGTCTCCGAGAAAACTGTTGGCGCCAAAAACCTGGCTGTAGGTATGAACGAAACCTATGTGGGCAGCATGGTTCCTGAGCACAAGCATGATACTGAAGAGGAGGTTATGATATTCCTTCAAGGTAAGGGGAAGTTCGTAACTAAGGATGAGGAAATACCTATCGAGCCCGGTGTTTGTATCTATAACCCTCCGGGGGAATATCACTCCATAGTTAATACTGGTGATGAGCCTCTTAAGTTTATATGGATTTACTCTCCTCAGCTTAAGAGTCATAGGAAGGAGGAGAGTAGGGGGTAAGGGGAGGAAAAGATGCGGTAATAGACCTTTAAGGTCTATTACCGCATCATCTTTTAAGGGAGGGGTGAAGGTGCGTATAGTAAGATGGATAGACCAGCACATAGAGGAGCTCATCTTAAGCTTCTTGCTTATGTTGATTGCCTGTGTGATGATGCTTCAGGTTTTCATGAGGTATGTGGTTGGTTCGTCCCTTTCTTGGGCTGAGGAATTTTGTAGATATCTTTTTATATGGTCCTCTCTCCTAAGCATAGGCTATAGCATACGCAAGAAAACCATCTTGAGGGTTGATTCTCTCATTGAAGCGTTGCCCTTTAAAGTGAAGAAGTTCTTCAGGGTAGCTATAGAGTTGGTTNTGCTCACTTTCTTTACCTATCTTTTCTTGAACGCCATTCCAGTGGTGGGCATGATAAAGGAAAGCGGTCAGGTAAGTCCTGCCATGGAGATACCTATGTATCTGGTTTATCTTTCAGCTGTGGTAGGCTTCCTTCTTGCGGTTATTCGTTCAGCTCAGAGTCTGTGGGATACCGTTAGAAGAAACTTAGTCTGTGAAGTAGAGATGAATAATAGGTAGAGGAGGAAAGAATTAGTGGGGGGTTTAGCCTTTATCGTGATGCTTCTCTGTTTGATCTTAGGGATACCCTTGCTTGTCTCCTTAGGCTTGGCTACCATGCTTCCTGGTCTACTTAACCCTCGATTTGTCGCAGGAAATATAAATTTCGTCATAAGAAATATGGTGAACGCCCTTGATAATACGCCTATACTTGCTATACCTCTCTTCATTCTGGCTGGTGACATAATGACAAGGGGAAAGATATCAGAGAGGCTTTTCGATTTCTTCGTGTACTTTCTGGGTAAGGTAAGGGCTGGAATGTTGATGGCTACGATAGCTACCGCCATGTTCTATGGGGCCATATCTGGTTCAGGAGTTGCGACGACTGCAGCTGTTGGAAGCATGGCCATACCCTTTCTGTCCTCACTGGGTTATGATAAGACCTTCGTTGCAGGTATGATAGTGACGGCTGGTGGCTTAGGGGTGATAATACCACCGAGCATCCCCTTCGTTACCTATGGTGTGGTTACGGGAACGTCTATCGGAGACCTGTTTATAGGTGGGATTTTGCCAGGCATAGTGATCGGTCTCTCTTTAATGGCCTATGCTTATATTCATGCGAGGGTTAAAGGTGAAGATAGGGGGAGGATCCTTTCCAAATATAACGAGCTGAGGGCTCGCGGCTTCTTCAAGGTTTTAAAAGATAGCTTTTGGGCTCTCTTAAGTCCAATCATAGTCTTGGGTGGTATATACACCGGAGTGGTCACTCCCACAGAAGCAGCAGTTGTTTCCGTGTTCTACTCTTTTTTAGCTTGCTTGGTAGTGTATAGGACGCTGAAGCTTAGCGATGTCCCAAAGGTCTTGGTTAACTCTGTGAGAGCTTATACTCCGATCGTTATGTTGCTATCCTTAGCTATAGTCTTTGGGCGTGTCTTGGCTTTGCTTCAGGTACCTCAGGATGTCAGGGACTTCATAGTTAACAACTTTGGAGGAAGTCCCGCCTTGTTTCTCTTCGGTTTAAACGTGCTCTTTCTGATAATAGGGATGTTCATGGATATTGGCCCAGTTATAGCTATTCTTGCTCCCATGCTTTTACCTGCTGCCGTGGCTTTGGGTATAGATCCGGTTCATCTGGGAATAATCATGTCTGTGAATTTAGCTGTGGGTATGGCAACCCCACCCTTTGGTGTGAACCTTTTCGTGGCAAGCCCATTGATAGAGAAACCCGTGATGGATGTGGGCAAAAGAGCCATTCCATTTATCGTTGCTTTCATCGTTGCCCTCTTCCTGATAACTTACGTACCTGAGCTGAGTCTATATCTGGTTAGAAGGGGGTGATAGGCGGAGGGGTAGGGTTATGGTTTGAAAGTCAAAATATTAGCCATTAGAAGGAGGGGAGCTGTCATGAGAAGAGCGTGTGTGTGGTTGGTGATGGTCGGTTTAGTGATGGGAATTCTGACCATCGCGGGGGTCAGCGAGAGAGCTAACGCTTCGATGCCTGAATATACCTTGCAGCTAGCGGGAGCCTATTCTAGCGCTCAACCTACGCCAAGAGTCTTAGCGGCGAAGTTCTTTCAAGAGCTCGTGGATAAGAGGTTTGGAGGTAAGGTTAAGGTTGAGCTTTACCTTGATACCAAGCTTGGCGGGGATAGAGAGACGCTTGAGGGTTGCCAGGCTGGAAATATAGCTATGGTTTCCTTGACCACGGCACCTATGGTCGGTTTCGTTCCTAAGCTTGCTGTCTTTGACATAGCTATGCTATTTGATAATCTCGATGTAGCTAAGAAGGCCCTTGATACCTTCAAAACCAAGCTGATTCCAGATTACGAGAAGGCTGGATTTAAGCTTTTGATGTTTACTCCTATATCTTTCCGTGAGCTAACGACGAAGAAGCCCGTCACTAAGCTTGAGGACCTTAAGGGGCTAAAGATAAGAACCATGGAGAACAAGTATCATGTGGCCTTCTGGAAGGCTTTGGGAGCTAACCCCACTCCTTTAAACTTCGCTGAGCTTTACATAGCTTTACAGCAGGGGATAGTAGATGCTCAAGAGAACCCCTACGATGTCATATGGGGGTCGAAATTCTACGAGGTTCAGAAGTATTTGGTTCACACTCATCATATATGCTTCATATTCACTTATGTCATGAATAAGAAGCTCTTTGAGAGCATGCCAGCCGATTACCAAAAGAATGTTGACTGATACGGTTAACGAGGTGAGCGATTATCTCTTTGAGGAGTCTAAGAAGCAAGCCGGGGCGATGTTAGCCGAGCTAAAGAGCAAAGGTATGGAAGTAGTCGAAATAACTCCTGAAATGAAGACAGGTATGAGGGAGGCGGCTAAGACCGTCGTTAAGATGGTCAAAGATGCTGTGGGTGGAGAGATAGTTGACGATCTTCTTTTGGCCGTTCAAGCGGCAAGTAAGTAACATGGTTTGAAGGTATAGACTTCGCCCTTCGAAGGGCGAAGTCTATACCTAAGCTTGATGAGGAGGGTGATGATATGAAGGCGTTAGTGTTTTACGGTGCGGGTGAGTATAAGGTATGTTGATGTGGAGACGCCTGACGCCTAAGCCCGGGGAAGTTTTGATCAGGGTTAAAGCAGTTTCTATATGTGGATCTGACTTGAATGGCTATAGGGGTAAATCTCCGTTTAGAGTTCCGCCTCTTATAATGGGACATGAGTTTTCCGGTGAGGTAGCTAAACTAGGTGAGGGCGTTACGAACGTGAAAGTTGGTGATAGGGTTATCGTGGAAACAAACCTCTATTGTGGAACCTGCGCTAACTGCAAGGCTGGGTTCATCAATATATGTGAGAATCGTAAGATAATCGGAACCACGATGAAAGCTGGTTCTTACAACGGGGCTATGGCGGAGTATGTGGTCGCCCCAGCGAATAAGATTATCCCTTTACCTGATAACGTTTCGTTCAATGCGGGGGCTTTGATAGAGCCCTTGGCTAACGTCTTGCACGCCATAAAGCACGTGGGTAGCCTTGAAGGTAAGGATGTGGCGGTTTACGGCGCTGGGCCAATCGGACTTTTGACGATAATGTCAGCTAAGTATTTCGGGGCTAAGAGAGTATTTGCCATGGAGATCTTGGATAACAGACTTGAGATGGCGAAGAAGTGTGGTGCGGATGTGGTTATCAATCCAACTAAGGAGAAAGCCTCTCATGTGATTCGGAAGATGACGGACGATGTGGGAGTGGATGTGGTCTTCGATGCGGTTGGCTTCGCAGAGACGGTTAAGGATAGCGCGGAGATGGTCAGAAACGGAGGTACCGTGATCTGGATCGGCCTTGGCGCTGCCACTGTGGAGATTGATTACAAGTCCGCGGTCGCTCGAGAGCTAGGCTTCAAGGGAACTTACATGTATATAACTGAGATGCTTGAGGGGATCGAGATACTTAAGAGCGGAAAGATGAATGTGGAGCAGATTATAACCGGCGTTTACCCCTTAAGTGAGGGACCGCGGGTCTTTGAGGAGTTAGTTTCTGGTAAGTCCAAAGATATAAAGGTTGTCTTGCATCCTTGATAAGGAGGGGTGATGATGGGAGAATGGAAGTTTCCCAACGAAGGTTGCATTGAGAAGCCTAATAAGATGTATTATCATACGATGACCAAGCGGGATGTGGAGGAGAGGCTTAAGGTTAACGATATTCTCCTTGTTCCTGTGGGTTCGACCGAGAATCACGGTAACGCTGGACCCATGGGGGAGGATACCTTCATAGTTACTAGGATAGCCGAGATGGTGGCGGCTAAAGCGGGATGCACGATAGCTTCTCCAATATGGTATGGTTCCCANCCCTTTCATCACATCGGTCAACCTGGGACGGTTCCGCTACCTGACGATGTTTTCGCTGCGATGATCAGGGCTATAATAACGGGGTATTGGAACACAGGATTTAGAAAGCAGATCTTCATAAGCATGCATGGTCAGGAGTATATAATACCCTCAGCGATTCAGGAGTGGGCTAAGAAGTATCAGGTTCCGGCTTTGATTCTCTTCGTGGACCTGCCTCGCGTTATGGGTCAGACCCTCATGGATAAGGAGCACGGAGGGCCCTTTGACACTCCATTCCAACACGCTGATGAGGCTGAGACCTCAATATCTCTGGCTCTATTTCCTGAGTTCTGTGACATGGAACATGCTGAGGATACGACGATAAAGGGGTACCTGCCACCTGGCCACGTCGATAGGGGAGGAGATATCTACGGCTATCCTATACCGGGGCACTGTCAGGTTGGTAACGTGGGAATAGAGTGCATAACCGCTCCTGAAGGGGTTCTAGGTAAGGCTACCAAGGCTAGTGCTGAGAAGGCCAGAGCTTGCATAGAGAGGGCTTGTGATTATCTTCTTAAGCTCCACAATGATATTCTTTCTATATTCCCTCCGGGCAAGTTGCCTGATGCTAAGTTGATGACGCAGAGAGATCCTGATCTTATAGAGGCCGTGCTTAAGGGTCCTACTAGGGGGGGAAAGCATATCTACGTGATCGCTTGGCCACCGTAGGGGATGGGCCTAAGGTTAATAAGTGGGCGCGGCGTTTCTTTTATTTTAAGCCGCGCCCTAAGATGTTCCTTTTGAGGAGGGGAAGCTTATGGACCTTATGAGAGCGGTGGTATTTTATGGCCCTTGGGATATGCGTTATGAGATGATCCCCAAGCCATTTCCTAAAGAGGGAGAGGTATCTATTAAGGTGAGGTTCGCTGGAATATGCGGTTCCGATATAGAGGAGTATAAGATAGGGTCTGATAGAGCTAAACCGCCTATAGTTTTCGGTCACGAGCTTTCAGGAGAGATAGTTGAAGTAGGTCCGGGCGTTTCTAAGGATAGGATAGGGCAGAGGGTTTCCGTGAATCCGATGCTTTATTGCGGCAAGTGTTATTACTGTCAGAGAGGATGGATAAATCTCTGCCCTTATAGGANGAGCGTTGGTAGGACGCTGGGGGTCGAAAAGAAGCGTTGTGATGGGGCCTTTGCGGAATACCTTTGTGTTCCGGAGTTTTCTTTGGTTCCATTGATTGATGGAGTTAGCTTTGATGAGGGGGCGCTTTTAGAGCCCCTATCTGTATGTTTAGCTGCTGCGAAGGAGGGTAACTTTGAGAAAGGGGAAAGGGTTTTGGTCATCGGTGCCGGCCCCATAGGGCTTATGATAATACAGCTTCTTAGGGTTTTGGGTTCGGGGGAGATAGCCGTTACTGATGTATTAGATTTCAAGCTCGAGATGGCTAAAAGGTGTGGGGCAGATTACACCTTAAACGTTAAGAACGCACCTATAACTGAGCTTCTTGAGGTCACCGATGGGATTGGCTTCGACAGGGTTATTGTGGCTACAGGGGCATCATCTGCTATCAGTGATTCCTTTAAGCTCGTCAGAAATGGTGGAGGCATTGTTCTGGTTGGCATGATAAGGAAGAGCATAGAGGTTAATCCCGTTGAGATAGTGGGGAGGAAGCTTTCCATTTACGGTAGCTATATGTTCACCACGGAGATGTATGATGTGATGAGATATATAGCGGATAAGAAAATAGATGTTAAAAGCATCATAACATCCCTGTGCTCTCTAGAGGATGTTCCTGAGGTCTTTAGAAGGTTGGCCTTCGATGGAGATGAGATAAAGGTTCTGGTTAAGATAGATTAGGAGGAGGGATCGGTTGTGAGAATGAGGCTTTCTTGTTTTGGAACCACGAAGGATCTGGAGGCGATCGCCAGGGCGGGTTATGATTGCGCTGAGCTTCAGGTTAGGGAGATAGTCGAGTTAAGTGAGGAGGATTTTAAAGCGGTTTTGAGGAAACTTAAGGGCCTTGATATAACCTGTGAGGTTTTTGATAACCCAATACCTCTTGATGTTCGTATACCNGTCCCGGAGTTTGACCTAAAGNATTGGACGGAGTATCTCAAAATCGGGGCCTATAGGACGGCGGAGCTTGGCGCGCGCTATTATGTTTTTGGAAACGGTAGGTCAAGGAGCCTTCCTAAAGAGGGGGATGTCAAGGGGGCTTATGAGAAGCTGATGACTTTCTTAAACATACTTTGTGATATAACCGCTGAATATAATATCACCGTTTTGCTTGAGCCCTTGGCCCCCACTTTGTCAAACTTCATCAACTCTATACCTGAGGCCGTGGATTTTATAGAGAAATTCGGTAGGTATAACCTAAAGACGATGTGCGATTACAGATGGCTCGTTGCAGCGGGAAGGAGCGTAGACGATATATTAAATTATGAGAAGTATATAAAGCATATTCATATAGATAATCCCACGACGGAGTTTCCGAAGAGACCTATGCCAAGCTTAGAGGATGGGCACGATTATGCACCCTTAATAAACGCTTTGAAGAAGATATGCTATAAGGAGATAGTATCCATTGAAGCTAATACCTTCACGAATTATGAGGAGGATATTAAAAAGGGACTGGAGTTCTTTAAGCACTTTGGTATAGTGCCCTATAGAAGCTAATTAACTCTTTGCGAGAGGGGAGCTCCTCGAATTAGAGGGGTTCCCCTTTTAATTTTTTAAGGAGGGGTTGCCCATGAAAAGCAAGATTGATGGGAAGCCTGTTACCGTTGGTATCGTGGGAAGCGGTTACGCTGCCTACCTGCATTTAAACGCCTATAGGAAAGTTAGCGGTGTTCCAGTTAAGATTAAAGCCATAGCCGATGTGATCGAGGAGAAGGCTAGGAAAATGGCTCAAGATTATGGGATTGAGTACGCTTTAAGCGATTATAGAAAAATTCTTGACGATGAAGGAATAGACGTCATAGATATATGCACTCCCCCTTTCTTACATGCGAGGATGATCAATGAGGCTATCCGAGCTGGTAAACACGTCATCTGCGAGAAGCCTCTAACTGGCTACTTCGGGGTTGAGGGAGATCCTGAGCCTATAGGTAGGATGGTTTCTAAAAGGAAGATGTATGAGCATGTGCTTAAGGAAGTTGAGGAGTTAAGAAGAGTAGTGGAAAGTAGCGATAGGCTCTTTATGTATGCTGAAAATTACGTTTACGCACCTACTATTCAAAAGGTGGCTGAGATAGTAGAGAAGAAGCGGGGAAAGATACTTTTCATGAAAGGGGAGGAGAGCTTAGCCGGTTCAAGCTCACCTGTAGCTGGATATTGGGATAAGACGGGCGGCGGGAGCTTGATAAGGATAGGTTGTCACCCCCTTACGGGAATCCTTTGGCTTAAGAGGCGTGAGGCCGTAGCGAGGGGAGAAGAGGTGTGGGTTAAGAGGGTGACCTGTGACGTGGGTTTAGCTACTTCCGCTCTAAAAGAAGGTGAGAAAAGCTTCATACGGGCGAGACCCTTCGATGTTGAGGATGTAGCCACATTAACGATGACTTTTTCTGATGGAACCAAGGCTCTTGTTATAGCTTCCGATGTAGTTTTAGGTGGAACTAAAAACTACGTTGAGGTTTACACCAATGATTCAGCAATGATATGCAGGCTTACACCACCAGGCTGCATGGATGCTTACTTTCTCGATGATAAGGGACTTGAGGGAGTAACGATAGCTGAGATGCTTCCTACTTATATAGGTTGGCAGCACGTCTTTATATGCGATGACGTTTTAAGAGGATATGTAGGAGAGATTCAGGATTTCATGGAGTGCATATTTTATAGGAGAAAACCTCTATCTGACCTCGATTTAGCTTGCGAGACCATAAAAGTTATCTATGCCGCCTATTGCTCCGCTGAGGAAGGAAAAAGCATAGAGCTCTAAGCACAGCCTCAGGAGTGTTAATATTTTGAAAAACACTTTCTTTTTCTTAAT
>Ga0065718_1005004_pt1 | contig 64038 bp, 49 predicted proteins | sample GBSCel77sediment_2_FD_59105 | JGI IMG/M metagenome (GOLD analysis project Ga0065718, IMG submission 59105) | Hot spring sediment microbial communities from Great Boiling Spring, Nevada - cellulolytic enrichment CS 77C v3 (version 3) | ecosystem: Environmental > Aquatic > Thermal springs > Hot...
GAGAACGGCTGGAACCTGCGTCAGAGCATATACATCGTTAACCTGCTCAACCAATATACGCAGCGTAGGGTACCTGGGTATGTTGATATCTTGGGAGTTGCTTTGGCGACAAATCCGGTGTATGTGAATGNACAGATGGCCAGTCGGAAGGGCGAGTATTTCCGGCGGGAGCTGAGCGTGAACAACGCCACTGCGCCAGTGTGGCAGTCAGTGACGGTGACAGCGAGTGGTGAGACGTCTGTGACGGGGAATGTGTTTGTGCCAAAGCCACCCGAACCGTTCAGCTACAACCTCGATGGAAACATGACCACTGATGGTCGTTGGACCTACACGTGGGATGCGGAGAACCGCTTGATCCGTGTGCAGAGCCGNTCGGACACCCCGCAAGCCTCGTGGCGGCGCGTGGAGTGGCAATACGACGCGTTGGGCCGTCGAATCCGTCAGACCACCTGGATGTGGAACACCAACAGCGGCACATGGCAAGTGACCGAAGATTTGAAATTTATCAGTGATCCGCTGCTATTTGGTCGTCACATTGTTGAGCTGAATGGGACGGACAACTCGCGTGTGCGGAGCTACGTTTGGGGCCTGGACCTCTCGGAGAGCATGGACAGCGCCGGCGGCGCGGGCGGGCTGCTGTGGGTGACCCTTCCTACCGCCTCCGGCTCTGCAGGTGGGACCCACTTTGCGGCTTATGATGGAAACGGGAACGTTGTAGCTCTAGTCAGCGCCACCACTGGCGGTGAAACCGCCCGCTACGAATACGGTCCCTTCGCGGAGCCCATCCGCCTCACCGGCCCTGCCGCTGCTCTGAACCCCTTCCGCTTCTCGACCAAGCGCACTGATTCCACCACCGACCTGGTGCTGTATGAATACCGGGCCTACAGCTTCCCGCTAGGCAGGTGGCTCAGCCGGGATCCGATGGGGGAGATGGGCGGCAGGAACCTTTACGGATTTGTTCAAAAACGACCCACACGGAAGACAAGATTTGCTGGGACTGAAAAGCATTTGCGTACCAATTGGCTTTGGGTATTGCGGAGTTACGAGATGGTATTGTGTATTAAAAGGGAAAATGTATATTTCACTACCCGGTGGTACGTACACTTCACCGCAGGGGTACACTGTTGAGTATCCTGGGCGTCGAGATTCTGCGACTGTTACGGTTACCGCCGTGGTTGATTGTGAGTGTGGGGTGCTAACGCGGGGCCTTGACGCAACTGTAAAGGTTGATGGGCTTAGTGTGGAAGTCGTGCCTATTTTTCCGGGCTTCTCGTTGTGGTTCCATGACAGATTTGAGACTATGATTTGGCCGGGTGAAAAGAATCGCTCAGGCGGATGTGAGAGCGTAGAAGACAAGGTGATAGCAAAATGGTTTACTGAGTTTCACGTGGTTTTTGCGTTGCCGTGGCCGCGTAATCCTTTTAGTTGGCCGCTTCGGATCCATTCTAGTTTGGAGCTGGAGAAGGAATTCAAGGTGTTTTTCTAGGTGCTGTGGATGTAAACTAACAGCCAACATGAGTGAGTCATGAGCAACAAGGCATGGAAAGTAACGCTTGGGATTTTCGGAGTTTTTATAATGATTAGTTTGGTTGGGAACCTTATTATCAGAGGGGAGGCAAACGGGCCTTGGGTGGAGATAAAGTTACCTAAGCATTTTACTGATATTGCAAATAGCGGGCTTTTGGGAGTGCCTGCTAAGCATGGCTGGCGGGTACAAATACAAGAGGAGAGTTTGGCAAGCAATGTGAACCTTAAGGTTTTGACGATGTGGAGCGAAAGATGTCCTCAAACGAACGTTTTTGTGTCCATTTTAATTTTTGACGCCAATGGGACTTCAAAAATCATGTATGTTTCGACGGTGCCAGTTAAGCTCAACTTCGCGGATCCTGCCGACTACCGGGTTTCTAGAGGTGGCATTGGCTATGCCCATAGCATGCAGCAGATCATATTGACCAGGGAAGATTCGCTTTTGCGGGGGCGAGATTAATAAAAAGGTGTCAGTCCCGATTATTGTAGAATTGGGTCTTGCCGGCGAAGCTGTTAAGATTGCTGCAGGGACAGGGTCGGTTACTATATACTGGTGAGCCATGACAAGAAAGATAATCATTTGGGTGGTAGTAGTGGTCGGCCTTTTTGGAGTGTGGTTTGCGGGGGAAAAGAAGGCTTTGGATGCGGTACATCCATCAAAGTATGGAACCAATCTAACGGCGTTTTTAGAGGCAATGCAACCTCAAGAGGTGCGTTATTGTGAACAAGACGGGAGCACGTATTTCTTGGTGGTTGGCAAACCTGTTACCTCGTTATTCAGCCTTCCATCTGGGCCCCCGGCTTACGTTTTTGATGGAGCGGGTAATCTTGTAGAGTGGTGTGGCGATCTTGGGGATAATCCTGATTTTTGTAAGAGGTGGTCGAAACTTATTTTGGGTGAGCGGATTCGAGCTCAGGATGTAAGAGCTTACATTGAGGCAGGGCGTGGCAATAAAGATGGTGGTATGCATTAGCACGTACAAAAGTTAGAGTTGGCAAGGNACACCGTGTTTACTTGTGGGCGCGTTTTATGGAGTGGGTTCACATTGTAATTTAGGAGGGGATAGGCTTGTGAATGAGGAACTGACATTTGTTTTGTGTATTTTTTGACTCTGGGGCAACAAACACGGTTGTGCGGATTTAAGTTTAATGTTTGTTTCACGTGCCGCGTTGGAGTTGTTGGATTTTTGGTAAAGAGACAGACAACTTTTGGCGGTTGGAGAATTTTTGAGCATTGGTTTTTGTGGTTAACTGAGTAATGGTTGGATTGGGAGATTCGGGCTTGCTCTTCAGGCAGTGGACGGTTGTTGTACTGCGCTAAGAGATGTATGTATTTGGGGCTTATTTGGAGTTGGTGATTGGGTTTGACGGATTTGGGCGAATAGTGCTTGACACCCTATATATAGTGCTTAGAGTTGCATTTGTACCTATAAATTGGGTACTGTGGTTGCTTACGAGGCGCCACACGAGAATTTGGTTTTAGCATTTATAACACTTTAGTTATCAGGAGGAATTGCAAATGAGTTCGAAGTCCCAGACTGGAGCTGAGATCCCGATGTCAGTCCAGAATGCAGGGCAAGGTGTTTTGGAAACGCCGATGCCTAATGGGAATGTAGTGCGCAAGACGATTCCAATCGAACGGGTTTTTAGTGACCCGGATGTAAAGCCTTTTGATCAGGTTGAATGGGAATATCGTGTAGCGGAAATTACGGATGATAAGGGGCGAGTTATATTTAGGCAGGAAAATGTGGAGGTGCCGAAGTTTTGGTCCCAATTAGCGACGAACGTAGTAGTTTCGAAGTATTTTTATGGGGAAATGGGCACGCCGCAACGCGAGCGTTCGGTTAAACAGTTGATTCATCGTGTTTGTAGGACTATTGCGGATTGGGGGATTAAGGATGGGTATTTTACGCCTGAGGATGGAGAGGTGTTTTATGATGAATTGGTGTGGTTATGTTTGAACCAGTATGGGGCATTTAATTCGCCTGTATGGTTCAATGTGGGTTTATATCATCAATATGGGATTGGGATAGGCTCAAGTCGGGGGAATTGGTACTACAATCGTGAGAAAGGCGAAGCGGAACGATCGCCTACTCAGTACGAGCATCCTCAGTGTAGTGCCTGTTTTATACAGTCGGTTGAGGATAACATGGAGTCGATAATGCAGCTTGCGGTTAACGAGGCGATGCTATTCAAGTTTGGGTCTGGAACAGGTACGGATTTAACGCCGATACGTTCGTCAAGGGAAAAGNTGAGTGGTGGGGGTCGGCCGAGTGGTCCTTTATCGTTTTTACGGGTGTATGATCAGATTGCCAATGTGGTAAAGAGTGGTGGGAAGACGAGGCGAGCTGCAAAGATGAATACTTTGCGCGATTGGCATGGGGATATAGAGGAGTTTATTGAGGCGAAGATGAAAGAGGAGAAGAAGGCCTGGGCGCTGATAGATGCTGGTTATGATCCGTCGTTTAATGGGGAGGCGTATGGGAGTGTGATGTATCAGAATGAGAACTTATCGGTCCGAGTGAGCGACGAGTTTATGCGGGCTGCGTTGGAAGGCAGGGAATGGTGGACTCGAGCGGTGACGACGGGTGAGCCGTTAGAGAGGAAAGATGCGGCGAAGTTGTTATGGAAGATTGCTGAGGGGACGTGGGTGTGTGGAGATCCTGGGATGCAATTTGATGGTGCGATACAGCGGTGGCACACCTGCAAGGGGACGGAACCGATCCACTGCACGAATCCATGTTCGGAATTTATCTTCATCAACAATACGGCATGTAACTTAGCCTCTCTGAATTTGATAAAGTTTAGGCAGGAGGACGGTACGTTTGACGTGGAACGGTTCAAGGCGGCGGTTCGGATTTTTATAACTGCGCAAGAGATAATAGTTGATAACTCGAGCTATCCTTCCAAGGTAATTGCTGAGAATTCTCATATATTTCGTCCGCTTGGGCTTGGGTTTGCAAATTTAGGGGCTTTTGATAATGAGCTATGGTTTTACCTTATGATTCGGATGAGGCGCGTTCGTTAGCTGGGGCAATTAGCGCAATTATGACCGGGGAAGCGTATACGCATTCGGCGTTGATGGCTGCGATTAAAGGGCCGTTCCCTGGGTATTTAGATGCGCGGTGTGCTCATGTGGCTAAGCCTTTGGCGAAAGATAATGTAGAGTCGATGCTTGGGGTGATAAAAATGCACCGTGAGGCGGCAAACCAGCTTCGTTTGGAGGGTCGGTTTGCATACCTTGCTGAGGAGGCACGGCGATGTTGGGATCGGGCGCTTGAGTTTGGGCTTAAGCATGGATATCGGAATGCGCAGGTGACTGCGATTGCGCCCACGGGGACGATTGGGTTTATGATGGATTGTGATACAACTGGGATTGAGCCTGACATAGCGCTAATTAAATACAAGCTTTTAGCAGGTGGTGGGGTATTAAAGATCGTGAATCGAACTGTGCCTTTGGCTTTGAAGGAACTTGGATATTCGCCCGAAGAGATAGAGAGGATTGTGGCGCACATTGATAAGTACGATACTATTGAAGACGTTGAGGAGGAAGAGACACTTCCAAACGGGACTAAGCAACAGAGGGTTGTAAAGAGTGGGCTTAAACCTGAGCATCTGCCTGTTTTTGATTGTGCATTTAAGTCGGCCAGAGGGAAGCGATCGATTCATTACATGGCACATCTTAAGATGTTAGCTGCGGTTCAACCTTTCATAAGTGGGGGAATTTCGAAGACGATTAATATGCCGAACGAGGTTACGATTGAGGAGATTCGGGATGCGTATGTTCAGGCGTGGAAGATGGGGTTAAAATGTGTGGCTATTTATCGGGATGGTTCCAAGCGTTCGCAACCGCTTTCTACTTCTAAAGCTAAAGGTGTTGGTGTAGTTGACTTGCGCAGGGAGAATGAGGAACTTCGAAAGAGGATTCTGGAACTAGAGGAGGAGGTTAAGCGATTGCGTGAGCAAGTTGGCAAACCAGTAAGGCGTCGGTTACCGGAGACCCGCCGTGCTATAACGCATAAATTTGATATTGCTGGGCATGAGGGATATTTGACGGTAGGGCTTTTTGAAGATGGTCAGCCAGGGGAACTATTTATTACGATGGCCAAGGAGGGTTCGACCATTGGCGGGCTGATGGATGCGATAGCGACGCTTACGAGCATAGCGTTGCAGTACGGGGTGCCATTGGAAACGCTTGTTAAGAAGTTTTCGCATCAACGATTCGAGCCGAGTGGTTTTACTAAGAACCCAGAGATTCCGGTGGCCTCCTCAATCACGGATTATGTGTTTCGGTGGATGGCGTTGCAATTTTTGCCTGGGTATAAGGAGCGGTTGCAATCGAACCCCCAACAGCCTGAATTGGCAATGCCTGGTTTAGAGGAGGAGATCAAAAAACGTGTCAATAAACCTGTCAAAGATCTACCTATAGCAGAGGGGGAATCGGATACAGGACCGGTAATTTCGCAGGGTTATATGGCGGGGGGACAAAAGGAGCGGGTTGCTAAGATGAGCGACATGATTGCACGTTTCCAGGACGACGCGCCGGTGTGTCCTAATTGCGGGCATGTGACAGTGCGGAGTGGGTCTTGTTACAAATGTTGGAATTGTGGTGAGAGTTTGGGATGTTCTTGAGGGTTAAATAGGCGAATAGGTTTTAGAGCTTAATGAGTTTTTTCCTGGGGATGACATTGGACACTGGGTTGTTCTGGGGAAACGCTTGTTTTTTAAGGACGAGCAATGTTAATCTGCAGTTGATATGATAAACGAGCAAAAACCCGATTTTTTGCGTGAAGATCCATGGCGGATTTTTCGCATAATGGCGGAGTTTGTAGATGCATTTGAGACACTGTCCCGGGTTTCGCCAGCTGTGTCTATATTTGGCTCTGCACGAGTAAAGCCTGGTGATCACTACTACAAGGCGGCGGAGAAGATTGCTTATGAGCTGGCTAAGAACGATTTGACAGTGATTACTGGGGGAGGACCGGGAATTATGGAGGCTGCTAATAAGGGGGCGGCTAAAGCAGGCGGGCGGTCGGTTGGTTTAAACATCGAGTTGCCGATGGAGCAGAAGCCAAACAAATATGCTAACATTCCGATTCATTTTCACTACTTTTTTGCGCGGAAGGTTTGTTTTGTGAAGTACAGCATAGCGTTTGTATTTATGCCCGGTGGGTTCGGTACCATGGATGAGTTTGCTGAGATTATTACGCTGGTCCAAACGCAACGAATTCCAGAGTACCCTTTAGTGCTGTTTGGTAAAAGGTTTTGGGAAGGTTTACTGCATTGGATGGAGTCTACCATGGCCAAGTGGGGTTATATAAGTCCTGGGGATCTAAAGTTGTTTATGGTGACGGATGACACTGATGAAGTGGTGAAAATTATTTTGGAGTATGTCAGAAGAGTTGGTCCGCCCAAGTTTGTTGCGCCAGCTTTCAGATAGAACTGTAACTCGGCCGTGTGTTAAGTTTTTTCCGCTCACCTACGCGGAGTTTACGGTTGTGGCGGGCCGATTGGCGCGGAAGTTGGGGACGGTTTTGCTGGGGGTATCTGCTCCGGATGGCTATGGGCGTCGGTATACAGTCCTTGGTGCGGATCCGTTCCAATCGATTTTGGTGCGTGGGGACGTTTGTAGGTTTACACAATACACCCCAAGGGGTATGGTGAACGTGGGGTATATTAGGGGGAATCCATGGGCGACAATTAAGAGTATCCTAGCTCGATTTATTATTAGTGATTCTGAAGAGGCTCCTGAAGTGCCTTCAGGGGGGTGCATAGGATACTGGGGTTATGAATTGGCGGATTTTGCGGAACCCAAATTACACATTTATCGTTCTTCAGATATCGATTTGCCGGATTGTTACCTGTTTTTGTACGACTCTTTTTTGGTGTATGATCACGTTGGTGGCAGGGCGTTTGTAATAAGTAGTGGTGTAAGGCCAGACGGATCAATTAGCAGGTATTTTGCTCAAAGGCGTGTGGATTGGTGGGAAAGGTTAATTAGAGAAAGTTTAGAGGATCAGCTGGGTTTGAAGGCGAACGGGAATTTTTCTGCTTTTAGTAATTTACCGATTGAGTGTCGGTCGTCTATGACCCGTCAGGAATTTTTACGGGCAGTGGAACGAGCTCGGAACTACATGCGCGAGGGTTATATTTACCAGGTTAATCTATCTCATCGACTAGAGGTGGAAGGTGACATAGACGCGTGGCAGCTGTACCAGGTTTTAATTGAAAATGCGGGTGAGGTTTTAGGTGGATTTTGCAATTTTGGTGATTTTCAGCTGGTGAGCGCTTCGCCAGAACTGTTTTTGCGCATTTATAAGCGTAGTATTGTAACGCGCCCTATTAAAGGTACTAGGCCGCGTGGGAAAACGGAGGCACTCGATGCGCAGTTTCTTCAAGAGTTACGGGCCAGTGAGAAAGAAAAGTCGGAGCTGCTGATGATTACAGATTTGATGCGTAATGATCTTGGAAAGATTTGCGAATTTGGATCGGTAAAAGTTCCTGAGCTTTTTGTTATTGAAACGTATTCCTATGTTTATCATCAGGTTTCTACGGTGACTGGAGTTCTTCGGCCTGGCTTATCGCATTTGGATGTTTTGGAGGCTTGTTTTCCTGGTGGTAGTGTGACTGGTGCTCCAAAGATCAAGGCTATGCAAATTATTCGGGAGCTCGAACCAGTACCCCGAGGTCCGTATACCGGGGCGTTGGGAATAATTGGATTTTCAGAGTCGAGTCACCTTTCGATGGTGATTCGTACGGCTATTTGTTGTCGTGGGAAAGTGTATTATAACGTGGGTTCAGGAATTGTGATAGATTCCGATCCGGGTGTGGAATATGAGGAGACGATGGTGAAGGCCAGGTGTTTCCTGAACTCTCTTCTGCGCACGGGGTTGCGAGCCAAGGTGGCGGACTAGGTTTTGTAAGCTTGGGATATGTACACTTTTGTGGATGGTAAATTTATAGAGAGTAGTAAAGCCAGTGTGCCTGTAAACGACAGGAGTTTTATGTACGGTGACGGTGTGTTTGAAACGGCATCCGTGCGTGAATCTCGGGTTATAGCTTTGGAATCGCANTTAAAGAGGTTAGCAAATGGTGCTGATTTTTTGGGTTATTCCATGCGAAGTAGGTCAGATTCGAGATGCTGTTCGAGCATTTGTCGAAAGGAACCGGTTACGGAATGGAATAATTAGGGTGGCATCTTTCCCGGGGGAGTTCGAAGCGCGGGTTGGCGGTAGTAGGACCGGTAAAGCCGCGTCTTGTAATTGTGGGGGAGGAAAAAATTCCCTTTGAGCAAGGGAGTGAACACATTGGTTTGAGGCTTGGTGTAGTTGGAGTTGTAAAAGTAGATGAGGGGGTTCCGTTAACGCGTTTTAAGACGGCCAACAGGTTAATTTACATATTGGCTCGGTTGGAAGCGAACAAGGGTGGGTACGATGACGGGATACTTCTGAACCATGCAAATCATATTGTAGGAGCTTCGGCAGCCAATCTCTTATGGGTCAAGGACGGGTGCATATTTTTTGTGCCTCCTTCGGAGGGTGCCTTGCCTGGGATTACACAAGAGTTGGTCAAGCGAATTTGTGGGGCCTTTGGTATTGTCATTCAAGAGCGTCTTGGGCGGCTTGAGGATATATTGGGTGCGGACGAGGTTTTTGTTGACGTCTTCTGGGTTGGGTGTGGTAAGAGTTAAGCAGGTAGGTGGCGTACAGTGGAGCGAATCTCCATTGGTGAATCGGATTCGGGCNGCTTATTTAGAGCTTATTTGTGATTCGAGAATTGAGGAGATGTGATCCAAGTCCATGTTTGTGATTGAGAGTGTTTTGATTGAGGATTTATGGCCGTGCACTATGGAGAGTCGTGATTTAGGGCATTGCAAAACTTCGGATAAATACTCGATTAAAGCCTCATTAGCTGCGTTCTCACATGGCGGAGCATTAATGCGTAAGCGTAGGTAGTCGCCATGTAGGCCAACGATTTGATTTTTTGATGCTCGAGGTTGGACTTTGAGTTTGAGCAGCACACCATTTGAGGTTGGGATGAGGCATTTCATACAGTCATATTTTGAGAGCAGGTTGCTTCAGTCGGCTAATAGTGCGTGCGTATAAGGCTTCATATGCGGATGCAGAGCGATCCCATGAAAAATCTTGGTGCATTGCATTGCGCCTGTAGTATTCCATTGCTTGTTTATTGTTGAAGAGCGAAATAGCACGTTCGATGGCTTCGATGAGTGCTTTTGGGGAATACTCTGTAAACTTGATACCTGTACCGGCGGGCGGGGTCGTCGGCGACTGTCGATTACAGTATCATCGAGGCCACCTACTCGGCGGACAATGGGTAGTGTGCCGTATCGTTGGCTGTACATCTGGTTAAGTCCGCATGGTTCGTATCGAGAGGGTAGGACGAAGAAATCCGCGCCGGCTTCGACCCGATGGGACAGTGCGCGATTGAATCCGGAATGCATATGGAATTTTTGTGGAAAGCGTTGGGCAAGGTTTTTTAAATGCTGCTTCGACATGTGGGTTGCCATTGCCTACTAAAATAAATTGGATGTTATGGTGGCCTAGGACGGCTTCAAGTGCGGGTAACAAGATTGATATACCTTTTTGTTCTGTGAGGCGCATGATGCTGGTGAAGAGGGGTGTGTCTGGCTGGACGGGCAAGCCGACTTCGATTTGCAAATCCTGCTTGCATGCTAGTTTTGGGGCCAAATTGTGTGCGTTGTAATGGTGGCGAATCCATGGGTCAGTTTCCGGATTCCATTCTTCGATGTCTATTCCGTTGAGTATGCCCACGAGTTTTGAGGCGTGGGCTTGGAGGTATCCTTCGAGTCCCGCTCCAAATTCTGGGGTGAGTATTTCTCGAGCGTAGCGTGGGCTTACGGTTGTAATTGCATCTGCGAAGCCGATGCCAGCCTTTAAAAAGTTTACTTTTCCGTAGAATTCCACCCCTTCCATTGTAAAGTAGTCCCAAGGAAGATTTGTAAATTGGTACACAGCTACGTCAAACACACCTTGGTATTCGGCATTATGAATAGTGAAGCAAGTAATAGGTTTATAGCTGTTTATCGGGTTGTGAGTTGATTGATGTTGCAAGAACAGGGCAATCATAGCTGTGTGCCAGTCGTGCAAGTGAATTACATCCAGGTTAGGTCCCCATGCGTTGCACAGCTCAAATGCTGCTTTTGAAAATAATAGGAATCGGTAGGCGTTGTCTGAATAATCAACGCCTTGCCATTGATAAAGGCCCGGGCGATCGAATACTGGATGCGAGATAAAGTACACGATTGAGTCATTTGGTTGAGCAAGTGTGTAGACGGTAACCGATTCTGAGTAGGAACCCATGTAAATTGGACCTAGTGTGCAATGTAGGTGGAGGGGGAGGTGGAGGTCTTTTACGGCTTGATAGAGGGGTGTGATATACCGGATTTTATGGCCTCTTTTTGCGAGGGTTTTGCCTAGGCCGGCGACCATGTCGCTTAGTCCGCCGGTACCGGAATATGGATATAACTCGCTAGTTACTGAAGCGATGTTCATATAGGAGGTGCACAAGGTTGTATAGAATGATTTGGGCTAAGAGGCATTTAAGGGGTAGGAGATATTCGCAACCCATGTACGGACGCAAAACCTCTGGGATCATTACGCGTCCGTCTTCTTGTTGGTAGGTTTCGAGTAATGCTACGTATAAACGTGGTAGTGCCGTGCCGCTACCGTTCAAGATGTGAGGGAACACGTTGTGGCCCGAGGCTGTTTTGTATCTTAGGTTCATACGTCTTGCTTGGTAATCTTCACAATTGGAAACGCTGGAAACTTCCAAATACGCACCTTGGCCAGGGGCCCAAACTTCGATGTCGTATGTTTTAGCGCTGGCGAACCCCATATCTCCTGTGCACAGGAGTACAACTCGGTAATGTAAGCCGAGCAATTGTAACACCTTTTCTGCGTCGTTTACCATGCTCTCGAGCTCTTGATATCCAGTTTCTGGGGGCACGATCTTGACTAGCTCGACTTTATCGAACTGGTGGACGCGAATGAGGCCTCGTGTACTTACGCCTGCAGCTCCGGCTTCGCATCTGAAGCAGGGTGTATAGGCGCAATAGCGGATTGGCAATTGGGATTCTGATAGAATCTCTTCGCGATGTATGTTGGCGAGCGGAGTTTCAGCAGTGGGAATTAGATAAAGTTTGCCGAGGGTGGATTCGTCGAGTCCTTCCCGTACAGCATAATATTGATCAACGAATTTTGGAAATTGGCCGACCCCTTCCATGCAATGGGGACCCACTAAATAGGGAGGGGAGATTTCCTTGTATCCGTGTTTTGAAGTGTGGAGATCTAGCATGAATTGGATAAGGGCACGTTCTAACTTCGCTCCTAAGCCTGTAAAAAGAATAAATCCGCTGCCGGAGATCTTTGTAGCGCGTTCGAAATCTATTAGTCCTAGTTTTTCTACATAGTTCCACGTGGGTTTTTGGTTGGAAGTTAAATTGGGGTTTTGTTCCGAATTCTCTAACGACACGGTTTTCGGAAGCATCACGGCCCATTGGTACCGATTCGTGTGGGAGATTGGGGATTTGGAGTAATAGTGATTTACGCTCGGCTTCGAGTGTACGGACTTTAGCTTCCAACTCGTCGATTTTTGTCTTTAGTGCCTTGGTTTGTTCTTTGAGTTGCTCGGCTGCACGCCCTTGCTCTTTGGTTAGTAGTTCGCCGATCTCTCGGGCGAGCTTTTTTCTTTGAGCCTGAGCGGATTCGAGCTCCGCCAGGGCGCGACGCCACTCTTGGTCGATTGCTAGGAGCCGATCGAGTTTTTGCTCGTCTCCGGCATGCCGGGTGGCGAGCCTTGCCCGGACAAAGTCTGGTTTTTCACGTATGAGTTTAATGTCAAGCACTCGCGCATTATAGAAGTCAGGCGGTGCTCAGCAAGATCGAATCCTAGATGACATTTATGAGTTAAGCATTCGTCGGGCGGACCATTTTTCGATGGTACCTACTGCGAGATAGGAAAAAGACGGAAACGGCTAATGCAGTGATATATGGGTAGGAGATGGTACCTGTAAGTTTTCCGAAAAACCACACAACAAAGCCGGTCACAATTGCGCAAAGGGCTGCCTTAGCGCCTCCGAATTTGGAGAAAATTCCAAACACTAACGTTACGAATAATCCGCAACTGCCAAAGGACGAGGCATCTTCTACAAGGTGAAGCACAGAACTTGCTTTTTAACGCAATTATCCAAGCGATGATTCCAAAAATTATCACACTAATTCGGGTTATTTTCACTTTGTGGAAATCGTCTAAGTCAGGTCGAATCCTAAAAATCAGGTTATGCGCTCCCAAACCAGCCGCGGCGAGCAAGGTGCTATCCACTGTGGACAGTATAGCGGAAAATAAAGCGCCTACGAATACAATGTATGGGAGCGTTGGTAAGTAATGTTTAGCAAGGCGTAGGAAGGACTTGTTCGGGGTTTGAGAGGTTCGGGAATAGGATAGCGCCGATTAATCCGCATCCGACGGGAATGAGTCCGACTAACACATAGAGAACGCCAGCGGAGATAGCTGAGTTCCTTGCAATTTTGGGTGATCGAATGGAAAGCACGCGTGCAACGAGTTCTTGGGCAGTAATGGAGCCGCAAATTGGGATGGCCCAATCTTCGATGCCTGCTAAGACTGATTCATATCCTCCAACTAAATCAACTCGGTTAGGCGGTATCGAGTGCATGATTTTGTGGATACCTTCGAAAGAAAACAGAAGTATACCTGCCAAGATAAGTAGGCCGATGATCAACATAATGCCTTGGATAAGATCCGTGATTACATCGGCTTTCATTCCACCAATGGAGGTATAGGTTATACAGACAATGGCTCCAGCAGTTACGGCTTCGAAAAATTGTAATTTTGTTGTGGCGCCTAGAACTTCGCTAAAGGCTCGGATTTGGGCAGCAGCCCAAAGTACCGATGTGGGTATCATCAGTAGCACCACTATCCGTTCTACATTGGGGGAGTATCGTACACGGTATAGGTCTGCTACAGTCGTAAGTTTTCGGCGCCAGAGTGGTATGGCGAAGATGGCTCCCATTAAAACGAGGCACACACCATATCCGAACGGATCGGCATATCCTCCACTGAAACCACGTTCGTAGACTGAACCTGCAGCACCGATACATGTCTCGGCTCCGAACCATGTTGCGAAAAAAGTAAACGTGGCTAGACCAAACCCTAAACGCCGCCCTGCCAAAAGATAGTCGTCTTCAGTTTTGATATTCCTGGCCACTACAGCACTGATAACTAATTGGAGGATGACGTATAGAATTAGGCCTATTGCTTCGAGATTCATTTTCGTCACTTCTAGGTTTGGTATAGCATTATTTTCATACACCCGGAAATATTTTGGCGCGGAAGGATACTATCCAGTAGGCCCATTTTCAACATGTCACCGGTTATAGGTTGTTAGCAGCGATCTGCTGCAGCAAAACTTACATGCTGAGCTTCTAATTTGATAGGGGATGGTTTTGTGTGTTTGCAACAGAGCGCAGAGCCACTCAGTTGTTTGGTGGTTGGTTGTATTATAAGCTTGTGTTACAGTGGCGGAACTTTGAATTGTCTTCTTAGTCGAGCGCAGTGTAACTGAGTAATAAGCGCTTTTGCGTTGTGGTTGGGAATAAGTAATTTAGTTATTGATAATTTGGGTTCCAAAGTCCTTGAACCCCACATTTCAATTAGTTATTGGTATGACTTGTATTGTGCAAGAGTATAAAGCCAGCGAGTTAGAGACTGTAGAGGTTATGGTTATGAACGCAAGGCAGTTGAGTCGACGCGCCGTTTTTTTAGACAGGGACGGTACTATTATTGTGGACAAAAGTTATCTTTCACGACCGGAGGATGTTGAGTTGATACCGAATGCTGGTCAGGCATTGCGACGGCTGCAGGATGCTGGTTACATATTGATCATCGTTTCTAATCAGTCGGGAGTTGGGCGGGGGTACTTTACTATGGAGGATGTCGAGCGGGTAAACCAGCGGCTTTTAGAGGAACTCGAAAAATTTGGGGTAAGGATTTCAAAGATTTATGTAGCTCCGGAAGCACCCGATCAGCCTAGCCGTGGTAGAAAGCCCTCTCCCGCATTCTTGTTTGATGCAGCAAATGAGTTTGGGGTCGATCTCCGTGCTAGTTACGTTATTGGAGATAAATTAAGTGATCTAGAGTGTGGATGGAACGCAGGTGTGCGCGCTGTCATACTTGTCCGCACGGGCTATGGACAGCAAACCCAAGAGCGGCATCCCGAGATCCTTAAGAGGGCGGTTATAGTTGATGATCTCGTGGCCGCAGCGGAGTGGATAATTTCCCAGTCTTTGGATCAGGGGTTCCTATCCAGAGGGGCAACTAATTGAGTGTTCAGGTGATAACTAATTAGCCTCGTATCTAATTATTTTTTTGGCTTGTGCTTATGGTGTTGGTAGATGATGACTATCGCTATTTCGGTGTTTTTAAAATGTTTTTAGGTGTAGGAGGGCACGCTGAAAATCCCGTCCTGTAGGGTTTTTATTTTTACTCTGGAAGTTTTGCTGGTGGAGACGCGAGGAGGCAGGTTAATAAAAGTTGGTGAGGTGTCTTTTTGCATTTTGATTAGCTTTGGAGTGTTTTGTGAAAGGGCTTAAGAAGTATCTAGTTGACGGATTTGCAAAAGTGTTAGTTCAATAGAGCTGGTTTATTGCTCGCCAAAAATGGCAGTAGTTTTCACCATTTGGGGGCAGTGAGCTGCTTAAAATTCCAATAAAGCGTTATGAAAATGAAAACTACTTTTGGAGGGGGCCGTGTGGCAGAGTTCTGTGTTATCTTTCGGGGCCTACCGGTCATAATTTGTGTGATGTGTGTATTAACGTGCGGGCATGGGGCAACCGTGCTTTGGAAAGCGCCTAATGTTAGGGTTGTGCAAGGATTGGATTACAACTTGTTGGAGTTTGAGAACCAGCTTGTGGGGTCAGAACAGGTTCTAGGACATTATGTTGTAGACTGGCGCGATGCGGATTATATGCCTGGTTTTCCCCCATGGTACGAAGATTGGGAGGTGTACACAGCAGGGGGAATTTTGGATGGACATCCTAGTGAGATTTGGATGCGGGTCAGTGGGCAGTACATTTACACCCGAACCGCTATTCCGGGGTCGATTGTCTCGATACATTTGGTTGGAGATAATAATGATGGGATTGCTGATATCAAGGTAGACGGCGAATCAGTAGCACGACTCAACATGTACGCCGAGAAGCAGACGACAGTTGCAGTACTCGTTTTTGGGTTGGCCCGTACCAATCATCAAGTTTTAGTTCAGTGTGAGAGTCCCGACGTTGCGGTATTGGGAGCAGCTACGTTGGAAGAGCGGCCCGCCAAATGGAGTCAATCCCCGCGGTTGGATGATGAATGTCTCTTCATTTGGGGTTGGAACGAGGTTTCGAGGTACGACACCGAGGGCTTCAATATCGCTGCTGATGATTGGGTTTGCGCCAGTACAAACCCAGTTACAAAAGTTAGATGGTGGGGTTCTTTCAATGGATGGCGTCAGTCTGTTCCGCCTCAGAACATACCAAGTGGGTTTGCTTTCCGGTTTTTGGCGCGATGTCCCTGCGGGAGAGAAGGAAAAATTTAGCATGCCTGGTGAATTGTTACACACTGTAATTTGCAAAAAGTTATGCGTGTGAGTTTTGGGGTTGGGAATGGGATCCACGTCATGGTGAACTAGTAGCGTGTTTCTAAGTTTGAGGCAAATTTTGAGCCAGACCAGTATTTTTACCAAGGAGCTGTGGCAGGTTACGGTTTATTGGTTAAGCATCGAGGCGATTTATCCGGAAGGAGCTCCCAAAGAAAATCTCTGGGGTTGGACTACCAAACCTCGGGGTGAGGGCAATATTGCGCCGGGTGCTCCTGATGCAGCAGTGACCTCTTCGGATGGTGGAATTTCGTGGTGCCCAATTATATGGCCTGGCGACGACATCAGAACTAATCAATGGGACTTATCTTTTGAACTTTTGTCAGAATACCAAAACCCAACCGTCAAATGGGTCCAGGGGGCCTGATTTAACCACGAATGGTATGGACGTTGATATTAGTGGTCCTGGGATTGCTGGACGTNCAATGGAATATATGGCTGCAGATGATTTTATTTGTAGGGTGCCAGGTTGGATTACGAACGTGACTATTTGGTGTTCGTGGAGCAACGATGTGCAAAGTGCCCCATTACCGGATCTGTATGTGGGGTTTCATGAGAACAAAAATGGGGAGTATCCTATTCCGGGAAGGGCGATTTGGTGGAGACTCGTACCGAGTTCCGAGTACACAATGACAGAGTATGAATCTGGTTTAGCTGAATGGTGGTTCACACCTCCAGAAATTAGCCGGTTTCCTGGAGACAAAAGGTGTTACATGATTTCGATACCGATAATGAAGGATCCGTTTTATCAGACTGGATCACAGGCAGAGCCTCAAGAGTACTGGTTGGTTATACAAGCTTTTTGGAAGGAACCCTTCCGGATTGGGTTGCTGGGTTGGAAAACTTCATTAGGTCACATATTGGGTGGAGCTGGAGTTTGGGGAATTGGTGAGGCTACGGATAAACCCAATTGGCAAAAGTTATTATACCCTCCGGGTCATCCAAGGTATGGGAGACCGATGAGTTTGGCATTTATGCTGACTGGTATTGCAGACATACACGAGATTAAGTGGTCGCAACCGCCAATGGCTCTCGTTGCGACGAATATATTGAGTGGCTGGGACGAAGTTTTCAATTTATGGGTTAGGTCAGATTGTGGCGGATGACTGGGTGTGCGTATACACAAACCCGGTTGTGGCACTCAGGTGGTGGGGGTCTTTTGCAGGTTGGAGCGATGTGGCGTTGCCCCAGACGTTGCCTAAGGGGTTCGTGGTGACAATTTGGAGCGATGAACCACCAGGGCAGTTGTCATTTAGTCATCCTGCACATTGTATTTGGATTGGGTACTGCTCAAATTATGTTGCAAAGTTCGTTGGCTGGGATTTCAATCCTAGTAACGTGGTCCAAATACCTGAGTCGTGTTTTATGTTTGAGGGAGATTTGTCTTCGGGGTTTATCCAACCAGGGGTAAGCAACATTTTTTGGGTTAGCATTGCTGCTGATTATGGCCCCAACGGGCCTGAGGCAAACGCATGGGGATGGAAAACGGTCCCCCGGAACCCAAGTTCGTTAGCACCAGACGCAGCTTGCCGGATTTTTTAACCCCACCGCGCCAATTGTAGGATCGTCTTATAAAGAAGGGGAGCCTATCTATTGGCCATACCGGACAAACCTCTGGGATATGGCCTTTGAGTTATTCACTAGCAGTGTCGAAATTGATTTTGGAGATGCGCCTTGTCCATATCCTACTTTGCGCTCACAAAACGGCGCACGTCATTACGTGTTTTCCGATTTCCATCTAGGAAAACGTATAGATGCGGAGGTGGATGGGCTTCCGAATTTGGCTGCACACGGGGATGATTTAATGGGCACGGATGATGAGGACGGTGTTTCAGCAGACAGCATTCGCCTACGAGTAGGGGGGCTGGCTACATTGCAAGTCAATTTAGTTTCACCCACTGGTGTTGGCCGGCTGGATGGTTGGATAGACTTTAACCGAGACGGTCGTTGGACTACGGAAGAAAAAGTTGCAGACAATGTTCCACTTGTAAGTGGATCAAATGCGATTGTTGTTACGGTTCCTGAGGAGGCTTCTGTTGGGCCTACATACGCTAGGTTTAGGCTAAGTAGCAAAGGAGGATTGGAACCGACAGGTGTGGCAAACGATGGAGAGGTAGAAGATTATTGCCTTACGTTAGTCCAGCGGCGACCTCTAACAAATATTATTACCGCAACGATCACATTAAGCACTAATTTAGTGAGGGTGAGTTGGCCCGCCGAGACCGGAGTCCACTATAGATTGCAAGGTGTGACAAACTTAATCGGTGCACCAACCAATTTACTGTGGTTCGATATAGGTTCAGATGTGATTGGTCCAACAAATTCGCAAACCAACTTGCTCGATGGAACTAACCGGTTTTTTAGAGTGGTAATACCCTACATTGAGGCTGAGTAGGTCCATTTATAATCTGAGCAGGAATACCACCAAGAAGTACATAGGATCAGGTCGGAACGGCTACAGCTCATCCGGGATCAGTACCTTGACAGATGTCTCGGGTCAAACAATGTGTGGGAAAACAAGTAACTGTGGAGTTGTTCGAGTAGATCCAAGTTTATGGGGGCTAAAGGCACCACCCTGTGGCGTCAAAAAGGTTTATGAGGCGTTACTGGATATCTATTCCAGGCAACGCATGCATCTGTGCATTTCAAATTTCTAATTCAGAGCTGTACCCCCCTAAAATGCCTATATTGTCAAAATGATGAGCTAGGGGTGTTGGGCCTTTTGAGATTTCCCAGGATAGCGGTTACGAATAGTGACGATACATTCTGGATGCCATTTAGCCTAACGAGTTGTGGTTTGTTTCACCAAGCGTTTACTAGAGTGAAATTAGCGGCGTTGATGGGAATCGCATTTTTCTTTGGGTCTATGTGTTTAGGGTTCATTTGCCGATGCGAGGGGCTGTATGGGGAGGAATTTTAGTACGAACCTACGTGTTAAGTTTGTATGGGGAATTAAGGTTTTAGCTCTTGGGAATCCCAGGTAGATAGGGCTGGAGAGGAGTGGGCTGTTGATACGTAAATGGTCATTTTTGTTCAATGAGCTCCTTCGGAGGAAAGGTTACAGACTCAGGAAAACGTTTGTGGACATTGAAAGGAATTTACATCGGTGAGTGATCTGACTTGCAAGGCCTCAGGTTGTTAGAGTATACGCAAATGGCATGTTAAAAAGATTTGATCGAATGGTACCTAAGGTCGTTGGATGCAGGGGGATATCCGTTGATTGCCCTTTTGATGGCGATTGAAAGTTCTATTGTGCCGTTGCCCAGCGAAGTAGTTATTCCACCTGCTGCTCATTTAGCGCATACTACTGGCCGTTTTAGCTATCCTGGGATAGTGATTGCTGGGGCGGTGGGATCTTGGTTGGGCGCCAGCGCAATGTATTGGATTGCCCGGTTAGGGGGCAGGCCTTTAGTTTTGCAATACGGCAAATACTTTTTGATTACTTATTCGAAGATCCAAAAGGCCGAGGTTTGGGTGAACAAGTTTGGTTCGTACGGAATCTTCGTTTCCAGACTCCTACCAGTCGTGCGGCATTTGATTGGAATTCCTGCGGGAATCTTAAAGATGGATTATCTTAAATTCTCCGTTTACACGCTTTTGGGATCTGCTTTGTGGTGTGCAGTGCTTTGTTATGTAGGGGTCAAAATGGGCCAGGACGAACAGCTCATGCGGGGCGAGTTACANAGAGTTACACTATGGCTTGGTGGTACTGTCATAGTGCTTGGTGCAATGTATTATTTCTTTGTACACCGGGTTGTGAAAAAAGGCTGTCGGTAATAAAAGCCAAACACAAACGGAGTTATTCGGTTGAAAAGTGCGTTTTTTACTGGCGGCTTAAGCGTTGATATCTTTGGGGTAGGTTTTTTCTTGGCAATGTGTGTTACGCTGCGGTAAAGCTTAACAGTAAGCGAGGTCGGGTAGGAACTTGGGGTTTTTGCTTTAATACCTATCCAAACTTCGAATTTTTGAAATTAAATTTTGAGGACATCCTAGATTGGGGGGCAGCAAATGTAATTGCGCGTGGGCCGAACGGCTAAACAGACGGTTGCTCTTATTGGTAATAACGAGAGGGTTGCGGCGAGCCGTTCATAAGTGTGTTGCATCCCAGGAATATAGTTTAGGGCATCGAAAGCTATCTTTTTGTGCAAATGATTAAGCCAGGAGCTCTTACGGAAGGGGAAGAGCTTTCTGCCCAAGGCATCAGCATAGCTGTTGTTGGGGTTTTTGGTTTTATGCGGAGGCTAAATGGAAAATGGTTTTGGGCCCCGGGAACTGGGTTTCTAATTAATAGGCAGATCGTGTGTGTGTTTCAGTTACGAGGGCATTTTGGGACCCAGAAGCGGGGTTGGAAGTGGTTAGAGGGGTATGGGGGTAAGATCAGGAATAAAAAATTGATTGACTTAAGAGTAGGCTTAGGTGTTGTAACCACGGTGTTTTAAGTTGCGTTTTCCTAGTTTCGGGGTTAAAACGTAAAACGCTTCCGCCTTCTGGATTAGACCAGTTAGGCGAAAGCAAAAAACTTTAGCATTAAGAACCATGATAACGAGAAACGGAAAGACTTTTGTAACTGTCGATGCAAATGAAGCAGTTGCATCGGTAGCATATCGGACGAATGAGGTAATGGCTATTTATCCGATCACGCCGTCCTCGCCTATGGCGGAATGGTGTGATGAATGGGCAGCGGAAGGCCGTACTAATTTATGGGGTATGGTACCGACAGTGATAGAGATGCAGAGTGAGGCGGGAGCAGCTGGGGCGCTGCATGGGGCTTTACAAACAGGATCACTTGCAACAACCTTTACGGCTTCTCAGGGGCTCTTGCTGATGATCCCCAATATGTACAAGATAGCTGGGGAATTGCTACCTACCGTGTTTCATATTTCAGCGCGCTCCTTAGCTACCCACGCGCTGTCTATTTTTGGTGATCACATGGATGTGATGGCTGTTCGGCAGTGTGGTGTGGCTATGCTAAGCGCTGCCTCTGTTCAGGAGGCTCATGACATGGCCGCTATTGCCCAAGCTGCCACCTTGGAGTCGCGTATTCCCTTTGTGCATTTCTTTGACGGTTTTAGAACTTCGCACGAGGTACAAAAGATCGAGTACATACCTGATGAAGTTTTGTTGGAACTAATTAAGGAAGAAGCTATTGCGGCGCATCGAGTACGGGCTTTAAACCCAGATAGACCAGTAATTCGTGGCACAGCTCAAAATCCCGACGCGTATTTCCAATGCCGCGAGGCAGTAAATTCGTTTTATTTAAAATGCCCATCCATTGTCCAAGGGGTGATGGACAGGTTTGCTGCTTTGACTGGCCGAAGGTACAACCTATTTGATTATGTAGGAGCTCCCGATGCGGAACGCGTGATTGTGCTGATGGGATCGGGCTGCGAAACTGCTCACGAGACAGTTGAATATCTTGTGAAGCGTGGTGAAAAAATTGGTGTATTAAAAGTAAGGTTATACAGACCTTTTGATGCTCGACGATTTGTAGAGGCTTTGCCACCGACGGTGAGAGCAATAGCTGTGCTCGACAGAACAAAGGAGCCAGGTTCGGTAGGCGAACCTTTATACCTGGATTGTGTAAGTGCGCTTGTCGAAGGTATCGCAAATAAATGGGGTAACCTTAGCGATATGCCTAAGGTAGTTGGGGGGCGGTACGGCCTTTCTTCAAAGGAGTTTACGCCTGCGATGGTAAAAGCTGTATTTGATAACCTGGCCAAAGAGGTACCGAAGAATCATTTCACTGTGGGTATAAAAGACGACGTCACTCACACAAGTTTGGATTATGATCCAGAGTTTTCTACTGAAGATCCGAGGGTTATCCGGGCGCTCTTTTATGGTTTGGGTTCAGACGGTACTGTGGGCGCGAATAAGAACTCCATCAAAATTATTGGCGAACACACTGATTATTATGCACAGGGCTACTTTGTGTACGATTCAAAGAAGTCTGGGTCAATGACTATTAGCCATTTGCGGTTTGGCCCCAAACCTATAAGGTCGACATACCTTATAACACGTGCCCAGTTTGTTGCATGCCACCAACCGGTATTTTTGGAAAAGTTTGATTTGACAAAGCCATTGGTGGAAGGAGGGACGTTCCTTTTGAATACCCCATACTCCAAGGATGAGGTTTGGGACAAGTTGCCGCGGGTGGTCCAAGAAGGCTTGATTAAGAAGAAGGCGCGATTCTATATCATTGATGCAACCCGCGTCGCACGGGAAAGTGGGATGGGGGGCAGAATAAACACAATCATGCAAGTGTGTTTCTTCGCACTTTCTGGTGTGTTGCCTAAGGAGGAAGCAATCCAGGCAATCAAAGAAGCGATAAAAAAGAACTTACGGAAAGAAGGGTGAAGATGTGGTGAAGAAAAACATTGCTGCTGTGGATAATGCGTTAGCTAATTTGCATGAGGTGCCTGTTCCAGGGGTTATAACCAGTAAGATTGAACTACGACCGCCCTTAGTTGGTCAGATGAATGAATTTGTAGAGCGGGTATTGGGGGCACTGGTGGCTGGGATGGGTGATGATCTGCCGGTAAGTGCATTTCCAGTGGACGGCACGTTTCCAACGGCTACCACTCAGTACGAGAAACGGAACCTGGCACTTGAGATTCCCATCTGGGAGGAAAAGAGTTGTATACAATGTTGTAAGTGTGTTGCAGTTTGCCCGCATGCATGTTTACGGGCGAAGGTATACGACCCTTCAATTCTCGAAAAAGCTCCAGCAACCTTTAGATCAGCTGACGCCCGACATCCAGATTGGAGAGGATTAAAATTCACAATACAGGTTGCACCAGAAGATTGTACTGGCTGCCGGATGTGTGTAGAGGCGTGCCCAGCTAAAAACAAGCAAGATCCAACGAAGAAAGCCATTAACATGGAGCCCAAGGCACCAATCTTGGATCGGGAGAAAGAGAACTGGAATTTCTTCCTGTCGATTCCGGATTTCGATCGTACGAAGATCAAGGTTACACAATTGCGTCAGCAACAAGTAATGCGGCCATTGTTTGAGTTTTCAGGTGCGTGTGCGGGTTGTGGTGAAGCACCATATATAAAGATGCTAACCCAGTTGTTTGGTGATCGGGTACTGATTGCTAACGCTACTGGATGTTCATCGATTTACGGTGGGAACTTGCCCACGACTCCATATTGTGTGGATGCTAATGGCCGCGGCCCAGCATGGTGCAACTCGCTATTTGAAGACAATGCCGAGTTTGGTTTTGGTTTTCGCATTTCAATTGACAAGCAGCGTGATTATGCGATCTCGCTTTTGCGGAAGTTAGCCCCGCACCTTGGTGATGATTTCGTGGATGCGATAATTAACGCTGATCAATCAACGGAGGCCGGGATAGCGCAGCAACGGGAGCGGATTGCCGTGTTAAAATCACGCTTGAAACAAATAGATATGCCACAGGCGCGTAGGTTGTTGTTATTGGCGGATTGGCTTGTTCGTAAAACGGTCTGGATTATTGGCGGGGATGGTTGGGCATATGACATTGGCTTTGGTGGCTTGGACCACGTTTTAGCCAGTGGTAAGGACGTCAACATATTGGTTTTGGATACCGAAGTCTATTCGAACACCGGTGGGCAAATGTCAAAGGCAACACCGCGGGCGGCTGTGGCTAAATTCGCAGCTGCGGGTAAACCTACACCTAAGAAAGATTTGGGGTTGATGGCAATGACATATGGACACGTGTATGTGGCAAGCGTAGCGCTCGGTGCAAGAGACGAACATACTCTCCGGGCGTTTGTGGAAGCGGATTCCTATCCAGGTCCTTCACTGATTATAGCTTATTCGCATTGTATTGCTCATGGTATTGATGTTGAAGGTGGTGCGGGGATTAAACAACAGAAGTTGGCAGTGGATTCTGGCCAGTGGTTGCTTTATCGCTATGATCCGCGGCGCGCCCAGGCAGGCGAAAATCCACTGCAAATCGACGCAGCTGCTTCTCAAGCTAAAGTGCTTGACTATCTCATGACAGAAAACCGGTTCAGAATGTTATTGAAGAGCAAGCCTGAGGAGGCAAAGAAGTTGTTCGAAGCTGCGCAATTGGATGCAGAGCGAAGGTTGCGGTTCTATGCTCTAATGGCTGGGCAACTCCAGTCTAAGGACCAAACTCAGAGCTAAATGCCTTCTTAATAATATCGGTATGAAATTAATGGAGTCTGGGATTTCACGTGAGTGGGTCCCAGACTCTTTTTTACAACTATGCCTTTAACTGACCCGTTGGGTTTTGTTGAACTTTCCTTAGCGAAGGCCAAGATGCTGATTCTCCCGATTCTTTCGTGGCACGGCATCCAATAGTTGAATTTTTAGATGAAGCCTTGTAGCTGAGGCTAGTCTGTTAAACCTGCCAACCAAAACATCATGGCGAGATCTTTTTAGGGGTGTGATTTAATTAGTTGGGGACGGTTACTTCCTCGCGCTACGCTGAGGGAATTATGCTTGGGTTTTGTTGCTCAAAATGTCAGTTCCTACTTTTTAAGGGATCCAGATGTTGAGTAAAGTAATTCGATCAACTGTTTTTTAATCATGGCTCGTTGGCATCTTACGAGTGTTAAGCCAAGTTTTTGGAGAGTTTTAACGAGGTCATCTGCGAAGTTTTTTCTAGTGGCCTCGCAGGTGCTGTTAAGGACCTGATTTATTGAATAGGTAGTCATTACCGGAATCCCATTCCATTCGTACCACTGGCCCCTAGCCTTGGAGATGTTAACTCCTTTGATCCCCAAAAGTGTTTCGAGCGCAATCGGCCCCAAAGCTAGGATCACGCTAGGCCTTATCGTTTTAATTTGCTTGTGGAGGAACTCACAACAATTAATCCCGCATTTTGCCACTGGAGATCCGTGATTAGTTTCGGAGTTTTTCCCAAATGCGGAAGGATTGCATTTTATTGCCGTAGTCAGGTAAGCTAGTTCTGGTGGCATGCCACCAATGCGGAGCAGTTGGCGTAAGATTTGTCCCTGCCATCCAGAGAAGGGTTGTTGGTTTCGTGTATCCTCAGGGGATGGGAACTCTCCGATTATCATGAGTTCTGCATTGATGTTCCCAAACCCGAAAATACGGCCTGGCCTCTTTTTCCCGCATTTTGGGTTACACTTTTTACATATTGATATTGCTTGTCGGAGCTCTTCTAAGGCTGGTGTCTTTCCATTAGCTATGATGTACCGCTTTTTGACACTCGCCTGAGTGGGGTCTTCACCTTCACGCAGTAATTGCCGAGTAATTTGACTTTCGTAAGTGGTGCTGCAATTTGATTTATTAACGCTGGTCGCCCATTACCCACACCTCCTTTCGGTCGCCTTCGTTAAATCCCGCAATAAACATATCTATGTACAATTTTTTGTCCACTACAAGTTTCCACCCTTTGCAACCAAACCTCCACCAATATTTTGAGCATCACAAGTGCCAAGGAGAGTGGGGAAATAAAAGCCGCATAGGCTGTAATTCATATGACCGCAAATCAGTTGTCGGATAAAAAGTTGTTGGTACGAAGGTTTGCATGGGGAGTTAATTATTTTTGGGTTTTGGGGATAATTGCGCGTAACACAGGTTCGTTCCACTTCTCAGTTCGCACGTCGAATGCAACGAAATTGCCATCGAACTGCCAATAAGCCCAACTCCATTGTCTTGACTCAGCTTCCGAGACTACATGTTGTAACCAAATATATCGATCGGGTTCAGGGGCTCGATCATAAACCCCAAACTCTCCTAAATATACGGGACGTTTGTGTTGTTTGGCCCAGGTTTGTGCCCTGTCAAAATCTTGGATTAAGGTCCTAACGTCGTCCTGCGAGCCCCACCTTATGTCAACTTTATCTGCTTTTCCGGCAAACGCAGTACCCTGGTGGGTGAAGTCAAAAGGTGCATAATAATGGATGGTCACTATTATATTGCGGTCGGATTCGGGTAACTCCAGTTTTGGGAGCATATCAATACTGTTCCATTGACCAGGTCCGATTATCACAACACGGTTGGGATTGGTCCTGCGTATAACCGTTAGTGCATCTCGGAGAAATTGGTTCCACAGCTCCGGGGTTAGTTTTGAATTGGGCTCGTTTAAGATTTCAAACAACACAGAGTCAGGTTGGTTTTTAAGATGATTGGCTAGAATATCCCAGGTTTTTAGGAACGCCTTTTTGTATTTTTCTGGGTCATGCCCCATCAATGTAAACTCGTGAAAATCCACTACTACCATAAGCCCTTGGGCAAGTGCGTTACTAATTGCCCAGTCCAATGTGCTCAAATAGTGATGCGAGATAGTATTTGTTTCTTCAGCCAGGCCGGGGTTGTCACGGAATGGATGTAAATTAATGCGGACGTGGTTAAACCCAGCCGCTTTTATCTTCCCGAAGTATTCTATTTTGAACCTAGCTTTCGAGAAGTCCCGCCAAATAGGATCGTAGCCCAAAATGTTTATCCCTCGGCCTAGCCGTTTGTTGATTTCGTACACTCGCTGGTCAGGGGTTGTTGTTTGTGGNGTTTTGCAACCTAATGCCGGTAAGAGAGCGGTGCATAATATAAGTAAAAGTGACACAGAGCCNGCCCTTTTTAGTGCGGAAATTGTTTTTTTCATTTATAGAAACGATAGTTAATTTGCGTTGCTGCACTTGCAACTACAACAAGAGCCTTCTCTGCAAGATCTCGGTTCACTTGACACGGAGCTTTTTGGCGAAAATGACGAGATAAGTTTTTTCCAAGTCTGTATTTCCACAATTTGGACATTTTGACCCTTGCCATTTTGTGGTGGGTAACAGAAGTTCTCCTGACCATCCACATTTTTTGCATGTAAATTCGTATAGCGGCATACAAGTTTAATTTCTTTACCCAAGCGGGTTTGTTAGTCAAGCAGACCCAGTACAAAAAGTAGCCCCTTTTGTTTCGGTAAAATACCCAATCGGCCTAACGGCAAAACAGTAGGCATAGGAAGGGCCGGCTCTATGACACCTCCCTAGAATAAACAGGGGCGCTTTTGAATGGGGGTGCAATTGAACGGCGTTAAGCGAATATTTGCTATAGGCTTTGGTGTTGATCTGTTTGGAATGTGGGATAAGTTTTATAGTTGGTTTGAGTGGCTTGCATGTTTAGAAATGCGTTTCCAAGCTGCTTAGGAGTAGGTTTATGCCTCGAAGCTACATATTTGAATGTCCACGATGTTTATACAAAACTGTGGTGGTCGGGGGGTTAGAGGAAGGATTACATTGCCATTTCCAAACGGTCGTTTGTCACACATGCCGTAGACTATATGACATTCCAATTAAACTGAGGGTACCTATTACCCAGGCATATAGTGCCTCAGCCAGCGGTTTAAATCAATTTTATAAAGTAGCAACGTCCGACCCAGCAACTATTATCAATCGCTTAGGTTAAAACTACTGAAAGCAAATGGATTGACGGAAAGTTGGTTTGCCCTCGATTTCCATCCCACGTTGTTAGAAAAATGGAATCATCCTGGTGCATGCCCTATCTGTGGAACCATTATGGAACGCTCATTAAGACCTTACAGAGTATGGGATTGATGTGTTGCCAGGCATGGAGCATTCACGTTGGTTATGCGCCAAAATTGCTTTTCCGAAAGTTGCTTCTGGAAAGCGTAAGTAAAGGCTGAATTTTTCCCTGGCAATATTATTGACCGCAACAAGGTAAGATTACGATGCTATTTTCCCGGTTTGTAAATCGTTCGAAATGAAATATGTAGGTCGGATTAACACTTTGCATCCCCCTGAAAGTGGTTACTTTGATCCTCAAAAATGGCGCAAGGTTTCGGGGTAATACAAAATCTGCTTGGCAGGAGTGAGTTTCCGGTTAATGATTCATCTCGATGAGTATAAATCGGTGGATAACAGCGATGGTTGTATTGCTCGTGATTGAGGCTGTAATTGTAGCAGGCCTGACGGCTGTATGTGAATTGCATTTTAGATCAATACGGCGTATGCAGCCTGAACTTGCTCGGGTTCAAGGAATCCAAGCTTCTATCGGGCAGTTGATTGCAGAAAGCTTGGAGTATTCCAAAAAAAATCCATCGATTCTTAAGGTTTTGGAATCCACAGGATTAAGGTCGCAGCCATCCCAATCGCAACCGGTGCAGCAACAGCAAGGTCGCTCGCAAACACGTTAACGCTTATTTAGAAGGAGGTTCAGATGAGTCATGTGGATATGAATTTGTTTGATATGCCCACCCCAGGTGACGGATCCCCTACTAAGATGCAAAATGCTAATGAAGGGATGCCCTCAACATCTTTAAATCACTCAACCCAGGAGATCTCAAAAGAAAGTGAGATATTTTGGCATAAAAAGGTTTTGTTTTGGACACTAGTAGGTCAGTTGCTTCTGGGCGGTTCATTCGGATTTTTCATGCTTCGTCAGGCTGTGATGCTTAATCGCCAGAAGATAGAGCAGAAGAGGGTCATTATGAATTTTAATAGTAACGAATTACCTCGAATTGAGTTGCTCCTAAATTCGTTGCGAATGTTTGGCTCTACAAATCCGGACTATGCCCAAATACTTGGTCGACATGTTTTGTTCATGCCTGTTTCGCAAACGGGGGCTCCTTCAAAGGTGGTACCAGTGAGACCACAAGCGACCTCCCCAATAGTGACTGCACCAGCGGTGCCATCCAAAGGTCAATAAGTTAAAGAGGGGTTGAGACTGGTTGATGCGTTGTTATTGCGATTGGTAGTTGTGTCGCAAAGTGCGGCAGTATTTTGTTTTTAATAAATGCCTTTGGCTTTTTCCTGTCGCTCTGTGAAATCCAAATTTGTGGTTATTTTTATAACGGATATGGTGTATCTAGTTAACCGAGGCTTTTTTGCTAAATGTAGCCCGGTACATTTTTGTTTTGGGTGAAGTTTGTGACACGGGTAATGATTGAAAATAAAAATTAAGTGAGAATGGGAAAGAGAGGAGCATTAAGCAATTGTCTGAGTTTTCATCTGAGACCCCTCAGAGGAAGGGGTAAGTAGCTTTTGGCTCAATGAGTTTTTTCTAAGGCTCTACCGCAGTTATAGCAGAATTTTGCGTTTTGGGGGACCAGGGTTTGGCAATCAGGGCAAGTTAGTTGTCTTTGAGTGTTGTGGTAATGAATCCAAAGATTTCGGCCATATGGGATCCAAGTAAAAAGGTACGCGAAAATAAACACGGAATCCCGTCGCCAGATTGAATAGGCCAGAAGCAAACCGGCCCCTGTTAGGCTAAGCCACCAAAATGCAGCTGGGACGACAACCTGTTTTTGTTTTTCAGTTGCGTACCATTAGAACAATAAACCGGGAAAAAAACACAAAATTTCCCAACCACCCAATTATTTTCCAGGTGTGCCATTCGATCCCGAATAATTTTCCGCCTGGGCAAAGCAGACTAGTTAGTGAATCCATCACACAAGCACTATACTCTTGCGCCAGTCTTTTTAGAAGTTTTAAGCGCGTTTGGAAGGTTCTTTCTAGGGGAATAGAAGGCGGCTTATAGGCGCGGTGTGCGTTTCCACATTACACGGAGATAAAACCGATAAATAATTCACGACAAAAACAATTTTTTCTTGACAAGGTGGGGATTTTAGAGTGATAACATATCTATGAGAGCGTGGCAGTTTAGGCATAAGGCTTTTACCCTCATTGAGCTCCTCGTGGTTATTGCGATAATCGCAATTTTGGCTTCTCTTTTGATGCCTGTTTTAGGCAAAGCAAAACAGAAGGCACAAGGGATTGGCTGTCTCAATAATCTTAAGCAATTGCAAATTGCTTGGGTGCTTTATTCAGACGACCACGAAGATAAAATTGTCCGGACAGGTGGATTGCAGTCGTTAGTAACAAACCCAGATGACCCTGCCGCCCAGCCTGGCGGTCCTAAAGCTAATTGGGTATTAGGGAGTGTGAACCCAAACGACGGGGCTGCTATGTCTACAAACGTCAAGTTCATTATAAATGGGCTATTATATCCGTACGTTCAAAATTTAGCGGTTTATAAGTGTCCAGCTGATCGTAAAACTGGCCCTGGGGGTGCTCCAACTGTCCGAAGCGTATCGATGAATGGTTGGATGAATCCAATTTCAATTGAAAGTTTTAGTCCACAGAACCGTGTGTTTAGAAAGCGGTCAGATATAGTAAATCCACCCCCATGGAAAATGTTGGGTGTTAATTGACGAGAATCCTGGCACAATTAATGACGGCTGGTTCATGGAAGACCCAGTAAATTACCCAAATACGTGGGTTGATATGCCCGCGTGTTACCACAAATCGGCCGGCGGGATGTCTTTTGCAGACGGCCATGCGGAAATCAAAAAGTGGACGGATTCCAAGGTGCTAGCGCAGAGGTTTCCCACATTTACAACACGGGATATGAACTCACCTGACCTACCTTGGTTGCACGAACGTACCACCTCAAGGAAATAGGGTGTTTAAAACCGAAACGAATAGTATGTAGAAGCCTGGGTTTTAGATCATCCTTTTAAAGTGGTTTTCTCGGATGGAAAGGTTTGTAGTTTGTTCCCTCGAAGGTGGTGAGGCCCGCGTCAATGCCAGAATGCTTTAAAAGAGTAGGGTAGCAATTTTCAAAGACTTCGGTACTAGCTTTTTTTTCGGTGCAAGTGGGAGTTCAATATTGTGGCTTAATCAGAATATAGATCTAAGCAAAGCAGAGAAATCGATGAATGATTGTTTGATGGGGAGCGGCGTACATTACATGTCTCCAATATGTACTTCTAGTGAGGAGGGGTGCGTTTGTGGAATTTTTCGGGTCCATTTTCGCGGTTATTTGGGTGTGTATTGGTCTCTTGGTAAGAAGTAAAGAAGCCGGAAGCCATCCGGTGTTCGGAACTCTTCCCGCAAGGTAGGTGCGAAAGCATCTGTTATAGTGGTTAGGAAGTGATTGCTGGGAAGGCTCCTCTTTTAAGCGCTCAAATTTCCTGTGCTTCCGAAGGAGAAATTGGTAGAGATTGGGTGGGATGAAAGGTAGTTTGTGTCAACGAAATACTTGTCGATTGCTAGGCAAATCAAATTCGATGTATGTGTTAGCCAGTTTGGTTGTGAAATTCCATCGGTTAAAGTGGAGGATAGTGGTTCTTGCGTGGTTTTGGTCTTTGGGCTTTACAATGGATTGTAGGTCTAGCGGGTTGCTTAACGAGCCCTTGGATATTAGCAGTGATTTTGTAGATTTTTCGAACACGTACTTTTTAGCCGATAAGATAGTGGAGTTTGACCCTGCGAAGCGTGAGGGGAAGATACAATATCAACGCGCGAAATATCAGACCAGGTATGCTTTCAACAACACACTTGCTGCGTTGACTCCTATGGAACCCGATGAGTTTCCTTCAACTGAATACGAAGCAAATCCGGTGTTGCCGTTTTGGATTGAGTTTGTGTCCCCGCGCACGATTCGAATTCGGGTGTTTACGGGGCCTCAGTTTGTGCGTGGTGAATCCTTGATGCTGGTAGGTCCGGTTCCCAAGGACTCCTCGTGGTGTTACTGGCCTATGGATGCAGGGTATTGCTATAGCAATCAGGCTGGAATGTTAATTATTCGGACAAATCCTGTGCGTTTCGAAATCAAGGATTCAAGTGGACGGTTATTGACTCAGACACACCATTTCAAGGACAACTCAATGAGTTTTACCCCTATTTTGCCTTTTGGATTTTGTGCGGAGAGCATATGATTACTCTCGCAGTATGGCTGCCGTTTTCACGTTATCACCAGGGGAGAAAATCTTTGGGTGTGGTGAATCATTTACTGAGTTTAATAAACGGGGGCAGCGGGTTGTGTTATGGGTCGATGACAGCAACGGGGTTCAAAATGAAACAATGTACAAACCGATTCCTTTTTTCCTGAGTAGCCGTGGATATGGCATGTTCATAAACACGGGTGCCCCTATAACAATCGATTTCGGCCGCTATTTTAGCGGGATAAACTCAATAATGGTAGGGGATGACGAGTTAGACCTTTTTATATTTATTGGCCAACCCAAAGAAGTAATTGGTGAGTACACGGCACTTACTGGGAGATCACCCTTGCCGCCTTTGTGGTCGTTCGGGCTTTGGATGAGCCGATGTACTTATTTAAGCGAGGCGCAAGTCCGTGAGGTAGCTAGCAGGCTGAGGCAAAACTGCATCCCATGCGATGTGATTCACCTTGATACTGGGTGGTTTGAAACTGATTGGCGGTGTGACTATGAGTTTTCAAGGAACCGTTTCCCTAATCCTGAAGGAATGATTGCTGATCTCAGGAAACAAGGGTTCCGTATTTCAGTGTGGCAGCTTCCATATTTTACCCCTCAGAACCGGCTATTTAGCGAATTGGTCACGAATAACCTTGTGGTCCGTGATCGGAAGGGCAATTTGCCTTACGAGGATGCGATATTGGATTTTTCGAATCCAGCCGCTGTTCAGTGGTACCAGTCTAAACTAGCCAACCTCCTGAGGCTAGGCGTTGCTGCTATAAAGGTTGATTTTGGAGAAGCCGCACCGTTGACCGGAATATATGCTTCGGGCCGCACCGGCTTTTACGAGCATAATTTGTATCCCTTGCGGTATAACAAGGCTGTTGCCGAAATTACCAAGCAAATCACTGGGGAAAACATAATTTGGGCACGAAGCGCTTGGGCGGGAAGCCAGCGATACCCAGTTCATTGGGGTGGCGATGCGGAAAGTACCGATCAGGGTATGGCAGCTACGTTGCGAGGGGGATTATCTCTTGGGATATGTGGTTTTACTTTTTGGAGTCACGACGTTGGTGGATTTATTTCAAGACCAACGGAAGATCTATATCTTCGCTGGATTGCTTTTGGCGCATTTAGCTCTCATATGCGTTGTCATGGAATTGCTCCTAAGGAGCCATGGGAATATGGAGAAGACACAATGAAGGTTGCTCGAAAGATTATTGAGACAAGATACCGATTGATGCCATACATCTATGCTCAGGCAGTGGCAAGTGCTAGGACTGGGCTTCCAATGTTACGTGCTTTGTTCATTGAATATCCGGATGATCCAGGGGCTTGGTGTGTGGATGATGAATATCTTTTTGGCCAAGATATGCTTGTTGCTCCTTTGCTTCATGAAGGCGAACGTGTGCGAAACGTATATCTTCCTTCGGGGGCATGGGTTGATTATCAGACTGGGAAAACTTATGGCTCGGGATGGCATCAGATTACTGCCAGTGGGCTGCCAATAGTCATTCTTGTCCGAGAAGGCGCAATAATTCCCCACATCGGGCTAGCACAATCTACTTCGGAGATGAATTGGGGAGAGTTAGAACTGATGGTGTTTGCAAAAAAGTCTGTCCATGCGAAAGGAAATGTGTGTTTGCCTACCGATAATAGGTTGGTTGAAGTAACTGCAGTAAGGTCAAATGGGACCTACGAATTGCTATCAAACCCATTGGCAGGGAGGACCCGGTTAACAGTGAGACAAGTAAATTTTGATTGAGGGACGTTTTAGCCGACTTCGTTTAAAAGAGAGAGTTTGGCTGTGATTAGAAATGAAAGGGAGACGGAAGAAAGGAGATAGTGTTAGTACGACTGAAGTAAAACCATTCCATTAGATCCAAATTGGCAGCTGAATTCATACCGGTTTTTACAGGTCTTAAGCTAGGGTATTATCCCGTGAGATAATTCAAACTTTGCACTGTGGAGCAGAGATAAAATCTGAGCACGCTACCGTAGAAAAAGTTTAAATTAGGTGAATTTTGGGACGCTAAGATCTGGCTGGATATGTATTGGGCAAATGGGAAGTTGGGTTATATATTGGAGCCACAAAAGATTCCTGGCAGTGAACGGTTTTGCAAGAAAAGTGTTCTGGTAAGCTCGGGTGTAAAATTCGAGGGGTGGAGAGGCAGCGGTTGAGTTATAAAAATGCGATGAACTTTGTTGCAATTTAGTTTGAAGATTTTAAAAATTACACAAGTATGAAAAGAAATGTGGACTCGCTGAAAAAACCGGGAGCTGATAATACCGCCTGGATTGTCGTAATTGCCGCATTGTTGGTTTTCCCTTTTTTACTCGCGTTGCGAGCACAAGAAGTATGCACCAGTTGTGAATATCAGGTTCTTGTAACTGGGAGCTTTTCGCATCAGAAAGTGCATTCCTCGGTGCCTATTGAGGGTGCTGGACAAAATGATGCTGTTTTTCGTGAAGATGTAAACGGCACCAATTTCACAGTTACAGTTTCCGGGTTACCCGCGGGGAAATACGAAATAATGATAGGGTTAGTGGAGACAGAGTTTGAAGCTCCTGGAGAACGCGTCTTTGATGTTTTAGTTGGTGATCAAGTCCTAGCAAAGGATTTTGATGTAGTTGCGAGGGCTGGGGGCCCCTCGAAAGGTTACTTACATTGCTGGGACGGTAGAGAAGGACGACGATGCGCTTCGAGGGCCTTTGCAAATTAGATTTGTGGCTTCCCGCGGGAAGGCCAAGTTCAATACGATGCAAATCAAAAATGCAGCAGGGGCAACAGTCGTTTCATTTTGTGCGGCTGAGTTGGCAGACGCCTTTTCTGCAGCGATGACGCGAATACCGGAAGTTAAAGAGCCACCAATTTGGCGTGATCCATCTTACCCGTTGAAAGATCGGATCATGGATCTAATTAGACGGATGTCTTTAGCAGAGAAGATTGCGCAATTGAATAACGATGCGCCTGCGATACCGCGGTTGGGGTTGCCTGCTTACAACTATTGGAACGAAGCGTTGCATGGCGTGGCAAATAATGGGATTGCTACAGTTTTCCCTTGTCCTATTGGGGGAGCGGCGTCGTGGAACCCAGAAATGTTTTACAAGCAGGGCAGAGTTACGGGAATTGAAGGTCGGGCAAAATTTAACGATTACACTTCTCGGCACAATGGTAATTCAAAATGGTGGACGGGCCTGACTTTTTGGACGCCAAACATCAATATATTTCGCGATCCTCGGTGGGGGCGTGGGCAAGAAACTTATGGTGAAGATCCATTCCTTACGGGTGAGCTCGCGGTTTGGTACGTAAAAGGATTGCAAGGCGAACATCCCGAGTACATGTTAGCGATGGCTTGTGCGAAACATTATGCAGTTCACAGTGGTCCTGAGCGGCTGCGACACAGGTTTAACGCGGTAGTTTCGGAAAGGGACTTGTTCCGAAACGTATTTACCCCACTTTGAACGCGTAGTGCGGGAAGGTAAGGTCGGGGGAATTATGGGTGCGTATAATGCCGTCAACGGTGTGCCTTGTTGTGCCAATTCATTTCTGTTGACTGAGTTGCTACGGAACCAGTGGGGATTCGAAGGATATGTGGTGTCAGATTGCGGAGCGATTCGCAATATTTGGGCACCTGAGGATCATCGCTACGTTAAAACTCCAGAAGAGGCAGCTGCTTTAGCGGTAAAGGCTGGGTGTAATCTCTGTTGTGGCAGTGATTATAACGCCCTTGTCCGTGCGGTGCAAAAAGGGTTAATCACCGAGAAGGAGATCGATCAAGCTCTGTATTATACTTTGTGGACGCGATTCCGGTTAGGTTTATTTGATCCGCCTGAACGAGTCCCTTATAGCAAGTACACTATAAAAGACAATGACACACCTGAAAATGCACAGGTGGCTCTTGAACACGCACGCCAGTCGATTGTGCTTCTGAAAAATAACGGAATTCTTCCGCTTGATAGGTCAAAGCTAAAACGTATTGCTGTGATTGGGCCAAATGCCAATTCCCGGACCATGCTTCACGGCAATTACCACGGCACGGCTTCTAAGCCTATTACGATTTTGGCAGGTATAAAAAAATTGGCAGGTCCCAATATTGAGGTTCTTCATGCCATGGGTTGCCCCATTACTACGAAACAGAGCTATCGCTCCATGGAGTCGCCAGGATAATGAAACTGACCGTTCGTTAGATGAATTACAGGCTGAGGCACTAAATGTGGCAACGAGTGCTGATGTCATCATCTATGTAGGTGGACTTACTCCTGCGCAAGAAGGTGAAACATTTGACCGGGATTCAATTGAGCTTCCATATCCTCAACAGCAATTGCTGCGAGCACTGTACGCTACTAAAAAGCCGATTGTGATGGTGAATTGTAGCGGTTCTGCAATCGCTTTAACGTGGGAAAACGAGCACTTGGCAGCAATTTTGCAAGCTTGGTATCCAGGTCAGGCTGGCGGTCAAGCGGTAGCAGAAGTGTTATTTGGTGAAGTGAATCCTTCCGGTCATCTTCCGATCACATTTTACCGGTCAACCGCGGATTTGCCCCCGTTTGAAGATTACTCCATGAGTAACCGCACTTACAGGTACTTCTCTGGCAAACCGTTATATCCATTCGGTCACGGGTTACACTATACAAAATTTGATTACAAGAATGGGAAGCTAAGTCGGAAAAAGATCGATCCGGCGAGCGTGCTTACGGTGAGTTTCACCATCAAAAATGCGGGTTCCTATGCCGGAGATGATGTGGCACAGGTGTATTATCGACATTTGAACCCACCAGTTCCCATGCCTCGGCTCGCATTGTGTGGGTTTACTAGGGTTAGCCTGAAGCCTGGTCAATCAACAAATGTGACAATTCAGATTCCTGCATCCCGATTCCGATACTGGAACACGGAAAAGAAACAATATATGGTTGCTCCTGGGCAATATGAACTTTTGATAGGAGAATCTAGCGAAAACATACGTATTAGATTGCCATTTGAGGTGATTGGTACCAATTAGCCCAGCCTTTTTGGGTAGTAGTTTGTTTTAGAAAAACCGATGCCATGCCTCCCGCGCTCGGGCTGGAATGGAAAGTCCACCCGGAAAGTGATGTGAAAACTTGTTATGTGACGAGGTGTTATAGCCTCGGAATTTGTGTTATGCCTTTTAGCCGGTTGTAGGAATTAAGAAAGGAGAGGAATTATGAAGACGCTAAAAGCAACTCTAATGATAGGCATGGCTGCTGCCGTGAATATGTGTTTAGGCCAAACCAACCAGACGCCTATTGAGGACTTTAAACCCTCGGTGTTAAATCAGCCTGGTAAACAATATCCGCAGGTGAACTCAGAAGGACGGGTCCGGGCCCGCTTATATGCGCCTCAGGCGCAAAGTGTTTTGTTAGATATTGGTGGTGTAAGATACCCGCTTCGGAAGGGTGAGGATGGAGTATGGATTGGTGAATCGGCACCGCAGGATGAGGGATTTCATTATTACCAGTTGGTCATAGACGGGGCACAAGTTCCCGACCCTGGGACCCTTTATTTTTATGGGGCAGGTAGATGGGGTAGTGGGGTTGAGGTGCCCGCCCATGACAGGGATTTTTACGAGTTGAAAAATGTGCCTCACGGTCAGTTGCGGCAGGTATACTTTTATTCCAAGTCATGTGATTCTGTATTGAGGTGTTTTGTGTACACGCCTCCCGATTACGAAACAAATCTTAGTCGGCGTTACCCAGTATTATATCTGCAGCATGGTGGTGGGGAGGACGAAACCGGGTGGGGTAATCAAGGCCGAGTAGGATTTATTATGGACAATTTAATCGCAGAAGGTAAAGCCAAGCCCTTTGTAATTGTAATGGCCAACAGTTATGTTCCCGGAGCAAGTTTTGGGTTCGGTCGCGGCCCAGCAAATCAACCGACGGATACCAATAGTCCTTATTCGCATCCTATAAGAGGGCCCGGTGGTAGGATGTATAATCCTGTGGCGTTTGCAAAAGTGTTAATTGAGGATTTGATCCCATTTATAGATTCTAATTTCCGCACTATTCCTGAGCAGCCTTATCGAGCGATGGCAGGTTTGTCGATGGGTGGTATGCAAACCCGTTCAATTACTTTAGCAAACCTTGATAAGTTCTCACACATAGGGGTGTTTAGTGGAGGAAGCATTAGCACAAATGATATCCCTGATTTGGACACATTTAAGAAGAAAGTGAAGTTGGTATTTATCAGCTATGGGAGTCGTGAGGTAGACCCAAATTCTGGGAGAGCTTTTGGTGATGTCCCTAAGGCAAATGTAGAAGCGCTCAAGGCACTCGGTATAAATTGTCATTATTATGAGTCCCCCAATACAGGACATGAGTGGCTCACATGGCGGCGGAGCATGCGGGAATTTGCACAACTACTGTTCCGTGACTAACTGTCATTTTAGGCTTCGCTTTTAAAGGGGAGGGAAGTTATGAAAATCGGAGGTATATTTGTCGCACTGGCTTTAGTTCCAACGTTATTGCTTGGCGTAGACATCACGGGTACCTGGCAGGCAGAGTTCGACTCGCCTATTGGGTTTCAGAAATACCTGTTTACGTTTAAACAGGAAGGCGCACTTCTGTCCGGTAAGGCTAGTTCGGAAGTAGGCGAATGGAAACGTGAGGTTGAACTTAGTGATGGGCGAGTGGAAGGTGATGCAGTTTCATTTGTCGAACCTTTAGTGTTTGGGGACAATGAGATTCGTATCGTTTACCATGGGAAAGTTTCTCCAGATGGGAATCAAATTAACTTCACCCGTGAGGTTGGAGAATTTGCTAAGGAGGAAATTGTGGCGAAACGAGTTGGAAGCAGTAAGCTCGGCTCACAAACTCAACTGCCACCGATAAGGATAAATGCTGGTGCGTTTACAGTGTTGAATGATTCTGAAGGGAACGTATGGTTGCCTGACCATGGGTTTGAGGGAGGCGAGGTGGTTGAACGTGACCCATCCACTCAAATCATCGGTGCTAAAGTTCCGCACATATTTTTGACCGAGCATTATTCCATGGAGTCGTTTTCCTACAACGTACCGAATGGCAAATATTTGTTGAAACTGTATTTTGCGGAGACATATGAAGGCATTACTGGACCGGGAGATCGTGTTTTTTCGTTTAATGTACAAGGGAAAGAGTTTGAACACTTCGACATTTGGGTGAAAGCAGGAGGACCAAATCGCGTTTATGTGGAAACTGTACCCGTGGAAGTTACAAACCGTTTTATAAAAATTATTTTTACCCCCGAAGTCCAAAATCCTGCTATCAACGCCATTGAAATCATACCGGTTTCCCTTAATGATCCCGAAATGTCATGGCTTAGGGTGCTATCTAACGCTGTAAGCTCCACAAATATGCTGATTCAACCTACCCATCAACCCGGAGAGGCTCCGCTTCAGAAAACACCTATCCTATACATTGACGCAGGTCATGTTAAAGGCAAGATCAGCCCAAACTTTTATGGGTTAATGACGGAAGAGATTAACTTCTCATACGAGGGCGGATTATATGCTGAGTTGATTCGGAACCGCACATTTAAAGCGGACGCGATTGTGCCACGGGTGACTCCGACAAATTACGTGCCAGGACAATATGTGCCTGTGTCATTCCGTCCAGGGACAAAGCCAAGGTTTTGGGCTGAAGTAGGCGGGGCCTCAATGGTTTTGGATCCAGATAATCCATTAAACAAGTACCTAAACGTAAGTCTTCGCGTAGATGTTACTAACGCTACACCAAATTCTCCAGCCGGTGTGGCAAATGGTGGATATTGGGGAATACCAGTGAAACCAAACACTACATACCGGGTGTCTTTTTATGCAAAAGCAGTTAGTGGTTTTTCTGGCCCGCTATATGTGAGTATTGAAAGCGCCGATGGGAAAACAGTGTATGCTAAGGTGAAGATTTTCGGGTTGAGACCTGAGTGGAAAAAATTCCAGACCGTGTTAAAAACGGGCGCGGTAAACGCATCAAAAGACAATGTATTTAAGATCACAACTATTAAACCAGGGACCTTCTGGCTCCAGAATGTGTCGCTGTTCCCACCTACTTATAAGAATCGGAGAAATGGGTTACGGCCTGATTTGATGGAGTTGTTAGCCGATCTTAAGCCTAAGTTTTTGAGGTTCCCGGGCGGGAATTATCTTGAGGGAAACGCTCTTAATCAGCGGTTTATCTGGAAGGAAACAATAGGGCCGGTTGAGCAACGACCAGGTCACCCAAGCCCATGGGGGTACTGGTCCACCGATGGGATGGGTCTTCTTGAGTTTGCCCAGTGGTGTGAAGATTTGGGTATGGAACCCGTTTTGGGTGTTTTTGCAGGATACTGCCTTGGTCGGGGTGGACTGGTTCCTCCAGGCCCACCACTTGAACCGTACGTTCAAGAAGCATTAGAAGAAATCGAGTATCTAATTGGCGATCCTAAAACAACTAAATGGGGAGCGCAGCGTGCCAAGGATGGACATCCCAAGCCATTCAAACTTACCTATGTTGAGATCGGTAACGAAGACTTCTTTGATAGAAGTGGAAGCTATGAAGGAAGGTTTGCCCAGTTTTATGACGCAATTAAAGCCAAGTATCCGCATTTGAAGATAATTGCAACTATGCCGGTAACATCCCGAGTGCCTGACGTTATCGATGAACATTATTACCGTTCGATGGAAGAAATGATGGCTCATGCTTTTGATTACGATAAATATCCACGTAGAGATAGGCCAAAGATTTTCGTAGGTGAATGGGCTACGCGGGTAGGATCACCTACACCTAACATGGCAGGAGCGCTGGGCGACGCTGCATGGATGACAGGGCTTGAGCGAAACGCAGATATCGTAATTATGCACGCTTATGCGCCTCTCTTTGTAAACGTAAGTCAACTAACCGGTACTAATCGGTCGATGCAATGGGCCACTGACCTGATTGGTTATGACGCACTACGGAGTTATGGATCCCCTTCGTATTACGTCCAAAAAATGTTTAGCACGATGAAAGGTGACGAAATTTTGGCTACCGAGACAGAAAATGTTCCTACTCGGCTTTGGCAGCCGCGGGCAAGGCGTGGGGGTGCACCTTCACCGCCCCAAGAGATCCGAGAGCTATTCTTTAGCGCTACCCGTTCTAGCAAGGACGGTGTCATTTTTATCAAGGTGGTTAATACAAAAGGGATTCCACAGCCGGTGAATATTCAGATTAAGAATGCAAAGAGGGTATGCCCGACTGGCGAGATTGTAATATTGGCTGGAGAATCATTGGAAGACACAAATACGATCGATAATCCGAAGAAGATCGTGCCAAAGAGCCAAAAAATTTCTGGCGTAAGCTCGAACTTTACGTACACATTCCCAGCGTATTCAGTGGCAGTCCTGAAAGTTAGAACAAAGTAGTCAAGCAAGAACTATNTGTCAGCAAGCATTGCAACACCGGGTAGGGTTATCCCTTGGAAATTCTGAAAAGACGTATTTTAAAGCCAGAAAATTGAGTTTGCAAAATCTGTGTTACTATGAAATCTTCGAATCAACATAGTTTAGGGCCGAATCGTGTGGGTGCTAACTTTAGGTTCGCTTTTTTTTAGGTTCTCAACTTTTCGGGCAATTTTGATTGCCAAGGCGAGTGTTTTACTTGGAACAGGCTGGCTTGGGATTGGACAAACTACGATACCCAACGCACGGATTAACGCGGGGAAAGAAGGAGCCCCTATTTCTCCTTATATTTACGGTCAGTTTCTCGAGCATAGTTGGGAACTTGGTCTACAGGACACTTTGGAGTGAAATGTTAGACGATCGGAAGTTTTTTTATCCGGTGGTTCCTAAAGAGTTGGTGGATTCAGAAGGAGGGTCACCCCGGGAGAGTGGGTTTGGACCTCGTAGAGGGGTAGGCCCAGGTCGTTGGAATCCCATTGGTCCTGCGAACTCTGTCAAAATGGATACAAACAAACCTTTTGTGGGGGAACATTCACCATTAATCGTGCTAGGAGGGGAGGAACCACGCGGAATTTTACAAGACGGTGTGGTTTTTGAAAAAGGTGCCAGTTACAAGGGGCGAATCCACTTAGCAGGTGATCCAAGGGCCAAAGTCTTTGTTAGAGTTTGTTGGTCGGATAGTGGTGGGAATTTGAAGGCAGCTACTGTGGTGCCTATCGCAGAAGCTGGGCAGCTTAGCTCTGAATTCCGGAGGTTTGATTTTGCGCTGGTGGCAGATGAGTCAGGTGCTGCGCGGTTCGAGATCGTAGGCACAGGATCTGGATGGTTTAAAGGTGGGGGCGGTTTCTCTCATGCCAACAAACAATCTGTACGGGTTTAAACCCGCGGCAGTTGCTGCGCTTAAACAAATCAAAGCAGGGGTGTATAGATTTCCTGGGGGCAATTTTGTGTCAGCTCACGAATGGCGGGATGCAATTGGTGATCCCGATAAGCGTCCTCCCACGTGGGATCCTGTATGGCGGGCCATGCAGCCAAATGATATTGGGACTCACGAATTCATTACACTCTGTCGATTACTCGAGGCGGAACCTTACATCACTGTCAACGCAGGCTTGGGAGACGCTTGGTCTGCGGCCCAATACGTAGAATATGTAAATGGTAGCACAAATACCCCTATGGGGGCGCTTCGGGCAGCACACGGGCATCCAGAACCTTACCAAGTAAAGTTCTGGGGTATCGGTAATGAAATGTGGGGCTTTACATACCAGTTCGGTGCCACTAGACCTGAAAGCTACGTTTTCAAGCATAACCAATTTGCAAAGGCCATGCGAAAGGTCGACCAGACAATCATCATATTAGCTAGTGGTGCGATGCCAGATACTATGATTGGTTCGAGAGAGTCTTTGAGTTTTGGTACCAACTTAGTTCCTGAATACTTCTCGAGAGCGGATTGGACCGGCATGTTGATCTCTAATTGTTTTGATTACTTCGACATGATTAGCGAGCATTTTTACAACTATTGCCAGAGCCATTTTGACTTGTCCCAGGGCAAGCAGGTACCCAACGATCCAAATGAACCCATTACCGATTGGATGCGACGGCCTGCAAATCACGTGCGGATTAAATACGAACATTACAAGGATTACGAACGGCTTTATCCGCGATTGGCGCAGCATCCAAAACCAATTGCAATTAGTGAGTGGGCTTATGCTGGCAATTGCAGGTATCCTACTTATCCAGCCATAGCATGGGCCCTTCATGAAATGATAAGGCACTCCGGCCTGATCAAATTAGCAACCTACACGTTTGGGACCTCATTGCTTAAGTTTGAAGGCACGAATGTGACATTGAACGCAAATGGTTTGGTATTTATGCTTTACTCACGGTATTTCGGATCGATTCCAGTGGAGGTTTCAGGCAATTCCCCACAACCGAAACCTACGCTGCCATTTGGCGCTGAACAACCAGCGGTAAATGCAGGAAGTGACACATTCCCACTCGATGTATGTGCAGCTTGGACCTCAAACAAGCAGGCCCTTGTAGTAGCAGTCTTAAATCCCACAGACGTAGAACAGACATTAAAAATGGAAATAACAGGTGCTAAACTCCTTGGTTCTGGAATATTGCGCCGCCTTATGCCTGTTGGCTCTGACTTTAGGAATCCCATAATCGTGGAATCGGAAATCACAGCCTTGCCAACAGAGGTCACCACACCTCCATTTAGTATCAGCTTGTACGAGCTTTATGCTCGACAATAAAGGAAAGCATGGGGGACAGGAATACAGGCGCTTGTAGACCCATAAGATTGAGTATGCATTGGGATACAAATGAAACCGGTAGACTCGCAGTTTGCAAAAGCGTGTCCGTCAGTGTTATTTGGCGTCGCTGAATTTGGTACTTATGAAAATATCAAAGTCACATGCAAACTTGCTTGATCGCGTATGAAATCTGAAATCGGGTATGTAGAAAAAGGTCTGCGTGAGTTGCGAAAAATGATCACGACAGGACTTCAAGATTTTAGGTTTACTTGCCAAAAATCATGGAAGCTTCGTTTTTACCATAGACACATGTTTGGTTTAACGGTTGTTTATGTTTTCGTGGTAGCATGGGCTTGGACCGCCCCGGCGGTGGATGACGGAGCTGGTGCATATGCCACAGGTAAATACCGGAACTTGTTTGCTGAGCTAGGATACTCTCAAGAGGAAATCAGGAAAAAAATCCTCGACGCATTTAACCAACTGTTTTACGGAGACCCAGAGACCCAGCGGGTCTACTACGAGGCAGGTACAAATGAGAATGGATTGCTCGCATATATTTTAGACGTTAAGCACCAGGATGTGCGGACCGAAGGATTATCGTATGGGATGATGATCGCGGTACAATTGGACAAGAAAAAAGAGTTTGATGCCTTATGGAACTGGTCGATTACATATCTTTACAACGCGGACACAAACCACTTTTCCTACGGTTTTTTCTCCTGGCATGCGCGTACTAATGGAGTGCGGCTGAGTGAATTCGTTGCGCCGGACGGTGAGGAGTACTATGTAATGGCTCTATATTTTGCCGCTCATCGGTGGGGCAATGGAAAAGGGGTCTACAATTACAAGCAGTGGGCAGATCAGTTACTTTCCAACATGCTTCACCGTCCATATATTACGGGTACTATTACTTGGCGTGGTCGGACTCGGACAATTACTGCTGGTCCTTTGTTTAGCAAGGAACACAAAATGGTTTTGTTTAGTCCGAGTACGGAACGCCCCCCCTTCACGGATCCATCTTATCATTTACCGGCGTTCTATGAGTTGTGGGCCAGGTGGGGTCCGCCGGCCGATCGTGATTTTTGGTTGGAAGCAGCTCGGGTCAGCCGTGACTTTTTTATTAAGGTTGCTCACCCGAAAACCGGTTTGACACCGAGCTACGCTAATTTCGATGGCTCTTTAGTTGAGCACTCAGGGCACTACGGGACTAATTTTACTTACGACGCGTTTCGTACGGCGGGCAATTGGGCGGTGGATTGGTCTTGGTGGGCTAAAGACCTGCGGGAAAGGGAATTAAGTGATAGATTACAGGCGTTTTTTGAGTCGTTAGGGCCTAACTACGGATGCCAATTTACCTTGGACGGCAAACAACTAGAAGATAGGCACGCGGAAGGTTTAGTAGCTATCAATGCTGTCGCTAGTTTGGCTGCAACTCATCCACGGGCAAGGAAATTTGTCCAGGCTTTATGGGATCTACCCGTGCCTCAAGGTATTGAACGTTATTACGAGGGTCTTTTGTATATGATGGCGTTGCTCCATTGCAGTGGAGAATTCAAAATTTGGCATCCACCAAAAAATTAAAAATTGATGTTGTAGCGACGCACGATTCCATATCCTACTCATAAACATGAGAAAGGTTTCGCGACGGGAATTTATCCTAACCGCTTGCACAGGGGCAGCCGGGCTATTTGTCAGCGGTTGCTTGCCTTTGGCTAGGCATACTGGCTTGAGTCGAATGGAAAACTTTCCGGAAGAAGACGGTTACAAGCTTTGGTTAAGATACGCCCCCCCAAACGAAGAAGCAGTAAGCCAATACCGACGCCTTATTCATGCGGTTTGTGTGGATGTTCCTGGTTCCACGGGTCATGCAATTCGAGATGAACTTGAGAGGGCCTTGAGAACCCTTTTGGGCACACGGGTGCCTACGATAGAGAATAAACTGAAGCCAGGTACTTTATTCATCACTACCTCAGGAAATGGTATTTTCGGGCTCGCACCTGAACTGACAAATGTTTTGAGGCAGATTGGCCCGGAAGGCTATGTCATCTGGTCAGTCTCCTTAAAAGGGGGACTGGCTACGCTTGTCGTAGCAAATTCATCCATAGGGGCGTTATACGGATGTTTCAATTTCCTGAGGTTGATGCAGACAGGGAGGTCTCTCGCTCCCTTAAGGATAGTTGAACAACCTGCTTTGAAACGCAGACTGATGAACCATTGGGATAACCTGGATGGGACAATTGAGCGTGGGTACGCAGGGGGATCGTTGTGGAGGTGGAATGAGTTGCCAGACAAGATTGACCCGCGGTATGTGGATTATGCTCGTGCCTGTGCATCGATAGGGCTAAATGGTTCAGTGATTCATAATGTGAACGCAGATCCGCGTATCCTCACTCCTCAGTACCTTCGAAAGGTGGCTGCATTGGCCGATGTGTGGCGCCCGTTCGGTGTGCGTATGTACCTTACAACTAATTTTGCTGCGCCCGTCAGAATCGGCGGACTTCCAACGGCAGATCCCCTTAATCAGAAAGTTGTGGATTGGTGGAAATATAAGGTAGATGAGATTTATTCGCTGATTCCTGACTTTGGTGGGTTTCTTGTAAAAGCCGATTCCGAGGGGCAACCTGGGCCAAAGACTTACGGGCGGACCCACGCCGAGGGGGCGAATATGTTGGCGGATGTACTTGCACCATATGGTGGGATAGTTATATGGCGCGCATTCGTGTACGATCAAGACGTGGACCCAGATAGGGTTAAACGCGCATACATTGAGTTTACAAGATTAGACGGTCAATTCCGACCCAATGTAGCTATTCAAATAAAAAATGGTCCACTTGATTTTCAGCCCCGTGAGCCTTTTCATCCTTTGTTTGGAGCGCTGAAGCATACGTCTGTAATGGCTGAAATTCAGCCCACCCAAGAATACCTCGGCCAGGCTAAACACCTAGTGTATCTGGGACCGATGTGGGAAGAGTTCCTGCAATCGGATACATATGCCAAAGGGCGGGGCGTCTACTGTGGCAAAAGTGTTGATGGGGAAAGTGCACCCGTACCAGATTACTGGCATGGCGGGAGTAGTAAATCCAGGCACGGATATCAACTGGTGTGGACACCATTTTTCCCAAGCCAATTGGTATGCTTTTGGCCGACTCGCATGGAATCCAGAGTTGTCTGCTGTGGAGATTGCAGAGGAATGGGTTCGGATGACTTTTACAAATAAACCTGAGATATTCTCTACAATCTGTCGAATGATGCTGGATTCGTACGAGATATTCGTAAACTATACAATGCCGTTGGGGTTACACCATTTGATTGGGGGAGATCACTACGCCCCAATGCCTTGGAATGACCGCGCCCCGCGGGAGGACTGGACGGCGACTTATTATCATCGGGCGTCGGAAGACGGCATTGGGTTTGACAGAACCCGTAATGGTAGCGGTGCCGTAGACCAGTATTTCCCGCCGTTGAACGAAATTTTTAACGATATCAACCGCTGCCCGGAAAAGTACCTCCTTTGGTTCCATCGGTGTGCCTGGGATCACAGAATGAAGTCTGGGCGAACGCTCTGGGAGGAACTTTGTGCTAAGTACGATGAAGGGGTTAAAGGGGCGATTATGCTGCAAAAAACTTGGGCCTCGCTCGCAGGCGAGATCGACCCCCGCAGACATACAGAAGTAGCTCAACGGTTGGTTATTCAAGTTAATGATGCTAAAAAGTGGCGGAACCAAATTTTAGAGTATTTTAGCCGCTTTAGCAAAAGAGCTGTTCCTCCACTCGATGTATGAACCGTGACGGCCAGAAGGTGGAGTGAAACTTTAAAAGAAAACGACGCTCCCGAATGGTAACCCCGAATTGTGCAGAGGCTGGGTAAAGGTGATGTTGTTTCAGACTTTTGAGACAGAACGCTTGCGAGGTTTTAGAGTAAGTGCAGAATCACTAAAACAAGCGTTCCTCTTTTCAAGTTGGGGCAGATCGGAAACTCAACGTGCCTAGGTTGACAATTTGACATTCAAATGGTGAAAGGGGGAAAGTTGTGCAAGGTTATCTTACCAGTGTTAGTGTGGCACATGTTATATGCGTCTTTCACGTAAATTCTGCGTGACAAGCCTAAGTAATTGGATATATTGTTTTAGCTTTTTTGAGACCCTATCGTCTAGAGGCCCAGGACACCGCCCTTTCACGGCGGAAACACGGGTTCGAATCCCGTTAGGGTCGCCATTCGTTGGTTTTTACCGAGCAAGCTTACCTGGATCCGGTATCCTAGATCTGACCCTAGGATGTGCCATTAATATTTTGCTTACTTAGCAAAATCCCCTATTCAGGCATTTAGGAGCAGCTCGGTATTTTGGTGCCAGCCGCTAACAAGGGTAAGAAGCGGTTCCCGTTTATAGAGGCTTTACTGACATTGTCTGAAATGAAGAGTGGCTAGCTCAGATTAGAGCCCCGTTCCTCTTTGGACTGGTGGAAGTGGTCGAGCAATGTTTTNGTGGTTATTTGAAGGGTAACTCTTCAGGGTCTCTTAATGGGAAGGCCTGCTTTTGAGTTCAAAAGTCTTATTGGGTCGGTGCTCTTTTGGAGAGACGACACTCAAAACTCTGTTTTTTACTGGAGGCTATCTAGATTGGAAATTCGTTTGTGACCCATCTATTGGTTTATGGGGTGTAAAATCAGCAGGGTTCNTGCTGTAANAACCGTTGCCGGATGCTGGACCTGTATTGTGTGTGGTGTATGGGNACAAATGCTTCGATCACCACTTTCCAGTGCGAAGGTATTCGTCGATGTAAAAAGCGGCCCTGCGACCAGCTCCCATTGCTAAAATCACAGTGGCGGCTCCGGTTACGATATCCCCGGCGGCAAATACCCCAACCTTGGAGGTTTTAAGGGTTTGCGGATCAACCACGATATAGCCACCTTCGCGTGTTTTAAGATCCGGAGTAGTGGATTGTATAAGTGGGTTACTAGTAGTTCCGATAGCAACGATAGCTACGTCTAATGGCAGGTCAAATTCTGAACCTGGGATAGGAATGGGACGGCGCCGGCCGGATTTATCAGGTTCGCCAAGTTCCATTTTTTGGCAGCGGGCTGCACGAAGCCAGCCTTTCTCGTCTCCGAGGAAAGCAATTGGACTTGTAAGGCATAGGAACTGCACTCCCTCTTCTTTTGCATGCTTAATTTCCTCTGCACGGGCGGGCATTTCAGCTTCGGATCGGCGATAAATTATGTATGCGTTTTTAGCCCCGAGCCGTAGCGCACACCTGACGGCATCCATTGCAGTATTACCACCGCCAAACACACCAACATTTTTGTTTTTGTCAGTCATAGATTGGTTCATCATATTCGGGGAATCGGTACGCCTTCATCAAATTCACCCTTGTAAGGAATTCGTTGGCGGAGTACACACCGCAAAGTTCCTCTCCTGGAATCCCAAGGAATTGTGGCAACCCTGCACCAGTAGCCACTAGCACTGCATTATATCCATGTTTTGTCATCAGTTCATCGAGTGTCACTGATTTGCCAACCACAACATCGGTAAGGAATTCAACTCCCATTCGGCGCAGGTTTTCAACTTCTTCGCGCACGATATCTTTTGGTAACCGGAACTCAGGTATGCCGTAAACCAGAACGCCGCCGATTTCGTGCAGTGCTTCGAACACGGTGACGTAATGCCCTTTTTGTACGAGGTCACCGGCCGCAGCGAGTCCTGCTGGCCCACTTCCAATAATGGCGACTTTTTTACCAGTAGGTGGGGCTTTGGGCGGGAGGGCAATTTTGCCCATTTTCCGTTCGTAGTCCGCTACAAATCTTTCTAGTGGGCCGATGGCAACGGCTCCGCATTTCTTAGCCAATACACATGCTCCCTCACACTGGACTTCTTGGGGGCAAACGCGGCCTGTTATTGCTGGAAGAACGTTATCTTCGCGGATCTTAGCTGCTGCGCCTAGGAAGTCACCGTCCACAATCAATCGGATGAAGTCTCGCACTTTTACCTTTACTGGGCAGCCTTCTACACACCGTGGGTTGGGACATTCGAGGCACCGCAATGCCTCTTTACGCGCAAGCTCTTCTGTGAATCCTAAGTTTACCTCTTGGAAATTTTGCCTGCGCACTGCCGGGTCTTGCTCCGGCATGTGCTGTCTAGGTATAGCCATCCGGTCTTTTGGGGGTAATTGATTAGGCATGGAACTTAAAAAGGGGTTACTTCTGTTGGTTTAGGAGCTCTTGGAGTTTGCAATGATGTGAAATAGCTTCGAGTTCGGCTTGCGGGTTTTGAAGAAACCTTTCAAGAGCCAGTTTCTCAAATTCTCTGTACATAGCATTGCGTTTTTGTAAGGCTATCGAAGTCGACCAAGTGTGCGTCAAATTCGGGCCCCTCTACACATGCAAAACGTGTTTGACCGCTTACGATGACTCTGCAACCACCGCACATGCCCGTGCCATCAACCATAATCGGGTTAAGGCTCACTATTGTCTTGATATTGTGTGGCTTGGTTACTTCAGCGACTGCCCGCATCATTGGAATTGGTCCAATCGCCAATACACGGTCGATCTTCCGTTTTTCCGCGATCAGCCGTTTAAGGGGGTCTATTACTAAACCCTTTTCGCCATATGACCCATCGTCAGTGGTTATGTACAACTCGTCTGAGACAGCTCGCATTTCATTTTCCAAGATAACAAGATCCTTGGTCCGACCTCCAATTATCCCGATCACATAGTTTCCTGCTTGTTTGAATGCTCGAGCGGTTGGGTAAGCAATCGCTGTTCCCCACACCCCCACCTATGACAACTACAGTACCGAATTTCTCGACTTCTGAGGGGTGACCTAACGGTCCAACTATATCCATGATACGGTCACCTGATTCAAGCATGTTTAGGAGCTTAGTAGTTTTGCCTATGCCTTGGACAATTATGGTAATTGTGCCTCGGGCAGGGTCAGCATCTGCAATTGTTAAAGGCACGCGTTCCCCACGGTCATGAATCCTTATTATTACAAACTGGCCAGGCTTTTGCTTTTCGGCGATCAGAGGGGCTTTTATTTTGAACAATTTTATGTCCGGAGCTAAGAACCGGGCTTCCACTATCTCGAAACCAGTGCTTTTTTGCATCATAACACAGGTATTTCAAGGTTATAATCTACCATAGATCTTTCGTTAAGCAACCTAGTATTTTCCCCAAAGATGGGCTACACATATAATCCCTGCAAATCTCTTCCCGGTTAGGGGTTAGTAAGNATTTTCGACGCAATAGACGGAATCACTTCAACCTGCATTTGTTAGGGCGGTTTCCAAGCCGTTGGGGGGCAATGATTTCGTTCCAAATTTTTTGAGCGAGTTCTTGTTGCAGCCGCCACTGCCCATATAAACGTTTTTGGGAAGCTAGTCGGCCTAAATGGCGGATTAGATCTCGGTTGAGCGGTATAGGCTTGCACCTGCCAAAAGGCGTCCCTGGGAGCGGAATGAAAGCATGTGCATGCACACGAGCACCCATCCCAATGAGTTTGTCAATAAATTTTAATGTGATTGTAACGTCCTCAGGGGTCTCCCCAGGCAAACCAAATATGAAATCAACGTTTGGGATTAGGCCTGCCTTAGATATTAGGCTTACTGCTTGTATTACGTCCTCGGTTGTGTGCTGACGGCGGCATAGTTTCAACAAACGTGGGCTCCCAGTCTGGGCACCAAGTATTAGGTTCGTGTTGTCTGTATATCGCTTGATAAGTCTAATGGTGGTTTTGGTTACATGTTCCGGGCGGACCTCCGAAGGAAAAGTGCCGAAGAAAATTCGGCCGCGGTCTTTAACAGTTTCCCGTACGGAAGCGAGTAGATTTTCTATTCGCTCAGGTTCGATTTCAATTCCGTCTTTGGAACCGTAGGCAAATGCGTTAGGTGTAATAAACCGAATATCGCGAATTCCGTAATGCAAAAGCGTTTCCACATGCGAAAGTATTGACTTAATTGATCGATGTCTAATGTGGGTTCCATGTATTTGTGAAGTTTGGCAAAACATGCAACCGAAAGGGCAACCCCGTGTTATTTCGATCGGACCGAAACAGCGAAATTTTGCACTAAAGGATGGGTAAGCATCAAGTTGTACGGGTTGGGGCTTCTTCAAATTGGCCACACCACCATCTTGAATTTTGCCTACAATACCTGGGATTTCTGTAGGGTCTTTCCCCTCAAGCCAGAGGGGTAAAAATTTGGAAAATGATACTTCTGCCTCGCCAATCGCAACAAAATTGAAACCTAGCTTTAGTGTGTCGAATGGATCTCCTGTGGGATGTGGACCACCCGCAATAATGGTTAGGAGCCGCGATTTAATTAACGACCGAAGGATACCAATTAACTTATTGACTTCCCAATAGGCTGGAGTTGAGAAAGACACGCAACATAGTAATGGTACTCCCTCGTCCTTTAGTTGATTTAGGGTGGTTATCGTTTCTGGAACACTTCGGCAGAAGTGTAGCTGGACATTCAGGATCTCGATCTGATTTTCAATTGCTCCAACTAACGCGTTAATACTGTATCGGTTGTGGTGGGCGTAGTAAAACACGATATGCCCGTTAGGCTTGCCACCACCCCATCTTCTAGTCAGATTTTCAATGGATCTTGTGTTACTCATCTTAATTGGCGGAAAATACGTTCACCGCTAAAGTTGCTTTTTATTTAGTACCTGGCAAGTGTCAGAAAGTAATGAATCCACTCCCGACTAGAGAAAGTAAGATCGAGTTGAGGGTGTCAACTATAAGTCATTCCTTTANAGATGTGCCTGATAACCCAGGTGGGATTGCATTCTAAAGCCAGGTCTATACCGATTCTAAATGATTTATGTGGAGTGCGCTACTTCCGACTATGATAAGCTGGGAGGTGGCGAAAGTTTTCTTTCATATAACGAATCCGCGCTCGCAAGAGCGCGGATAAATGAGTTCAGAGACAAAGGATGGATGTGTTGATTAATCTCTAGTGGGAGTGTGGTATTGGTTTTAATAGGCAGGCCTTAGCGTGGAGAAATGCAGAGAGGATGGATCTTACCCTGGGGCTTGAACTATGAGGTGTGGTGTTTCAGGTGTTTTAGGTGAAAGTGTGAGGACCTGTCCCAAACTCCAGGGCCCGCCGGGTTACTGCAGCAATTACATTGGGGTTTTGGTTTGTTTTCTGGTGGCCCCAGCGGCTATGGTACGGCGTGGTAACTGAAAACACCCACACCCTTAGGAGTGTGGCTACGAGGGGGAAATCTGGTAGCCGCCAACATATGTCGGCAGATGAATCCCCTATGGGCTTACCAGTCACCATGGAATTCTTCGCCTCACAGGGGTGGGTGTACGGGATGACGGCGTTAGCGGATAATCCCGCCTAAAGGGGATATGGGTTTAGCCGGGTCCATAGTGGCAATTGTGTGTTGTTCTGCGGCTTTTGGTGCCTATATAGATGGTAGACCTTCGGACTTGTAAAGCTGAGGTAGAGCTTTAATTGTGCGAGCGTAAGTAGCCACGCTTGTGAGAGCAAGGATATCATGGATAGTTCATGCTTGGAACGGAACATTGGGTCCAAGTGTGGTCATCTGCTGGATTACTGGTGGTGATGAGCTAAATAACTGGACACCCTTTTAATCCACCGTCTTACGACGGTGGCTACATGGGGAAAAATCTGGTAGCTGCCGACGTAAGTCGGCGGATAAGTTCCCATATGGCTCACGAGTTGCCGTAGACTATTCCACCGCCTCACCGCGATGGCTACTAACCAATACTGCCATAGCCGGGCTCGTAAGACGCGGAAAACTAGAGCTGAACCTGGGCGACAGAGTCAACCCATAAACCTAGCTCTTGGCAATCATTCATGCCTTTGTCATACGCGGTATGAATGCAAGATTGTTACGACGGGTTTGACAACGCGGTTTGAGTGTGAATCACCACGTGAAAGTTTGCTCCAATGTTAGATGGCTGATGCCAGGGTTAAGCTAGCAGGATGTATGTAGTTTTGCATTTCGGGAAAAGCCCAAAGAGAAAAGGTAAAGCATGACCCTCTCTGGTTAAGTGTAGATTAATTGTTGAATGAAAATTGAGATTTTATTTGAGAGCCTAGTTTTCGGGTTCGGAAACTGCCTGTGCAGTAAAAGCCGATTTTGAGGAACTAGCAATATTTACCATGCTGGTCCAACACAATTTATAGCCTCACGAAGGCACGATGCTTTCATTTACCGCCATAACAGCACATTCATGATGGTATTTAAGCTTTCGAAAGATGTTTTATGAGCAAACTTTGAGTACGCGTCTCTAGATCTATGTAGCCGTTTCGGCACAGGGTATTCAGGAATGTAAACGATTTGTCGTTTTTATGTAACGCGAAGGATAGCATTGAGAGACCCAAAAGGATTTGGTACGAACTCGGTGGCATTTGGATCATCACACCAGCAGCCATCAATTACGAACCTGTACTCGTATACCCCTGGTGGAAGGTAAAGCTCAAGTTGCCAAGTCCCATCCGGCTGACGGTACAATGGTGTGGCTTCGGCATTCCATTCGTTGAAAGTACCAGCTACAGTGACACGGGTGGCCTCTGGCGCGCATATTTTAAAAACTACAGGGGCATTCCTTTGAGGGCTAACGGTTGTGCTTGGGGATGCCTCAAGTTGCTCCGCAGGTTGACAAGTAAGCTCGGTGCTGCTTGTTCTCTTCCTAGTCGATCGTTTTGGCGTTGTTTTTGAACGTTTTGTCGTCATGGTACTTCAATTTCTTAATTTACGTCTGCACATTAAAAACCCTGACTACCTTCCATTAAAAGGAAGCTCCTTTCTACATATTAGTCGCGTTTCACTATCATGTCAAATTTTCTGCTCACACCCAAAGTTTCTAAGTTATGCTTCTGATGGCAGACGAGGCGGCAGAACTCTAAAACATAAGGCAGGTGGCGTTGTTCTTATCACGATTTCACTGGCTAAAAACTGTGGAAGTTTATGGTAGAGAAGTGAGTTGTTTAAGTGTGAATTTCAGCATCTCGGAAAACTGTTCCCCTGATGTCCCAAACAGGAGAGTAAGTTTTTGAAGCACGGACAAAGGATTGGTGTGTTTGTGAAACCAAAGTGCGGGTTTCATGAAATGTTACTTGTTTATAGAGGGGGGCCTGGGACTGTTGAGATCGGGCTTGGAACGATTCCTGTGCCAGGTCACAGGGGCAAGTTTGGGAAAGTTGACTAATGGGGGGTGTAGGCTAGATTACAATGTTTAACCAGTTTGGTAATTGGATTTGCGTGACAGTCGCATGAAGATAGTCAACTTAAATCCCGATGTGGAAATTGGGGCCAGCGCTTGGTTGCTGGAGATGGATGGGTACCGATTGCTATTGGACTCGGGGATGCATCCTAAGTGGGAGGGATTACAAGGCGCTCCGTTATTCGACCGGGTTGAGGGTGGGGAAGTTGACGCGATTGTAGTAAGTCATTGTCACCATGATCACGTGGGGACTTTGCCCGTGGCTTTGCGTTATTTTCCTGGTGCGATGGTATTTATGACGGAGTTGAATTTTTGCGTAGCCCCCCGGGTGTTACACAACTCGGTGAATGTGATGGTGCGGCGCGCCGTAGAGATGGGGATTAAGGAGTATCCACTTTATTCCCACGATGATGTAGACGGTGGTAATGAAACGTGTGCAAGTATTCAAATACAATCGGCCATTTGTTGGCAGGGTTGATTCTCGGACTCGTGCTGGATTAGATACACCGATAATAGAGTTTTTTGACGCGGGTCACACTTTGGGAGCTTCTGGGGTGGCGGTGGAGTACCGGGGAGTTCGGTTTTTCTACACGGGAGATGTATGTTTTCATGACCAGACCCTTTTGCGTGGAGCGTTGTATGACGATGTTCGGGCCGATATTTTGTTGATGGAGACTACGCGTGGAGAAAAAGAATTGCCAGACGGCTTCTCGCGTCAGAGTGAGATTGATAGGTTCATTTCGGCGATTCAGGAGGCTCAAAAGCGGGGCGGAAGCATTTTGATACCTTCTTTTGCCCTTGGACGCACCCAGGAAATTTTAGCATTGTTTGCCCTTTTGATGCAGCAAAAGCGTTTGAAACGGCAACCAATTTACATTGGTGGATTGGGGAAGGTGTTTACAGAGATTTACGATGAGCAGGCGCATCGAACCAGGCGGCATCATCCCGATTTACAATTGCAAGAGGCGCTTCAATTGGAGGTGTTGGAGCTTGAGCAAATTAAGCGGATTAAACTTTCAGGGGGNAAAATCTTTGTTCTGACGGCAGGGATGCTTGTTAGAAAACACGCCGGCGTTCGATTTAGCACTGCGGATGATAGAGGATGAGCGGCACAGTATATTTTTTGTTGGTTATGCTGATCCAGACACTCCAGGTGGTCGATTACTGGGTTCGCGTACCCGGGGTAAAAATTTCTTCTGAGTGAACTAACAGGGGAGCTTACACGGAGATGTGTAGTAGATTCATTTGACCTTACGGCACACGCAAATAGAGAAGACCTCGTGCGGTTTGTTGGTTATGTTAAGCCGGAGGTGGTTATTTTGGGGCATGGNAGTCCTGCAGCCAGAGCGTGGTTTGAGTCTCAAATTAAGACTGCATATCCTTCAGTTAGGGTTCTTCAGCCTGGTCCGGGAGAAACGCTAGAAATTTGAGTCTGTTTTGTTGTTATCAATCGAAGGCTCGGTAAATTCACTTAAGTGCCATTTAGCATTTTGGGCTTCGGAAGGTGAGAGTTGTTGGCTCTGTGTTTCTTCAGGTGGAGTTTGGATCTTCACAATCACCGGCCGAATGAGCCGGTTTTGGAATATGTAACCAGTAGCGATTGTTTCGAGGATTGGTGTACCGATTTCTGGTTTGACATTTGGATCTGCAGGTGCGTGTTGGTTGGGATCAAAGAGGTCTCCACGATCGGCTTCAACCGGTACAAGGCCTATTCGTAAGGCGAGGTCACGACAAGCTGATTGGAATTTTGTTAATTGATCAATTAACTCGGGCCGACCAGACCGCACCGCCGCTTTATAGAGAGCGTATATGTGGTCGAAGATTCCTATCATTACTTGGACCCAGTCAGCTTGGGCTCTATGAAGTTTTTCGACTTCTAGCTTAAGAAGATTTTTCTCTGAATCGTTTATTTTTTGGATTAGCTCACGGAATGCTTGGGCCTCGCGAGTGATTTGTTCTGTAACATCTTTGGCGGCTTGGAGCGATTGTTGGGCCAAGTCGTGTACCCCAAGCCATTGTGTTGTGGCGGCATGAATTGTGTTTGCAACTGTGTCCAACTGTTGCAACTTCTTAAAACCTTCAGCCAAAGTACGGATTTGATTCAGCTTAACTAATGCAAAAAACTCGAGTAAATAGGGCACCAAACCAATCAATGCAGCCAAGCCAAACCCAACTATGCTCAGTAACACCACGGTGGGTGTCAAAGGCTTTTCCATGTTGAGTATTAGCATGATCGTGATTGCTACCAGGGTAAAGTCTCCGATGAGAAAAGGGAATTTGGGGATATTGATTGTTCTTTGATCGTTCATGTTATGGAGTAAAGTACACCATTTTGTGGACTGGAAAAGCCTGAGTTCGTTTGGGTATTTAAGCGATTATGAGGTTTACCATTTAAGGCTAGCTAGGCGTTGGGCAGCTTCTTGAGCATTTTCACGGCTATTGAATGCGCTGACCCTGAAGTAGCCTTCCCCATGAGGGCCAAAGCCGCTACCGGGAGTCACAACTACAAGTGCATCATTTAAAATTTTATCAAAGGCTTCCCAACTTGACATTTTGTCGGGGGTTTTAACCCAGATGTAAGGGGCATTTATGCCGCCGTATACTTCCAGACCAGATTTAATGAGTGCTTCGCGGAGGATCTTAGCATTAGTGAGGTAGTGGTCTATTAATGCGCGCATTTGTTGTTGGCCTTCGGGTGTGTAAAGGGCTTCAGCTGCACGTTGGGTAATATATGAAACCCCGTTAAATTTCGTGGTCATCCTTCGTAACCACAAAGGATGGAGGGGATATTTTTCGCCGGATTTGGTCCTGCCGTAGACAGTTTTAGGGATCACGGTGTAAGCGCAGCGTACCCCTGTGAATCCCCCATTTTTGGAAAAACTCCGAAATTCAATCGCGCACTCTTTTGCACCCGGGATTTCGTAAATTGAATGGGGAATATCCGGGTCGGTGATGAAAGCTTCATAGGCTGCATCGAAGAGTATGATTGATTGGTTTTTTAATGCGTAGTCGACCCACGCTTGGAGTTGTGCGCGGGTGGCCACTGCACCAGTGGGGTTGTTTGGGAAACAAAGGTAAATGATATCGAGTTTCCTGGGGGGTGGGGTAGGAACGAAGTTGTTTTCAGGGGTGCAAGGTAAATAAATTAATCCGCGGTATGTACCACGTTCAGTTGGTTTACCTGCATTTCCGGCCATTACGTTTGTATCCACATAAACAGGGTAAACAGGATCGGCAATTCCAATTTTGTTCCCCCGGCCGAAGATGTCTAGGATATTGCCTGTATCGCACTTAGCCCCGTCACTAATAAAGATTTCGTCTTCGGTGATATCGCAACCTCGTCTCTGGAAATCATGTTTTGCAATGGCTGTGCGCAACCACTCGTAACCTTGTTCCGGACCATAACCCTTAAAGGTTTCGCGTTGGGCCATTTCGTCAACGGCTCTATGCATGGCGGAAATGGCGGCCCGTGGTAAGGGTTCGGTTACATCCCCAATTCCACATCTAATAATCCTTGGAGCTTTATCAGGGTGTTGTTCGCAGAAAGCCCGTACGCGCCGGGCAATTTCTGGAAACAAATATCCGCTTTTGAGTTTTAAAAAGTTTTCGTTTATGAACGCCATCGGCCAGTGAGCCTAACTAAAACCTGGTTTCACTTCAAGCAAAGGGGTAGGTTAACCCTCGGCTAAATTGCCTAGTTAGATTACGCCAAGAGATGGGTCGTAAGTTACTGCTAAAAGTATACGGAGGTTTAAAATTGCAAATGATAACCTGGCAATGGAAGTTGCACAGGAGGATGGAAATGTGGTGTAAGTCTACAGAATTCCCCCGAATATGAGTGCAAAAGGTGTTTTTGTCAAAGACCCAGGGTTTCGCCTATCTTTCACGGTGTAGGATGCGCCGTAGAGTTTTACACGAAAGTGTGTGGTACTCCTTAAGATGAGGCACTGAGTACAGTTTGAGATATTAGGTAATCATGGGGGTGATGTTTTCTCACATCAGCCTCTTGTGATAATCAGTGGTGGGGTGGAGGTAATCCTACTTGCGTTGTGTTATGGAGTCAGTCTGATTCGGTAGAAGCCGGCCGGATTTGTAGTTGAGTGGATGGCTGAGGATTCAGGTGGCGTAGCGGGGATGTTTGTGATGATGGTCTGCATTGGTTCGGTAAGGTCCGGGGTCCATTGCAAATCGTATGACTCATCGATTCGGCTGGACCACCGAATGAGCACTCCGTCTTCTCTGACTTCAGGTGGTGCATTGAATTGGAGTTCAGTGACGTGCCGTTCGAAGTCCCAATATTCGTCGCCAGAGCCGGTGTGAGCGACCAGTCGGAAAAGATTGGTTGAGTTAAGTACAGCATAAGAATTGGTCAGGAGGTATATGCCGCCTGCTGGTCCAGCAGCCGGGATTGGATCAGCCGTAACCTTGATCCAATCCGACTCAGTTTTTTGGTAGAGGTCATATGATGTGATTTCGACTTCTTCGACAGTGCGCCACATTACGAGGGCATTGGAATTTATGGAGAATGCGCGGAAGTATTCTATGGGGTTTTGTACCTGGCTGAGGTAGATTCGATGCTGTCCATAGTGGATATACCATCCTGGTTGCCCAGGAATCTGTGAGCCATTTGGCAGGTCTGCGAACCATCCAGAAATGGTACGGGCGTTGCGGACTATTATGTATGGATCGGGCCCTACCAGAGTGCCTAATAGCTCCAAAGATGGTGCTGGCGTGAAGTTCGTGTCTATATACAGACTACCTATTTGAGCAAGGTCAATTACATCGCATTCGCTATTTATGACATCGATTTGTAGTTTAGCACCTTGAGAGAGCTGAATGTCGCCTGAAACTATAAGTGTACCGATGCTTGTTCCCGGGCTTATTGTGCCACCCATAACATTTATATCTCCTGCAATTAGGCCATTTCCTAGCAGTTTAGCCTCGTTAAGGATAGTTAGGGGTGCTGGCCCCAAAACTGGTCCTGCGGCAGGATCTACGTTTATTAGTAGCGTTCCTTGGGCTGCGGTGCAAGGAGTGGCAAAGTTGTTTGTGTTAAGCAGCAATAGCCTCCCTTCGCCAACCAAAGTGAAACCAGTTCCGCGGACAGAGGCCCGCAATTCAAGTGTTCCCAATGGATTTACACTAAATGTAGGGATATCCAACAGTTCTAAGGTTCCGCTGATTAAGGTTTGGTTGGTACCGAGTTGCTCGCATTGGTTTGCAATTCTAAGTATACCTGTATGTGTGGTGACAATTGCATCGTACGTTATTAGTGCCCTTAACGTAGCGCCGAATCCATTTAAATTGAGCAAACTGTTTTTGTTCAGGGTAACGGAGGCATTTGGATGGAATTGATCATCAGCGCGACAAACCACTAGTATTGGCTGGGTCTCAGTACCGGCTATTAAGGAACCGGTAATCGCTGGAGCGCCGGATTTGGCTAAAACGAGATCTCCATTGGCAACCACAAATGTACCTTCAAAAGTGTTGGGTTGCGTACCGCCCAATGTCAGCGTTGATTGTCCGTCTTTCCGGATGACGGAGTTTCCGCCATTTATAGCCCCATTGATTGTAATTGGTCCAACGGCAACAAGTTCGAGATCAAATGCGCCTATGTTAATATCCCCATCAAGTATCAAGGAAGAAAGTGCCTCTGCCCTGATTGAGCTAGGTGCAATTAGGGAGATGGAGCCAGCCCATAGATTTTGTTTTTTTGCGCTAATCAGTGCACCTTTCCCTAAACCGGTTCCGCCTAAAGTGAGGGGTTCGAGTCGAACAGCTATTTCCCCAGGGAGTTCAATTACCCCTTTATTCGTGACTATTGTTTCTCCAATGGGGCTTCCAACTGCTTCCGGATGGTTGATGATGAGTTTTCCGTCGGTGACAACAATTGGTCCATCAATTTGGTTTGCACTAGAAAGGACTAAAGCACCCGTACCTTGTTTAATAATTCCTCCATTCCGAAGGGTAGCTGAAATTACGAGATCTTCAGTGGCGGGCCCATCCTGTACTTCAATACTGACTAAGTTATTTGCCAGATCCAAAAACCCATTGATTAAGTTTTGCCCCTGAGCGGTGGCAATAATTGGACCAAGTAAGGTCAGTTGCCCTAAGCCGGTGATCACGGTTCCTCCGTTTAAGATTAACGCCCCATTTACACGGTCCGGAAAACCACCCAAGTTCAAAGTGCTGCCATGATTGATGGTTACATCTCCTTCTCCTAATTGACTGGGCATGGCTAACACAACGGTTGCAGGATTGATGCCGTCGCCAATCGTAAGCGAACCTGACACAGCTTGGCCAGACCGCTTAGCCAGCGTTAAGGTCCCTTGTGCGACCATAGTATTGCCGTTCCAAGAGTTGGGTTCCTCTCCACTCAAGATCAGTTGGCCCTGGCCAGTTTTTATAAAGTCGCCTGTTCCAGTAATAATGCCGCTTAGGGTGAGTATACTGCCGCTAAACACTCCGAAACTTGTGGAGGCAGTAAAATTAATAGATCCTGGAAATGAGTTTGCGCCTGATATCGCACAAATAGCTCCCCATCCATTGGGGCCATGCCCTTCAATAATCAACGGTTCTGGGTTTGCATATGCAACGTTTTGGAATAAAAGGGATGCTCCTCTCCGGACAGTAGTGCCTGCAATGCTACTTCCTAGAGCAGTGGGTGAGCTTACAACTAATTCACCCTCGCCAATGGTCACGGGCCCAGTAAAGGTATTGTTACCACTTAAAAGGAGGCGTCCTGGACCTCGTTTGGTAAAGCCGATTCCTGAGAGTACTCGCAGATATCTCCAGATCGGTTTCTTGAGGTGTATCGTGTACTATGATTTGGTGGTTGGGATTAGGCATGCCCAATTTACCCCCGGTTATTTGTGAAGTACTAGCACCTCCGGCCACAATTGTTCCCGATAGTGTCATTTCGCCGGTGCCGAGCGCAACGGTGCCATTGCTGAGAATCAAGTTCCCGGTGACTGGGTTTGTGGTGTTAGCAAGCACCAGTTGGCTGCCAGAAAATAAAGTGATGTCACCAATGCCCAGTTGATTGTCGGCCTCAAGTCGGACTATGCCCGCGAGCGTATTGTCACCGATTACCAGTGGACCAGGTATAGCCACTCCGGATTTGAGGGTAGTCAGCATGCCTTGGCGAATGTGAGTGATGCCCGAATAGGTATTAGGCGGTCCTGAAAGAATTAAGGTACCTGGGCCATTTTTAATGAAATTTGCTGTACCAGTTATAGAGTTCGAAAGGATCAGGGTGCTGCTACTGAGTACTCCGAAAATGGTATCTTCTGCCATGGTAATGTCGCCACAAAAGGTATTTACGCCAGCCAAACTAAGTATCGCGCCTAAACCATTAGGTCCGGCTCCAGACACAGTTACTGGTTCACGTGAAAGATAGCTTGTTGTTTGAAATGCTAAGGCGGCTCCATTGGCTATTGTTGTACCAGCATTAGTGGTGCCGAGTGCGTTGTTTGCAGCCACGACAAGGGACCCTTCTTGGACAGCGGTAGGACCAGTGTACGAGTTGGAATTGGCTAAAGTAACGGTGCCTAAGCCGCGTTTTATAATGGATCCTGGACCGGTTATTCCACCCCCTTGGAACAGAAATTCTTTAATGGTGTTGCTTACGATGATTGAGGCGGGGTTGACACCAGTGTTTGTTATCGTGATTGTGCCTACTTGTGCAGAGTCGTCGAAATACACGAAATCATTGTCCCCAAACTTACCCAAGTATCCCCCAACATTCCAGTTGTCCGTCTTTGTATCCCATAGGCTACCATTCATTCCTACCCAGGTGATGTGAGCACGATCGTAGTTAAGTGTCAGTTTAGGTCGGTACGGTGGGTTGTTGGTATCACTTGAGGCAAACTTAGCAGTGCAAGTATACCCGCCTCCTTCAAACGAGCAGGAGAATAGGAGCAACCCGTTGTTAGTAGCCCCTCCGTACCAACGAATCACAGAAGGCAGGATATCAAAAGGAACCCAGTTCCCGGGTTCTATTGCATTGGTGGGCGTTCCACCCGCCCGTTTTACCCTGTTTGTACCATTTAGATCGTCAATCTTGTCATACCACCCCCCAAATTGTTCTGTCCAAGGGCGCGTTTGCATTTTGTCGCAGTATTGAAAGTTTACACCTTCATTAGGCTTACCACTAATTTCGCCGTCGTTTTCATCCCAAGGTTTATCGGGCGCGATTCTATAAGGTTTGATGCCTAGCGCATTGTCGGCCTGGAAACTTTCAGCCTCCATATAGAAAATTTCTAATGTGGCACGGCTAATTGAATCGAAACTTAAAGTAGGCAGATCGAACTTTATTAACGCGTGGTCTTCCGCATATCCAGCGTCATTTGCATCGTATTTGATTTCTAGGATAGGACTTGCACCGTAATTGCGAGTGGGCTGTCCTTCGTTTACCCAGGCATCGGTAGTCCCCCCATAAGTGCCGGTAGGTAACTTAATTGTTACTCCGTCTTGGAGTGTCAGACTGGCCCCAAGCAAACCCGTTATCGGGAAAAGAATGGCAGCTATAAACCACACGTGTATTTTTTCATTGCAGGCAGGCTTCACAAACAGTCCATAGGTCTTCATGGCTCTCTTTTCTAGGGTTTTTAGGGTAATTTGTAGGATCTTGGGCCATCCAAATGTGGCAGCCCCCTCGAAAGTATTTTTCCCTACCACAAAATCCTGTCAATGACTTTTCCCTAGTTTTTCGCTTTGAAAGCTATAAAAGGGGTAATGCCGAGGCCCAATCCCTAAAAACAGTTAGTGCGGTTTTAATACCTAGGACTTTTCCCCAGGGGTGCTTAAAGAGGGGGAAACTCGCTGTAAAGTACCCGGGCTTTGGTTTAAAGTAGTTAAGTTAAAGGCAGTTTCGAGAGATGAGCTAGAAGTGCGTGGGCAGGCAAAATTGAACAGGGTTTCGGGTAAGAGTCGCAACTGTCCGGTTCATGGAGGGAAAATCGCATATTTCCAAGGGCTTGGGAGGCAGCCGCATTGAGCATCCTCAGTATGGCAGACGCACGCCTGTAAGCTCGGATTAGGTATTGTCTTGGGCAACCGGCGCTTCAAAAGGTAAGTACATTTTGTAGAGTTATCGGTGTGTGCTAACCTCTAAGTCGCACAGATGAACAATGCCAAATTTTTAAAAGATCAAATTCGTGACATTGAGCAGATCGTATCGGGTATGACGATGACATGGGTGCTTGCCAAGAGCCGAGTTTCGAATTACCTGTGTTGTCACACCCTGTCAGGCACGGAGGACAACTTTCAAATCAAAACTTAAACCAACACGTTGTCAGGCGGCTAG
>Ga0065718_1001378_pt1 | contig 63034 bp, 53 predicted proteins | sample GBSCel77sediment_2_FD_59105 | JGI IMG/M metagenome (GOLD analysis project Ga0065718, IMG submission 59105) | Hot spring sediment microbial communities from Great Boiling Spring, Nevada - cellulolytic enrichment CS 77C v3 (version 3) | ecosystem: Environmental > Aquatic > Thermal springs > Hot...
GGTTACTAATTATCGGTTGACATAACCCAGACTCAGTCGGAAACTGGACGCATGGATACTTTGATTTTTAGGAAAGACTAGCCAGAGGCGCAGTTTGCGTCGACAATACCCCCGCGGAGCCCATTTGAAAGGGAGTTTAACTGTAGTCACAGCGGTTGCACTGTTAATGGCACTGCATGTACTTTCGAGTGGGCAACCATTCCCAATAGCCACTAACCCAGTAGTTCCTGAACTTAGTGGTGGGGTGGCATTTGACGGCGTGACATACCTTTTTGGGTATGTTTCTGGCACAAATTTGGTGGGTGTTCGAGTCTCTACTAATGGTCAGCTGATTGGTTCGCCTGTCATTGTAGGTACGAACGTGGGATGGCCACCACGGGCTGCCTTAGCCAGTGCTCGTACGAACTGTCTTGTGGTTTGGTCGGATTTTTCCAAGACCTCCGGTGTGACAATGTTCGGCCGTATCTGCGAGCCTACCAGCGGCGCGGTTTACCCTGCATTCCCATTGCTTCCATCAGCTGGAACGAATGGGTTTCAGATTGTCTTAGATGCGGCCTCAGACGGGACAAACTATTTGGTAATTTGGGGCGATACTAAGGACGGGGTTTTTGATGATGGAGAGTTAGATTACTTCTCGCGTGTTTATGGCCAGTTCGTCACCGGTGCCGGAACCCTATCGGGTCCAAAGTTCGTTGTTGCCGAAGGCCTGAAAATAAAGGAACTGGCCCTGGCCTTTGGCCGAACAAATTACCTTATCGCATTCCAGATCGGCGACAACGAGTTTGAACGGACTTTATGCAGAACAATAGGGCTGAACGGTGCGTTGGGACCTTTGACTGAAATCAGTTCAACATTATCTTGGGATTGCAATCCATTGGCGATTGGATTTGATGGTACAAATTACTTGGTCCTGTGGAATTGTAGTACCAACTATGATGGGCCTGGCGAACTCATGCTTTTTGGACGAATAGTTTCCCCCTCAGGGACACCCCTTGGATCTGAATTGGTTATAGACACTAACCGATGTGGGTTCCCGGCTGTTGGTTTTGATGGCAATAATTACCTCGTGCTTTGGTCTGTGAATGTTGATTCACTTAATCCAACCATCAAGGCCCGTTTCCTGGATTCTTCTGGGAACCCTTTAGGACCAGTATTTTCGCCGTTACCTNTTGTGGGCACTAACCCACCTTTTTGGGCCTACCGTGGGTTAATGTTCGATGGTAGAAGATTCGTTCTCTCTGCCACATTNGGGAAATTCATAAGTGATGAATCCGGTGGCAACATAGGGTTTGTGGGAGACGTTTATGGCGCATTTTTCCCGGCTAGTACCACACCTCCATACTTTACAAACGTCACTATAGCGAACGGGTTTTTCCAAGGCCAACTATGTGTGGTGCCTGGCCTTTACTACACGATTGAGATCTCCACAAACTTAAACTCGCAAGCTTGGTTGCCTGTAGACATCGTCAGCAGTACCCAGACAAATTTGCTGACCTTGAGTGATAATGAGCCGCCCACTGGCAACCTTTTTGTGCGAGCGGTACTAGGAGTCAAGACACAGCCCCGATTTGCACTTTCCTTTCTCGAATTCGCTTACGGTGGCGATTTTGGATCTAGCTATACGCCGACGCCGTCCTACCCCGTAAATTTGTCCAGTTATACTGCGTGGTTTCAGGTAAGCATGGATTTTGGATATCCCCCATATGAAACCGTGTTCTTTACAGGCCCTCCCGGATCAGGTTTGCAAAACACGCCTGCAGCATATTCCCATGGTGAGGAAAATTGGAGAGGGTATCAATCACCTCATGTTTACTCTCCAGCTGCAGCACCCGGCGGCACATGGATAGTTTTGTATAAGGGCTCCAATGTTACATTTAACGTGCCTGACCCACAAGCGAGTTCACGACTTGTCTTACCGTTGCCTACTGTTTCTGTAGTAGGCGGAGTGCTCCAAAGTGTGAGTTGGGTCTACAAGAATCCTTCTACCGGCGCCACTCTTAGTGGGCCGCCCGCTTATATGACGAAGGTCTACCTCCAAAATCGAAGGGACATCGGGGAGGCTTTATAACTCACCTGAAATACCCCCTACAACAACTTTCCACTCGTTATCGACCTCTGTCCCATGGGCTGATGTTGTCAACGTGACCATGTCATACGACGACGATTTGGGAAATCACTACATCATTTTCTACCAGAAATGACAAATTAATGGCCGCTTGTGCTATTGAAGTAGCAGAGTTGCGAATGGTTNNTTGATTGTTAGGCTGCGTTAACGTGCCGAGAACCCCAAAAGAGCGGCGGAGGTCAGTGCTTATCTTGGCATTCTCCTGGTGGGATTCAACCCCACTGGAATTTGGTAAGCCCAAATTGACTGTTTATGCTCGTTGCACGCAGGTACAGGCAAAGATGCATAAAGTGAGTTGGTGATCTCACCCTTCTATTCAACAACTGGGCATCGGCAGAAGGGAGCGGCTGTTGAACGCGTGTTAAGGAATTCCCTTAAGGTTCCAATTTGTAACTTTGGAGTTCTTTACAAAAACATNAGCGTAGACGGAAGCGACGGTTAACCCAACCTTTGAGGTAAGGATTGAACTTGTGGTTAAGGATTCCTCTCATGTGCGGACACGTGCGTTAAAGCAATGATACACACCTTGAAACTGGGGATTTTACTTTGGGATGTGGTTTTGGTGAGTTTAGAGTTTCATTGTGGCCCTTGGAACTCTAGGCTTTAGATGAAATGAAGATCGATGGATTTAAGCAGTTCATATCGTTGTTGGAACGCGAGAACGAGTTGATCAGGATCTCGGTGCCTGTGGCCAGTGAGCTGGAGATAACCGAGCTGGCCGACAGGCAAAATGAAATCGCCCAACGGCGGCAAAGCGTTATTGGTCGAACGGCCAACGGTTAATGGGAAGCCAAGCCGGTTCCCAGTATTAATAAACGCGTTCGGTTCATGGAACAGGATGGCTATTGCGTTAGGTACTCCTAGCATAAACGACTTAATCCAAGAAATAGCTTCCCTAACCAACACGCCGGTAGTAGCCAACCTCCGTGATCTGAACAAGATAGTGACAGCGTTGTTTAACCTGCGTCATATTCAGCCGCGAGTAGTTCCAACAGGCCCTTGCAAAGAGGTAATCCACAAGTTTGATCCACCTGTCCCACGAATGGAGCCGTGGCCTCCTGCGCCCACTTTCAATGAACTCACACAGAGTAGTAATCATTGGCCCACAATACTTGATTTACCGATACTAAAGTGTTGGCCTTTGGATGGCGGGCGGTTCATCACGTTGCCGTGCGTTATCACGAAACATCCTGAGACTGGTCAACGGAACGTTGGTATGTACCGTATGCAAGTGTTTGACCCTACGACAACTGGTATGCATTGGCATCCTCACAAGACCGGGGCAAAACACTTCAATCTGTTTAAGCAGCGCAATCTCAAAATGCCGGTGGCAGTGTTTCTCGGAGGCGACCCGGTTTACACTTTTGTGGCAGCGGCGCCGTTCCCTGACGGTATCGATGAACTCCAAATTGCGGGGTTCCTCAGAAAAAGAGCAGTAGAGCTTGTAAAATGTGAGACCGTTGATTTAGAAGTGCCTGCGGACGCGGACATTGTCCTAGAGGGGTTTGTTGATCCGAATGAACCTTTGCGGGAGGAGGGGCCGTTTGGGGATCACACGGGTTTTTACAGCGTTCCCGAACTTTATCCAGTATTCCATATCACTGCAGTCACATATAGAAAGGACGCTGTTTACCCTGCTACTGTGGTAGGTATCCCGCCTATGGAAGACTGGTTTTTTTGGGGCGACAGCTGCACGTCTTTTCCTACCAATGATAAAGCTTCTCTTGCCTGAGGTGGTGGATATTGCCCTGCCGTCGGAAGGGGTCTTCCATAACTTCCTTTTCGTTAGCATCAAAAAGCAGTTTCCAATGCACGCATACAAAGTGATGTACGCCCTTTGGGGATTGGGCCAAATGTGCTTAACCAAATACATAGTGGTTGTTGATGAGGACGTAAATGTGCACGACACACGTGAAGTTCTTTTTTGGTATCGGTGCCAATACTGATCCGGCACGGGACTGCATCATTACTCGTGGCCCCGCTGATGTGCTTGATCATGCTACAACTACACCTGGTGTCGGGTCGAAATTAGGAATAGACGCCACCAAAAAATTACCTGGAGAAGGCATTACCAGGCCTTGGCCACCCGTGGTACGTATGTCCCCGGAAATCAAAATTAGGATTGATCAGTTATTGAGGGATCTGGGATTGAAGTAAGGAAAGTATAGCGGGGTCCTAGAGGATGGAAATTGGAGGTACGTACAGACGGTTTAGTGTGTTAGCACAAGTCGATGGGCCGGAGCAAGGGTTGAGGCCAAGCTTTATGCTGAGTTTGCTATTCTCTTGGGGTGAAAAGCTCGTTGACTTCCAGGGCCAATGTGTAAAATTTGCTTTTGCAAAAGCAATGGGTTAACTAATTTTTAGTGTCGGTTGTCCGGTGGTGTAACGGTAGCACACGGGCCTTTGGAGCCNTTNGTCCTGGTTCGAATCCAGGCCGGACAGCCATTTTTAGTTTAAGACTTTCACTTTGCTCCAGTAACAATGTCGCAAACTCATATCAGCAACATTGGCACAAGAACAAAGCCGGTCGTCTTAGTCGTTTTCGAACGCCTGGTACCTGGGTCACAATTAGTGCAGCGACTGGAGAAACTAGATTTTGACGTGAAGACCATTCGTGATGCGTCTGAGATGCTGGCTGCTGCAAAGGAACTTAAACCGCTGTTGTTTGATGGTTGTATTTGTATTCTTCAATTGTCGATATATGCAGTTGTATTAGGCAAATAAAAAGCGATCCAGCTACAAAGCACTTGCCAATAATTGCCTTTTCCCAGGACATAAAACCGGATTGGGAAAAGGAAGCAGCGAGTGCAGGGGCTAGGTTTGTTTTGCCCGGCCAAGCCCTGCTTATGCACCTGGAAGGGATTATTGACCAGGCATTAGAAATAGAGTGACATGTGGAAACCATCCTGTGTATCACTCCAGTCAATTGATATTGACCCATGAAAACGCGCGTCAGATTTGCACCTAGTCCTACGGGGTACCTTCACATCGGAGGTGCTCGAACTGCCCTATTTAATTGGTTGTATGCGCGGCATACGGGGGGAACGTTCATCTTGCGAATCGAGGATACTGATTCCAGCAGGAATACTAGCGAGGCAACCGAAATAATTTTGAATGGGTTGCGTTGGTTGGGATTAGATTGGGATGAAGGACCACTTACCGGTTCCCCTGACGGGCCTTCTAAGGGTGATTACGGGCCTTACTTCCAAAGCCGACGCAAACACATCTACGAAAAATACGCGGAGTTACTTCTCCGCAAAGGACTGGCATATGAATCAGAAGGAGCTATCAAGTTCAAAATGACCCGCGAGCCTATCGCGTTTGACGACCTTGTGGTGGGAAGAGTCGAGCGTAGGTTAACAGATAAGGAACTCGAAGACCCGGACTTTGTGATTGTAAGATCTGACGGATCCCCCGTGTTTCATTTTGCCAATGTCGTGGATGACTTGGAGATGAAAATTACTCATGTGATACGCGGCGAAGACCACCTGTCAAATACGCCAAAGCATATTGCATTGTTCCGTGCGCTGGAGGCAGACCCACCACATTATGCCCATATCCCATTGATCCTGAACCAGGACGGTTCCAAAATGAGTAAACGGGATCAGGGCGCTTCATTGAGTACCTACATGGAGGAGGGATACCTCCCGCAAGCGGTCGTCAATTACCTTTGCCTCCTAGGATGGTCACCAAAATCACAAAACGAAAAAATACCCCATCCAAGAAGTCATTAAGGTTTTTGACTTGCCTCAGATCCTGCGCCACAACGCACGATTCGACATGCGAAAGCTTCAATGGCTAAACTACGAATACCTTCGCGAGTTGCCGGATGAAAAGTTTATCGAATTGGCCCGCGACGCTTTTAAGAAAGCTGGTCTACCTGTGGATTCATACCCGGAAAAATATGTTTGTGGTGCCATTTTGACTTGCAAGGGTAAGGTTAGAGTCCCATCCGAATTACCCGATTACGCAGGATTTTATTTCAAGGAAGAGATAGATTACGATCCCGAGGCAGTGGCTAGGCTCTTTACCTCCGAAACGAAGAAATATCTGGAGCGCTATAAGTCTGTATTGGAATCCCTGCCTAAGTTCGAAGCGGAGTCACTCGAACAAGCCCTAAAATCAGTCGCAGCAGAATTCAATGTAAAACCAGCTGCTATTGTGCATCCTGTACGGCTAGCATGCACAGGCCGAACCGCAGGCCCCGGACTATACCAATTGATGGAAGTTCTCGGAAAGGAAAAGGTCCTATCGCGGTTAAACAAGGCAATCGCTATGGTTGGATAAAAATAATCGCTTCAAACTATGTTGGTTTTCTTTCGTCACACTTTTGCAACTTGTAAAGACTCTTCCAGCGAGGGGTCAATCTTGTGCTATTTTTTGAGGACTTTGTCGAAAAGACAATAGCCTTGCTTATATGTATGGATTCAGATTCAACGGGTTGGATGTAGGGGAGCAGACTATTTGCTTCGAACAGCCCCCGCTCCCATCCATTAGTTTATACCCTAGGTATTGTGCTTGGGATTAGATGGAGGGGTGTGTGAAACTACGTTCATCCCGAAGTTTAAAAGGCGTGTTGACGGCACCGTTTGCCTCATGCTCGGCTAGAAAGCCCACTTTTGTGGTATATGTGAATTTTGAATAATTGGAAAATTCTTGAAATGGTGGGATCATTGGAGCAGGGTTCAGAAAAGTGCGGTGTCCAAACATATCTTCCGTGTTTCCATGTTTTTGTTTGCCGAGGCTCAAGGAGTGAAAGTAACAGGAAGAAATTCTGCACCCTGCGCTTTCCAATCTTATAAATCGCTGCTTTACTACCAGCGCCTTAAAGGTTGATGATGGATTTACAAGGTGAAACGGTTGACCCCTGAGGTAGGGGAATAGAACTTGATTTGCAAACTCGAGGTTGATGGCTTTCGATAAAAGTGCCGCAATCGTGTAGGAGTGATCCTTACTTTGATTACGCCCCCCTGGGTTTGAATAAAGCCGACTACGATGTCGAAATGAGAGGTGTTTAAGTATCACTCAATTGATTACGGGGTCGTGAGAAGATGTTCATTCAAGGTGGGATTTTGTAGGTTCGACAACTCTTTTAGGCTAGCCTCGATTTAAAATGTTCGCTATAAGAATTGACGATGCGCGAGCTAGTAATAGGAATCGATAGTGGGACCCAATCTACCAAGGTGTTGGTAATAGATACCCGGACAGGGCGAGTCTTAGGCCGAGGCGCAGTAGCGTATGGTCTTATTCGAGGTTTGCCCCCTGGTGCTAAGGAACAACATCCCAAAACCTGGTTAAACGCAGTGGTAAAAGCGACGCGAATGGCATTGCGCCAAGCCCAAGCTAAGGCGAATGAAATAGTCGGAATAGGTGTTAGCGGACAGCAACATGGGTTTGTCCCGTTGGATGAAAAGGGTGAGGTTATTCGGCCAGCCAAATTATGGTGCGATACTTCGACGGCTGAGGAATGTAAAGAGATTATGGACAAATTGGGTGGTGTGGAAGCTACCATTGCAAAGCAAGGGATCCCAGTTTTGCCTGGTTACACTGCTTCCAAGATCTTGTGGTTGAAAAAGCACGAGCCCGAAAATTACAAGCGACTAGCAACCGTATTGCTGCCACACGATTACATCAATTTTTTGGCTCACAGGAAATAAGTGCATGGAATATGGCGACGCCAGTGGAACGGCACTCCTAGACATACGCACCCGGACCTGGTGTAAGGAAACAATAGACGCAATCGATCCTGACTTAATAACGAAATTACCGCCGTTGATCCCGAGCGATCAACCAGCCGGTACGTTACGACCGGAGGCGGCCAAGAAATTGGGCCTGCAACCGGGCGTGCTTGTAAGTGCAGGCGGCGGCGACAACATGATGGGCGCGATCGGTACAGGAAATACCCGCCCTGGAATAATCACAGCAAGCTTTGGCACAAGCGGTACTATTTATGCATGTTCTGAAACCCCCGTGGTCGATCCTAAGGGCGAAATTGCAGCGTTCTGTGATTCTACTAACCGATGGTTGCCACTGCTTTGCACAATGAATGTCACTGTAGCTACCGAAATGGTCAGAAACCAGTTCAGATGGAGCCACGATCAATATCAACGTGCTGTGCTCAAGACTAAGCCCGGGGCAGATGGCTTAATTTTGCTCCCATATCTAGAAGGCGAACGAACGCCTAATGTGCCCGATGGCACTGGAGTATTTTTTGGGATCAACACCCGGACTTTTGAACCGGCGCACTTTGCACGTGCCGCCATGGAAGGAGTTACATTGGGAATGAACTACGGACTCCGCCGGTTGCGCGAGCTCGGTGTAACCACAACTCAAATTAGAGCTACAGGCGGCGGAGCCCGGTCTAAAGTGTGGCGCCAAATTATGGCAGATGTATTTAATGCGCAGGTCGTAACCCTTGTTGAGCCTGAGGCTGCTGCTTATGGTGCTGGTTTGCAGGCCTATTGGTGCTGGATACTGCAAAAAGGGACAGAAAGTAACAATTAGCGAAATAACAGATAAGCTCGTTAAACTGAATCCGCGTGAGACTGTTGAACCCAACCCCAAGAACGTTCGTGTTTACGAGGAGCTCCAGGCCATCCAGGATACGCTATCAATGGCTCTCAGAAATACGTTCTCTGTTCATAGGAAATTCGTGCTTAATCTGGTAAAGTAGTTTAGCCGGAGGTAATGTTTAAAAGCCGAATTTAATGCGTGTTTTCCCTGCCACCCACGTGGTTAGTAATAAGAGTGGGAAGAGTCGTGGGTGGGGGCGAAGAATGTGTTTTCCATTGGTGGAGGAAGTTGTTTATACGCCCTTTGTACTTTCTAAATATTTTGTCCTTTTCTTCAGAGCTGCCGGCTACAAGTGCTTCTTCTCTGGCTTGGTGAAGGAGATCCAAAATAGTTGCCTTTTGGGACTCGGTTAAAGTGGGATTACTCTCACAATAAGCACGGTATGTGACAGTCATACGTCGCTGTGTCAATTGCTCCTTAACGACTTCAATTTGATCCGGTGTGAGGTACATAGATAATTGATTGAATAAGTTAGATCGCCATTGATCTAGTTCGGGTGACCGGAATCGAATTTCGGACTTATTTGTAGGCATAGGACTGCCTGCGTTTGTTAAAGTATCGGCGTGGCTGCTAAACACGCTGTTGCTGTCGTGCCATCTGCTGAGCCCAATCAGGTTCGTAAATAAAATCTGTCCTACCGTGTCAGCTTCCCGTAGTTCACGAAGGTTAAGGGCTTTTATCACATTTGAAGCCCTTGCCGCGAAAACTGCCACCTCAGCGGGTGGATTGGTCCACCACAGTTGCCCATGGACCGGGTTCACAAATGTAATAATTGCAATAGCCGATGCCAAACCCTGCGCCCTAGCAGCTATTAAAATGCGCTTAGTTTTCATTGTTGAATGTCTTTCGGTAGCATTTAGTTTACCGCTTGGGCAAGTGATTTCTGATTGGCGTCTGTTGCATCAAGAGCAAAGCCGGTTAGGTTTTAACTTTCACCTTAACCAAGCTGCAAAGGTGTATCAAAAAGATACAGGGCACGCGTGTTATTTAAAAATAGGTGGACTGAGTTTTGTAATTGGAGATTTGATAGGCCTGGGTGTAAATAAAGAGTGCATGGTTGCATTATAAGGCCTTATTAATCCAAGTGGTACTGGTGAAGGCAGCAGGACAAATTTACGCGTACTACGGGTCGCTTCGACTGGATGGTACAGCTCTGAAGCGGATCCTGGCTGCCATCCTTTTCGCTGGAATTCTCCATCTTGGCGGTTACCTGGGTTATAAAGAGGCTCTCCACAGGGGGTGGTTACGTTCCTTAGCTGAATACGGTCCTGTAAAAGCGGTGAATCGGTTCATTGGAAGGGTGGTGAGGGTTGTCCCAGTCGCAGCCGTACCAGATACTCAAAGGGAAAAACCTATCCCGGTTGTTTTTATTGAGGTCCCTCCTTCATTGGCAAGCGAAGTTCCTCCGACTCGGGCCCAGTATTATTCAGATAAGGATGTGGTGGCAGCCAGCCCGATAAGAAGTAAGGTGGGTGACCAACCTCGAATCGATGGCACGCAAAAAGAAATCCCCAGTTTGGCAGAAATATCCAAGCCAATTGGGAGACAAGTGGGTATGACACCAGCGGATACACTACACGTGACGCCTGAGGTAAAAAACGGGGTTAAACAGCCTGAGGCCATTCGAGAAAATCCTACTACTGACGGCGTTGCAATAGGACGTGTGCGAGATACAACAATCGGGGCTACCAGGGAAGCCGTAAGTTACTCCCAAGACGCAAGGGGCCGGCCGGCCCGTCCCCGTACGTTGCAAGAGGCCTTAGCAAGAAGTCATAGTGTGGTATCCGGAGAAAAAATGAAGCAAGATGGGAGTGGGACCCGGCGCCAGTCCCTGGAGGCATCCGTTGACGTGGTAGCTAGCCCATTCGGTGAGTACGATAAATTGCTGATTCAGGCTGTCCGGGATCGGTGGTATTACCTGTTGGATAGTGGGAATTTTTCGTACGAGCGAAAGGGAAGGGTCGTAATCCAATTTAGGCTGCACTACGATGGGCGTGTAAGCGATATGGAAGTGCTTGAAAACACAGTGAATGATTTGTTGTGCTTGCTTTGCCAGAAGGCGATTCTAGATCCTGCGCCTTACGGACGTTGGCCAGTTGAGTTAAGGAGAATGGTGCCTTCGGATTACCGCCTTATTCGATTCACCTTTTATTACAATTGATTTCGGGACTAGCAACGATACAAATCTACAGGAGATATGGAAACTCTAGAACTGGCAGTGTACGTGATGTTGTTGTGTACATCTGTTGTGGGCTTGGGATTTATAATCGAGCGTGGTTGGGCCCTCCGTTGGAATAGGGTGGTGCCTCCAGCCTTGGTTGGTGCAATTGAACAGATTTCGGAGCCTTCCCAAGTCGGACGTTTAAGCGAGGTATGTAGGAAGTATCCGTCACCGTTGACCGACCTGATTATGGTTTTGATAGAATTGAAGGATCGACCTAGACACGAAGTCGAAGAGGTATTAGAGACTTTGGCGCGTAGAAAGGTTGCCCAGCTAGAGCGTGGTCTTGTGGTTTTGGAAATTATAGTAGGCATTGCCCCATTGTTAGGGCTTGTAGGCACAATAATCGGTATGATGTCGGTATTCGGCAACATTGGTCAGACTGGGTTGACGGACGCAGCACGATTGGCACATGGAATAGCCTTAATATTGCGGGCAACATTACTGGGATTGTTGATTGCCATACCTACCTTGATTTTTTGGAGCTATTACACCAAGAAGGTTGAGTTGCTAGCCCTGGAGATGGAAACAGTTTGCCTTGAGGCAATCCGAAAAATTACAAGCGCTAGCTAAGAGGCATGAAATTCTACGTGTACAGGCGTAAAAGAGCCCCCACCATCATCATTGTGGCACTGATAGATATTTTGATTGTGCTACTGATTTTTTTACTTGTAACGACCACGTTTAAGCAACAGCCAGCGGTTAAACTCACGTTACCGGAATCTGCCTATGGTGTTAAAGAGCAGGATACGCAAACCCAGCCGTTGATTGTCTACGTTGACAAAGAAGGAAAAATACGAATTGGGAATGATCCTACCCCAATACCAATGGAGAGAATTGAGCGGGACATTCAGGTAACGCTCGCGTATCGCAAAACTAGTCAGGTTGCAATAGCAGCCGATCAACAAGCGCCGTTTGGCGTTGTGATAAAAATTGTAGATGCCGCTAAAAAGCTCGGTGTGACGTCAGTTCAGGCGTATACGAGACCTCCACAGGATCAGAAGCATTAAAATTTGTATTTTGATTTAGGCATTTCCGGTTATCCCATGGGCAGGGCCATGGTTCACTTTTTGTCAGCCTTTATTTCAGCTACCAGTAGCGTCTTAGGATGGGGAGCCAAGGTTAGAAAGGAGCATACTAAATCCCATGTTACATCCTTTGCCGTCCACAAATAGCTGCTTTCTTGTCAGGCTCAAACGAGCAGAAATGAATACCACGCCAATTAGGAACGTCGATTGTTTTGATATGAAATGGGTTGGAGTTATTTGTGCGGGTTTAACGATAGGTCTGTGTACCCACGCTTTTGGAGAAGGCGCCGCAAGCGGTGCAATGGTTGGTGGCGCCTTAGGAGCTGCTGCTGGAGCAATAATCGGACATCAATCTCGTCATGCTGGTGAAGGTGCTTTAATCGGAGGCGCTATCGGTACGGTGGCAGGTGCAATCACGGGACATGCAATTGATTCAGTTAAAAGGGGTGAAGGAGGCCAGACCGCAATCGTAACCAGTGCCTCTTTGTGCGCCGCGGTTCCACGGCGAACTTTAACGATCCATGACGTAAAGGCTATGGCTGCAGCAGGCGTAAGCGACACGGTAATTATCGAGCAGATAAAAGCCACCCGGCACCCGGTTCGTTTTGACGGCTGATGATATAATTGATCTACATCAAAGGTGGGGTGAGCGATGTTGTAATTCGATTCATGATTGACACTGGTAGGGGAAGCAGCACCCAATGTTCAGGGGCAGTTGCTTCTGCTCAAGCTTCTTGTTGCGAGGTTGTGGTTGTGCCGGCGGTGGCTAGAACTCAGGTAGTAGTGCCCCCTTGCCCACCTCCAGTGGTTGTTTGTCCAAGACCTGTAGTTGTGGTGCGCCCGCATTATCACAGGCCGGCTGTACCTCGGGTGATTGGCAGGACGCATGTCACTGTTGGAATTTCTGGAACTTGGATTTGGTGAATCACCACGTTAAAAGGTCGTGTGATAACGTAAAGGAGGTATTTGTCTTCGCAGTGAGCACATGGTGTTTGCTTTAGGTTATAAGATTAGGTTACAAAGAGGCGCAAACTCCACAAATGGAGGATGAGGTTGTGCTCACAGAAATGCGCGGCACTTTAATCACCAGCCTGGCCAAGTCCTGATTGTGTTTACCCTTCTCAAAAGGCGGTATGAGGAGTTTGGTGCGACAGCCGGTTGGTTTGAAAATTAGCGGTGGAGGACAAGAAGCAGGCGTGATATAAAAAATGGGGTGGACCAGTTTTTGACAAGGGTACGCGAAAACCTTTTATTTCGCTGCAACGTTAATTCAGGTGAGACGCTTTTAGTTGGTGTATCTGGGGGCGTGGATTCTGTCGTTTTGTTGGATGTTTTGTGCAAGCTTAGGGAGGCATTGAAGATTAGATTGGTCGTCGCACATTTTAATCACCAGCTCAGAGGGAGGGCAGCTGATGTTGATGAGGATTTTGTGCGTGGCTTAGCCATAGAACGTGGGTTACCTTACTGCGTTGGGCGAGGGGATGTGCGCGGGTACGCAGAAGCAAGCGGTATTTCAATCGAGATGGCTGCCCGCGAATTTCGCCATGGGTTTCTGGCCCAGGTCGCTCAGCTTTATGGCGCTCAAAAGATTGCATTAGGACACCAGTTGGATGACCAAGTGGAGTTGTTTTTTCTGCGTGTTTTACGAGGAACGGGGGGAGAAGGGTTACGGGGGATGGAATGGGTGTCACGTACCCCAGTGCCAAGTACATCGGATTCGGCCGGAAACAAGGGACGTGTTTGGCTAGTCCGACCTCTCCTTAGCTTTAGAAGGGAGGAGATTGAAAGATATGCCCAGGCTGAAAAACTTCGCTTCAGACTGGATGTAACAAACTATAGCGAGGAGTACTTACGCAACCGTATCCGGCACCGAGTAATCCCGCTGTTGAAACGGTTGTTTGGAGAAGCCTTTTATGAAAATGTTTCAAGGGTTATGGATATCGTTGCGGCAGAAAGCGGGTTTGTAACTGAAGTTGCTCAAGAGGAGCTTAAGAGGGGATTGGTGAGACGATTTGATTCGTTTCCATTGGCTGTTCAACGACAGTTGCTTAGATTGCAGCTAATTGAGGCAGGGGTAGAGTACGATTTCGAAAAAATTGAGCGTTTACGTATTTCAGAAGGCATTTGGATTACATTTCCAAGAGCAGTGAACGTTAAGCGGGACGGCCATGGAAAGATTACTGTGGTGCCAGGCCAAATCCGCTCACAGCCTATTCCTGGGACGGCGATTACAGTGGAATTAAACGCTCAAACAGGTGTGGTTGATTTGCCTGGATTAAGCATCCGATGGACCTTCGTACGACCTAAAGATGTGCCGTCAGAGTTTAATCCTGGTAAATGCGAATATTTTGATGCTGACGCGGTTGGTAGGCGCCTGGTTATCCGGCACTGGAAGCCAGGAGATAGATTTATGCCTATTGGATTTTCCTCGGCCGCAAAATTGCAGGATTTATTTGTAAATTGGAAAATTCCACTCGAGCGTCGTAGGCAGCTGTGGGTTGCAGAGAGTGAAAGTGGGGAAATTTTTTGGGTGGAAGGATTGAGGATAGGCGAAAAGTTCAAAATTACCTCGAAAACACGGCGCGTTTTGAAGTGGGAGATAAATCGGAGTGTAGCAGATCATTGCCCACCTGACGTTATGGTGGTAAAGTCGAATTGTAATGTTTGGTGACAAAAAAAATAGACTGGATGAGTACCGGGGGGGATCGGCTGGGTTTAACCAGGCACGAACGCTGTGGATTTGGATTGCAGTGTTAGGGTTAGTGATATTCATAGCTGTTGCACACCAACGTGCAAATACCGCAAAGGCAATGCGGCTTAACCAGGCGGAGTTTTTGGAAGCAGTTGAATCAAACATAATTGTGCGTGGTACGATATATTACAATCTCCAAGGCGTTTTACACGAAGTTGAAGGCGAACTTTATAAGGTCGATACGGCTGGAAATATTATCAAAGACCCGCAGGGTAAACCGGTAACAGTGCCGTTCTACGCCAAGGTGCGTCTGCCTGAGGAGTTGGAAGCAAATATCTTACGGACAAAGAAGTTTGAGGTGCATGAGGTCGGAAGTTTTTGGACAGGCATTCTTGCGTATGGGGCTTTGGTGCTGCTTGGATTCATTATGTTATGGTGGTTCGTCTTTAGACAAGTACGTGCAGCTAACCGAACTGCAATGAACTTTGCAAAAAGCCGAGCCCGACTTTTAACGAAAGGTAGGGACCGGGTCACGTTTAAAGACGTGGCAGGTATCGATGAGGCGGTTGAGGAAGTTAGAGAAATAGTAGAATTTTTGCGGGACCCGAAAAAGTTTCAGCAGCTGGGTGGCAGAATACCAAAGGGAGTTTTATTAGTGGGACCACCAGGTACCGGAAAAACTTTGCTGGCCAAGGCAATAGCCGGTGAAGCAAACGCCGCTTTCTTTAGCATCAGTGGTTCGGATTTCGTAGAAATGTTTGTAGGCGTGGGTGCAAGTCGCGTCCGAGACATGTTTGAGCAGGCCAGAAAACATACCCCATGCCTGATTTTCATTGATGAAATCGACGCGGTAGGCAGAAGCCGCGGATACGGACTTGGTGGGGGCAACGACGAACGTGAACAAACACTGAATGCATTGTTAGTTGAGTTAGATGGTTTCGATACGATTGAAGGCATAATTGTTATAGCTGCCACCAATAGACCCGATGTGTTGGACCCGGCTTTGCTCAGACCAGGGAGGTTCGATCGACAGGTATACGTTAATCTGCCTGATGTCCGGGGGAGAGAAGCCATTTTAAAAGTCCATGCCCGACGGGTTAAGCTATCCTCTGATGTTGACCTAGCCTTGATTGCGAAGAGCACGCCTGGGTTTTCAGGGGCTGAGTTGGCAAACCTTGTGAACGAGGCCGCTTTGTTGGCGGCCAGACGCGGAAAAAAGGCAATTGAGATGGAAGACCTAGAAGAAGCCCGCGATAAGGTTCGTTGGGGTCGCGAACGTCGTAGCCTGGCAATGAGCGAGAATGAAAAGCGGGTTATTGCTTGGCACGAGGCAGGGCATGCACTTGTCAATGTCCTTGTGGGGAATGCAGATCCACTCCACAAAGTAACGATTATCCCACGCGGCCAGGCTCTCGGAGCGACAATGTCGCTACCTAAGGACGACGTATTCAACCGTAAGAAAAAGGAGTTGCTGGACATAATTACAATGACCTTGGCGGGCCGAATAGCAGAAGAGATTGCCACGGGCGACGTTTCCACAGGAGCCGCAGCTGATATAAAGCAGGCGACTGAAATCGCGCGTGCGATGGTAACACAATGGGGAATGAGTGATAAATTGGGGCTGGTCCAATATGACACAACGGAAGAATACGTGTTCTTGGGGCGCGACCTAACTCGAACAAAACAGTACAGCGAACAAACCGCTAAAGAAATCGACGAAGAAATTAAATCGATCATTCAGTCCTGCTACGAACGCGCTCGTCAGTTGATACTTGGCAACAAGGATAAATTAGAGCTAATTGCAAATGCTTTGCTGGAGTTTGAGACATTGGCAGGAGAAGACGTTGTAGAAATAGTCAGAACAGGCGTTTTACCAGAAAGACTTAGAGCTAAGAAATCTGTCCCCGCCATTGGGAACCCAACCCAGGAAAATCCAATTCTCGAAGGCTCAGAATTGGTTTCGGGTCTGCCTAAACCTGCAGCGACTTCAGCATAGAGGCAAATTATTGTGGGCTTGTGATTTCGTAGAGTCCAAGATAAAGTTCAATTAGCAAGGCTCCCGTAGCTCAAATGGATAGAGCAGCGGTTTCCTAAACCGCGGATCCCCGTTCGATTCGGGGCGGGAGTACCACCTCTTATCATAGGCACGCAATGAATTATACCCCGTCCTTCCACGTCAATACCTATGAAAACCTAGCATGAATGCACATGCGTATTGACTCGTCATTTAAACAATCCCCTTATAGTTCGGGCTTTAAGCTCTTTTGGGGCAGTATAATTGCATCAGTGGTGGCTATCTGCTGCTTGGGATTGGTTGTGGGGAACAGCACTGAGGAAAAGGGTGGGTTAAGTTCGCATCAGCCTATAGTAATTACATCCGATAGCGCGTCAAACCAAGTTCTTGGATTTATAGGAGAGTGTACTGAAACTGCCTCTTGTGGTGTGGTCGAATCTAACATATGCGAGAACCCCCACTTTATCTGTCCAGAAACAAATCTGGTTAATAGCGGTTTTGAAGTTCCAACTGTAACACGAATGCCGACAAACGTGTGGTTTTCCCCAACGCTTCGTGAGTTAATAAAATTAATCCAAGCTGGTGTGGATGAGGCCATTTTGAAGAGTTATATTCGACATGCCCCAAGCCCGTTTCACCTACGGGCAGAGCACATTATATACCTTCGTGACTTAGGTGTCTCAGCGGAACTGATTGATGCAATTCTGGAACATGATAGTAAGTTAGGCTTTAGTGGTTTTGGGAGTGCAGCGCACGCGGGTTCTTCTATGACAAACGTTGCAGAACCTAGTGAGCCCGCTGTTTCTACAATAACTAATGTGATCGTTATTACCAATGTGGTGGAGCAGCCAGTAATTACTCATCAGTATTTTTACGAGGCATTGTCTCCATATGGCACATGGGTTTTTATAGACGATTGGGGTTGGTGTTGGCGGCCCACCATAGTCGTCATCCACCGCGATTGGCGGCCTTACTGCCACGGTGGTTGGTGGGTATACACGAGCTTTGGGTGGTATTGGCATTCAATCTATAAATGGGGCGAAATCACTTTCCATTACGGTAGATGGTTCCGCCATCCTGTCTGGGGTTGGTGTTGGTGGCCCGATTATCAGTGGGCACCCGCATGGGTTGTGTGGAAAGTTCACACTCGCCATTGTGGTTGGGCGCCACTGCCCCCTGGAACTAGATTCCATCCGGGAAAAGGGTTGCACCGAGGTGATACCCCGCTGCGCCACGAAAGAGATTTAAATTTACAGCCTCACCACTTTACTTTTGTGCAATGGGAGGATGTGACTCAAAAAGATCTCCCAGGCCGGTGTATACCAGGACAAGAAAATGAACAGCTTATCCGTGATGGCCAAACAATTTTTAGATACGAGGCAGGACCGGATGGTGTAATCCACCATCGCGGCATCGAAACAGAGTTTACAACCAGATTTGGGCGTCCAACTGCACATCCAATCGTTCTAGAAAAGATACGGGGAGACAAAACTGATATCTTGAAAGCCAAAGTACTCGATCGGCCTATCCAATCTGATAGGACGCCAGTGCTGATCAAGTCTAGCCACCGCACCCCCAGATTAGACATTGGNGGAGAAAAAGACGGGGAGAAAGCAGAACAAATTATTCAAGGCCGAGAAAATGTACCAACTATTTTAAAATTAACAAAGCGGTCTTCACTAGCTTCCAACTCTGTATTAGGAGGGAGCTCCCAAAACCACCCCTCTGAAAACATCAAACTGCAACATCCCCAAACTGACAACCTCGGTGGAAAAGGGGAGCTACATCCAGTCAGTGAGCAACTAACTAAAAACTTTTCACCCAAGCTTGAAAAAGGTTTTCCCGAGGCATACCGAGACAACAATCCTACGATCACCCGTGGACCAAAACATGGGCCTGATAATCCAACATTTTATGGAGAGCGGGAAAATGCAAGAAAGCCGTTCTCACCTCGACATGATGAGTTAGGAATTGTTAGGAACACCGGTGGGAGCGCCACGTGGAATGTTACAAAGCCGGAAAGTAAAGAAGCAGAGATCGGAAATAGAAATAAAAGCACCACGCCTTCACCGCCCAAACCTACTGTACCAGTCAAAAGCAGTAAGGGGAATCTCCCAAATACGGCGAGAAGTGTAACCCCAAGCGTTCAAACAGAGCCGGCAACAAAGGCATCAGGACAAAATGATTCGAATCTTGCAGCGAAACCACGGCAACCAATCCTGGTTTCGGAAAAAATGCAGAACTTAGGAAGTGGTCGGAAAGAAATGGATTCCACCAGTATTAAAAGTAGCGGGCCAAGTTCCTCTTCAAAAGTGGTAGAAAGCTCAAACCAAGACCGCGTTAATCATGGGGTGCCAGTAAGTAGAATCGCTCAACAACAACCCAGGGGGAAGAGAAGTGGTGGAGGTCATTGATGGGGTTAATGCTAATTTGAACACGCGCGTGGTGTAGGACATCGGTTGAGGAAGAGAAAGGCAAATCTGCAGGTGGGAGTGCTTGATTGTGCGTGCTAGGTGGTTAAGATTTTCCCGCGATGACTGAAAGTGAAATACTTGAGATTTTTAGGCAGACGGGGGCATTGCAGGAAGGACATTTTATTCTTCGTAGTGGACTTCATAGCCGCGTGTATTTCCAATGCGCCTTGGCTTTGCAGTTCATGCCTATAGTCGAGCAGTTTGCCAAAGCATTATTAAGCAAGATTGGGCCTATTGAAGTCGACACTGTGATATCTCCTGCGATGGGGGGATTGGTAATAGGGCAGGAGGTAGCACGACAACTAAGATGCCGATTCATATTTGCCGAAAAACACGAAGGAACCTTGCAACTTCGTCGAGGGTTTGTCATCCGGCCCGGAGAACGCCTCTTGATAGTTGAAGACGTGGTCACATTAGGCGGTCGGGTATCTGAAACACTTCAAATCGTAAAAAACCATCAGGGTCTCCCGGTTGGAATTGCTGCTTTAGTTGACCGCTCTGGGGGTGCGGTAAAATTCGAAGTCCCATTCTGGAGCTTGTTATCACTAAAAGTCGAGGCTTACGATCCAAATAACCTTCCACCCGATTTGGCTTTGCTACCCGCCGTAAAGCCCGGTAGTTAAGGGGGCAAAAATTTATCACGAGCGACAATTTATCACGCTCGTCGATCTGGTAGAGCGACAAATTGACTCGATTTGCCCTGTTTTTACAGGGGGTAACGGAATTGCATAAAATTTAAGTGATTGTTAATCAAGGGCTTGTATTGAGTCATAGAGGTTGGCACTCGAGTTGCGAGAATACTACAGCTGAAAAAATTAGGCTTATGGGCAGAGTGTTAGGCATAGACTTAGGAACGACGAACTCGTGCATGGCGATTTATGAGGGTGGCGAACCCGTTGTGTTGGAAAACGCTGAAGGCAAACGGGTGACGCCATCGGTGGTGGCTTTTACAAAGAGTGGGGAGCGGCTAGTAGGTGAGGCAGCTAAGCGACAGGCCATTACCAATCCGCGCAACACAATCTATTCAATTAAACGGTTCATGGGGCGGAAGTATGACGAGGTACTCGATGAAATAAAACGAGTACCTTATAAGGTAGTTCGTGCTCCTAATGGGGATGCGTGGGTCGAGGTGGAAATTGACGGGAAGCCGCGTCAATTTAGCCCCCCTGAAATCAGTGCAATGATTTTGCAGAAGCTGAAGGCAGATGCTGAAATGCGTCTTGGTGAAAAGATCACAGAAGCGGTAATAACAGTTCCCGCCTACTTTAACGATGCTCAAAGGCAGGCTACTAAAGATGCGGGCAGGATCGCAGGGCTAGAAGTGTTGCGAATTATAAATGAGCCTACTGCTGCTTCGTTGGCCTATGGACTAGATAAGAAAAAAGAGGGTAAAATCGCGGTTTTCGACTTAGGGGGTGGCACTTTTGATATTTCGGTGCTCGAAATCGGGGACGGTGTTTTCGAAGTAAAAGCTACAAACGGTGATACCCATTTGGGTGGTGATGATTGGGACGCCCGCATAATGGATTGGATAATCGAAGAATTCAAAAAAGCAGTATGGGATTGATTTACGAAACCAGCCAGATGCATTGCAAAGGATAAAAGAAGAAGCTGAGCGCGCAAAGATTGCCCTTTCAAGCACCACCGAATACGAAATCAATCTACCGTTTATCACCGCGGATGCTACAGGCCCGAAGCACATTCAAATGAAGCTTACGCGGGCTAAGCTCGAACAATTGTGCGACAATTTGTTTGAGAGACTGATTCCGCCCGTGATGGCATGTTTGAAGGATGCTGGGTTGAGACCTGAGGATATAGACGATTTGGTATTGGTGGGTGGGATGACCCGGATGCCGAAGATCGTAGAGATCGCGCAGCGGATTATTGGAAAGAAGCCGCACCAAGGCGTTAACCCGGATGAAGTGGTGGCTTTAGGTGCAGCCATCCAAGGTGGTGTGTTAAAGGGCCAGGTTCGCGATGTCCTCTTGCTTGACGTGACCGCCGCTATCCTTGGGAATCGAAACACTGGGTGGGGTATTCACCAAGATCATCGAAAGGAACACTACGATCCCGACTCGCAAGTCGGAAATCTTCTCAACGGCTACAGACAATCAAACAAGCGTAGAAATTCATGTCTTGCAAGGTGAACGGCCAATGGCTAAAGACAATAAGAGCCTCGGTCGGTTCATCCTGGATGGAATTCCTCCTGCCCCACGAGGAGTTCCGCAGATTGAAGTAACTTTTGACATTGATGCAAACGGTATATTACACGTCAGTGCACGGGATTTGGCAACTGGCAAGGAACAGAAAATCGTCATCCAGCCAAGTAGTGGTTTGACAAAAGAGGAAATTGAAAGAATGCGTCGTGAGGCTGAGATTTATGCTGAACAAGACCGCAAGCAGCGAGAACTGGCAGAAGCTCGTAACGCGGCTGATTCGGCGATTTATCAATCGGAGAAACTGTTGCGAGAATTTAGCGAGAAGATCTCATCGACTGATCGTCAGCGCATAGAGCGTGCTATAAATGAAGTCAAGGAGGCAATGAAAGGAAATAATGCCTCCGAAATTCGGGCGGCCACAGACCGGCTGAATCAGACATGGCATGAAATTTCTACTGAGTTGTATCGAGGTGCTCGAGCTGGGCAAACCGGTTCATTTAGCAGTTCCAGCTCTAGTTCAGGCTCGAGCGGAGGTGGTTCTACAGGTTCAGGCCGAGTTGTAGATGCTGAGATCGTGGATGATGATAAAAAACAGAAGTAAGATTTTAAGTTCNGGCGCAGGGTTGGTTGCTGGTGACCGGTTAACTAACCCTGTGCATGCATTAGCCCCGAGTACCCTGGTCTGGTACTCGGCTGAGGAAATTATAGTTGAACAATACTGTAACTTTTTGAAGGAGTGATGCATATGGCGACGGTTGATAAAATTAAACCATTAGGCGATCGGGTGTTAGTCGAGCCGATCGAGGAAAAGGAAGTTCGTAAAGGCGGGATAATTATTCCCGAACTCGGCCAAGGAGAAACCGCAGGAAGGGATAGTGCGGGCCCTTGGCACAGGCAAGGTCGATGAAAAAGGTCAAAGAATTCCCTTTGAAGTAAAAGTGGGTGACCGCGTGTTGTTCAGTAAGTACGGCGGTACCGAAATCAAGATTGATGATAAGGAGTACAAGCTTTTGAGCTCGGATGACCTGTTGGCCGTAATTTCGGATTAATCGGATTTGAGAAGTTTTAAATTGAACATTGCTAACTAGAAAGGAGGAGGATTTATGGCTGCGAAGCAACTCATGTTCTCTGAATCGGCCCGCCAGGCGTTGCTGCGGGGCGTAACGAAGTTGTCACGCGCCGTAACGGCGACGCTGGGCCCTCGTGGGCGAAATGTTGTAATTGACAAGAAATTCGGTTCTCCATCCGTGACCAAAGACGGTGTCACGGTGGCCAAGGAAATTGAACTGGAAGACCCCTTTGAAAATATGGGGGCCCAGATGGTGCGGGAGGTCGCAAGTAAAACCAGTGACGTTGCCGGGGACGGTACGACTACGGCAACGGTCTTAGCAGAAGCGATCTTCCGCGAGGGTTTGAAATTCGTTGCTTCGGGTGCTAACCCGATCAGCATCCAACGCGGAATAATGAAAGCTGTGGATGCTGCGGTGAAGCACCTCGACAAGATTGCCAAGCCCGTCAAAGATAAGGAGGAGATCAGGCAGGTTGCTACCGTCTCGGCAAACTGGGACCGGGCAATCGGTGATATCATTGCCGAGGCGATGGATAAGGTTGGCAAGGACGGAACCATTACAGTAGAAGAAGCCAAGTCTATAGAGACCACCCTCGAGGTAGTGGAAGGAATGCAGTTTGATCGCGGTTATCTGTCTCCGTACTTCATCACAAATACGGAGACAATGGAGTGCAAGCTCGAAGACGCTTACATCCTTGTTTACGAGAAAAAGATCAGTAGCCTGAAGGATATCTTGCCTTTATTGGAGAAGATCGCTAAGGCTGGGAAACCATTGTTGATAATTGCAGAGGAGGTTGAGGGTGAAGCCTTGGCAACACTGGTGGTCAACAAACTCCGTGGCGTACTACAATGTTGTGCTGTTAAAGCCCCCGGTTTTGGTGATCGTCGGAAAGCAATGTGCGAAGACATTGCTATTTTGACCGGTGGGCGATTCATCAGCGAGGATCTCGGAATTAAGCTGGAAAACGTCGAACTCTCAGATCTTGGCCGGGCCAAGACGGTGGTGGTTGACAAAGACACAACTACGATCGTTGAAGGTGCCGGTAAACCTTCAGAGATCCAAGCCAGGATCAATCAGATCCGGAGGCAAATTGAAGAGACCACCAGTGATTATGACAGGGAAAAATTGCAGGAGCGTCTAGCCAAACTGGCTGGTGGTGTGGCAGTGATCCATGTGGGCGCTGCTACAGAAACTGAAATGAAGGAGAAGAAAGCCAGAGTGGAAGACGCCCTGCATGCTACCCGTGCTGCTGTAGAGGAAGGCATTGTTCCTGGTGGTGGCGTGGCTTTGATCCGGTGCATCGAAGCGGTTGAGAAGGTAAAGGGCGACGATTCGGATGAACAAATTGGCATTGATATCCTTAAGCGGGCCCTCGAAGCTCCAGCGCGTGAATTAGCTAATAACGCTGGAGTTGAAGGCTCGGTGATTGTCGAGGAAGTCAAGCGTCGTTCAGGTGCCGAGGGTTATAACGTGGTCACTGGCAAGTTCGAGGATCTGATCAAGGCTGGCGTGGTTGACCCGAAGAAAGTCACCCGCTCAGCGTTACAAAACGCTGCCTCGGTTGCGGGCTTGATGCTTACAACTGAATGTCTCATTACTGAACTGCCAGAGAAGGAGAAGAAACAGTCCAAGCACGAAGACCACGACCTTGAGTACTAATCTTCGGGTCGGGTAATAAGTAATTGGGCGCCGGGAGGGGGGTACCCTGCCGGCGCCTTTTTCTTGTGTGTACGTGATTAGAAGTGGCGTTATCACTGGTGTTGAAGTCCTTGGAAACTAGAGTAACTTCCCCGCGTTTGGGATAGCGAAAAAGTCCATACTATTTGAACACTCTCCTTAGCTCTCAAGGTTTTGGGGGGAGAGAGGGGGCATATTAACTTGGAATTTTGGATTCTCGTTGTAGTAAAAGTCGCTTCCACTTTTTGCCAGGTGCGTAGCCGCCCAGGGTGCCGTTCGAATAAATGACACGGTGGCAGGGTATGACTAGTGGGATTGGATTTTTCTTGCATGCTCTAGCTACTGCCCGGGCATACTTAAATGAGCCAGTTACCGCTTTTGCGAGTGCACCGTAGGAAATGGTCCGACCGGGTGGAATTTTCAGCAAATACTTCCATACTTTGCATTCAAATGTTGAGCCGGGAGAAAGATCTAGGGGAGGTACTTCGCGTGGTGCAATTCCATTTAAGATTGTGTGAATTGCTCTTTTGGTAATGCGGTGCCACTTCTTTATTTTGGAAGGACATAGTTGGAGGTCAGTTAGCAATGGAGGCCGGAAACTAGGAAAAACGATTTTTGCTAATCCTCGATTGGTGTAGGTTGCGGTAAACGTGCCGAGTGGCGTGTGGATAGGCAGCTGATAAGTATCCTCTGACATACTTACTGTAACGCCCATAGGTGGCTTTTTAACGGTGGAGCGCCAGGAAAAGCCCAATTAAAATTAGACTGAAAAACACTAGCATTATGAAAAACCGCATTTTGGTTATACGTTTTTCACGTCTTAGCAATGGCGGGCCTTCAATTGATCCAGCTGCAAGTAGGGTGGTGAGCTTCGGATTTGGAGGTGAATGGGGAGAGAAAGCGGTCTTAATTTTTGTGATTAAGGCGACCAAATTAATTTTGTAATGCCCCATTTCGTTGACAATAAGTGAGTCGGATTTTTTTTCTGGTTTGGTTGTGGATGGCTGTTTGCTGAAAGGTGATCTCGCCTCGTGCGAAAAAGTAGGTTCTTTCTTTGGGGTGAAGTTCGTAAGTCTACGGTTGGGGCGCGTCACCTTTCAAAGGTGTGGGTTTGGAAGACATTTCTAGGGACCGAATTCGCGATTCCAGATTAGCAATCTGCTTCTGGAGTTCGGTCTCAAGTTTTTTTAATGTATGGTTTTTGGTTGTCCATTCAACAAAAGTTCAATCAGATCCATTTTCATTGCTGTTGTAAATAGCTGCTTGGAGCAGCAATAGGCCAATCACAAACAAGGCAAACGCAGTTGATAAGAGAGCTGCCCGTAGTTCAAATTTCAGTTGTATTTTTGTAAGTTATCGAGATCGTGGTCAAGGCTACGGCTAAGCTTAGGTTTATCGCTCCTGCAAATGTCCATAATTTGCTGCGACGCATTGGCTTGGGAAAGTTACCTTCTCAAAAACAAAATGAGTACAAATGCCATCAATAGAAACGTCAATATCAGGGGCCAAGTGAGCGCTAAACCGATTTTCCACAGATGTTTGAACGGTTGTTTGAGCAGAATTTGGATCGGAGAAGTTGCCATTGGAAATGTGCTTTTATTGAGAGCTTCTTCTGGATTGTCCAGAAGTGGGAATTTGCGTCGGGCTGCTCCCCATTCCAGTCGTGCTTGTTCAATTATCGCAAGGGCCCGAGCTAGTTCAACGTGGAGATTGTCTGCTGTCCAGGTAGATTCATTTATGGATTGGACCCTTTCAAGTGCCTCTCTCAAAGAATACATACTTTGGGAGATTTCTTCGGCTTCTCGTTCCGCTTTAATTTTTGCTTGGTCTAGGAGCTCAAGTGCCCGTGTGATTCTTTGGATTACTTCTTGCCGGCCCAGTTGGAAATCTGTGCGTTTCCGTTTTAATTCTTCCAGTGCAGCGCGTTTGCGGTCGAGCTCCTCTTTTAACCGCTGTAATTCTGCTAGTTCCTTGTGTGTTGCAGTAACTTGGGCGTTTATTTCCTCTAAAGTTGGTGCGGGTTCAGACCGAGGTTGTGCGCTCAAATCCAATCCTTGGTCTGCGGGTACCTTTGGCTCTGGAACCGGGTTAGCTCGGTGTTCGTTGAACATAAGCCGAATTTAATCCTTGCGGTTACCGCCGTAAAGGTCTGAAGGTCGAGTCCAGAAATGGTTTGGGTCTGGGATAGAATCTGAGTGAACCTCCATCTTGAATTTGTTAGGGTGTAGTTTTAGGTTCAAGTGCGCGTATGGAAGATCTAGTGATTATTGGGTCGGGTTGTGCTGGCTTAACTGCAGCAATTTATGCAGCCAGAGCAAATTTAGCGCCCTTGGTAATTACAGGTACGTTGCCAGGCGGACTTTTGACTACGACCACGGTAGTTGAGAATTTCCCAGGTTTCCCTGAAGGCGTCACAGGATCGGAGTTAATGGAGAGGATGCAAGAACAAGCGAAGCGATTTGGAGCACGGATTAAGTACGCTGTAGTACAGCGTGTAGATTTTACAGGGTCGCCGTTTAAGGTATGGACAGATGTAGATGAGATACATGCGCGGGCGGTTATAATTGCTACAGGGGCATCGCATAGGAAGTTGGGATTGGAAAGTGAGAAGCTGCTTGAAGGGCGTGGAGTCTCTTACTGTGCTACGTGTGACGGGGCTTTACCTGTGTTTCGGAATCAACCGTTGGTTGTGGTAGGTGGGGGTGATTCTGCATGCGAAGAGGCCTTGTACCTGACTCGTTTTGCTTCCCAAATTTATCTAGTGCATCGTCGAGAAACATTACGAGCTTCGAAGATCATGGCTCAACGGGTGTTGAATAACCCAAAAATTCAGCCTCTTTGGAATAGCGTAATCGTAGACATTCTTGATGTGAATTTGGGGCGCGTGACTGGTGTTAAGGTTAAGAACCTTGTAAACAATACAGAGCAGATGATTGAAGCAGCGGGAGTGTTTGTGGCAATAGGGCACGTTCCAAACACTGAGATTTTCAGAGGGCAGTTGGCTATGGATGAGGCAGGATATATTCTCCGGGTGGAGGGATCACGAACCAGTGTACCTGGTGTGTTTGTTGCAGGGGATTGCACTGATAAAGTGTATCGGCAGGCAATCACGGCAGCTGCAATGGGGTGTGCCGCCGCGATCGACGCAGAACGATACCTTGGCTCTTTAAAATAGGGTAAGAATCGGCGTTGGAAGGTTAACTATTGGATAAGAATGTCGGGGTAGATGTGTGGGTTAGCACTTTGCCCACGGAAATTGATTATGCTAATCGGCGAAGCGTTGGTAATCCAAATCGCAGGTCCATAGTAAATCGGGATGTTTTTAATCCACTGAACAGCGCAGTTTTTGATGGTCACATNTTTAGCATGCCTTACAAGTATTCCAGCGGTGTCATGGGGTTCGATCTCTTGCAAGACTGTTGTGGGGCGGTTATCTAGCACGCCACCTTTGTACTTAGTCCATCTACCAACGTGAAGGGTGACGTTTTCGAATAATACATTTCGCACTGGTTGGTTAGGCATGCCACAAATCCGCGCTGAGTTTTCTGAGACGCCAAAGATATTTTTTACGATCACATTACTGATTGAGCCAATGTGAGTCTCCGGTGTGCGTGGGATCACAGTAAAAGAGATCGACTCTCCACGCCCCCACCATGGATCACCGTGGTACCTGGAGACGAACTTTATGTCTTGGAAGAGGATGTTGTACACGTGGCCTTCATCCCGTAGTTGAATATTAAGGCCACGGCATGCGTTTTTAACCGTGCATTTTTCAAAAGACGATGTCGTGTATGTCTTCTGTGGTTTCGGTGCCGATTTTAAGGGCTGAGTCTTGGGTTTCTAGCGTGCAATCATGGACGTGTATGTATGCTGAGGGTCCGAAGTTGATGGGTTGCCGAGTGGTTTTGATGACAATAGCATCATCGCCACACCGGATATCACACTCACGGATTGTTACGTCTATGCAATGATCTGCCACTATCCCGTCGCAATTAGGTACGTCTAAGTAATTCCGGATCTTGACCTTTTCGACTAATACATGGTTGCACCCCAGCATATGCAAACCCCAGAATGGAGCTTCTCCGAATGTAATGTCTCGAATAGTGAGGTTTGTACAAGCGGTCAAAATAAACATTTTGGGGCGCCACTCTCCGAAGATCCACCATTCTCCAGCCGGATCGTAACGTGTCATAAAGGCAAGGCCCCGCCCAAGGATTTTGCCCCGGCCTGTGATGCTAATGTTTACAGCGTTGCTTGCAAAGATAACGGCCTCGTAACGGTAATCCTCACGATTTGTGGAAATGATCAAAGTTGCCTTGGGATGAAGGTATAGTTCGATCCCGCTTTTAAGTTCTATTGTGCCGATAAGGTATTTACCGGGGTCAACAATCACTTTGGCTTTGGTAGCAGAGGCTGCAGCTGTATCGATCACCCGTTGGATAGCGGGGCTGTCAAGTGTCGTTCCATCACCTTTGGCGCCGAAGGCTTTAACATGGAAAGTAGGAACTTGGGGTAATGCTACACTTTGACTTGCTATTACTACCAGGCAAACAATGTATCGGAGAGTTTTCATAGTTTGCTTCATTGTGAATTGATCATTTGAACGTTATATCCCAAACCCTTGAAAATCTGGATTTGCCGCCGGGCCCTTCAACATACAGTATGACTGTGTACTGGCCCGGGTCACGGTACGTGTGAATTGGATTTTGTTCTGTTGATGTTGTGCCATCGCCGAAGTCCCATTTCCAAGATGTAATCTCTCCCTCAGACTCGTCTTTAAATGCTACGATTCGGTGGTTGAGGTCTATGATTTTGAAGGACCAGCGGGCTTGGATAGGTTTTTTAAACTGGGGTTCAAGAGGCATTAACTTGAAAGGGACAAGTTCTGAAGCGTTCCCGTACATTGTATGTTTAGGTGAAAGGTTCCAGAAGCCGTTATTGGTGGTGCCTGAGTTTACGTTGTCGTAATCTATGACAGCCCAACAAAGTCCGATAATTTTCCCTTCGTAAAGAACAGATTCAACTGCACGTTCTGGGCCTTCAGCTCCTGCATAATCGAATGGGGTAATCCAGAACTCTAATGTGAGGTGTCCGCTTTGTCTCGGCTTAAAGTGGTATTTGTAAGCGGCATTGGCGTAAGGCAATTCCTTTGCCCATTGGGCTGGGCCCCAAAACATGCACCAACTTTTACCCTCTGCGGGGGTAAAAATGTGGTAATTCTGAGCATGAACACTTTGGAACGAAAAATATGCCTCATTGGGCGTTATGATTCCTTTTGCAGGATGCCATCGGTCAATCAGTGGACCCCCGGAGAGGTCTGCGTCGACCACGAGTTCAAAAGTNTCGTTGTGTAATCCGGGCAGCTCAAAGTCCCAGTAGTTATCGTAAGCCTCGTAAAGGAAGTAAAGTTTGTTTAATCCTTTTACCCATCCCACTTTCACACGTACATCCAGGTTATTTGGGTCAGGCTTTAAGTGTTTTCCAGAGTCATCCTTTAGTTGGTTAATGTCGATCACGTAATCAGGTGAGACAATTTCCCAATCTGAGGGATCGCCATCGATTCTTGGAATTTTGTCTGGAGGGAACTGGAAAACTTTGAAGATTTGGTTAGTACGTTCTAGTGCTGTAACCGACAGCGTTGATATGGTGATAAATGTGGCGAATAAAAGACGCTGATGCATAGCCGATCCATTTTTAGCTAGGTTTGCTCTGGCTGTCAGCTAGATTTGGCAAGGGTAAGGTGCGAGAGATTCGAGCTCAATCTCGGTATTTTTGGATTAATTTTCGGGCAGTTTGAATGTCAGCTTCAATTTGTTTTTTAAGTGCGGAAACTGACTCGAACCGTATCTCTGGCCTGAGTAATTCCAACGGGATAACTTCTATGCGGAGATCATATAACTTGCCTGCGTAATCGAGGATGTGGACTTCTACTGTAAGGTTTTGTTGATTTGAATGTAGAGTGGGACGTAGGCCAACATTTGCTACTCCAAACTTTTCACCTGCTGGGGTCTTGACCTTGGCAAAGTACACTCCGCGTGGAGGAAGGACTAACCCGTTTGTATCCAAGTTTGCCGTTGGGAATCCTAACGAGCTTGCTAGTTGTTTTTCAGGGACGACTTTGCCTACGATGGCGTACGGGCGCCCTAACATTGTAGAGGCAAGCTCAAAATTGCCTATCTTGATAGTTTCACGGATTTTTGTGCTGCTGATTATTATCCCTTGAAACGTGGCAGGGTTCACAGTACAAGCCATGAACCCAAATTTGTGTCCGAGTTCACGGAGAGTTGAAATGTCGCCTGTGCGGTTTCGCCCAAACCTGAAGTCAGGCCCTACGAAAATTGCCTTTGTAGTGGTTGGGGGGGTGGTGATTTGAGCGACAAATTCTTCGGGTCTAAGTGCAGCAATTTCGGCGTTAAAATCCAGTAAGAGAATTTGATGGATGCCATACGCCTCAAGTAAATCGATTTTATAATCGGTCGGATAAATTAATTCCGGGGGGGCGTCAGGGGCAAAAAAGCTCTCAGGATGATTTGAGAACGTGATCGCAGTGGGCAAGCTACCGGTTTTTTCTGCAAATTTTACGGTTTCGGTTAGTATGGCCTGATGTCCTAGGTGAACACCATCGAACATTCCGATGGTAATAGTGCGTGGGGGTGTCGATTTTTTGAACTCGTTGAAGCTCTTATAAATAAACATTGGCCATTCCCAGGCGCGCTCAATATGGAGTTAGAAGAGTCACTAATTTTTCCAGTCCAATGACTTTTGTTTGAAGCTGTTCTGGTGACATTTTGAGTAGCTCGTCTAGTGGAGTTGAATCTTCTACTTTAAACTTTCCGGAGGCGAGTCGCCGTAATGCGTACAAGTGTGCTCCGCATCCGATTTTTTGGCCTAGGTCATGTGCCACGGTTCTTACGTAAGTGCCCTTGGTACACGCCAATTTGAACCAACCGAAGGGTTCCTCGTATTTTGTAAATTGGAAGGTATAGATGTGTATGAGCCGTGGTTCGCGTTGGATCTCAATGCCTTTTCTTGCTAGTTTATACAGAGGCACACCACCGTGTTTAATAGCTGAAATCATAGGCGGCACTTGTAAGATATCTCCTTGGAACGTTTTTGCGTAGTGGTTGAGTGTTTCTACGTCTAATGGTGGGACTGGGGCGGTACTAACTACTCTCCCATCGCAATCATGGGTGTCTGTGGTTTCACCAAATTTAATGGCACCTTCGTAGACTTTGTCGTCAGATATCAATTTTTCGGATAATTTGGTGGCTTTCCCGAGTACAAGTACGAGCAAGCCGGTTGCCATGGGATCAAGCGTACCACAGTGTCCGACTTTTTTTAATACGGAACCTTCGCCGCACGGCATCAACTACATCGTGCGATGTGTAACCGGCTGGTTTATCAACCAGTAAAACACCGTCGATTGAATTCATTTTGGGCTTCAAGGTTAGTCTTTTTTTGAGAGTCGTTTTTTATTGCTAGTAAGACTTTACGCTGTACAGAAAGGGGTGAACCATTGGCAGTGGCGCCTGCAGCAGCTGGGTGGCCTCCACCACCGAATTGTTCAGCAATTTGGTTTACACTTACTTTTTCGCTCTTGGATCTAAGACTGATGTGAATCGCCCCATCGTCAGTCTCTTCAAATATGCATGCCACAACAACGGGGTCGATTGCGCTAAGATGATCTATGAGACCCTCGGCGTCAGCTCGGTCGGCACCGGCCCGTCTAAAATGTGACTGTCGAAGCCACAGATAAGCAATCTGATTGTTGTACGTTAGTTTGAAATGAGTGTAGAGATGTCTCAGAAGTTTGACCCGGCTGAGAGGGTATGATTGGTAAACCTCCTCGCAAATGAGTGCAAGTTTTGCGCCGTGAGCTAGAAGCTCGCCTGCTATGTGATAAGTGCTTGGTTTAGTGGACGGGTATCGGAATGAGCCCGTATCGGTTGAGATGGCTGTAAAAAGGCAGTTCGCTATTGGTTCGGTTATAGGCCATCGCCCCGCCTTTAATAATTTGAACACGAGCTCGCCAGTAGCGGCTGCCCGGGGATCAACCCAATTTATGTCCCCAAATCGGGTATTTGTTTGGTGGTGGTCTATGTTTATTAAGACGCGTCTCTCGTTAATGCATTCAGCAGCGCTACCAAGGCGGTCGGGTGCGCCGACATCGATTGTAACGACTGCGTCAAACTGCATTCCCTTTTGGGGCTGAGTGATTAGGTTTTTGGGGTCGAGGAACTTGTATTTGGAAGGAACAGGATCTTCATTCCAGCAGACGATCTGTTTGCCGTTGTTACTTAAGGCAAGGGCGATTGCGAGCTGGGATCCAATACAGTCCCCATCTGGTCTTACGTGACTTACAATACAAATGCTTTGTGACTCTTTTAAGGTTGAAGCAATACGGTAAGCTATCTGTGGAAATGATTTCATTCTGAATAGCTAGCTGGTTAGAAACCTCCAGTTAGCGTTTGGCTTTATCCGGCCCCTCCAGTTCTTGGATTATACGTAGCACGCGGTCGGCGCGTTCTATTGAGTCATCCGCTACAAATCGAATGCGAGGTGTATATCGTAAAACGATCCTTTTTGCTAGAAGNTCTTGAATCCGGGCGCGATATTTTTCCAAAATGGCGATTGCTTTCTTTTTCTGTTCTGGAGAGCCCAAGATGCTTACATAGACGGTTGCCTGCCGAAGGTCGCCGGCGGCTTCCACATCGCTTACTGTGATTAACCCGATGTCTGTTAGGTGAATTTCGCGTTGAATAATTTCACCTAACTGTCGTTTCAGCAGTTCTTCAACTCTTTCAAGTCTCCGGGTTGACATAGGCGACTCACTGTAAATTTTGCACAGCTGGTTGGAGGTTCAAGGATTGGTTCCCAACCGAAATTAAGGCGCTACAGTTCTTGTTGGACTTTTTCTATTGAGTACGACTGTATAATGTCGCCAGGCTGATAATCCCCGAAACCTTCGATTTTGATACCACATTCCATGCCTGCCTTTACTTCGGTCACGTCGTCTTGGAAATGACGCATTGAAGAGATAACTCCTTCGTATATTAGGTTATTGTTTCTCAAAACTCGGACTTTCCCTTTTACTATTCGACCAGAGGTAACAACGCAGCCAGCTACAGGCACACCTTTCGAGAGTTGGAACACTTGTTTTACCTCTGCCGTGCCGTGGATTACTTCTCGTGTTACGGGCTCTAACAAGCCCAACATGGCTTTCCGGACGTCGTCAATGAGCTCGTAGATGATTTGGTAAAGTTTTATTTGCACGCCTTCCTGCTTGGCGAGTTTGCTTGCTGCCGCATCGATTTTAGTCTGGAATCCAATGATGACACCTTGGGATGCGGCTGCCAAAAGTACGTCGTTTTCAGTGATCGAACCTACACCCGCATGAATTATTTCGAGGTTAACCTTATCGGATTTAAGTTGTTTAAGTGCTCCTGATATTGCTTCCACCGATCCCTGGGTATCGGCTTTGAGTACTAGTTTAAGGGTTTTGATCTTTGAGGCCTCGATTGTAGCAAGAAGCTCTTCCAGAGTGACTCTGGGTTTCGGTTTTACAGCGACTTTTTCTTCGGCTTGCTGCATGCGCTCCTCAGCCATCTTGCGAGCGGTTTCTTCATCTTTGACAACCATGAATTCCGTGCCTGGCTCTGGGGGTCCATTTAACCCCAACATCTTGACCGCTATTGATGGGCCAGCTTCTTTTACCCTTTGGCCTTCGTCATTTATAAGTGCCCGCACTTTACCAAAGTAGCGCCCACACAAGACGAAGTCTCCAACGTGTAAGGTTCCTTTTCTGACTAGCAAGGTAGCTACTGGGCCACCTGGTTCGATGCCGGACTCAATCACGTTACCNTTTGCAGGCCGATTAGGGTTGGCCTTCAACTCCATCAACTCCGCTTGTAAGAGAATCATTTCTAAGAGTTTGTCCACTCCTTGACCGGTTAATGCTGAAATGTCCACAAAAATTGTATCGCCACCCCATTCGTCTGGAATAAGTCCTTTCTCCTGCAGTTGTTTTCTGACCAACAGGGGATTGGCATTGGGATGATCGCATTTGTTAACAGCTACTATGATTGGGACACCGGCAGCACGGGCGTGGTCAATGGCCTCCAAAGTTTGAGGCATTACACCTTCATTAGCAGCTACAACCAATACCACAATATCCGTTACATTGGCCCCGCGTGCGCGCATTGCGCTAAAAGCGGCGTGCCCCGGGGTATCAATAAAGGTAATTTGCGCGAGCTGGTTTTTCTTATCAGGATGTGGAATCGAAATTGTGTAAGCCCCTATATGTTGGGTAATACCACCTACCTCTTTCTGAGCAATATTAGATTTCCTAATCTTGTCCAGCAGCGTAGTTTTACCGTGGTCTACGTGTCCCATGATGGTGACGACTGGGGGACGGGGTTTGAGGTCCTGGGGTCTGTCTTCTTCGTCGAGTTCAACTTTCTTTACGGCAGGCCGGGTGTGGGGTTCGACTTTTGTACGTTTCTCAAGTTCGAATCTAAAGCCGTACTTGGCACAAATTTGTTTTGCTACGGGTTCTTCGATTGCTTGGTTAGCATTTGCAAAGATACCCCATTCCATCAAGTCGGCTATTATCTTAAATGGCTTTTGATTCAATTTGTAGGCAAGGTCGCGCACCACTATCGGAGGTTTCATGGTAATAAGTGGTGCATTCGGTGGCGGTGCTAGTTGAGGCAATTGACGCGGTGGCTGCTGGCTCGGTCGTGGAGGGGTAGTTATCCGCAGTGGGGTTTTTTCGGTCGTAGGTTGTTTAACTTGGACAGGAGTCACTTTCGGGGGTTGTGGTTTCCCAACCCCAGGAGTCGGTTGAGTTTTGGGCGTGGTTTGTTGAAGTGTTTTTTGGCCGGTTTTTTGAGGGATAACCTTCTGCTGTTTTTGGAGGGGTGGTTTTTGGGTTTGCTGTGGTTTCTTTGACGGTGTCAATTGGATGAATCCCACTTTTTCTCCTATGCCGGGTTGCTTTGGTGGAGACGCAGTTGGCGTAGCTAGACTTTGGGTAGGAGCGGGCTCTGGCTTACTCCCAACTTCTACTAGGGCTTCAGGTGTGGAGAGAGTGGTGGGCTCAGGTTGTTGCGAAATCGCTGGAGCCGATAATTCCGCTTGTGGAAACTCAGCGGGTGGCGGTTGAGTAGGAGTCGGGGTAGACGGCTGTATGTCAACTTTTTCAGGTTGAGCTTCGATCTGCGCCTGGGTTGTGGTCAATTCCGGTTGGGTTTCCGTTATTGTTAATGCAGAAGCAGGGGCAGGGTGTTCTTTAGCAGTGGGTTCTACTGTGAGTGGTTGGGGGGATAATGGTTCAGCAACTACCGCTTGACTTTCTTGGGCTTCAACAGTTTTTTGGTCTTCTGGCTCGTGCGTTAGGGGAGCGGATTCAGCTTCACCTAATACAATCCCCGTTGAGGTCGGTTCTGGAGGGGAGGCCTCGAGGGTGGTTAGTTGTATTTCGGCCTCAGTTGATGGGACGGTGAAGGCAGTCACTTCTTCCTGGACTGGTGGACTGGATTCGGCTTGCGATGTTTGTGTTTCGAGCTGGGGTTTCCGTGGGTAAAGTGCTTCGAGTTCTTTTTCCAGATATTCCGCTGTTATTTTATCAATTGAGCTAGCGGCGGTCTTGGTGGCTTGTATTAGTCCTCGTTCTTTTGCAATTGCGAGGACTACTTTGCTGTCCAAACCGAATTTTTTTGCAATTTCGTATATCCGAACGGGCATGACTTGCTAATTTGTTACAATAGTTTTACGGTTGAAAGTGCTTAGGCAATGCTGGTGCACAACTATTTTTATTGATTTTGAGATGGGACATGTGAGCCCGGCGTTTCGCCAATATGAATTGTTCGCCGTTGTGCTTCGGCACGCGCGGCTGCCAGGATTTCACCGGCTTTTTCACCGATTCCTGGGATTTCTATTAAATCTGATTCCTCAGCTTGTAAAAGCTCCTCGAGTCGAGTAATCCCCGCGTGGACTAGTGCATCAGCTTGTTCCCGAGTAATTCCAGGAATGGCCGCCAAAGCCTCGATGGCTTCAGCAACCTTCTCTTCAAATCCTTTGGTTTGTATGATCTCAGGTTCAATTTCGATTTGCCATCCGGTGAGTTTTGATGCTAATCGGGCGTTTTGACCATGCTTGCCTATGGCAACCGAAAGTTTATCTGGAGGCACAATAACTTTTACCCGTCGTCGGTTCTCATCAACTTCGACTCCTTTGGCAGTGATTTTACCGAGTGCGTTAATCACAAATTGCGCTATATCAGGGCTCCATTCTACCACATCGACTTTTTCGTTGTTTAATTCGCGCACAATGTTTTTTACTCTTTGACCTCGAAGCCCCACACACGCGCCAAGGGCGTCTACATGCGGGTCATTACTAACAACGGCAATTTTTGTACGGTGACCAGGCTCACGTGCTATAGCTTTTATTTCGACTGTCTTGTCCGCAATTTCTGCTACTTCCAATTCGAAGAGTTTAACCACAAATTGAGGGTCTGCTCGCGAAAGTATTATTTCCGGCCCATGGGGCCGCATTTCTACTGCTTTAACGTAGGCGCGAATACGGTCGTTAGGCTGGTAGTCTTCCGTAGGCACGCGTTCAGAAACCGGCATTAGTGCCTCGTATCGCCCCAAATCAATAATCACGTCTTTATGTTCAAACCTCCGTACAATTCCACTGACAATTTCGCCGACTCGATCTTTAAACTCTTCGTAGATAAGCTTTTTTTCAGCCTTTCGGATTTGCTGCAGCAAGTATTGTTTGGCGTATTGTGAGGCAATCCGACCAAATTCCTTTGGAGTTACCTCGACGTCGATTTCGTCACCCAATTTTGCATCTGGTTTGATTTTTTGTGCTTCTGCTAGAGAGATTTGTGAATGTTTGTTTAAAACCCGGTCTACTACAATTAGGCGGGCAATGGCTTTGATTTCTCCTGTTTTGGGATTTATCTGGACGCGTAACTGTCTTGATGGGCCAACAGCCTTTTTGGCGGATGCTAGTAGGCTCTCCTCCACGGCAGAGATAAGTGTCTGCCGGTCAATTCCTTTTTCTCGTTCCCAATAATCTATTATTGCAATAAGGTCGCCGTTCATACCGAGTTTTCCGGCCGGAAACTGCAATAAAAAAGTCGGAAGAATCTGAATTCCCCGACTTCGTTATGCGCCAGACCCGCCTTGATTCTTGTGTATTATTAAAAAGCAACTTTCTACATACGTCAAGGTTAAAACCCTATTTCCGGGGTTGGTGTTTCTTCTGAAGGGGTAGGACGGCAAAGGGTTGGGTTTGGCCTAAGTAGGTTAATTCTCAGGAATAATTTGACAATGTCGGGTTGCAGACGTAGGGTGAAAGTGAATCGGTGGCCGGGTCAGCCAAATGGTTTTGACAGCTACCGGAAAGGACATGGATGGACATAAAAAGTTTTGATCCGCGGGTTTACTTTAGTAGAGACTCACAGCAAGTTTGTTCCAGGCAAGGTTATAGAATTGGAAAGTCTTTGGAAGACTTGGAAAGGGCTAAAGGATTGCCTTCGGTAAGTTTGTTATGTGCCGTGATTTTATGGGGGGTGGGTGCTTGTAGTGTAATGTCGAGCGAGAGTGGTTGGGCGGTAGGTTGGGGAACAGTCAATTTACCGAATGTTCCTCGGGAGTCACTCCAGATAACTGCCGGGATGTTGCATAGTGCGGCTGTGAAGATTGATCGCTCGATTTGGGTGTGGGGAGACAACAGTGCAGGACAAAAGTCCATTCCTCATTCGATAGGCACAATAGTAAGTATTAGAAGTGGTTATCAACATTTGCTTGGGGTTACACAGAAAGGCACGATAGTGGCATGGGGACTTAACAATGTAGGGCAATGTAATGTGCCCGCTAATTTGGAAGACGTGATTGATGTGGCTGGGGGGCAATCCCATAGCATCGCTTTAAAAAAAGACTGGGCAATTGTGGGTTGGGGGGCAAGTCAATATGGGCAAGCGAGCCCGCCTATGTTGCCTCCATCAGTGGCCATTGCAGCAGGGGGTAACCATTCGTTATGCGTTTTGGCGAACGGTACCGTTCGGGCATGGGGTAAAAATGACTCTGGTCAATGTAATGTGCCTTTAGGATTGACCAATGCTATGATGGTAGCTGGTGGATGGGACCATAGTTTGGCATTAACAAGCAATGGAATTGTGATTGCCTGGGGTGGGAATGAAAGCGGTCAATGTGATGTGCCGCCAAGCTTAACTAATATAGTTGAGGTCGGGGCAGGTTTGGGATTTAGCGTGGCGTTGCGTTCAGACGGTACAGTGGTGGCGTGGGGAAATAACATCTATGGGCAGTGTGATGTCCCACCAGGTTTGGTGGATGTTGTAAAAATTGCTGTGGGGGTATACCACGTTTTGGCATTGAGAGCCGATGGAACAATTATAGGTTGGGGTCGGAACGATGCTGGGCAATGCGATGAGCCTTACACTTATCACTTTTTGATTGGTTTGGGAGCGGGTGACGTGCATTGGCTTGGATTACGAGCAGATGCGACGGTCAGCGCGTGGGGAAATAACGGTTCCGGTCAATGCAATGTACCTGAAGGATTAACAAATGTTGTTTCTGTCGCTGCAGGTGCATTGCACAGCGTAGCGCTTCAATCAAATGGAACAGTGATTTGTTGGGGTAATAATTCGGATGGTCAATGTGATGTGCCTGCAGGATTATTAAAAATAACCCAAATAACTGCGGGTGGTTTCCATAATCTTGCCCTGGAGGAAAATGGAACGGTGTATGCATGGGGGGATACGAGTTATGGAGCCGGACTTGTGCCCCGGACATTACGTAATGTGAAAGTTAAGGGTGCAGCGGCAGGGCGATTCCATAACCTTGTGATTTTATCGGATGGGACCGTGTATTCCTGGGGTTTGAATGATTTTGGGCAAACTAATGTTCCACCTGGTCTGAGAGGGGTTATCCAAGTAGCCGGTGGCAGGGCCCACAGCCTAGCCTTGCTTGATTCTGGCCGGGTGGCAGCTTGGGGAGACGATACCTATGGCCAATGCTCAGAGATGGAAAATTTGGACGGTGTGGTTAAAATTGCAGCTGGTGAATATCACTCAGCCGCACTGTTAAATGACGGGCGGGTTGTAGCTGTCGGGTTGAACAATCATGGCCAAAGTTCGGTGCCAGCCAGTTTACGGAGGGTGATTAAGATTGCTGCAGGCCAAGCTTATACCCTGGCGTTGGTAGAATACCCAAGGCCAGCGTTGTTACTTCCGAACTCACAGTACCTAACCAACACGTTTGTTATTGAAGTAGAAGCACCTACAGGATTGCAATATCGGTTGGAATCCACAGAAAATTTTGTTGATTGGGTACCGGTTACAAATTTTATAGCTACGCGGGTGTTAACCAGGATATGGGATGACAACATTTCTGTAGTCAATGCGCGTTTTTATCGAGTGGTTAGACATTCCGAGTAAGGGAAAAAGGAAAATGTCGAGGGTTCGTGTTAAGCTCAATCCTAAGATATAGGCAGCGTAGCGAGTAACTGCGCCTGCCGTATAAAAAATCGGTATCGGATGAGGGTTTACTTACCTCCTTTGTGTTTAGCTTTTCCGAAATTGCGTTATAGAACATGTGTCGGCTTTTTCCCTTGGAACCTTGTGCAGGTTCGTAGTTGGTTGCAGGAAGCAAATAAGGAGTTTTTTGAAACAGTGCTTCAAATTGGGGTTAAGGGATCGAGATTTTTTGGGTGAGTGGATCCTTGAGTTGCAGCTATTTCGGGACTGGGGTGTAATTTTAAGCTGCAAATTTGCATATTCTGATGGGGGGGGTGGTATCGGCATAGGTAAGGGACAATTTTTCTGGGATGTAGGTCGAATTTTAGTTGACCGTGCGGGAAAATTAGTATATATACATGAGTGTACGAAGCTTTAGTTATGAAACTAGCACGCGGTAAGAGGCGGTTTGCTTTTACGTTGATAGAGTTGTTGGTTGTTATTGTCCATTATCGCGATCTTGGCTGCGTTATTAATGCCTACGCTGAGCCTGGCGAAGGAAAAAGCCCGTCGCATAAAATGCATGAGTAATCTAAAACAGATTGGCAATGCGCTTTTAGCGTATGCGGGTGAGAATCGAGATACGTTACCCCAAGATAAAAAGTTGGGAGACTGGCCACACGATTTTTCCAAGCCGAATGCAGATTTGATTGTACAAGCTGGGGCGCAAAAGAAAGTACTGTATTGTCCTGGTTTAACGGCGGGGGTCAATGAGCTAGATATAGATAAATATTGGTGGGAATTTAGGGAAGACCGACGGGTAGTTGGGTATGCATTTTACACAAAGCGGGAACCGGACGACAAACGAAGTACATGTTATAATTGGTGTATATTCATTGGCAAGGTTACCGAGACGAATCGCCCTGCTGAAACAGTCGTAGTGGCTGATGAAAACATGTCCATGACAGATAGGAATCCGTACAATTTCGTAGTTCCGAGCGACAACGTGCCTGAGCATATGGGGAGGGCGTATCGTCCGCCCCACATGGCTAAGGGAGGATTACCAGATGGTGGCAATTTGCTATTTCTTGATTGGCATGCGTCTTGGCGGCCATTCAAGCAGATGTTACCTCGGTATCGGTGTACAACAAGCAGCCAACCTTACTACTTCTACTAATTGTTGGTGTTGGGGATAGACCACTCCTTAAGTAGTGTAAAGTTAAATCTTGATGTGTGCTCGGATTGCGGCAGTAAGTTCATCTACGTTTGTTGAATCGAGCCGTTTTAAGACGCATTCCCATCGATACGCGAAACTGCCTGCTGGATCGTAAGGCCTGTGTTTAAAGAGTGTGTCGAAGGCGCGACGTCGGCGACGATAATCGTTTTGGATTCTTGAGAATGATTCGTGGAATGCTAATAAGTAAGCTTCGGCAAACGCTTTGGGGTCTGGTACACGAGAAAGGCGTTTATTAACCGGTTTTGCGTATTCAGGAGCCCATTCGAGTAGCGGGCGTTTGTAGTCATCAAAAGCGCCAGTATGATCGCACACCACTAATCGAACAGGCAATCCATTTGAATCCTCAATAATGACTTCATCTCCGTCGTCAAATATCATACTTGTTCCGTTGAGGCTACGCCCAAGGATTATATTGGGAGCGGCCGCTTGTCCAAGTAGTCGGGCTAGTCGGATAGCATACTCTGGGTTTTCGAGTTTGGTTGGAGGCAATTTATCGGTAGCGATGCCGGGAATATAATCGCGCTCGAAGTATGTTGCCCAGATAATCCTTCCATATGCGCTTGAGTTAGGGCCTTTATAGACTTCACTGACTCTGTGCATGCTTACGCGGAGCTCCACATTCATTCCGAGCTGGCGGCATGCTAGGCGCCGGTCGAGGATGTAGTCGGTATATTCCTCGCTTTCGATTATTGCGGTGAGTAGGTCTTTGCCTTGGTCTAGGCGTTCTTTAATCCCCCACTTTTGCATTCTAATAAGTCTGATTACGGGTTTTTCTTGGGAGGGTAATTTGATCTCGGCAATGTAAACGCCGCGTCTGCCAGCTGTGATTGGTCGGACGGAGAGCGAACTGCCTACGCGTCCAATGTTAATGTATTCGATTTCGCCGTATTCGCGCATGAAGTTGAATATGAACCCTTTTACTGTTCACGTCTACACAAACGGGCTAATTCGGGGTCATTAGGATTCGCATCGGCTTCTTCAAAAATGGGGTCGAAGATAAATTCCCCTTCTTCGAATCGGCCTCCGGGTAGCCATTCTACTTGCATAAAAAAATTCGGCGCTAAGCCCTTGTAGTAGTTCTTCGGTAAGAGTTTCATCGGGTTGGGCAACTAGCACAGAAAACATTTTGGCGCGCCAGTATTCTGAGTCGGGGTCATCTTCTTGGAGTTCTGGGGGCACGGCAGCCTTAAAACTTTGACTTTAGCCTTTGGTAGATGTTTCGAAGTTCGTCGGGGTTCCATGAGCGTTCTTCAAGGAATGGGGCAAAATCAGCTGGGCCGAAGTCATTGTTCTGGACACCGAAAAAGGCGACCTCGGGGTTGCCAAACCTGTTAACCCGGTGGGCATGTACCGCAATTTCATGGAGATGAAAGAGGAGTTCTTCAGGTGGTAATGATTCCAGTGAGGCGAACTTGCTATAGGTCAGGTATCGCGTTCCGGAATGCCGGTTGTAGTAGTAGATTGGTCGGCTGCCGATTGCTACGAGAGAATTCAGGATTAAGTTTTTCATGCCCTCTTTTGATTGTGGTAGGGCACTGATTCGCCAGCATTCCCCTCGCTGTTTTATAGCTGTTTTTACCTTTTCATTTCGGGCCATTAAAAATTTGATTCGTCTTTTTGAGACAATTTGTTGGAGTAGCTCGTCTGCCTCGAATGCCAGATCCATCCTGTCAGGATCTGGTCTAATTAAGATGACGTCGCCTTCGAATACTAGGTCTACCGCTTCGGATGCGATTCGGATCTCTTCCTCGTAGTTGAGGGGTGAAAGCCCTAAAGAAATGCGCTTTTGGTTTAGGTGTGAGATGAATATGTGGCGTTGGGAGGCGTGTATCCCTGGTACGGTAACTAGCACGTTGTAACGAGGGAAAATAGTGCCGATAGGGCTTTTAAGTCGCCCTGATTCGTCGCGCTCAAACGGCTTAGGCCCGAGGATTTCCAGGGACATTTTATGCAATTAAAACCTGTTTCCGGCCTTTTACTACTTCTCCGATAATATACGCCTTAAACCCGCGTTTACGGATTACCTTCATGATTGGTGAGGCTTGGTTATTTTCCACAAAAATAATCATACCGATTCCCATGTTAAATACGTGATACAGCTCCTGTTCGGATATCTTTCCCGCTTGAGCTAGAAATGTAAAGATGGGTGGTATGTCCCAGCTGCCTTTATGGATTACCACGTCACAGTTTGGTGGGAGTACCCGAGGGATATTATCGTAGAAGCCGCCCCCGGTTATATGTGCGCAGGCTTTTATTACTCGTTTTTGTGGTGGGCATTCGGTGGTGTGATTGTATACTCGTAAAAGGTCCAATATAAGTCTGCCGTAGCTTAGGTGGATTTTAAGTAATTCTTCGCCTACTGTACACTGTAATTCGGGTACATAGGAATCGATTTTTAGGTTGAGCTGATCGAATATAATCTTTCGAGCTAGCGAGTAACCGTTGGTGTGGAGGCCTGATGAAGCAATTCCAATTGCCACGTCGCCGGGACGGACGGATTTGGGCCCGTCGAGGATGTTTTTTTGGTCCACAACACCCACAATGGTGCCAGCTAGGTCATAGTCACCGGGGGCGTAGAATCCTGGCATTTGGGCAGTTTCTCCTCCGATAAGTGCGCATTTATTTTCAGCACATGCTTTAGCGAGCCCCTTGATGATTTGGAGGAAGACGTGTTCTTGTAGTTCAGCTGTAGCTAGGTAGTCCAAAAAGAACAGTGGTTCAGCTCCTTGCACGACGATATCATTAACACAATGGTTAACCAGGTCTTGGCCAACGGTGTCGTGGCGACCTGCCATAACTGCGACTTTAAGCTTGGTGCCTACACCGTCAACGCTGGCTACAAGCACTGGTTTGGTGTAGTTTTTTATTCGGAGGGCGAACATACCCCCAAAGCCACCTATTTGGCCCAGCATTTCTGGGCGTCGGGCGCGTTGCAATAGATGGGGTAGCTGAGACTTTAAGCGGTTAGCGAGGTCAATATTTACACCTGCTTTAGTGTACGCACTTTCGCGGTTTGGTTGTTTCACGGGCACTTAAATTACCAATTTCCCCTGGCTGTATACCACAAAAAACGTTGCTACGTTTTATGGGAGAGGTTTAATTGTCTTATGCGGTGGCAGCGCCTGGCATGTTTGTTTTCGGTAGTGTTAAATGTTGCGCTATTACTTATTCTGGTAGTAGGCCGCCGCAATACCATCCCTCCGGCCGTACAGGAGAAACTCGTAATTTCAGGGACCAATATCATTCGCACCAATGTGATAGTGCAACGCCAGTTTTTTCACTGGCGGCAATTGGAATCGACAGATTATGCTAAGTACGTTCAGAACTTGCGGGAAGTAGGGTGTCCGGATTCGACAATTTGTGACATAATTTTGGGGGATGTTAATCAATTGTTTGCAAAAAGGCTTTCTAATGAACTTGACCATTTAGAGAAAGCTTTAATTAGTGGTGAGTCACCCACGGAATTGCCTACGCCGCAAGAAATACTGCATCGGCTTGATCTAGAGCGAAGTCGGTTACTTACTGAGTTGCTGGGAACCAACTGGGTTGCTGCAGATCTACCATGGACCAATACATTTAGGCCAGTAATTTATCCGCCTGCGCTTGACGATGAGATTTTTGGGGTATTACCGGAGGAGGTAAAAGTCCAAGTACGGGCGTTGTATGTGCGAACATGGCGTCGCATCCAGGAGCATGTGGCCGATCGCCAAAGTCGAGGGTTTGGTCCTGAACCTATGGTAATTTTGGAGTTGGAGTCTGAGATGCAGAAAAATTTGGCACAATATTTAACTGCGACACAGATGGAAGAATTTTTGCTGAGGTATTCACTTGTTGGGCGGATGGTGAGACAGCAACTTGAGGGGTTGAAATACTTTAACCCGAGTCCTGAGGAAATTCGCAGGGTGTTTCGTGCGATAGCAAAAATTGAAGAGGAGCTAATTAGGCTTGGCGCTAAAGAGGATTCTAGATCGGAGGCTATGCGGCGCGATTTAGAAGCGAGGCGTGAGCAGTCTATCAAGCTGGCCCTTGGGAATGCGCGTTACGAAGAGTTTTGTCGGTTACAGGATCCAATTTTTAGGACCGCTCAAGAAATTGCGAATAATGCGGGGGTACCAGGTTTAGGGGGGGTGATATATGAACTGCTCGATGCTTACCGGCAAGAATATGTTTCTCTGACAAATCAGCCTATTAGTGATGTGCAGCGCCAAATTAAGGCATTGGAGCTGCAATTGGAATTAACTAAGGCGCTTGGATGGGTAAAAGGGGAAGACGTTGAAAACGTGCAGTCTAATGGGCTTGTATTTATTCCGCATCGGGTTGAACCCGGGGAAACGGTGGATAAATTGCAAGCCAGGTACGGTATTTCCCTCGGGGATATCCTCCAAGCTAACCCCGGTTTGGACTTAACGCGGGTTAAACCGGGGGATGTGATAATGGTTCCTATTCGCCGACCAGGCTCGCGTTAAGTGTCCAGTAATAGCAGAACGTTAAGGCTGGCTAGGCTGGAATTATTCGAAATCTAGGATGTAGCTATAGACTTTGCCGTCGAACTTTGTTGAAATCTTACAGTTGCTTTTATTAAAGACGGCTTGCATAGCTTTGTTTTCCGCGAGCACTTCCGCAGTGAATCCGCGTATGCCGTTTCGTTTAGCAATTCTGATTAATTGTTGGAGTAGGAATGTCCCGATTCCCTTATTTTGCCATTTGTCGTGGACCACAAAAGCGACTTCGGCCCGGTTGGTTTTGGGGTCCAGGTAATAGTTACCCAAGGCGATTATTTCCTCTCCGTGGGGTGCTGGTAATGTTCCAACTAGTGCTACTTCGTTTCGGTGGTCTATGTAAACGAATTCTTGGATTTGTTTGCGTGGAACTACTTTTTGGTGGCTCATGAAACGGTAATAACGGGTCTGTTCAGAGAGGGCATAAAACAGCTCGCGCATCCGCGGTTCGTCGGTAGGGTGAATGGGCCTAAATGTAACCTGTGTGCCGTCAGGCAGGATATAAGTCGTACGGAATTCTTTAGGACCGACCACGATTTTGCCTTCTAGGTCTGCCATTGAAGTAGAGAGATATTTTGCTTCGATGGCTTCGCGAAGTAGTTGAGCCCGGAAATTTGGGTGTGCGATGCTTATTAAAGCGAGGGCGCGTTCTTGGATAGATTTTACCATGCAGATATGCTACACCGTATTCGGTGACAACATATTGAACTCCTGCCCTGGTGGTTACTACGCCAGCGCCGGGGCGTAAGCTTGCAAACAATTCGAGAAACCGTTCCCCCTAGTGCAGTCGATGGTAGTGCAATGATGGATTTTCCACCCGGCGCCTTACTAGCACCCCGGCCGAAGTCAACTTGTCCGCCGACCCCGGAATAAAATTTGGACCCTATAGAATCAGCACATACCTGGCCGGTAAGGTCGATTTCTAATGCTGTGTTAATGGCGACCATCTTATATTGTCGGCTGATAACGAATGGGTCGTTGACATACTCAGTGGGGTAGAACGCAAACATTGGATTGTTATGTATAAACTCGTAGAGTTTCCGTGTGCCAAGTGCGAAACTTGCTACAACTTTACCCCTGTCCAATGTTTTTTTAGTCGCCTGTAACGACCCCTGATTTTACGAGGTCAACGATTCCATCGGTAATCAACTCGGTATGGATACCAAGGTCTTTCTTGTCGTAGAGGAGGGCCATTACGGCTTGGGGGATACGACCGATCCCGAGTTCTAATGTAGCCCCGTCTTCTATTAGTGCTGCGACGTTTTCAGCGATTTGGTGGGTCACGTCGTCAATTTCGGGAGTCGGTACTTCAATTAGTGGGGTGTTGGTTGGCACCAATACATCAAGGTCGTAAATATGGACGAAGGAGTCACCCAAGGTTCGGGGCATGTAAGGATTGACTTGAGCAATCACTAGTGAAGCATTGGAAATGGCAGTTTTTACAATATCCACGGACACGCCTAGACTGCACATGCCTCGTTCGTCGGGAGGGGTGACTTGGACGATTGCTACGTCCAATGGGAGTTTTCCTGAATCAAGAAGACGTGGAATATCTGACAGGTGAATAGGTGTGTAATCACCTAAGCCTTCTTGGATAATTCCGCGAACGTTTTCGGCTATAAAGAAGCTGTTGACTCGGAAGTATTGGGTCATTTCTTTGTGGGCATAAGGTGCTTGGCCGAATGTGAGAAGGTGCACAATTTCAGTATCTGGGAGCTCGGGAGCCCGTCGGACCATTGCTTCAACTAGATCCAATGGTTCGGCTGCACCTGTGCCTATGAACACACGTTGACCTGGCCGAAGGAGCTTTACCGCTTCATCGGCTGTTTTAATAGCGGACTTGTATTTTTCCGTCCAATTGGGATCGTAACCAAAAGGATTGTTCATTGGATTCCAAGATGTATGGGTTTCAAAATGAAAGAGTCATCCGAGCATCAGCTACGTATGCATCGGCACCAACTTCGCCGACTACAAAGGGGTTTATGTCAAGTTCTTTAATTTGTGGGAAATCAGTTGCGAGTTGACTTATCCGTTGCAGAGCTTCCGCTATAACCTCAAGGTCAACCGGCGGTTGACCGCGAGCGCCTTTGAGTAGGGCGTAAGATCGAGTGCTTTGAAGCATTTGTAGGGCTTCATCACGAGTGATCGGGGCCAAGTGAAAGGTTACGTCCTTGAGAACTTCGACGAAAATACCACCCAAACCAAACATTAGGAGTGGTCCGAATTGTGGATCTCGACTCATTCCCAGGATTACTTCTCGACCACGCGGGCCCATTTTTTCCACATAGGCACCTCGAATGTATGCTTGTGGCGCTTTTTGTTTTGCGCGCAACATCATTAGATCAAATGCATCACGAACCTGTTCAGCATTAGCTAAATTGAGTCGAACACCGCCAAAGTCAGATTTATGTATGATATCAGGCGAACTGATTTTCAGGACCACGGGATAACCGATTCTGTTTGCGATTTCGACTGCTTCATTTGCGGTTGTAGCCAAGCCACCATCAAGCACTTTGAATTCATACGCCCTAAGAATTTCTTTTGCTTCGACCTCCCCAACTTGGCGAATGTTGCTTTTAATGTGCCATTGTATGACACGCTCGACTCGGCGGCGGTTAACAGGGAACCGTATGACAACCCGCTGAGGGCGCTTACGCCATGCAGCATATTGACACATTGCGCGTAAGGCGGCCACAGCTCGGTCCGGAGAAGGATAGTTTGGGATTCCTAGTTCCATTAACCGTTCTTTTGCTTTCTCGACTTCGACTCCGCCCATGAAGGCGCAAAGAACAGGCTTGGTCTTTTTATGAGCCGCAGCCAGTTTTTCCGCGAGTTCAAGCGGCCTAGTCATGTTTTGGGGAGTAACTACTACTATGAAGGCGTCGATGTTCTCGTCCTCCTGTAAAATTTCAAATGCTTTTACGTATCGGTCAGGGTCGGCGTCGCCAATCACGTCCACCGGATTGCCCAATGCTGCGGCAGGTGGGAGAGCCGCTTGTAATTTTTCCCTAGTCGTTTGGGAGGTAGAGACGATCTTAAGACCGGCTTCTTCAGCTGCGTCAGCTGCCATAATACCGGGGCCGCCAGCATTTGTAATAATACAAACCCGGTCACCGGCTGGCAAAGGTTGGAAAGTAAATGCAAGGGCGTAGTCGAACAACGCCTCAAATGTTTCTGCTCGAATGACCCCAGCTCGTTTAAATGCTGCCCAGTACGCCATATCTGCCCCGGCCAAACTGCCAGTATGTGAAGAGGCTGCCCGGGCTCCTGCTTGGGTTACACCTACCTTCTGAATGATTATGGGTTTGTGGCTTGCCGCCGCTTCTGCTACACGCAAGAATTTGTCCCCCTCTGTGATGCTTTCGAGGTAGCCCGCTATAACATTTGTTTCTGGATCTTCAGCCAAAGCTTCGATGAAATCGACCTCGTTTAAGTCTGCTTTATTGCCGATGCTTAAGACTTTGCCCAATCCAACTTTTGTATGGACGGCCCAGTCTAGAATGGCTACGCAAAGTGCGCCCGATTGTGAAATTACCGATATCCGGCCTTTTTTGGGCCAGCTTGGTGCAAATGTGGCATTCATATTATGGTGGGTATTCATGACACCCAGGCAATTAGGCCCCATCAGCCGGACGTTGGCTTTGCGGCAAATTTCGACCAATTCTTGCTCCAACGCTGCACCCTCAGGTCCAACCTCTTTAAACCCGGCAGTTATTACCACAATCGCTGACGCACCAGCGCGAATAGAATCTTCCACTGCCGCTTTTACATATTTGACCGGTACAGTGATTACACCTAGATCAATTTTCCCAGGGTATTCAGTAACGCGTTTGTAAGTTTTAATTCCGAGGATCTCAGTGGCTTCAGGATTAACAGGCACGATTGTGCCTTTGAACCCGCTGTTGATTAGGTTGGATACTACAGCGTACCCAACTTTACCGGGGTGGCGGGACGCCCCAATTACAGCTATCGTGTTCGGATATAAAAGTGATTCCAGCATATCGCAAGAAAGTCAACGCGAGTCTACATATACCTACGGGTTTGGTTTTGCAATAATCTTTTAGCCGGAATTAGAAGTTAAATTCATGGGCTCTGAATCGAGTTGTGGAACGCACCCACTACCAACAAACCCAGCACCAAAAACCGAAATGTATTTGCTAATACATTTGCTTGTGTCCGGATACCCTAAAGCGACTTGAACCCGTAATTTTGAATTGACCCTTGGCGATGTACGTAGAATGGGAAACCCCAACAAACCGGTTTGTGTGTTGGATACCCTCTTGAGGCTTTCAGGGACGAGGTCCTTTTGGCACACACGGTAATTTTTGAAAAGAATCTGAGCAGATTCGGGACACGTATTCAAACTTGTTAATGGAAGTAGTTTTGCATGTTTCCAAGCCCTGCGACCCAAAAGTTTTAAAAACTGGGTCGCATGATATTTTTTGTGATTACAATGCTCGGCTTTTTTCAAGTAACACGCGGGTTTCTAAATTGGCATTTATGAAGTTATCTTTGATAGGCGCCTGGGAGGTAACTTGGGCGAGTAGGCCAGCCTAAAAGGGAATAAACTGTGTGCGGGATAATTTCCGCTGGGATTTGCAGCGGGTTTTCAAGCACGGGCTGGAATTGTTTCAGTTCGATTGATTTTACCACGGGCCACGCAGTGCCGTTAAGGTACACGCTCCTGGTTTCGAACACTTGTATGATGCGTGTTAACTCGGCTGGTCCACGGCAGGTTATGGAACATTCTGTAGGTGTCGGACTCCACTTATAAAGGGGTGCTGAGGAGCTAACCGGGCCGCGGACATAAAGGTTGTAGTCGCACCTAGCAAGCTGAGCGTTAGTAAGTCGGTTACATAGCATTGGTGTTTGTTCTACTTTTAATAGTGGCTGGTCGTATTCGTAAGTGGTCACTATAAGGTTACCAACAAATTCGTGCCCTTCCCGCTTGTCGACGTCTGGACCGGTAGCTGGGTGCCAACCGAATCGATCACCGATGGCGCTTCTGGGAGTCCTTTCAATTAGGGCTGGAGTATTTACCAAAGTGTTGTGGTACATCCGAACATTACAGCTATTGAGGACGCGGATCCCATTATAGCAATTAACGAAGACATTCCCCGCACAGAGAGCCCCTTTGGAAATCTCAAAGAAAAATCCGTCGATGCAGTTTTCAATCCAATTGTTGATAAAAATCCCGTCGACATTACCTACGTCATACCAAATCCCATTAGAATCTGGTTGGTCGGTGACGAGGTTATCTCGGCACGTAACGCGGTGGCACTGGTTAAAAATTTTTACCGCTGCTGGGTAATACCCACTGATTTTTTCGACGTTATTTCTCATAAAAATGTTACGCTCGAGCAAGCAATCCGATGACGCTAGAATGTAAAGCCCTTCGGTACTAGTATCGCTGATAAGACAGTTTCTTACGGTCAGGTTATCGCCCCGGAGGTAAGCCGCTACACGGGAACAATGTGTAATTGTGAGGTTTTCAAGCGTGGTGCCTACGACATCTTTACCGTACGTTGCAGGATCCGCTGGTCCTTCAGGTTCTGTACCTTCTATCTCAATAGCTCTATAGGCATATTGTGTTAGTGTGACCCCTCTTAGCGTAAATCCACGGCCATCCGATTTCTTTCCGTGACAATTGTTGGTTGTTCGAAGGAGGCATACATCCCACGCTGTGATTTCTATGACTCGGCCGGTGGGGTTCACGCCTATGTAAATGTGTTTGTTTTCATAGTCTATGTAAAAAGAGTTTGTATCGACATCACCTTCCCAACCAACGGTCTTTAAAGGCTTCCCGTCAACAAATACCATATCGTTGTTGAACAACCACATGGGAGTTTTTACACCTTCTTTTGCTCGGTGCCACCACTCCGCCGGACGCGCAGGGAATAAGTTTGTCCAAGTGGTGCGCCATAGACCGCTTGGTAAACGCATCCAGTTAGTTGCAACTAAAGTGCCCTTAAAGATTGGTTTTTCATCCTGATAAGGTTGGATGAATATTCCCTGGTTAAAAACTAGGCCACCTGTGCGATAGGTTCCGCCCCTTAATACAATTGCGTCGCCTGTCGAAGCTCGGGCAATGGCAGATTCGATAGTAGTTGGATTTTCCAAATTCCCAGGTGCATCAGGTAGGCCATCAGGACTGACTACGTAAACACGTGGAGCGTTGGAAGGCCAAGGATATGTGGTTAGGATTGGCCCATAAGGTCCCCCGGAAGGTTGCGCATATATATTCAGTGCGATTGCTGTTGTGCTAAGCAAAACCACACCGAAGTAGCTAACCACGGTCGTTGTTCTCATACAGGATTTGGATATCCTTTTGGAGTGAAGGAGTTGCGTGTTGAAGACCGACATATCTCTTGGCCGATATTTTGGGCAATTGGGTGTTTTCGTACAAGCAATATTGTTGTTAGTAGGACATTCCGGGTGGTACATTTCGCAATCCAGGGGCCCAAAGTCAAAAAATATTCAGTCGAATTCCACGGGTAGAATGCGTTTTTATCAGGTGGTTACCATGAGGGTTTGAAAACCGGTAAGGGTGAAAAGAAGTTCGCTCTTTAAAGCAACACCCAGGGCTGTGACTGGAGGTGCACGATTACCTTCGCCTTAGCACTTCCAAAGGGTTGAATGGGAGAGCAGGAGAATTAGTTGATGGTTGGTTGGTGCTTGTGGAAGGTTGGAGAATTTGGGTAGCCATATTAAGCATCTCAGCGGTTTTGGTTGCGGCAGCGCTTGGTAGCGTTGAGATTGATTTAGCCAGTAAGCTAGCAATGACAGCCTTGTCTGTGTATATTTCGGGTTTGTTGAGAGTGCCACGAAGTTTTGCGAAAATTGGTAATTGCACCATATTCGAAGAAGGCAAAGCAGTGGCGGGTAACAGTCGCACCTTTTGAGCTAGTTGTGAATGGATTGCAATTTCAATTGGTAGATCGTTAAGTCTCGAGTTACCTAGTTCCGGTGCAATAGGGATTTGGCCTTGCGTATGTGCGCGGAAGAGGTCGGTTTCCAAAAGGCAATTAGCGATTGTAATGGTGCCCTGTCCGAGGTTAACGCTAAGAATAAAGTTAGTAAGCGAGGCTTTTAATACGTCATCGATGCCCAAAGCTAAGGCCAGTGGGGTCAAAAGCAAGTTGGCCTTTTGTCCAATAAGACGCATAGTGCAATTCGTAAAACACAGGAGGAGATTTCCATTTAAGTGCTTTTGGAGGCTGGTACCAGTGAGTCCTTGCCCTCTTATGTCAGCTTTTGCGGTAAGTTCTCCCGTTGCTTTCCCGTGGTACTCAGTGGAGAATGTATTGATGATCGGTGTGAGCGGCAAACGTTCAGAGACCAAGTTAAATTCGTACTTATAACCAGGTTTGCCAACATCTAGCTTTAAATCGGCCTGTAGAGGGGCGTTGTTTATTTTGTCAGCTAAGGTTGTGTATAGAAACAACTTCTGGTTGGAGAACCACTTTTAAGTCAAGATCTTTGATGTCTATTTCTTGCAGGCGGATACTGGTCATTTGGGCAGTTATTTCAAGGTTCGCACAGGGTAGACGTGTGGGTGGGGGATCAACAATTTGAGTTGGTGGTTGTTGTGCAGGAGCCGGAGGTTGGCGGGTTTGGAAAATAAGTTTGCTGTAAGGTGTCAGGTCGATTTTATCACCGGCGATTTTTATGGACCCTTGGATACCGTGTGGTACTGGGTTTTGGAGAAACGCGGTTAACGTAACTGCATTACTGGTACCATTTGGATCGGCTAGATAAAAGTATCCATTTGTAAGGGCAAAGTTGGTAGTGCCAGCGCCTGTGGGGGCTAGGTAAATGCCGAAGTGATACGGTCCGAGCTTTTCTTGACCGGCCACGAACAAAAGGTTGGTCATGGTGGCTTTTATTGAACTTTCCCATAAAGGGCCCTTTTTACTTAGATAGGCGTCAGCGGAGAGGTTTCCAGGAGTGATCGTCCCAGGTTTTAACAAAGAGGCCGTTGCAAGGGTCAGAATTGGTTCGGTACAAACAGGAACGGTGATTTTCAGAGTGATATCCCGGGTTTCGGTGTTTAGTTGGCCATCTCCCTTGAGGTCGAACACGGAATTCCCTGTTTGAGAGAGACAAAGTTTGAGATCTTTGAGCATTATCTCGGAGCCAAGGCGGTGAACCAAAGCTGAAAACTCGCCGTCGGTAGGTTGCAATGTCTGTCCAAGTAATATGCATTTGGCACTGTTGAGCTTGCCTGTGATTGCGAAATTGCAGTTAGTGAGTGCTCCTTCGAATGAACCGTGTAGGGAAGCGGTGCCACTGGTGACGTTTATGGTGGGTTGCATGGTCAATTTTAAGAGATTTTGTAGGTTTGCCTCGAACCTAAACTTCAGGTTTGATAGCTGTTGTTGTAAGTTTGCTTGGCCGGAAAAGTGGGCTTGCAAGAGAGGATTTGTAGCCCGAGATAAACTAAAAGTAAGACTCTCGATGTTGATGTTTTGAAGGTTTTCAATAACTAGCCGGCCGAGGCAGAAACCGTTGAGGTTTTGGATTGCGCTCGAATCGGCCGTGAGAGTTACTTCTCTCCACTCTGTAGCGAAGTTGAGTGTACCGCCTGGGATTTTAGTTGAAGGGACAAGTTCTATTTGGGCGTTTATGATTCCGGATGGAATGAAGGTCGAAATAGGAGTTTTCCATGCGCTTAAATCTAGATCGGTAACTTTCGTCAAAAAGTGACTGGAGTAAGTTGGTATGAGTGGAGTCTGCCGGGTGATTTTTATTGGGGCTGTAAGGCGGCTTTGGAGTAATGGTTTAAAGTTAGTGTAGCCATCTATTTCGAACTTCTCTATGGCAAGTTCACCGGTGGTCCCATTGTATGATATGCGGAAGTTCGCCTGAAAATCCATTGGCGGGATAGAAAGGTCTCGGCGAGAGATTGAGAATTTTGAAACATTGACGTACCCTTCAGTTGTAATGGATTGACCGTAATTGGCGAAGGTAATGTAATTAGACGCGTTAATTATTGTGTCGCCAAACTTGTATCCAAACGGGGCTGCGAATAATTCTAAGGCCGGTGCGGATATTCCGACCAAACATAGTGTGATCTGCCCAGTTTTGTCTCTAAGGTTAAACGGTCCATAAACCAGGATTTTCCCTAGCGGTGTTGAGCGTTGTGCAAAGTCAATAATTAAGTTTTGTATCTTTTGGGCTGTAATCTCACCCTCCATGGTGAGCCCCGCTCCGAGTAAATGTGCTAATTCGCCGGTGGCTGATTTGACTTCGTATTTATTGCTTACTGAGATATTTTCGATTTGACCGTCAGTTGAAATGCGCATCTGAATGCTATTGGTTATCGATCCAACGAAGGAGTTTACTATTTCACCGTTGGAGGTTTCTTCGGACCCGCGGATCATGGTTTTCAATGACAGTGTTCCTGGAGAGGCATTTTTAAGGTTTACGCAATCACCTTGAAGTTCCTCCAGGATTAGTTTGAAAGTGCTTCCCTTTGCGGATTTGTTGATGAATGTAATCCGACCATCGGAGATGGTAACACGACCAATATCGATTTTCATAGGAGCTGGGGCAGCTGGCTTTTCGGGAGTGGCAACTTTGGGTTTTCCACTTAAAGTGTTAAGTATTGGGTCGAGATTTGACCGACCATCGTCTTGGCGAACAATTGTTATCTCAGGGGAGTCTATTACTAGGCTATCTATGGCTAGTTCGCCACGAAGTAGTCTCATTAAAGAATAGTGCAACTTGACTGTCGATATTTGAAGGAGGGGTTCAAAGCCAGCTGGTTTGACAAGCAGACCTCCCAATACAATTTGGGAAAAGGGATGAATTTTGGCCTCTTTGACAGTAATTTCGGCGCCTACACCTCGGGAAACACGAGGCAGAATGACGCTTTTGAAGAACCAAGTACTAGTCATAATGTGGTAAACCCCCACTCCGGTTGCCAGCAAGGCGACTATGAGTACTATCACCAGTTTATACCATTTATGCGTCCCACGGGGTGCGTTTTTCTGCATAATTGTAGATTTACCATTCATAGCTTGTGCGAGCAGGTCCTTATTAGCCTACACTACCTGCGTTGTCTTGCAAGAGTTGCGCTGCACTGCAAGGTTTCCCCCTGGGACACAGGCAAGTCGCGTCTAATACGGGAGAAATTTACATCATGCCCAACTGTGGGACCTCCTTGGTATTACGGCACCATATGAACAGGCATTAAGAAGCAATTAAAAATAATGGGAGTCTACTAGGAGAACGCGGTGTTCAGGCGTGGTGGGTATGTCTCTGGAGTTGTCTTAGATATTGGGCAGAAGGGGCAATGGGAAGGAGAATGTAGCTAAGAATTGGCGACAATTAGTAAAGGGATTGCACACAGGTGAATATGTCGTCATCCGTGACCTATTACAAACCGTTCTTGATTGCAGGTGATGTACGTAGGGATGGATATGCGATGTGTTATGGGTTCAACCGTTTGGTTGATTGATGGTTTGGTGAGTCAATGGTAGAAGCATATTGGATTTCGACGGGTAGCCCTGTTAGTGAATTCCAGCTACCGCAACCTGGTAATGCTTACTTGAGTGAAAAGGTATGTCCTCGGATGACATGTAGGGTGTTTAAAAACGAAATTGCGTGAGTTGTAATGAGAGTCGCCCTCAAAGTGTTTTTAGTATTTGCTGTTTGGTGGGTGTTAATTGGTAGGTGTTTTGCAACCCCACCTTCGGCTGCATGGGNGGCTTCTTGGGTGGATGAGTTTGACGGCGCAAAGNTAGATACATCAAAATGGANTTATGGAAGTTTGCCTTGGGGTGGCAGATATCACAAGGATGAATATGCGAGTTATATAATGCCTGAAGATTCCTATGTTACAAATGAGATGCTGGTTTTACGATGCCGGAAGGCAGCTGGGAATGAGTTTGGGGGATACCCATACAGTGAGGGATTTGTGCACAGTAATGGCAAGTTAAATTTTACCTATGGATACGTCGAGATAAGGGCCAGGTATCCACGCGGCAAGGGGGTTTGGCCTGCATTTTGGATGCTGCCACAAGGATGGCCTCCGGAGATTGACATTGCAGAATACTTTGGTTCGCAAGATCGCATGCACATGGGATTGTGTGTTGGCACGGCGTCGAACCCGATTTGGGACAGTTCGAACTTTTATGGGGAGGGCGTGGACAGCTGGCATACGTGGGGGCTTGAATGGGGTCCTGGTTACCTTATTTGGCGAAAGGATGGTGTAATAAAAAAGACCGTGTTCACTAACGTAGTGCCCTCAGTGCCTATGTACGTGATTCTGAATAGTGGGATGCGCTGGGACGCCGATAGCTCTACACCTCTCCCAAACTATTTTTATGTTGATTGGTTTCGCAGGTTTAAACCACCTGCGGTTGTTCTGAACGACAACGACACCAATTGCACGTTTCCAGTGTTAAGGTATGAGGGTCGGTGGGGTTACGCCAAGCAGAATGGCGCTTTCTTCGGAGATAACCATTGGAGTAGTGATACAAACGCGTATTTAGAAGTAACGTTTGTGGGAACTAGATTGGACCTTTATGGTGCACTTTCCACTAATCACGGAGTAGCAGCCATCTCGGTCGATCACGGTCCAGAGGTCCTCGTAGACTATTATGCGAGTTCTAGGCGTGACATGGCTCTTGTGTGGAGTAGTTCAGGTTTACGGGCAGGAATTCATAAGGTGCGAGTTCGTCCAACGGGAACCAAGAACAGTGCCAGTAGTGGATTTGCAATTGCTATTGATCGGATTGATATCTGGCATTCGGCTGTAAACTTAGCAGGGAGTATAATTGGTACGCCTGGAGCCTATGGAGGGTCTGGCAGTACCAAGGAAAAAGTGTTTGATGGAAATCTGCGCACGTTTTTTGATGCACCAGTTGCTTCAGGTGGATGGGTTGGTCTCGACTTAGGGTCACCAAAGGTAATCAAACGAATTTTGTTCGCTCCTCGAGTAGATTACGCGAACAGAATGGTTGGTGGGAGGTTCCAGGGTGCAAATCAACCGGACTTTACCGACGCCTTGGATTTATATGTGATTACAGAGGCGCCTTTCGAACAGAGGTTCAATTCTGTGGAGGTGAATGTGGATTTGCCTGTACGCTATGTGAGGTATTTAGGACCTACTAATGGGTATTGCAATGTGGCTGAAATTGAGTTTTACGGGACCACTTCTGGTGATGCAAACGGTGTGTGGAAGGTTGACGGAGATGGATTTTGGTCCGATCCAGTTAATTGGCTATCAAATACCGTTGCGAAAGGAGCGGGCTATTTAGCTGATTTTTCGGCTATTGACATTACAGACGATAGAACCGTCGAGGTGACTAACCAGATTGTAATTGGTGAGATCCGGTTTGCAGACCGGATAGGCGCCCAACGCTGGGTTCTCTGTGGAAACGTAAAAGAGGCAGCAATGGTTTTGGATCCGGCGCGTGGTGTTCCCCCGATAATTTCGGTGACAAATGAGGCAGATTTGACCGTGCCTCTCGTAGCCCCAATAGGATTTAAAAAGGTGGGGCCGGGAACCCTCAGGTTTTGTGCCAGCAATTGGGTCGAAGCTTTTGTGTATCTTGATTCTGGTTCAGCCGTAGCTGACGACGGCGTAGTTTGTTTGGCACATCCCTGCGCGCTGAGTGGGAAAACACTATCTGTCTGGTTGAGAAATAACAATTCGGGAAGATCGGTATTGCAGTTGGACGGGAGCGCCGGCAGGATTGTAATCCCTTGTGAGTTAGTCGTTAGTTGTCGAAACCACATGGCCCCTGCGTTACAAAATTTATCGGGAACAAATACGGTTAATGGCGAGATAAAAAATCGAGGTTGGTGGACAGTGGACAGTCTTCCAGTCTGACGGTGGTCAGCTTGAGTTGGCAGGTGGTATCCGATATGTTGGCACTTCAATGGCCTCCCGCAATTTCCTTTTCTCAGGGGCTGGAGATTTCGTTATCACAGGGCCCATAAGGGAACCGACTAATTCAGCCATAATAGGTTTGGTGAAAGATGGACCTGGACGGCTTTGGTTGATTGGCCGACATTCATACAACGGTCCCACTAAGGTCAATGCCGGCACCTTAACCCTAATAGGTCAAATCGATAGTACTAATCAAGTGGAAATCCTAGGGGGTACCTTTGGTGGCTCGGGAGTCATCGCTGGACTTGTCAAGGTAGGACCAAGCGGGACAATTTCCCCAGGCCCAGGAATCGGAATTTTAAAAGTAAAGGAGCGCGTTCAATTAGAAGGGATAGTAGAGTTGGAAATTGATCCCGTAGGCAGAACAAATGACGTGATTGAGTGTGAAAGTGTAATGCTTGTGGGTGGGCGGCTTGTTGTTAATAGCTTCAGAGGATCATTCGAGCCCGGGTTGGAGTTTACCCTGTTCAAGGCGCCGACGATCATTGGGACATTTGAGAGAGTGGATTTGCCTCAGTTGCCCCTCAATTATACATGGGATACAAACGCTTTGTATTCAAATGGTAGAATCCGGGTTGTGCTTGCCTAACCCCCACTCCTTGCCGAACTTAGAGGTCGATTTGATTGACAATAGATTACGGCTCCGGTGGCCGAGACAGAATATGGGCTGGCTTCTTCAGATGCAGGTGTGTCCGCTTGAGTCAGGGCTCAGTACAAATTGGATCGATATTCCTGAAAGTACAGTGACAAATGAGTTTTCGTTTTTCCCACCATCTACCAATAAGTGCGTGTTTTTCCGGTTGGTTTTTCGGCTGTAGCATGTGGATGCGTTGATTTGCCCGGTCGTTTCTTGGAAAGACGTATCCTGAACGTAATCTGGAGGTTGAGAGTATGTTGCAATTTATAAAAGCTGCTTGGGAACGGCACGTTTACGATTGAGGATGGGGATAAAATGCACGTCTTTTATCTCTCTACATTCTCCTTTTCATTGTTCCTACATGTGTAGAAGCCAATCACAGGGTTCCGGTGTAGAGGAGAAATGCAGGGTTTAGAAATGGCGCNGTTGTTCTAACAATTTGATACCCGGGTATTGTCTTAATCGATCTAGAGCATAGTCGCTTACTAAGTAGATCCGGTTTGGGAGTGCGGGAAGATTTTTAACTCGATGACAGGTAATGAGCACGGCATGGTTATAGAGGGCTGGCTGTGGGGGGAATGCTTTGGACTCGATGAAAACGCTTTTTGGAGTCGCTTCTCTACTCAACGCAAAGCGACGGTGTATTGCCTTGCCAAGCAATAAGAAGGGAACTTCAGAAGAAAAATGTGGCCGAATAGATTTGTTTTTTTGCATGGGATTAGGTATTTGACAATTGCGGATGGTTTCACGAAAGCACCGAAAACAGCCACGTAAAGGGTCGTACCGACGAACCCGGGGACGTCGTTCGCGCGAAAGAGGAGCGTCACAAATTGCGGCAGAGGAGCGTCCTAATGTCCATCCTCAATTAAACCCTGAGGTAGTGCCAGAAAACGCCCCTGTAAATGCCTCGACCGAGTCAGAGGTCACAATGCAAGAAAGGCCTGCTATCCGGGAAGCGCTTGCGGAGGTGCAAGCTATTATTGGCAATTTGAAACAGGTATTGGAGGAAATGGAGGAGGTAGCGGAGTTGCTGGAAATTGCCCAAATCCAACGAAATCGTGACGTCCGGGAGATCGAACAACTCACCCACATGTTGAAACAAATCCAGAATAAAGAATAGAGTTTAAAGCGAAATTGTAAGGCGTGTTCGGCTTTTTTTACTTAAGGGGCTTAGAAAGTGGCATTTGATTTACATTTCGTCCCTGGAAATAAAGAAGGCCAGTTAATGTCCATCTAGTTAGCTTTGCAACTTCCCCTGTCTTGATATGCATTTGGAAAAAAGGAAGTAAGTCCGGGAAATTGTACGGGATTGAATGTGACATTTTTGGGGAGGACAGCCGGATTCAAACTTTAGGCTCAGAGTACGAAGTTGTTGAAATCATCGTCCTGTTAAGAAGTTAAGGTTTTCGAGGGGCGTACAAACAATCCAAAAAATTCCCCCTCTCACCGTTTTGGAGGGAGCGAGAGGGGGAACGCCACCTACCGATTTACACGGGAGGTAGTTGGACTCGCCCTACCGCCGATTCCGCCGCAGCAACCCAATACCTGTCAACCCTGCAAGAATCAAAATCGCCCATGTAGAAGGTTCAGGCACGTACATATATCCTACGCCATCGAGCCATGTCCGCTCGTTTGAATCCTGTTGGTTGGGATCAGGACCTAGGTACACATATACAGTAGTAGGTTCTGTTATATTTAGGGTTCCAAGGGTGGCTTGGAGCAATCGTCTGTTACCTTCTCCAACCATGAGACCCTGGTCTGAGGGAGTATTGTAAATCGGAACCCCGTTTATTTCGGTCAGGTATTCAGGGGAGCTCAANTCAGGATGGTCATGCTCCCCCTCTGGGCCATTTGAACCCAATTGAATTAAGCCCTCCTGCAAGCCAGCCTGATGAATATAAAGCGTCAGCGTGTCCAAACTCAGCCCCGCTTGTGCTCGCCATCCGCTTGAGTCAGACCAAAAATACGCGTAAATTGTGTACTCCCCGGGAGCCTGTAATGATAACGGCACTCGCAAAATAGGCGCGTTGGTATCGATCTGCCCAGAAGCAGCATTTTGCCAAATCGTACCACCATTCCCAAACAATGACCGGACATCCCACACTCCATCATTTGGGACCCAAGTTTGGCCATTATAGTAGTGTGTGTTCTCAACCAGAGGATTGCCGTCATATAATTGCGCGGTTTCGGGTGACACCTCCACATACCAAATATATGGTGGAGTTTGGGCTAAAATCACCCCCGTCAGGCTGGCAGCTACTGCAGCTGTTGTTAGTAATTTTTTCATACGTTTCCTCCTTTCTTTCATCTTTTAGGCACACCTCAAAACGACCCTCTTAAACACATGTTTATAGTGGCAACAAATTAGTATTTTGTCAATACCTATTTTACATCAGTTTACTGCTTTTTCTTGGAGATATGGGACCTAGAGTGTTGCAGTCGGCCTTTGCAATTAACCTTTTTAAACATGATTTGGAGGTGTAAAGAATNTTTTATTAGGTTCAATTTTAGGAAAAGCAAGAGGGGTACGTTCCCAGTTAAGAACGCGCATAACAGATTGCTAACCATAGTTGTTAAGATGACGTTGTATGCGTGCACCAAGATTAGTTTGCCCGACAATTTTTTAGTTCACCCCGTGCCCGAATTAGAAATGCAAGGGGTGGTATGAAGAGGGCGTAAATTAGATGTACCAACAGGAAATGGGCTACTGTAAGCACTTTCTTACTAGACATTAGACCCAAAATAAACCAGTGGTATGGAATGTGCTATGGATGTCGAAGTTGGTTTTTCTCTATAAGGCGATGTAGGTTTTTTAGGTTCCAATGGGAGAATTGGTTTAGATTGTGAACGATATCTCTAATTGAATAGCTTTAAAATAGGTGGGTGTGGGTGTCTTTTATATTGTATGGGGTCCACGGGGCAATACTGTGGGTCTCTAGGGAACTATATATTTCTGCGCAGGATGGGGGGAGGTACTGGATTGTGAAGCTAAGGTTTGGACGAATTGTTCGTCTTATCTGCGCTTAGTAATAAAGCGCTTGTTTTTACCCGTGGTTTTGGTATGAGGAAAAAGGTGGATCTGAATGCAGTGAGAACGTGTAGCTCGCATTAAACTTCTCGGCCGTGAAAAAGATAGATCTCTCATCGTTTAAGGTGGCGGACAGTGGGACTGCCCGCGAGATTAACCGTCGGATTATTTTGAATCTGATTCGGACTTACCAACCAATCTCCAGGGCGGAATTGGCTCGCCGGTCTGGTTTGCAGCGGAGCACAGTGTCCTCTATTGTGGACGAATTAATCCAAGAGAAGTGGGTGATTGAGGGTGCGCTGGGTGATGTGCCCCGTGGTAGAAAACCAACCATGCTGTATCTCAATGGTGAACGCGCAGGTGTGATAGGCATTAACATCCAACCTACACGCACAAACATTGTGGTATCGACATTGGACCTGCATTTTATTTTGGCGGAATCGATTCCCACTGGTAAAGAACCGCAGCAATTTTTGGATTTTTTGGCGAATAGGGTGGTTGAAATAGTGCGGGCGCATTCTGAGATTACTTACGAAGGTATTGGAGTTTCAGTGCCTGGCCGGGTCGATTTGAACACTAAAGAGCTGGTGTTTGCTCCTAATCTTGGCTGGATGGGAGTGGACATCCGTACGCCTTTAGAGAAGACAACTGGTTTGCCTGTGGAAATAGACAACGCTGCCAATGCTTGCGCACTTGCGGAATTATGGTCGAACGAGCGTAAAGAGCAGGTAAAAAACATTCTTGCAGTAACGGTTTCTGAAGGGATAGGCGTTGGCATGGTATTGAATGCGCAGCTTGTGAAAGGCGCGCGTGGATTAGCCGGTGAATTTGGCCATTTTACGATGGATCCGAATGGGCCTCCATGTAATTGTGGAAATAATGGTTGTTGGGAGACGCTGGCTTCTAACACGGCTTGTTTGCGTTTTTATGCCCAGTCAAAAGCCCAACACCTACCCAGTAAACCACTGTCTACGATCACGTACGATGACATAATCAAATTGGCGCTCCAGAACGATGCGCGGGCTGTCGAAGCAGTCCAGAAACAGGCATACTATTTGGGGTTAGGTCTTTCCATGTTGGTTGTGGGTTTTGATCCCGAGGTAATCCTTATTGTAGGCCCTATTACAAGGGTCTGGTCTCTTGTGGATCCGATAGTTACCAAGACCATTGAAACTCGCGTTCGTACAGGAGCCAAACCAAAAATTATACCCA
>Ga0065718_1000276_pt1 | contig 62774 bp, 78 predicted proteins | sample GBSCel77sediment_2_FD_59105 | JGI IMG/M metagenome (GOLD analysis project Ga0065718, IMG submission 59105) | Hot spring sediment microbial communities from Great Boiling Spring, Nevada - cellulolytic enrichment CS 77C v3 (version 3) | ecosystem: Environmental > Aquatic > Thermal springs > Hot...
GCCTGGTGACAATATTAACTTTGAGGTTGAGTTGATAGTGCCTGTTGCGTTGGAGAAGGGGTTGCGTTTTGCTATAAGAGAAGGAGGAAGAACTGTAGGAGCCGGTGTAGTCACAGATATAATTGAATAGGTGTAGAGGTGAGGGAGATTGGCTGATATATTGACGCTAGCTTGTTCAGAGTGTAAGAGAAGAAACTATACTGTGTTGATGAATAAAAAGGGTAAGCAGGGGCGTTTCGAAACGCGCAAATATTGCAGGTGGTGTAACAAGCATACTCTTCACCGTGAGGTGAAATAATGGTATAATTAAAGTGTGCAGGTCCGTAGCTCTAATAGGTTAGAGCACCGGATTCCAAATCCGGGGGTTGCAGGTTCGAGTCCTGCCGGGCCTGCCATTATTTTATGTGTTTTGGAGGAGAGAGCTATGGATAGATTTGTATCCTTCCTTAAGGAAGCATGGGCTGAACTTAAAAAGGTGACATGGCCATCGAGAAAGCAAGTTATGTATGCTACTTTAACAGTTATTGTCGTGGTTATGTTAGTATCTGTATACCTTGGTTTAGTTGACATGTTTTGTACATGGTTTATGGGTTATATTGATGAGGTGAATTTGCTTGGTTATAGAGGGTAAAAAAGAGAGAAGATGGTATGCGGTTCACACCTATGTCGGATATGAAAACAAGGTTAAGGCTAATCTTGAACAGAGGATTGAAACGATGGGGATGGAAGACAAGATATTTAGAGTTCTTGTTCCTGTCGAGCAGAAGATAAGCATGAAGGGTGGTAAAAAGAAGATAGTAAAGAGGAAGGTCTTTCCTGGATATGTCTTGATAGAAATGATACTTGATGAGCAGTCTTATTTTGTTGTTAGAAATACGCCGGGCGTGACCGGTTTTGTTGGCTCTGGAGGGAATCCTGTCCCTCTGAGTGATGAGGAGGTTAAGTCTATCCTTCAGCAGATAGGTTTGGAGGAGAAAAAGCAGATTAAGATAGATCTTGAGGTAGGAGAGGCTGTTAGGGTAGTTGATGGACCCTTTGAGGGGTTCGTTGGTGTTGTTAAAGAGGTGAGTTCTGAGAGGGGGAAGGTTAAGGTTCTTTTGAACGTGTTTGGCAGAGAAACTCCTGTAGAGATGGACTTTATGCAGTTAGAGAAGATGTAGGGGGTGAAAGGTCTTGGCTAAGAAGCTTGTGGCGGAAATTAAGCTTCTTATACCAGCTGGTAAGGCTACGCCTGCTCCACCTGTTGGACCTGCTCTTGGTCAGTATGGTATCAATATTATGGAATTTTGTAAGGCTTTTAATGCAGCTACAGCCAGCCAGGCTGGTATGATTATACCTGTTGTCGTGTCTGTATATTCCGATAGAAGCTTTACATTCGTTCTTAAAACTCCACCAGCTTCGGTCCTCCTTAAGAAGGCGGCAGGCGTTGAAAAGGGATCGGGAGAACCCAACAGAAATAAGGTTGGGAAAATTACAAGGTCGCAGCTTAGAGAGATAGCACAGCTGAAGATGCCTGACCTTAATACTTCGGATATCGAGGCTGCTATGAGGATAGTGGAGGGCACGGCAAGAAGCATGGGTATAGAGATAGTGGAAGGATAGCTTACTTTGTGGGAGGGCCTTTCTAAGGCTCGTTTGACACCACAGGAGGGGTGAAAGATGGCAAGGAGAGGGAAAAGATATCTAGCTCTTAAGGATTTGATCGAGAAAGGGAAGCTTTATTCCGTTAAGGAAGCTATTTCTCTAGTTAAGAAGCTTGCTAATGCTAAGTTTAATGAGACCATCGATGCAGCTATAAGGCTCGGAGTCGACCCGAAGCATGCGGATCAACAGGTGAGGGGAACGGCGTTGCTTCCCCATGGAACTGGTAAGGAAAGAAGAGTGCTCGTTTTCGCTCAGGGAGAGAAAGCTGAGGAGGCGAAAGCTGCTGGTGCTGATTACGTTGGTGGTTTAGAGCTTGTGGAGAAGATTCAAAACGAGGGCTGGCTTGATTTCGATGCAACAATAGCAACTCCAGACATGATGCGTCATGTTAGTAGGTTGGGTAAGATTTTAGGGCCGAGAGGATTAATGCCAAGTCCTAAGACTGGGACTGTTACTAATGATGTGGGAACGGCTGTCAAGGAGATAAAGAGCGGGAGAGTAGAGTTTAAGGTTGACAGGTACGGTATAGTTCATACCCCTATAGGAAAAGCTTCTTTTTCGGAAGAGCAGCTTTATGACAACTTTAAGGCTCTTCTATCGGCTATAATAAAGGCTAAACCACCAGCGGCAAAGGGACAATATATAAAAAGCATAGCTCTTTCCCCTACGATGGGGCCGAGCGTTAAGATAGATCCTAACTTGGCTCAGAAGGAAGTTGGTTCTGAGTAAACTTTTGTTTGATTAATGTTTTTAGCCTGAGACCGTAGGTGGCTTTTAAGGCCTTAAAGAGTTTTTTCGGCTCGCCTACCGAGGCTAAGAGGGGTAAGCTATAGATTCTTAAAATAATAGACAATTATAGCTTATTACACTTTAACCCCCCTGGTCTCAGGCCAGGGGGCTTTTTTTGAAAGGAGGTGGGTTGATGAGGAAGGGACCAAAGCCGGAAAAGGTCGAATGGGTTGCCAAGATGGCAGAAGCTTTAAGGGGATGCACGGCTACATTTTTTACAGGATACCAGGGTTTGAGTACACCTGAGTTAAATATGGTTAGGAATGAGCTTAAAAAGGCCGGTATATACTTCCATGTTATAAAGAATAACCTCGCTAAGCGTGCCTTTATGGAAGCTGGGTATGAGATAAATGAGGAGCTCTTTAAAGGTGCTAACGCCCTTGCGATATCCTACACGGATCCTGTGGAGGCTGCTAAGATTATAAAGAAACATGCGGAACAGCTTGAGAAGTTCCTGATTAAAGGTGGATACCTTGGTAAGAAGTTCATTTCACCAGAGCAAGTTAAAGATTTGGCGGTACTGCCTTCAAAGGTGGAATTGATCGCTAAGCTTGTGGGGAGCATTAGATGCGCCCCATACAGAGGCTCGTTAACGTGTTAAGCGGTGTCCCAAGGAATCTAGTTTATGTTCTTAATGCAATAAAGGAAAAGAAGGAAAAGGAGGGGTAGGTTATGACTAAAGAGGAAATTATAAAGGCAATCGAGAGTATGACTGTGTTAGAGCTTGCTGAGTTGGTAAAGGCTTTGGAGGAGAAGTTCGGTGTTTCAGCTGTAGCTGCTCCTATAGCGATCGCTGCTGCTGCTGTTCCTGGCGCTGCAGCTCCTGCTGCTGAGGCTAAGGTCGAGGAGAAGACGGAGTTCAAGGTTGTGATTAAGGATGCAGGGCCCAATAAGATTCAGGTTATAAAAGTTGTGAGACAGTTTACAGATCTTGGGCTTAAGGAAGCTAAGGATCTTGTTGAGAAGCTCCCTGCTGTGGTTAAGGAAGGCATCTCTAAGGAAGAGGCTGAAGAGATTAAGAAGAAGCTTGAAGAAGTCGGAGCTAAGGTTGACCTTGAGTAGGAGCGGTGCATCTTGCCCGCTCCCTTTTGTTTTTTGACCATGCATCGTTGGGACCTCCCCCCTGAAGAGGCAATTAAGGTTCAAAACGAGCTGAGGTCTAAAGTAGACCTCAAGAACAGGGTTGATCTATCTAAAGTAAGGCTTATCGCTGCTTCTGACCTAGCTTATGATGGGGATATTGGTTATGCGGTTATACTTGTTTACTCTTACCCCGATTTGAGATTGCTGGAGGAAGTTAGCGTCAAAAGAAGAGTTGATTTTCCTTATATTCCTGGTCTTCTTGCTTTTAGAGAGATGCCCTTGCTTATAGAGGCTGCTGATAAGCTTAAGAAAAAGCCTGATGTTTGGCTTATTGATGGGGCGGGTATAGCCCATCCAAGGAGAATGGGGATAGCAAGTCATTTTGGTATTTACGTGGATGCTCCTACGGTCGGATGCGCAAAAAGCCATCTTTTTGGCAAGTTTAAGGAACCTGGACCGAAGCAGGGGGATTACACTTACTTATACGATAAGGATGAGATAGTAGGAGTGGTTTTGAGGACCAAGGATGGGGTTAAACCGCTCTTCATTTCCGTTGGTTATGGTATAAGCCTCGATGTGGCTGTTAGACTTATCCTTTCCTGTTGTGATGGCTATAGGCTTCCGAAGCCTCTGAGAGAGGCTCATAATGTTATAGAAAGGATAAAGCGAGAAGGCGATAAGATGACGCTATTTTAGTTAGGAGGTGGAGTCATGGATTTCGATGTTAAGGATCTTGCCTTAGCTGATGATGGGCTTAGGAGAATTGAGTGGGCGGAGAAAGATATGCCTGTTTTAAGAAAAGCTATAAGGGAGAGATTCCTTAAGGAGAAACCCCTGAAAGGGATAAAGATAGGAGCTTGTCTTCATGTTACAACTGAGACTGCCAACCTAATGCGGACATTAAAGGAAGGAGGAGCGGAGGTCTTTCTATGTGCTTCTAACCCTCTGAGCACGCAAGATGACGTTGCTGCTGCTTTGGTTCGCATTTATGAGATTCCCGTATTTGCGGTAAAAGGAGAAGACAAGGATAGATATTATTCTCACATAAAGGCTGTTCTTTCGAAAGAGCCTCAAATTACCATGGATGATGGAGCGGATCTGATCTCTACCTTGCATAAGGAGAGACCTTTCTTTTATAAAGGACGTTATTGGTGGAACGGAGGAGACCACCACTGGAGTTGTAAGATTGAGGGCTATGGCCGATAGCGGTGTTTTAATGTATCCTATTATAGCTGTAAATGAGGCTCTGACCAAGCATATGTTTGATAACAGGTATGGTACTGGGAGAAGTACAATAGATGGTATAATGCGTGCTACTAATAAACTTCTTGCTGATTCCATTTTTGTAGTTGCAGGTTATGGTTGGTGTGGAAAGGGAGTTGCTATGAGAGCTCGTGGGATGGGGGCCCACGTGATAGTTACTGAGGTAGATCCGTTAAAGGCTTTAGAGGCTTGGATGGATGGTTATATGGTCATGAGCATGGAAGAAGCCGCTAAGGTAGGAGATATATTTTGCACCGTTACTGGTAATATTAACGTTTTGAGAGAGGAGCATTTTAAGCTGATGAAGGATGGGGCAATCTTATGCAATGCTGGACATTTCAACGTGGAGATAGATATACCTGCTCTGGAAAGGATGGCGGTTTCTAAAAGAAAGGTCAGAGAGATGGTTGACGAGTATGAAATGCCTGACGGTAGGAGGATATACCTATTAGCTGAAGGTAGGCTTATAAATCTCGCAGCTGCTGAGGGACATCCGGCTTCTGTGATGGATATGAGCTTTGCGAATCAGGCTCTTTCAGTGGAGTATCTGATTAAAGAGGGGCACAGATTAGAGAAGAAGGTTTATGGAGTTCCCGAGGAGATAGATAGGGAAGTCGCTAGGCTTAAGCTTGAAGCTCTTGGTATAAAGATAGATGAACTTACTTCTGAGCAGAAAAGGTACCTTTCCTCTTGGGAGGAGGGAACGTAGGATTGACTGGAACCTTGGTTAATACTGTAGCAGTTCTAGTAGGTAGCTCCATTGGACTAGTTTTAAGAAAACAGATCCCCGAGAGGATAAGGAAGGCTATGCTTCAGGCTTTAGGACTTTCTACCCTCCTTATAGGAACAAAGATGGGCTTTGAGGGGAAAGAATTGCTTGCTGTTATTCTTTCCTTAGTTATAGGTGGGGCTTTGGGAACCTGGCTTGAGCTAGAGTATAAGATAGAGGGTATAGGTAGGTTCTTTGAAAGAAAGCTTAAGAGAGAGGATATAGTTAAAGGATGGCTGACAGCTACTATTATATTTTGCGTTGGTCCTATGACTGTACTAGGGTGTTTTCAGGATGGTCTTATGGGTAAGCCTGACATCCTCTTTTTAAAATCTCTCCTTGACTTTGTCACTTCCATAATGTTATCTTCTGCTTTAGGATTTGGAGTTCTACTTTCTACAATCTCAGTTTTAGTTATTCAGGGAGTGTTAACGCTTTTTGCGTCTCAGCTTTCTTTTTTGAAGGAGACCTTTATCTTGGGGAATTTTACAGCTACTGGTGGTATCATGGTTTTGGCTATAGGCTTTAGGTTGCTCGAGATAAAGGATATAAGGGTTGGGGATTTTCTCCCCGCTTTAGTTGTTTCACCATTAATAAGCTTTTTCTGGCAGAGATAAAATGTTAGATATGAGACATTCCAGTAGTTTTCTTCTTAATATAGTCCGTCTTATATAAATCTCGAGCCTTCGTTTTTCTTTTCTCCAAAAGAGCTCTTCATCCAGTGTAGCTGCTTTTCTCTCAAAGGCTCTAACGTTAGAGAGGAAGTGGTTAAACTCATTGTAATTCCTAATGTTTGAAAGAGCTCTTTCAAGGAGAAAGACATCTCCTTCGATGAAGCTCTCCATTCCTATTAGTTTTAGGAGAAGTTTCTGTCTTTCATTAATTTTCACTATCTCGCTGGTGGGAAATGAGGGAGGGGTAAACCTTTCTGTAGGTAGAGCTTTTATATTAAAATTTAGAAACTTTAATATCTTTACTAGGGCAGGTAGGGATTTAGAAGCGCTAGGGCAAGAGTGCATTAAAACTATGCTCTTGTCCCAGCTGATTAATATGGTCTTCAAGATTATATAGAGGCTTCCCCTATTTTCGAAGTCTCTCGTATTAACATCCCAGAAAACAGCTTTGAAGCCTAAGTCCTCAAAGATCTCCCTTTTGATCCTCGATATTCCCCCGCCGGGTGGTCTATAGAGCTTTGTAAAGTAGCCGATTTGTTCNGCTAAGACAACCTCCCCACGTATCAGGTCTTCCAAGCTCTCTTCTACGCTTTCTTGGTTGAATCTATTGTGGCTAAAGGTGTGATTTCCTATGGTGTGTCCTTTCTCGCTGAGCTCTCTTACAAAACTTCCGTGTTCTATTACTTTCTTACCAACTAGGAAGAAGGTTCCTCTCGCTCCTTCTTTTTCTAATGTACTTGCTATTTCTATGGTATAGGGTGGAATTGGACCGTCATCAAAGGTTAAGAATATCTCCTTTTCCTTAAAAATGGGAGTGTAAAGTAGAGCTATGGTTAGTAAAACCCAGAGTAAGCCCTTTTTCATGGTAGTTATATTACAATACGAACTTTTAAAAGTAAATATCTTTTGATATCATTTTATTGGNGCTCTTTGATAGTAGAAAATATAATGGCGGAGAGGGTGGGACTCGAACCCACATCGCCCTTACCAAGGGCTTACCGGATTTCAAGTCCGGCTCCTTATCCAGTTCGGACACCTCTCCGCCAAACCATTTATATTATACCAAATCCTACGTGTTATAATAAGGGGGGTTATCAATAATCTCAAGGGGGGATAAGGTATGAATTGGGATGAGAGGATATCTACTATAGGGAGGGAGCTTAAGCCATCCGCTATACGTGAGCTACTCTCTATGGCGAAGAGGCCTGGGATTATCTCCTTTGCTGGTGGATTACCTGATCCAAGGATCTTCCCTGGTGATAAGTTTGTTGAGATATCCGCTTTGATTAAGGATTATGCTAACACCGCTTTACAATATGGGGAGACCGAAGGGTTAAGGGAACTTAGAGAATTCGTGGCTGATTGGTGCACTAAGAGGTATGGTTTTTCCGCAACTCCTGAAAATGTGGTCATAGTGAGTGGCTCTCAGCAAGCGATGGACATAATAGGAAGGGTTTTCTTCGATTACGGGGACTACGTTTACGTTGAGGCTCCTACCTACGTTGGAACCCTAGCTGCCTTTAGAAACTGCGGAGCTCGCTTTGTGGGCATACCCATGGATGAAGATGGAATGGTAGTAGATATCCTTGAGGAAGACTTGAAGAAGAGAATAAAAGAGGGTCTTCCTATACCTAAGTTCGTTTATGTTATTCCTAACTTTCAAAATCCATCCGGTAGAGTTCTCTCTATCGATAGGAGGAAGAGGTTATATGAAGTTGCTGAGAAGTACGATCTTATAATAGTTGAGGATGATGCTTATGGTGAAATATATTATGATGCTAAGCCTCCTGCCCAGATAAAGAGCATGGATGTATCTAATAGGGTTATATATTGTGGAAGCTTTTCTAAGATATTGGCTCCGGGGACCAGGGTAGGATGGATAATTGGTGATAAAGAAATAGTTAGAAAGTTCATTCTTATAAAACAGGGTATGGACCTTTCTACAAGCCTTTTGGCCCAGTTCTTTATAAGCGAATTTTGCAAGAGAGGTTGGCTTGAACCTCAGATAGAGCTCATAAGGAAGCATTATAGTGCTAAACGCGATGTAATGGAAATAGCTATAAAAGATCACCTCCCCACTGGGACTAAGTATTTCCGTCCCGGAGGAGGTTTCTTCTACTGGGTTCAGGTGGAGGGAGTTGATACTACAGAGCTATTTAAGTTAGCCGTTGAGAAGTATGGCGTTGCTTACGTTGTAGGAAGTGCCTTCTATCCTTATGGTGAGAGGAACGATGAAATGAGAATAAACTTCACTTATCCCTCTGAAGATGAGATTAAGGAGGGCTTAAGAAGACTAGGTGAAGCCATTAAGGAACGCTTAAAAGGTTAAGGGAGAAGCGTAAGTTATCGAAGTGCACTATTGAGAAGTTATCCCAAAATACACAAGTTCCAATCAAAATAAATTCTCCCTTGCCGTAACTTGAACGTGCTCCCAGTATTTGGAGGTGGGGGGAAGGGAGGAGCCTTCACTGATTATTATAGGCTCAGCCTTCTCCCCAATTATTTCTATTGGAGCTGTGCAAGGCATTAGGATTTTATTGATTCCATCAGAGAATAGCTTTATATTACTTGTAGTTAGAAGAAAGGGATCGCTATTAAGGCAGTTTACTTCATCCCTTACAGCGGAGGGAAGAATCTTAAGGCCAAAGGGTTCAGATATCTGATTTAGGATAGAGGCAACATTATCCTCGTTCATGTAGTATCCGAGAGCTATTATTCTCTTTCCCTCTTTAACGAAGGTAACAATCCTCTCTATATCAGCTTCATCAAAAGGCTTTTCAGGATAGTTGAGAACTATAACCTTGCATTCCTTCCCCTCATCGAGGGAGTTAAGGATTTTGTATTTTATTTTGCTTTTCAAAATTGAAAAATAATAGTGATCTTCAATAGTAAACTCTTGGTTAGATACATTCCATCCTATCACCTTTGTCCCTCCTCTTGGCTTAGGTTTGTGCTATAATTATAACACCTTTTCAAACGCAGGCTGTTATAGTAAAATTTATGTGTTAAATAGACTTTGGAGGAGGGATTGAAATTGATAGAGGTATATGCTTCTGAAGTTAGAAAAAGGACAAATATTCCTGTTTTCGCAAGAGATGTAGAGAGGGTTTTGTCTGCCTTGTTTGTAACGAGCGACTTTTGGGAGGTTGTCAGATACTCTATGGTTTCTCTTCCTGCTGTCGCTTCTATAATCGATCTTCTTAAGCGTGAGGATTGGGTGGGTTATCAGGGAGAAAATATAGTTTTAACTGAGAAAGGCAAGAGGGAAGCAGAAAGGCTTGGTATTTATCCATATAGAAGGTATACGTGCGATAGGTGTAATGGCAGGACAGTTACAATAGATGGCTTCAAGGATATATACGAGGATTTTTTGAAAATTCAGGAGGATAGGCCAGAGGCTCTTCATAGGTATGATCAGGGTTATGTCACTCCTGAGACAACTATGGCAAGAGTAGCTTTAGCTGATATGAGGGGGGACTTAAGGGGTAAGGAGATAATCGTTCTTGGAGATGATGACCTTGTCGGATTGGCACTGGCGTTGACGAGATTACCTAAGAGGGTAGTTGTTATAGATATAGATAAGAGGATCCTTGATTTTGAGAATAGAATTAAGAACGAAAGAGGTTTGGAGATCCTTGATCTTAAGAGGGTTGACCTTCGCGATCCCTTACCTGATGATCTTTTGGGCAAGTTTGATGTTTTCTTTACTGATCCGGCCGAGACCCTTCCTGGATTTAAGGCCTTCGCATATAGAGGTATAGCCACCTTGAAGGGAGCAGGTTGTGCTGGGTATATAGGGCTCACACATGTGGAGACATCTTTAAGCAAATGGAGAGATATCCAGCGCTTCATAGTTGAAGCGGGTTTGGTTATAACTGATATAATAAATGAGTTTAACGAGTACGTTAACTGGCCCTATTATAGGAGTACACGGGGATGGGAGCTAAACCCCGTTAAGAGTGATCCTAAGGGAATCTGGTATGTATCTGCTCTTTATCGAGTTGAAACAGTTGGTGAATTCCAGAGGTGGAATGAGCCTTTAGCCGAGGATATATATGAGGATGAGGAGAGTTCAACTACATAGAGAGGTGTTTAGGAGAACTTGGGTAGGGCTATTGGTATAGATTTTGGAACAACTTATTCTGCCATAGCCTTTATGGAAGGGGATAGACCAGAGATAATTCCTAATAGGAGGGGCAAAAGGGTTACTCCATCGGTGGTAGCCTTTTCAAAGAGTGGGGAGATCCTTGTAGGGGAACCTGCCAAGAATCAGGCTATACTTAATCCTGATAGGACCGTTCTATCTATAAAGAGATATATGGGAAGGGATTATAAGTTTGAGGTAGATGGGAAATCTTATAGACCTCAGGATATAGCAGCGCTTATCATAAGGAAGCTGAAGGAAGATGCTGAGGAATTCCTCTCTGAGAGGATAAAAGAGGCGGTTATAACCGTTCCTGCTTATTTTAGTGATGCGCAAAGGCAAGCTACTAAGGAAGCAGGGGAACTTGCAGGGCTCANGGTTTTGAGAATAATAAATGAACCTACTGCTGCGGCTTTAGCTTATGGTTTAGGTAGAAAACCGGGGAGCGAAGAGATAAAGGTACTGGTCTTTGATCTTGGTGGTGGCACATTCGATGTTTCTATACTTGAGATAGCGGAAGGGGTTTTTGAAGTAAAGGCTACAGCTGGGAATAATCGTTTAGGCGGAGATGACTTTGACGAGAGAATAATATCCTATCTGGTGGAGAGGTTTAAGAGTGAAACTGCTATAGATCTCTCGAAAGATAGGATGGCTCTACAGAAGCTTAAGGAGGAAGCAGAGAGGGCCAAAATAGAGCTTTCAGAGGTCTATGAGACAGAGATTAGCATTCCCTTCATAGCAGCTGATGAAAGTGGACCTAAGCATCTTCAAGTTACGCTAAGGAGAGAACTCTTTGAGGATTTGATTAAAGATCTTGTTGACAAGCTTGAGGAGCCTGTCTTAAGGGCTCTTGAAGATGCCAAGCTTCTTCCGCGTGAGATAGATCAGGTTTTACTTGTTGGTGGTTCAACAAGGATACCGCTGGTTCAGAGGAAAGTTAGAGAGCTTTTAGGAAAGGAGCCTTTGCGAGGAGTTAACCCCGACGAATGCGTCGCTTTAGGAGCTGCCATTCAAGCTGCTATGATTAAGGGAGAGGTTACAGGTATAGTTCTTGTGGATGTTACTCCTCTGTCTTTGGGCGTTGAAACTATAGGTGGAATATTCACCAAGATCATAGATAGAAATACTCCTATTCCGACATCTGCCTCCCGTATATTTACAACTGTTGCGGACAATCAAACTACGGTTGAGATTCATGTTCTTCAGGGAGAGAGACCTTTAGCTGAGGACAATATCTCTCTTGGGAAGTTTCAGCTCACAGGGATAAGACCAGCTCCCCGGGGCGTTCCTAGGATAGAGGTTACCTTTTCCATAGATGTTAATGGGATAGTTAGCGTTAAAGCTAGGGATCTTGATACGGGTAAGGAGCAGAAGATAGAGATAGGAGGAGTTAAGGATATTCCTCAGGAGGAGGTAGAGCGCATAATCAAGGAAGCCGAGCTTTATAGAGAGAAAGATAGCGGTGAACATAAGGTTCGTGAGCTTAGGAATAAGGTTGAACTTGCTCTACTTGATTTAGAGCGTAAACTCTCTTATCTCGAAAATGAGGATGCCAAGAGCGTTAGGTCTGTTCTTGAAGAAGTTAAGGGAAAGGTAAATAATATTGATCTTGATGAGTTGAGCGAAATTTTAAAGCTTCTTTTGGATTTAAGTAGGGAGCTTGGTGGATGATGGAAGTGAAAGAGTTATCATTATATTATAAAGTGCTTGGTCTTCCTGTGGGAGCATCCCTTGATGAGGTAAAGAGAGCCTTTAGGAGACTTGCCCTCAGGTATCATCCAGATATTTCAGATAGAGGGTCTAATGCTAAGTATGAGGAGATCGTTAAAGCCTATTACTATCTGACAAGGAAGGCTGCCGTACGGGAAGTTAGGTACGAAAACGAAGATAAAAGGAAAAAGCTTTCGGAACAAGCTAAGGAAATCTTGAATAAGTTAGCAAATAAGGCTAATAGGAGAGAAAAGGGACTTTCTATAAGTTTGCTACTGGATAGGTTAAAGAGCGATAATTTATACTTGAGGAGAGAAGTAGTTAGATACCTTTCTAATTTTAGCGATGATGAGGCTTTAATGGCTCTAATGAACCTTTTAAATGATGAAGATGAGGAAATAGTGAGGATGGCGATTAGAGCTTTAGAAAAGGCAAATTTTAGATCAGCTCTGCCTAAGTTTAAAGCTTTACTCTTGAAGAGCAAGTCTTCGGATATTAAGCAGATGGCCCTTAATGCTATGGTTAGAATAGGAGGTGAGGAGGTTCTAAAAACTCTTGTCTCTTTACTTAACCATCCTGCTGTGGAGGTGAGGTTAGCTGCTGTAAAAGGTTTAGTACTATTGAATGATAAAAAGGCCATACCGTCTTTAATTGCTCTTCTCAAGGTGGAACAGGATGTAGAAGTTAGGTCGTGGATAAAGAGGGCATTGGAGGGCTGGAAAGAAGAAGAATGGTAGATTGTGTTTTTTGTAGGATTGTGAGAGGAGAACTTCCTAGTGTGAAATTGTTTGAGGATGATAAAGTCATTGCTATAAAGGATATAAATCCTCAAGCACCTTTTCACGCTTTAGTTATTAGTAAGAAGCATATAGAAAGCATCTTAGAAGTAGAAGATGGTGAGCTTATCGCTCACATCTTTCGGGTGATTAAGTTTTTAGCTAATAAGTATAATCTTGCAAAGAAAGGCTTTAGAGTAGTTAATAACTGTGGCCATGATGGAGGGCAGACGATATATCATCTTCACTTTCATCTCATGGGCGGACGCCCTATGGATTGGCCCCCGGGTTAGTAAATCTTGAAGGGAGGGTAAGTTTAATGGCCGAGATAATTGTCGGCAAGAATGAGACGATAGATGACGCTCTTCGTCGTTTTAAGAAAAAGTGTGAGCGTTCTGGGCTTTTAGCTGAGATGAAAAGGCGCTCTTTCTACGAGAAGCCGAGTGAGCGTCGTAAGCGTCGTTCGTCTCGCCGTAAGAAGAAGTAGAGCTGTTTGTCTTAAAATCCCCCACCTTTAAGGTGGGGGATTTATTTTTACAGTCAGTTGGATAATAATTTAATAAGAAAATCAATGTATTCTTAAGATTGCGTTAGATATGAAGCATATATATGTAAAATAGCTGGATAATTATCTTTAATAGTTGTAAAACGGCTTTTTGGGTATTTGACCTAAACGCTATTTGGTCAATAAAATTTAAGCAGAAAGTCAAGGAAAGTCAAACTAAGGAGGTGGTAGTCATGAGGAGAAGGTGGTTGCCTATAAGGAGGGAGGAAGGTGTGTTCGGTTCATTAGATAGGATCCATGAGGAGATTGATAGGTGGTTCAGCGACGTGATGGATACCTTCTTTGGAGGGTTAAGCAAACCTTCTTTGAGGGTTTGGGATATATCCTCTTGGGGGCCGCGCATCGATCTTTATGATCAGGGCAAGGAGCTAGTTCTTAAAGCGGAGGTGCCTGGCGTCGATCCTAAAGACATCGATATTAGGGTGCTTGAGGACAGCGTAGTTATACGCGGTGAGGTTCGCAGAGATGAAGAGGTGAAGGATGAAAACTACTATAGGTGCGAGAGATCTTACGGTAGCTTTGCGAGGANCATACCTTTGCCTGTGAGTATTAAACCTTCTGAGGCAAAAGCTTCTTACAAGAATGGAGTACTGACCCTCATTCTTCCCAAGGCCGAGGCTGGAAAAGAGGAAGGGGTCAAGATAGAAATCGAAGAGGAGTAGTAGTAAAATAGTGGAGGGGGTCTAAACTTAAGGCCTCCTCCACTTAAATTTTAAAGGGGGGCTCAAATTGAAGAGAATAAGATTAGTAATATTGTTTATGTTATTGGTGTTTAGTTTATTGTTAACTTCCACTACCTTTGCAGTTTCTGTACCTCAAGTCGGAGTGAATATAGCTGATATAGTTAAAAAGGTGGGACCAGCTGTGGTTAATATCGACACGGTTACCATGGTCAGACAGCCGCTTTTTCCTTTTCCATTTTTTGACGACCCTCTTTTGAGGAGGTTTTTTGGTGAGGAGTATGAAAGGTTCACTAGGATAATACCTATGCAAGGTAAAGGATCTGGATTTATAATATCCCAAGATGGATATATATTGACCAATAATCATGTTGTTGGAAACGCAGATAAGATAGTAGTTACGCTTGTGGATAAGAGAAAGTTTGAAGCTAGGGTGATTGGAAGAGATCCNACTGTTGATCTAGCTGTACAATAAAAATAGATGCTAAGGGTTTGCCTACCATTCCTTTAGGTGATTCTGATGCTGTAGAGGTTGGTGAGTGGGTTATAGCTATAGGAAATCCCTTTGGTTTATCTCACACTGTTACCGTTGGAGTGATAAGCGCTAAAGGAAGGACTATATCAGCTGGTGATCGTAGCTTTGAGAATTTCCTTCAGACTGACGCAGCTATAAATCCTGGAAACAGCGGAGGGCCATTATTAAATCTTAAGGGAGAGGTTATAGGAATAAACACCGCAATTATTCCCTATGCTCAGGGTATTGGTTTCGCTATTCCCATAAATACTGCCAAGCAGATCCTTGATGATCTGATAAAATTTGGAAGGGTAGACAGAGGGTGGCTTGGAGTTTATCTTCAGAGTATGACCCCATCGCTCGCTAAAGGTTTTGGTTTAAGCGAGCCTAAGGGAGTTATAGTGGCCAAGGTTGCTCCTGGAAGCCCTGCAGAAAAAGCAGGTATAACCAGAGGTGATGTCATATTAAGTGTTGATGGAAAAGAGGTTAACTCTCCGGCGGAGCTTCAAATAGCCATAAGGAGTCGTAAGGCCGGTGATAAGGTTAATCTCAGCATTTGGAGGAAGGGTAAGTCGTTGAACGTTACTGTTACTTTGGGTAGTATTCCTCAAACGGAGAGAGTTTCTCTACCTTCTAAGATTGACCTAGGCATAGTTGTCTCAGATATAACTCCGGATCTCGCTAGGAGGTACAATCTAAGCGATAGAATCGGGGTTGTCATAACTCATGTTGAGCCTAACAGCCCTGCGGAGACAGCGGATCTCAGGGTAGGTGATGTTATAAAGGAAGTTAATGGAATAGAGGTAACTGATGTAAAAAGTTGGGAACAAGCCTTATCCGAAGTCAAAGATAGCTCCATAGTTTTGCTGATATCAAGAGATGATAACACCTTCTTTGTTTCCATAGATCTTGGGGAAATAACGGGGGAAACGCTTTTGGGGGCGTTTCCCCGCCCTATCCTAAAAGCCTTTCTAAGAGGAAGGGTATTTTATCCTTGTTTTTTAAGAGAAACTCTTTATTTTTCTTATCCCTAAATTGTGCTAATGCTCGCTGGAGCCTTTTTTCTTCGTATGTCTTAGCTACATAAATCTTTTCCTTTCTTAAGGTGTGATATTCTGTATAGAAAGCGCAGGAAGCAGGGGTTAAGGGAAGGGGAGTATAATCCTGAAGCTGTTCGAGGTAATGTCCCAGGCCCTTTATATACATGGCTAAGGCCCAAGCGTCTTCTATCGTTGCTCCTGGGTGAGCGGAGATAAAGTAGGGTATAATGTAAAGCTCGGTGTTAAACTTCTTTACCTCCTTCTCAAAGATTTCCACGAATCTCTCATAAAAGTGTGAAAGGCGGTTTTTTCATTATTTCTAATACGTGGTTTTTCACATGTTCTGGTGCTACTGAAATCTGTCCACCGATGAATCCTTCTTTAATCATTCTCTTAATGTAGTTTTTGTCTTTCAGAGCCAAGTCATATCTTATTCCAGATGCGATGAAAACATGCTTAACTTTTGGGATCTCCTTTATATCGTTAAGCAGCCTCATCTGGTAGGAGAAATCTACCTCTAGATTTTCACAAACATCTGGGAAGAGACATTCTCTATTGGGGCAAGATCCCGGTATATTGTGTATTTTGCATCTTAGCTTATACATGTTGGCCGTTGGCCCACCTACATCTGATATGGTGCCTCTAAAGCTTTTGTGAGAGGTTAGGCGGTGAGCCTCTTTAAGGATAGATCTTTCGCTTCTTGAGATTACCTGCCAACCCTGATGTATATTCAGGGAACAAAAAGTGCAGCTTCCAAAGCAACCCCTGTGAGACGTGATAGAGGTTATAACTGTGTCCAGTGCTGGTATGTCCTCTTTGTAGGAGGGGTGTGCTAATCTTTTAAAGGGTAAGGAGTAGATTAGGTCCAGATCTGAAGACATATATGCTTCGCGTGGGTTTTGAATTATGTATCTTGTGCCATCTTTTTGCACTAAGGTTAAGTTTCTCTTTAACCCTTCTAATAACTTTTGCTGGAATTCAAAGTAGGCATCCTTATCTTGAGATACTTCCTCAAAGGGTGGTAGGAGGAGATAGTCTTTGTCTTTGAAGTATTTACTGAAATCTCTCTCATTAAGTGAATATACTATGCCTGGAATTTGATATATTTCATGCCATGATTTGCCCTGCGAGAGCATTTTGGCTATCTTGACCGTTTGGTGCTCTCCCATTCCATACACTAAGACCTTTGCTCTCGAGTCTAAAAGAATGGAGTGTCTTACTCTGTTATCCCAGTAATCGTAATGAGAGAACCTTCTTAGGCTTGCTTCTATACCTCCTATTATTATTGGAACGTCAGGATATAGCTCATGAACGATATTTGAATATACTATCGTTGCCCTATCAGGTCTTTTTCCTGGAGTACCCCCTGGTGTATATGCGTCACGTTCCCTTTTCTTCTTATAGGGAGTATAATTTGCCACAAGAGAGTCAACGCTCCCTGCGGTTATACCGAAGAACAGCCTTGGTTTGCCTAATATTTTAAAGGACTCCTTGTCTTTCCAATCAGGTTGGGCTAGTATACCAACTCTGAATCCGTGATATTCTAAGAATCTTCCGATGACGGCTGCCCCAAAGGAAGGGTGATCTACATAGGCATCTCCCGTAACTATTATTACGTCTAATTCGTCCCATCCTTTTTTCTTAGCTTCTTCTTTGCTTATTGGCAATAAGTCTAACATGGCTATTTTAAAATAATACCACGAAATCGCTCGCTGATCAAAGCTATGCTTCTTGACTAATAAACCCTTCTTTGATATATTTTATCTAGGTTGGGCGGATAGCTCAGAGGGAGAGCGCCTGCCTTACAAGCAGGAGGTCGTAGGTTCGAGCCCCTGCTCCGCCCACCATTTTTTGTTATTTACCCTAAAAGCTATGAAAGTCTTTCCTCTAGCTGTAAATTTTTATGGATCCTACCTTTAATATTGACTTATGGTTAAGGATATGTTAAAATTTGGTTTGCGATAGGGAAAGCGCGGGGCTGTGGTGTAGTCCGGTTAACACACCTGTCTGTCACACAGGAGATCGCGGGTTCAAGTCCCGTCAGCCCCGCCACTTTGAAAAGTAAGAAAGTGGCGAGATAGCTCAGGTGGTAGAGCAGCGGACTGAAAATCCGTGTGTCCCTGGTTCGACTCCAGGTCTCGCCACCACTTTGTGGGCTAGAAGGTGAGCGGAAGTAGCTCAGGCGGTAGAGCGTCTCCTTGCCAAGGAGAAGGTCGCGGGTTCAAGTCCCGTCTTCCGCTCCATAATGTTATGGCGGTGTAGCCAAGCGGTAAGGCAGGGGACTGCAAATCCCTTATACCCCGGTTCGAATCCGGGCGCCGCCTCCACGTGTAAGTTTCGGGGCTCCGGCGTAGCTCAACCGGCAGAGCGGGTGGCTGTTAACCACTAGGTTGCAGGTTCGAGTCCTGCCGCCGGAGCCATTTTTTTATTTCTGTTTCAACCTCTTTTAAAAGTTTTCCCTCCAGCTTGTCTGCTTTTCCTCCTATTATGGATGGAGAATAATAAGGTCCACGTATTCATTTGCCCTGAAAGGGAAAAATTTTTGAAAAAATGGGATTTGCTTTTTATTTTCTTTTGCTTTATGTCATCATTCGGTATAATGCTTTTTGTAAAAGGTAATGTTATAATGGAAAGAAAACTGCGATCATCATATTGGAAGATTTTAGTGAAGAAAAGGGGAAGGATGAAAAAGTGGAGCGGATGAGAGTTTGTTTTATTTCGCACACATCTGGGAAGGGTGGAGCAGAGAGAGCGCTCCTTGAGCTTATAGATGCTCTAAAAGAGAGATGTGTAAAGTGCTATGTTGTATTGCCTGCACATGGGCCATTAGTTGAAGAACTGGATAAACGTGGAATAACTTATTGCATCCTTCCATTTAAATGGTGGATGAGCAAAAAATCTCTAAAACAAGAGCAAATGGTGAAAGCTGTTCTAAATCTTATTACGGTGATACCTCTCGCATTAAGAATTGAACAATGGAAATGTGATGTTGTGTATACAAATTCTATTACTGTGTGTGTTGGTGCTCTTGCTGCGAAACTTTTAAGGCTTCCCCATGTTTGGCATATTCACGAGTTTGGATATGAAGATTTTGGTCTGGTTTTTGATCTTGGTTTAAAGGACTCCCTATGGTTAATTAATAACTATTCCTCAATCTGTATAGCCAACTCTTATGCAGTAGCCCAAAAATATAAGCGATATATTAATCCTGCTAAGTTGAGAGTGGTTTATCAATCGGTAAGTGTTCCCGAGGATGTTCTAGTTGGTAAATCTGTTGGAATCATGAGTGATAGAAAGAAATGTGTGATAGTAGGTGCCTTACACGAAGGTAAAAGACAAGAGGATGCTATACGAGCCATCGGTGAGTTGGTGCAAAGAGGGATGGAAGTCGAGCTTTATGTTGTTGGAGCGGGTGATATGCAATATCAAAGATATCTTTATGACCTAGTGACAAAGAGCGGGTTAGAAGGTTATGTTAAGTTCACAGGTTATACCGAAAATCCATTCCAGTTTATGCTGATGGCAGATGTTGTGTTGATGTGTTCAAGGTATGAGGCTTTTGGAAGAGTTACTGTTGAAGCGAGTGAAGTTAGGGAAACCTGTGATTGGGGCAAGAAGTGGTGGTACAGTGGAGTTAATTCGTGATGGATTTAACGGCCTTCTTTACACTCCAGGGGACTATAAAGAGTCTTGCAGAGAAAATCGGATATCTCCTTGAGCATTCTGATATAGCTCGGCAGCTAGGAGAGAATGCCTTGCAATGGGCAACAAAGCGTTTTACCAAAGACCAATTCGGAGAGGAAATATTAGCTATTTTAGAAGAAGTTAGAAAAAGTAAGCAAAAGTAAGCTTAGATAGAAGCGGCAACGGTTTGATGCAGATCATGAAGAGCTGGTCCAAGGTGGCAATCATGGTCTGGGCTGAAAATGGCTAAGAAAAAATCGTCTTAAGGTGATATTTCCAGTCGCTCCCACAAGAATGCTTTTTGTTCTTGATCTTTCTTTTGTTCGCTAGCCTATGGAGCTTNAGAGCCTAGTTATCATATACAATGGAGAGGTATAGATTTACCTCAAACTCGGATACCAAGGTAATANTTAAGGCTTTTCACAGATGAGGCTTTCCCGAGGTATATGAGTTCCGTGGCATATTTGCCTTTGCCCATTTGGGGCAGAAAAGATAAAAAGCTTATACTTTGCAGGGAGGATCGGTGTTAAACCTCTTTACAAATAATGGGGGAACGTGAGGAGGACAATGGTCTTCCTTAATTTATTTAGGGGAGGATGTCACCCTTGAACCTACGCTGGTTTTAAAGCGTGATCTTGTTTTTTNNCTTGTATGCATAAGCTCTTGATAAACTATCTTGAGTATAAATTGACATAATGTTATGTTTTTGATATACTGAATCAAAACTTAAGGGAGGTGTTATCCATGATGAAGAGGTTATTATTGTTGATGGCTTTAATTTTGATTTTTGCCTTACCTGCCTTTGGGGCTTTTCCAGAGAAGCCTATAACTTTAGTAGTCCCTTGGAGTCCGGGAGGGGTCACAGATACAGTTGCAAGGGCTTTTGCTCCAATTTTTGAGAAGTATCTCGGTCAATCTGTTGTGGTTTTGAACAAGCCGGGGGCTTCAGGAGGAATTGGCACGGAGTTTGCCTATTCTCANCCTGCAGATGGATATACTGTTCTTTTTTCTTGTCGGAGACCCCTGGTAGCTTTCGCGTTATGGGAATCAGCAAGCTAAGCTTTAATGATTTTGACCCCTTAATAATGATGGTTTATGATACAAAGGTTATAGCGGTTTCATCTAAATCTCCTTATAAAACCATGGAAGATCTTATAGCTGATATAAAGGCTCGTCCAGGCAAGGTTCGCATGTCTTACTCAGGTCCGGGAGCGAGCGGGCACATCCAAGGGTTGATTCTCAGAAAGGTTGGCTTAGATGTCGCTTTAATACCTTTCGGTGGAGGAGCGGAAGCCATGCTCGCTGTCTTAGGTGGTCAGGTAGAGTTTACCTCTCCCAATACAGCTCCGGCACTGGGATATGTTGCCTCAGGTGATATGAGAGTTTTAGCTGTCTGGTCGGACAAACCAGTGGAAGCTTTTCCAGGTGTTCCTCCTATAACTGAAGTTATACCTGAGCTTAAGAAATATTTCCCTCTTGAGTTTCCTAATTGCTTGTTAGGTTAAAAAGGGAACCCCTGAGGAGGTTAAGCAAGTTCTGCTAAAGGCAGCAAAATCCGCAGTCAACGATCCAAAATGGATTGAATTTGTTAAAAAAGTGCACTATGTTACAATGCATCATTTGGAGGGNCAGGCGGTTTTAGATTACTGGAAGCACTGGGAGTCCGTTGTATCTTGGCTTCTCTTTGAGGCTGGTGTTGCTAAGCATAGTCCTGAGGAATTTGGCATACCAAAGCCTTAACGGTTTATAAATGGGCCTTAACTATATAGTTGGATTAATTGAAGGGTTACTGTTTTTAGTTTTATCTATAGGTATTATAGTTTACGCTTTTTCCCTTCATTCTTACGGAGAGTGGGCTCTTTCGCCCGCTCTCTTTCCATTGATACTCGGTGGTGTTCTTTTTTGCTTTTCGCTTATCCTTTTGGTTAAGCGTTATAGATCTAAGTTTAAGGAGCGGCAGGGGGTTAGCATAGATTGGTTTTTAGCTTTGGGGAGCGTTGGCTTGTCCATTACTTATGCCCTGTTACTTCCGGTTCTGCACTTTACCTTGTCTACGCTATTATACCTTTCTTCCTTTCTTTTGATTTTAGGTGTTAGGAACCTGTGGATATTAATAGGGCTTCCTATAGGTCTAACAGTTTCTATATACTATATATTCGGAGTCTTGCTAAAAGTTGTGCTCCCGTGAGGTGATATCTTGACTTGATTGATCTTTGGGCTTTCCTCGACTTAAGGTTTATAGGTCTCGTTTTCATTGGAGCTGTAATGGGGCTTATCGTTGGTGCTCTTCCGGGTTTGACCGTTACTATGGCAACTGCTCTTCTGGTATCTATAACTATGCCCTGGTCTATGAAGGATGCGCTTGCGGTTATTATGGGGGTTTATGTGGTTGGGGTTTATGCTGGCGCTATCTCCGCAGTCTTGATAAACATACCTGGGGCTCCTTCATCTGTTGCAACCACCTTAGATGGATTCCCCTTAGCCAAGCAGGGTAGGGCGAAGACAGCCCTTTATGCTGCTGCCATACACTCCTTCATTGGAAGCATTATTGGGTTGCTTATACTTCTTCTTATTGCTAAACCTGTGACGAAGATCGCTCTTGCTTTTACTCCCTTTGACTATTTTCTTTTCGCTCTTTTCGGGCTTACCATAGTTGGTTCTTTAACGTCAAAGGATTTTCTAAAGGGATTGATAAGTGCTACGATTGGAGTGCCTTTTTAGCTTAGTGGGGATGGATCCTGTATTCGGTGTGGGAAGGTTCACCTTCGGTTTGATTAACCTATTAAGTGGCATAAGTATAATCCCGGCATTGATAGGTCTTTTCGGTTTTTCTGAGGTCTTGATGCAAGTTTCTCACAGAAGCCTTGGCATGATCGCTGAGAGGCTCCTTGATGAGAGGGTTGATTTCAAAAGCATACTGAAATACTGGCCTCTTTCAATACAGGCTTCGCTGATAGGTACGTTCATAGGTGCCCTGCCGGGAGTGGGAGGGCCCATTGCTGCGCTGATGGCCTATGATTTTGCTAAAAGGAGCGTTAAGGAACCGTCTAGGCCCTTCGGGGAGGGGGCTATTGAAGGGGTCATAGCTTCTGAGGCTGCGAATAACGCTTGCATAGGTGGAGCTCTCATTCCAATGCTTACCATGGCGATTCCTGGAGACGCGGTCACTGCGGTTATGCTTGCTGTCTTTTTACGTTCATGGAATGAGGCCGGGGCCCATGCTCTTTGTTCAGACTCCTGATCTCTTCTATGCTGTGGTAATAGGTGGATTCATAGGAGCTTTTGCGGTTTTGATTTTAGCCGTTTCTTTAGCTCCTTTGTTAGCTCGTATTGTTACAGTGCCCAAGAGCATTCTATTACCCGCGATTTCTGTTTTATGCGTTGTTGGGACCTATGCTGTGAACAATAGCACCTTCGATATATTTTTAATGATATTTTTTGGGGTTCTTGGTTTTGTGCTTAGGGAACGGGGTTATTCAGTTGCCTCCTTGGTTTTAGGGCTCGTTTTAGGTAATATGATGGATTTTAACTTGAGGAAGGCTGTTGCATTGGCACAAACGAGCGATAGCTTTATAGTTGCTCTCCTTTACAGGCCTATAACTTTGGTTTTGTTGGTAATGGTTATCTCTTCCTTTTTGCTGAGCTTCTTAAGGTTTAGATCTCGGGATAGAGGTGAGGTTTGGTGAGGGCTTGCATTGAGCCCAGTGAGCTTAAGGGGTCGGTAAATAGTCTTCCTGGTTCCAAAAGCCATACCATTAGAGGTGTTATAATCGGTACACTGGCGGAGGGAGTTAGTGTTCTCTTTAACCCCCTTGATAGTCAAGATACTCTTTCCGCTGTGAGAGCTTGTGAGGCTTACGGATCAAAGGTAGAAAGATATTCCGATAGATGGATAATTCATGGTTTGAACGGTAACCTAAAGGTGCCTGATAATATTATCGACGTTGGGAACTCTGGTACAACTATGTATTTTATGACAGGAGTTGCAAGTCTTGTTCCAGGCTGGAGCGTCCTGACGGGGGATTATCAGATAAGAAAGAGACCGATAGAGGAGCTACTTTCTGCCTTGAGAGGCTTGGGGGCCATTGCTTTTAGAACGAGGGATAACGTAGATGCTCCTCCTGTGGTGGTGAAGGGACCTATAAAGTGTGGCAGGGTACGCCTCTCTGGTAGGTTCTCTCAGTTTGTGTCTTCTCTATTGATCGTTACGCCGTTGGTTGAGGGAAAAACTTGCATTGAGGTGGAAGATCCCAAGGAAAAGCCTTACATAAGGATGACCATCGATTGGCTTAATAGGTCTGGAGTTAAGTTGGATTGTGATTTGGAGATGTTAAACTGCTTTGAGATCAATGGGCCTCAGACTTATAAACCCCAAAACTTTAGGGTACCTAGTGACTGGAGCTCCTTGGCTTTCTTGATCGCTGCTGGGGCAATTACGTCATCTCAGATTAGCTTTGAAAACGTAGACCTTTCGTGCAATCAAGCCGATGCAGTTATTTTGGATATCCTTAGAGCTATAGGTACTGATATCTCAGTTAACCCTTTGGATAACTCCTTATTCATTAGAGGTGGAAGGGAACTCATTGGGTTTGAGATTGATTGTTCAGATTGCCCTGATCTTTTCCCAATTTTAACTGTTTTAGCTTGTTTTGCTCGAGGTTCGACTGTGATAAAAGGGACTCAAACCCTAAGATATAAAGAGACCGATAGATTGGCAGTGATGTGTAGTGAGCTCTCTAAGATGGGAGCATCTATATCTATAAGGGATGATATGGTCTTTATAAATGGTGGGGGACTTCATGGAGCTGAAGTTGATAGCCATGGAGATCACAGAATTGCAATGGCTTTGGTGATAGCGGGGCTTGGCGCTCAAGGGAAAAGCATAGTTCAGAATGTAGAATGTGTTTCGGTTTCTTTCCCCAACTTCTTTAATTTGATTAAGTCGTTGGGAGCCAGGGTTATTTTAGAGCAATCCTAGGGTTTTTTAAGGACCTGATATATTCCGCACTTGAGGTATAGGGTTTCTGGATGAGGCAGAAGGACAGGGTGATCTTTGGCCTGATGTCTGAACTCAATGAGTTTGAGTATTCTGTTTGCGTCAGAACTAGCAGAGCTTATGATCTCCTTAAACAGCTCTGGCGTTATGTGATGGGAACAAGAGCAAGTTATGAGGAATCCACCATCTCTTATTAACTTCATTGCCCTAAGGTTTATTTCTTTGTAACCTCTTATGGCTCCCTCTAAACTTTTCTGTGATTTGGCAAAGGAGGGTGGGTCTATTATGACCACATCAAACTTCCTTCCTTCTTTTTGGAATCTCCTTAGAGTATCAAAGGCGTTTTCTTCAATGAGTTCCACCCTGTTTGAAAAGCCGTTTAATTCTGCATTATTTTTTGCGAGTTCAAGAGCAGAGGCGGAAGAATCCACTGCTACAACCCTTTTTGCACCGAACCTGATGGCGTGAAGCGCGAAACTCGCAGTATAGCAAAAGACGTCTAAGACCTCTGCTTCATCAACAAGTCCTTCTAAAGCTTTTCTGTTTTCCCTTTGATCCAAGAAATACCCTGTTTTTTGGCCGTTTTCTACATCTACCAATATCCTTAGGCCGTTTTCTTCTATTTCCAATAGGGTTTGAGCTTTTCCCCTTAAAAACCCCTTTATTTTAGGGAGACCTTCTACTTCTCTCACAGTTGCATCATTCCTCTCGTATATTCCCATGGGCTGTAATACTTCACTTAGTACGTCTGCTATCGTTTCTTTAAACCTTTCCATTCCTAGTGTTAAAGTTTGAATTACCAGAACCTCTCCAAACTTGTCTACGATTAGACCAGGGAGAAAGTCTGCTTCGCTGAAAACCACTCTGCAGGAACTTCCGTTAACCACCCTTTTTCTGTATTCCCAAGCTTTAACGATCGCATTTTTAAAAAAGTTCCTATTTATTTCCTCGTCCCTTCTTGTTAAAATTCTTATAGCTATTTTGGAGAGAGGGTTAAAGTAGCCTCTACCGATGAAGCTTCTATTTTGATCGTATAGGTCTACTATATCGCCGGGGCTAAAATCTCCATCCACTTTTTCTATTTCATTGCTATAAACCCATAGAAAACCTTTTATTATCTTGGATGTGGCTTTTTCCTTCAGTATGACCTTCGCTCTCATGGTTATAAGATATTCTATTCTCTCTGCTTAGGGAAAGTCAAGAGAAGGGGGTGTGTAATATGGAAGGGAAAAAGAGGGTTTTGTTTCTATGTATCCATAATTCTGCTCGGTCTCAGATGGCAGAAGGTTTACTCAATGCCCTTTACGGTGATGCTTATGAGGCGTATAGTGCTGGCATTAAACCATTGGGAGTTAATCCTTATGCAATTAGGGTTATGAAGGAGATAGGAATAGATATATCGCATCACTGCTCTAAGGGAGTAGAGGAGTTTTTAGGGCAGGAGTTTGATTACGTTGTTACAGTTTGTGGTGGTTCTCCCGATGCTGATGCTTGTCCTTTCTTTCCCGGTGGAAAGAACTACATTCATAAGGGTTTTGAGGATCCAGCTCAAGCCAGTGGAAGTGAGGAAGATATTATGAGAATCTTTAGGAGGGTTCGTGATGAGATAAAGGAATGGATCATTGAGGTCTTTGGGAAGGGAAAAGGTTAAAATTTTTTAACAGGGAGTAGTAGATATGGTTGGGTTTGGTTGCTAAAATTTTGGGAGAATAGGGTTAGGTAGAGAAAAGGATAGCTTTTGAAAGGAGTGAAGCCGGTGGGATAGAAGAAAAGGAATTGTTGAGGTTAGAAGCTTTAGAAGCTATTGAAAATAGAGATTGGAAGCGAGCTAAGGATATACTATCATCTTGGGCGGCTCCCGATATAGCTGAGCTCTTTCGAGAGATTGATCCAAAGGATAGGCCTATTATTCTGAGGTTGTTACCTCAAGATTTGCAAGCTGATGTTTTCTTTGAGCTTGATGGAAACACACAAGAGTATATTCTAAGATCTTTACCAGATGAGTACGTTAAGTCCATTGTTGACGAGCTTGATCCAGATGAGAGGACAAGGATCTTTGAGAGGCTTTCACCGAGGTTATTAAGAAGGCTTTTAAATCTTCTCTCTTCCGAGGAGAGGAAAGAGGCGCTTCAGCTGCTTGGGTACCCAGAAAACAGCGTTGGAAGACTAATGACGCCTGACTATGTTGCGATTAAGCAAAACTGGACCATCAGCAAGGCTCTTGAGCATATAAGAGAGTGGGGTAAGGACTCAGAAACTATAGATATAGTTTATGTGGTTGATGATAAGTGGGTTTTACTTGATGATTTACCGATAAGAAAGCTTTTGTTAGCTAACCCAGAGGATTTAGTTCAATCCATAATGGATTATGAGGTTGTTTCTATAAATGCTGATCAGGACCAAGAAGAGGCGATCAAGTTAGCTAGAAGGTATAACCTTATAGCTCTTCCTGTTACCGATTCAGAGGGGCACTTGTTAGGAATAGTGACGATAGATGATCTTCTTGATGTTATTCAGGAAGAGCATACCGAGGATTTCGTTAAGTATTCTGCTATAGAGGCTCCTCCAGAAAATATAGAGTTTTTAACAAACATAAAGGAAGCTCCCATAACCAAAATATTGAGAAGTAGGCTTACATGGCTTACCATACTTTTGGTTATGGATTTCATAACGGGAGGTATAATAAGAGCATTTGAGGATACTATCGCAAGATACATTGTTCTAGTTACCTTTCTTCCGGTTTTAGTTGACACTGCTGGTAATGCTGGTTCTCAGGCAGCGACGCTCGTTATAAGGGCTTTAGCCCTTGAAACTGTGCGTCTAAAAGATTGGCTATATCTGCTTGGTAGGGAGCTTATGATAGCGAGCATATTAGGTTTTATAATGGGATTAGGAATATCGATAATGGGGATAATCAGAAGCGGCAGCTTAAAGGTGTGCTTGGTTGTGGTCCTATCTATGATAATTAATGTTATTGTTGGTAGCCTTGTAGGTGTTCTATTACCGTTTATCTTCGTGAAGATGAAAAGGGATCCAGCTGCAGCAAGTATGCCTCTTATAACTACGCTTGCAGATATAATCGGAACTGCCATTTATCTAGGCATAGCTACTTTGGTTTTGGGGTTGTAAATTTAAGGTTAAAATAAATTGACTAACAGGGGAGAGTGGAGAGTAGATGGAAAGGAAGCACGAGAGGCAGAAAAAGGTATTGGGACCGGTTGAGGATCTGGAAGAACACGTTCATCCTGATTGGTGGAGAAGGATCTTCAACTCAATGTATCTTAAAACTGATGCAGATGTAGTTGAGGATCAGGCTATCACGAGGGCGGAGATAGACCTATTTTCTAGAATTCTCGGCCTTTACAAAGGAAGATAGGATTTTAGATCTCTGTTGCGGACAGGGAAGACACTCTTTAGAGTTAGCTAGGAGAGGTTTTAAGAATGTAGAAGGGTTAGATCGGTCGCATTATCTTATCCAAAAGGCTAAGTCAAGGGCCAAAAAGGAAGGGCTGAGCGTAAAGTTCAGGGAGGGAGATGCTAGGAAGCTTCCTTACCAGTCTGATACCTTTGATGTTGTGATGCTTTTAGGTAATAGCTTTGGTTATTTTGAGACCATTCAGGATGATATGAGGGTCCTTAAGGAAGTTTTTAGGGTTCTTAAGCCTCAGGGGCGGGTCTTGATAGACGTGGCTGATGGAGAGTATCTAAGGGAAAACTTTCAGGCAAGATCTTGGGAGTGGATAGATAAAAACGCACTTCGTTTGTAGAGAGCGCTCCCTATCTTGGGACAAACAGCGCCTGATATCTCGAGAGGTTATAACTCACGTTGAAAAGGGTGTTATAGCTGATCAGTTTTATGCGGAAAGGCTTTATACTAAGGAGGGTTTAAAGGAAATTCTAACTGCTGCAGGTTTTAGTGACGTGACTATTCACGGCGAGGTGAAACCTGGTTCTCAGAGAAATCAGGATCTTGGCATGATGGAGCGAAGAATTATCGTGACGGCAGTGGCTAAGAAAGAATGGACCCCGTTAAGAAAAAGGAGGAAGGAAAAGGTATCAACTGTAGCTGTAATCTTGGGTGATCCTCGGAAGCCAGATCCCTTAAAGCCTCTTGGGGTTTTTGATGATGATGATCTCTACACTATCAATAGAATGAAAGATGCTTTGAGGGAGCTTACGGATTACAACTTTATATATCTTGATAATCATGATACACTGCTTTACGATCTTTTAAAGCTCAAAGGGAAGATAGACTTGGTTTTTAATCTCTGTGATGAGGGCTTTAACAACGATCCAAGAAAGGAGCTTCATATCCCGGCTCTCCTGGAAATACTTGATATACCCTATACGGGGGCAGGTCCTCAGTGTTTGGCCCATTGTTATGATAAGTCTCTCGTGCGTGGTATTGCTAAAGAGATGGGAATTCCTGTGCCAGAGGCTTTCTTTATAAAGCCTGAGGATACCTCTTTTGAGCTACCCTTTAGTTTTCCTGTCATAGTTAAGCCCAACTTTGGGGATTCGAGCTTCGGTATAACCCAGAAGAGCGTTGCGAATGATATAGAAGAGCTCATTAACGCCATAGTGGATATAAGGGAGAAGTTTGGCTACGATAAGCCTATATTAGTTGAGGAGTTTCTCACTGGTAGTGATCTTAGCGTAGGTATAATAGGGAACCCTCCAGCTAACTACATAGTTTTGCCTATAACTGAGGAAGATTACTCTGTTCTTCCACCTGGGCTTCCACCAATATGTGGCTATGAGGCTAAATGGCTTCCAGATTCTCCCTATTGGAATATAAAGTCCGTTCCTGCGAGGCTATCTGAGGAGACTGAGAAGTTCATAATAGAGTGTTGCTTAAAGCTGTTTGAGAGGTTGGAAGCTAGAGATTACTGTCGCTTCGATTGGAGGCTTGACTCTCGCGGTGTTCCGAAGCTTCTTGAGGTTAATCCGAATCCGGGATGGTGTTGGGATGGTCATTTGGCTAAGATGGCAAATATCGCTGGCTTTTCTTATTCAGACATGTTAAAAGCGATTCTTGAAGCAGCGGAACGGCGCTTGGGTATCCGTGCTATGAATGGCGATAGGAAGGAGGGATTCATTGCGGTTGGATGACCCCCGGGGAACAGGGGGAAACCCATACAATAGAAGAACGGTTTTATGGGTAGTTGCTTTAACTTCTTTCCTTATACCTTTCATGGCGTCTTCCATCAACGTTGCGCTTCCCACCATAGGTAAAGAGTTTAAGATAGATGCTATATTACTTGGTTGGATTGCTACCTCTTATATTCTGTCGTGTGCTGTATTTACTGTTCCCTTTGGAAGGCTGGCTGATATATATGGAAGAAAGAAGATATTCACTCTTGGTATTCTTTGTTATACGGTTTTCTCTTTGTCTTTGCAGTTTGTCAACATCTATTTATTTTTTCCTCTCTTCTCGAGTATTGCAAGGCATCGGCAGTGCCATGGTATTTGCCACGAGTTTAGCTCTTTTGACTTCGGCCTTCCCTCTCCACGAGAGAGGGAAGGCCTTAGGGATAAGTGTGGCTTTTACGTATTCTGGTATGTCTTTAGGCCCGTTCCTTGGAGGATTTTTAACTCACTACTGGGGATGGAGGAGCATATTTCTTTCAAATACTTTTTTGGGAGCTCTGGTGTTTTTCCTCTCGTTGTGGAAGATAAGGGATGAATTATCCGAGCCTTCTAAAGAGAGATTTGATTTTGTAGGAGCAGTTCTTTATGGTTTAACTCTGGTTTCTATGATATGCGGATTTTCTCTCTTACCGGAAAGCGCGGGAGTTCGTTTGTATCTTTTTAAGCGGAATAGCGATGATACTCTTCCTTACATGGGAAAGCAGGATTGCAAGCCCTNTTTTAAATATAGGACTCTTCAGTAGAAGCAAAGTTTTTGCCTTTTCAAGCTTGGCAGCCCTGATTCACTATAGCTCAACTTTTGCTGTGACTCTTCTTTTAAGCTTATTTTTGCAGTATATAAAGGGATTAAACCCTCGCGTAGCTGGGTCTATATTGATATTCCAACCTCTCATAATGGCCATATTTTCTCCTATTGCGGGTAGGTTATCTGATAGAATTGAACCGAGGTTAATAGCATCGGCTGGGATGTCGATTACAGGTATAGGCATTCTATCCTTATCCCTATTAGAGGATAGTACGAGCTTGAATTATATAATAACTTCATTGGTGGTATTAGGCTTTGGTTTTGCATTTTTTTCCTCTCCTAACACTAATGCCATAATGAGCTCCGTAGATAAGCGCTACTACGGTGTGGCTTCAGGTATGGTTGCTACTATGCGCATGATTGGGCAAATGCTTAGCATGGGGTTAGTCATGCTTGTGTTTTCTTTGAAGATGGGGAAGGCCCAAATAACTCCAGACGTATATCCTTCTTTCATCGTGAGCGTAAAAACTTCCTTTAGGATTTTCTCTGTCTTGTGTGTTCTTGGTATATTTGCCTCTTTAGCAAGGGGACGGTTAAGGAGCAAAGTTTCGAATTCAGCAGATATGGTTGAGAAGTAGGTTTTATTATTCTTTTCTTTCGGTTGGATCTATGTGAACTATTACGAGAGCATTTTCTATCTCTCTCTTCAATGAGCTTTGCACTTTAGATGCGATCTCATGTGCTTCTTTTGCAGACAAATCTTCCTCTACCTCTATATGTAAGGTTATGACCTTTTTGTTCTGGTAGTCATGAACGAATATCTCATGGCAGCTTAGGACACCGGGGGTTGAGGAAGTGACTNTCTTTATGAGATCTATGAGTTTTTTGTCGGGCATCTGGCCTATAAGGAAGCTGGAAGAGTTTTTGGTTATATCTACGCCAACCCAGCCTATAAGGATAGATACTATAATTCCCACTATTCCATCGACTCTGTATGATCCTAATTTGGTGGTTAGTAAACCCAAAGCTACTAGGATGGTAGCTACGGCATCGCTACGATGGTGCCAAGCATCTGCAGTTAATGCCAGAGAATCTATCCTTTCCCCAAGGAATATAGAAAAGCGAGCCATCCATTCCTTAAATAGCGAAGAGATGATTAGGACGATAAACACGTAAAGATTAAATTCAACCTTCTGTGGTTTTATGATTCTTATTATTGAGCTTTTAGCGAGATCGTANGCTACGATAAAGAGAATAAAAGCTATGAAGATCGTGGCTATCTGTTCTATTCGTCCATGGCCAAAGGGGTGCTTTTCATCAGGAGGTTTATCTCCAAGCTTGAATCCTAAGATTACTATTCCTGAAGTTAAAACATCAGATAGGGAATGAAAGGCATCTGCAATTAGGGAAATGCTATTTAAATAAATGCCCGAGATCAACTTAAAGACGAATAGGCCAATATTACCGATGATGCTAATCCATCCCTCAAGGTATCCAATGGCTTTTCTTTCTGGTTCCTTTCCCGTAGAGAGCTTTTTGAATAGGCCATTCGTTTAACCTCACAAGCTAAATTATAACCTAACTTATGTTTTAAATGTACTCTTCAGCTATTTTTATTGCGCAGAAAGGACCGCACATAGAACAACAGCCCTTATCATTGTAAAATCTTTTTGACCGCTTTTCCCTTGCGAGGTTTCCGCTTATGGAAAGCCTAAACATGTTTTCCCAGTCGAAGTTTTTTCTTGCAATAGCCATCTCTTTTTCTAACTTCCATGCTTTAAGGTTTCCCCTTGCAACGTCTGCTACAGCAGCTGCTATTTTAGATGCTATGACACCCTCCCTTACGTCTTCCATAGTCGGTAAAGAGATGTGTTCTGCAGGTGTAACGTAGCACAGGAAATCGGCTCCGAGATATCCAGCGAGGGCCCCTCCTATGGCGCAAGCTATATGGTCATAACCCATGGCTCTATCGGTTGGTAGCGGTCCAAGAAGAAATATAGGAGCTCCTTTTCCAACTTTTTTCATTAATTTTACGTTCATTTCTATCTCGTTTAATGGGATGTGTCCTGGCCCTTCTATCATAACTTGAACGCCTCTTTTTCTAGCTTCATCTACAAGTTCACCTAGCACAAAGAGCTCTTCGAATTGTTGTCTGTCGCTTGAGTCTACCAATGCCCCTGGCCTCATTCCATCGCCAAGGCTTAATGTAATATCATATTCCTTAGCTATATCTAATAGCTCATCAAAGTGTTCGTAAAAGGGGTTTTCCTTATCGTTTTTGATCATCCAGCCAGCTATTATACTTCCGCCTCTACTGACTATTTTTAGCGTTCTTTTAGATTCCTTAATGTATTCCAATACTTTCCTTGTCAGTCCAACATGTATCGTCATAAAGTCTATTCCATCTTCAGCGTGAGCTATGACCATGTCAAGAAAATCTTTCTCAGAGAAATCAACTACCTTTTCTCCAAGCTCATAGCTTTTAACAGCAGAATCATAAATTGGGACAGATCCGACAGGTACGGAGGATATCTCAACTATAGCTCTTCTAATTTCCCTTAAATTTCCCCAGGTAGAAAGAACCATTATCGAATCTGCTCCCTCTTCTATGGCTAAAATTGTCTTTCCTTTTTTCTTCTTCTAAGGATGAGAATCCCTTTGATGTTCCTATGTTTGCGTTTACCTTTACCGAAAAGCCTTCTCCAACTATCATTGGTTTTTGGGGCTTGTGAAGCTTATTCGCTGGTATAACTGCTTTCCCTTGGGCTATTTTTTTACGCACCGTTTCTACGTCTACCTCTTCATATTCTGCTACTTTTCTCATCTCCTCCGAGAGGATTCCCTTTATCGCCATTTCCATCTGCGTCATAAGTTTTCACCTCCTTTCACTTATCATTTTTGCGATCTTCATTCCCGAAAGGATCATGCCTCCNAATATCGGACCCATCCTTGGACCACCATAAACCTCACATACAGCCATTCCTGACACAAGTAATCCTGGAAAAACTTCTCCCGTCTTTTCAACTACGAATTTTTCTGCTATTTCTGCATCCATGGGAAATTCGGTTTTCTTTTCCATCAGTCCTCTTTTTACTAAGAGCGAAACGATATTTGCTGGGTGTCCTGTTCCATCAACCACATACGAGGCTTTTATAGTTATTGGATCAACGTGAAGTCCTAGCTTTTTGACAGGTCCCCAGTTTATGACAACTCCGCATATCCTNTCTTCACGCATGGCGATGTCTTCCACGCTTACGTTGTTAAATAACCTTTGCGCCGGCTTTAGTTGCTCTATAGATTAGGGCTGAGGCGAAGTGGCATGAGTCTACTATCAAAAGGTCCTCATATTCAGCGTAGCTTATATCTAATTCTTTTAGGAAATTCTCAAGCTCCTTTTCTAAGACTACTTCGTTAAACATCATTCCTCCTCCCCATATTCCCCCCTCCGGGCATGTTTTTCTCTTCGAATATTGCTACCCTAAAGTTCTTTTTGGCAAGCTCATAAGATGCCACTAGTCCGCTTGGTCCAGCTCCTACTATTGCCACATCTACTTCCAGTGAGTTTCTAAGCTTCTTAAAGAAACTCTCAATGATGGCTTTCGATATGACTGTGTCTTTCACTTTTATCGCCCTCCTTAAAAATTTATCCCTCCGCCTAAGCGGAGGGATTTTAAATGACTTATCCCCTTCCCTCCGCCGGCATTACCCGGATCAGGTTCAAAGGGTCGAGGGTTTAAAACCCCCCTCTCAGCCCCATTCCAGGAGCTCCCCCAGGGAAATCAGTTCGATATTCTTTTTTTTAACATTATATCATATATAATAGGTGATGGAAATGCTAAACTATAAAAATAAGGTGGAAGCGGTTTGTGAGAGGTTAAGAGAGGATATCGTAAGTGTAACTTATAAAACTGGTGATTGGCTTATCAGTGGGGAGGATACTATATATGAGAAGCTCTAGATGAAACTTTAGACTTAGGAAGGGGGAGGGGAATCAATGAAAGCTTTTTCTTATAGAACGGAGAACTGGTGGGTTAGTCCCTATAATTTCAGGAAGGAGATTAGGGAAGGGTGGAAGCTATCTCCCTCGGTAAAGATTCACGATGCTACTTTGCGTGATGGTGAGCAGACGCCAGGAATAGTGTTGAGGAAAGAGGAGAAAATTAGAATAGCTGCTAAGCTCAGTGATGTTGGTATCCATAGAATCGAAGCAAGGATGCCNGTTGTTTCGATTGAGGACAGGGAGGCTCTCAAGGGGATTAAAAACTTGGGCTCCCGTCTAAAATTTTTGGTTTCGTTAGAGCGAGAGAGGAAGACATTGTTATAGCTGCTGACTGTGAGATTGATGGAATAGTTATAGAGGTTCCAATCGGTAAACCTAAGCTTGATTATCAGTTTAAGTGGTTTGTAGATAGGGTTGTCGAGGAGAGCGCTAAGTCCATAGGCAAGGCTAAGGAACTGGGATTATATACCGTCTTCTTTCCTTACGATACCACGAGAGCGGAAGAAGATGACCTTGTTAAGCTTTTGAAGGATTTAAAGGAACTTAACTTCCTTCCCGATTCCATAGGTATCGTTGATACTATGGGTTGTGCTCTTCCCGAAGCTATGGGGTATTTAGTTACCTTGGTAAAGTCTATTTGGGATATGTCTGTAGAAGTTCATGCTCATAATGATTTTGGGTTAGCTGTAGCTAACAGTATAGCTGCTCTTAAGGCTGGGGCNGGAGTTGTACACTGTTGCGTAAATGGGATAGGGGAAAGAACAGGAAACTGCAGTACTGAGGAGATTGTTGCCTTTATCTCTCTCCTAATGGGNGTAGATATAGGTGTGGATATTTCTAAGCTTCAGGAGCTTTCTGATTTAGTCAGTGAGCTAACAGGTTTTAGCTTTCCGCAAAATAAACCTATTGTGGGGTCAGAGATATTTAGCAGGGAATCGGGAATAGGGGCAGATGTCATTTTTAAAGCTCCTTTTGCCATGTTCGCTTTGAACCCTGTCTTTCTTAAGAAACGGCCTAAGCTTGTACTTGGCAAGAAAAGTGGAATGGCATCCATTAACTTTAAGCTTCAGGAATATGGTATAGAGGTTGAAGAAGAAAGAAAGAGAGCTCTTCTAGAAGATGTAAAGAGGTTGGCTATAGAGAGAGAAAGAGAAGTTTGACTGATGAGGAGTTTTTGTCTTTGGTTGAAAAAATNTAAANATTAGCGTTGAGGGGGGTTGGGTGATATTCTTGCNTTTTGATTTAAGACCAATAGGGGTAGTTAGGTCTCCCTACAGGAGAGATGGAGATGCTCCACGGCAAGGGAGGCTTTCTGCTGAGGTATCGAANATAGAAATTTTCCCCGAGTATGAGGACGGACTAAAGGGCATAGAGAGCTTCTCATATTTAATAATCCTGTATTGGCTTGATAGAGCTAAAAGGGATAAGTTATTAGCAAGGCCGTGTCATTCAGATGAAGAAAGAGGAGTTTTCGCTACTCGTTCTCCTAACAGGCCGAATCCTATAGGCTTATGTGTAGTTAAGCTCCTTGAGAAGAAAGGAAGATTTTTAAAGGTGATTTGGCTTGACGCTCTTGACGGTTCTCCGATTATAGATATCAAACCCTATGTGCCAGATATTGACTCTGTAAGTTGCTGAAGGATAGTTTAATGCCCTCTTGATTTTTAAAGCCTTTTTGTTAAGATATCCTTGGGTTCTTAAGGAGCTTATATCAACTAAAGGATGGGGTGTTTAAGTAATTGAATTTAGGAAGCGGAGTTTCACTTTTGGTTTATTTTAAGCTCCTTTTAACTGTGATTGTGTGGGGAATGTCCTTTGTGGCAACAAAGGTATTAATCCCGAATATAGAACCCCTTTCGATAGTCTTTTGCCGTACCTTATTTGGAGCTTTGATTATGCTCGCTCTGCTTAGGAAAAGACAAGTTTCGCTTCGAATACCTCTTAACTCCCTGCCATGGTTTATCCTATTTGGTTTTATGGCGGTTTATATGCATCAGTGGGTTCAAGCTTATGCGCTTTATACATCTAAAGCCTCTACAGCTACATGGATAGTGGCTACTGCTCCTGTCTTTATTGCAATTTTAGGGAGATTTTTGCTTAAGGAAAAATTCTCCTTTTTAAAGGTAACTGGTATATTTTTATCCTTTTTTGGTGTTTTGATGGTTGTTTCGGAAGGAGATATTGCTTCTGCTCTAAAGAACGGACTAAGAAGCACGGGGGACATAATCATCCTTGTTACTTCTTTTAACTGGGCTCTTTTTTCCGTAATATCAAGGTTTTTCCTTAATAAACACAAGGATATTCCTCAGATTGTAGTTATATTTTATACAGTTCTTTTCGGCCTCATACTCACATCTTTAAGCATGCCTTTAAAAGGGGATTTCAAAGATGTTTTAAAGGTTATGTATGATTTGAGGCTCTTTATTGCTATCTCCTTCTTGGGGATCTTTTCAACAGGTTTTGCTTACGCTTTTTGGTACGATGCTTTAGATGTTTTGGAAGCATCTAAAGTTGGAGCCTTTATGTATATACAGCCCCTTATTGGTATGGTTACGGCTTTCCTTATTTTAGGAGAACCCATGGGATTATCTCTCTTTATTGGTGGGGGACTAATATTAAGTGGCGTTTACTTAGTTAATAGGTTTTAAATACCTTTCTAAATCTTTTATTCTAAAAAAATTGGCAGCCCCTGCGGGATTTGAACCCGCGTCGTCGGACTGAGAACCCGACATCCTAGGCCGCTAGACGAAGGGGCCGCCACTGTATCTATTCCTCTATATGGCTGGGGAAGGAGGACTCGAACCTCCATGCCGGGATCCAGAGTCCCGTGTCCTGCCAGTTAGACGATTCCCCAGCGTTTTATCCTTTCGATAACTCTTTCCTTACCCAACGTCTCCATAACCTCAAAGAGAGGAGGAGTTACCTTCTTACCGCTTATGGCTATCCTAACCGTTTGAGCTATGTCCTTTAACTTAAGCCCTTTTATCTCCGCAAAATTCTTAAGACAATCTTCGATATTAACACTACTAAAAGGATTAACTCCTTCTAAAGCCTCACTTACTTCGGACAGTAGCTTTTCCTTTCCTCTTATTTCCTGCTCCACTAGAATTTTATCATAGGTCGGTTCTTTTTGCAAGAAGTAATCGCTAAAATTAGCAAGTTCAACTAGGGTTTTGCACCTTTCTTTAACGAGCTCAATAACTTTAATTAGGTATTCTTTGTCAATGTTTTCTTCGCTTGTTATCCATCCCCTTTCTTTCCAGAAAGGTAACACTAAATCGTAAAGCTTTTCTGCAGGGGTTTTCTTTATATACTGAGCGTTNATCCACTCGAGCTTTTTGATGTCAAATACCGCTCCTCTTTTTATAACGCGCTCAAGCGAAAAGAGCTCTATCAGTTCTTCTCGAGAGAATATTTCTCTATCTATCCCTGGGCTCCAACCCAGTAAGGCAAGATAGTTAAAGAAGGCCTCGGGTAGAAAACCCATGTTTTTATATTCGGCCACTGATGTGGCTCCATGTCTTTTGCTTAGCTTAGACTTGTCAGGTCCTAGGATCATCGGAAGATGGGCGAACTTGGGAACTTCCCACCCTAAGGCTTGATATATTAGTATCTGCTTGGGGGTATTAGCTATATGATCTTCTCCCCTGATTACATGTGTTATTCCCATATCGTGATCATCTATAACGACTGCAAAGTTGTAGGTTGGGGTTCCATCAGATTTGATCATCACTATGTCTTTAAGGGTTTCGTTCTTGATTTTAATCTCTCCCCACACTATATCGTTGAAGGTTGTTTCACCAGGCGGGACTTTTAAAGATCAAAGCTCCGTTTTCTTCATATCCCTTTCCCTCTTGGACTATTTTTTCAGCGTATTTTCTATATACATCGAGTCTTTCGCTCTGCCTATAGGGGCCTTCGTCCCAGTTCAACCCTAACCAGCTTAGCCCTTCGATTATCGTTTTCTCTGCCTCTTTCGTTGAGCGTTGAAAGTCACTATCCTCTATTCTTAAAATGAAAACGTCCCTTTTTGTTTCGAGCGAAAAGCCAATTAAAAAGGGCTGTTCTCGCCCCTCCTACGTGAAGAGCACCCGTCGGACTTGGAGCAAACCTGACTCTTACCAAAGCGCTACTTCCTCCCTACCTTGTTGTATTTTTTTCTCACATTCTATGCATCTTTCTGCAAAGGGAACAACCTCAAGTCTCTCCTCACTTATCTCTTTGCCACAATCCACACATAGGCCATAGGTTCCCTTCTCAAACCTTTTAAGGGCCTTTTCAACCCTTTTCAAAGTCCTTTCACATTCTTCCTTTTCCCTGTAAAGGGAATCCATCTCATTCATGTAGTTTGCGATGTCTACTTCCTCTGATCCAGCATAGCGAGGCCCTTCTCCCTCTATTACCTTAAGTCTACTTTTCAAGATTTCTCTCATCTCTTCAAGGCGTATTTTAAAGCGTGACAGATCTCTCATCTTTTCACCCCTTGTTTTAATGAGTTCCCTAAAATTATAAAACCAACCATCGTATAAAATCAAGTGTATGTTTAAGAACTTTAAAAAGTTTTATGTTATAATTTTTAAAGGGGTGACCGTGAAATGCGTACTTTGGGATTTTCTCTCCTTATGTTTGGTTTTTTGATATGTGCGTTTTCTTTAGCTATAGCTCAGGTTCAGGAGTCTGATAACATAGAAGAGCTTGTCACCGAAAGATATTTTGAGGGTGCTTATAACTATTATCAGGAAGGCCAATATGATATGGCTATCAAGTTTTATAAAATAGTTTTGGAGAGAAACCCTGCGCATAAGAAAGCGTTGTATTGGTTAGCTAGGCTTTATCAGGAGCTTGGNTTGTATCGTGAGGCTTTAGCCACTTGGCAGAGGCTGCTTGAGGTCCAACCTGAGGATAAGGTCGCCAGGTACTTTGTAAAGGTGTGCGAGGAGGTGGTAAAGCAAGGAAAGGAACCTTTTGAGGCTTATGAGGAAGCATATAGGTTTTACTCTAAGGGGGATAAGGAGAGGGCTCTTAGCTTGTATGAGAAAGCTTGTGCTCTTAATCCAAATTTTCAAAAGGCCTATCTTTGGGCTGGGAGGGTAGCTTTTGAGCTTGGTTATTACGAAAAAGCTGANTGGTATCTTGAGAGGGCCTTGAGCTTGGATAAGGAGGATAAGGTAGCCAAATATCTCTTAGATCAGGTTAGGAGGAAGAAAAGGTGAAAAGGGGTGCTTTTTTATTTTTCATTTTAGGTTTCTTGATAATTGTTTTAGCTTCTTCCGCTTTATCTCTTCCTCTTCCGCCTTCCCATTTAGAGGCTCAGATAATATCTCCCACTCATATAAGGTTGACTTGGTGGGATAACTCAGTAGATGAGGATGGTTTTATAGTTGAGAGAAGGGCTTATGGTGAGGCTTGGAAACAGATAGCTATAGTTCCACCTGATGTAAATGTGTATAACGATGAAGGGCTTGTGCCTGGAAGGAGTTACTATTATAGGGTTAGGGCTTATATGGGCAGCTATTACACTGACTACTGTGAGCTTTCTTCCCCTGTTACCACTATAGGTTATCCAGAGCCTCCCTCTAACTTAAAGGGGAGGGCTCTTTCCTCTTCTGAAATAGAATTGGAATGGACTGATGAGTCTGATAACGAGCTTGGTTTTATAGTCGAAAGGAAATTGGGCAATAATTGGCTTGAGATTGCTGTTCTTCCTCCCAACTCCAATAGTTATATTGATGAGGGGCTTTCGGAGAATACCAAATATACTTATAGGGTGTTAGCTTTTAATGATGCTGGAAGGACCTCCTCTAGTGAGGTAGAGGTTAAAACAGGCTCCAAGGAGGGGGAAATCTACCTTAGTGCAGGATGCTCAGTTGGAAATGGGAGCCTTACCCTTCTATTGATGTTGCCCCCTCTAATTCTGCTTTGTTCTCTTATAAGGAGGAAGGCTAATGCGTAGCTTTTTATCTATTGGTCTTTTGGTTTTTCTCTCTTTTACCTTTACGCTTTCAGGCCCTGTCCTTGCTTCTTCTTGGACGATTATGGTTTTTATGAATGCTGATAATAACCTTGAGGAAGAAGCCTTGGTAGACTTCATAGAGATGGTTAGTGCTCCTCTTCCAGGATCTGCCGATTCCACCCTAAAAGTTTTGGTTCAGCTTGACAGAGTCCCGGGTTATGCTTCAGCGCGAGAGGGGTATTGGGATGACTGGGCAGGGACCATGAGGTTCGTTTTATCTCCTCTTCTAGCCCCCTTCTCGAATAACGCAGTTCAAAACCTAGGTGAGGTTAATATGGGAAGCGCTGAAGCGTTGGTGGACTTCGTTTCTTGGGCTATGGATAGATATCCTGCCAATCATTACGCTCTTATAATTTGGGATCATGGTGATGGTTGGAGGACAATTAATAAAGGACGGAGAAGCTCTTGGAAAATCGCGGGTTATGATGAGACAAGCGGTGACTATCTGTATATGGATGAGTTGCAAACTGCTCTTAGGATCTTGAAGGATAAGGGGTATAAAATAGACATCATAGTTTTTGATGCTTGTCTTATGGGTATGGTTGAGGTTGCCTATGAGCTTAAGGATTTTGCTTCTTACATGGTAGCTTCAGAAGATTTGGTGCCAGGAGAGGGATTTAGATACGACTTGTTCTTAACAGATTTAGTTAGCCTTCTTAGACAAGGAGATGTTTCTCCAAAGGATTTGGGTAAGCTGATGATAGAGAGCTATAAGGAAACTTCGGGGAAAACCCTTTCTTTAATAGATCTTCGCAGAATAGATGATATGACTTCCCTTCTAAGGGAGCTTTCTGATAAGCTGAAGGATAACATATCCCTAGCTAAGCTTGCGCGGAGGCAAGCTACCAAGTTTTTTGATTCCTCCATAATGGATCTTTATTCCTTTTCCGCGTTTCTCGCTGGATGGAAGAGCCCTATTTCGGAACTTGCCTCCTCTTTGTGCGAATCTATCAAGGGTGCGGTAGTAGATAATTACTCGAGAGATGGTAATAGTTATGGCTTAAGCATATATTTCCCCGACAGGGGAGAAGGAAGCTATGACAGATTTTACGACGACCCTAGACATGATTTCCCCAGTTTTACTAAATGGAATGAGTTTCTAAAGACCTATTTGAGGGAAACCCAGGAGATTATAAGTGTAGCTTGGGGAGAAATGGAGATAAATGGAGTAATAAGCGATAGTGAAGTTAAAAATGCTGCGGTGATAACTTCCCAAGAAATCACCTCTTTCGCTCTTTTTGCAAAGAATAATCAGTCCAGTCTCTATATGGCTTTTAGAATCTATGCGGATAATTCCTTGGATGTGGGGGATTCGATCATTATTTACTTAGATTCCGATAGGAGCTTTTCCTTCCCTAGTGATAGGACTCAAAGTGAGGGTATGCTCAGGATACTTTATGATGGAAGGAGTTGGTTAGCTTATTTCTATCCTTTATGGTATGACTACTCTGAGTATAGGGTGCGTTCCTTAGATCCCATACTTTGTAGGGAGATCAAAATCGAGGGTAAGGTGAGCGCTAACAATTACCTTGAAATCGAAGTGGGGATTCCGATGGGAAGCAGGTTCCCCTTCAAGGCCGGTGATCTTATAGGCTATTATGTTCAAGTGTATGATGGGAAAAGCTCCTCCTTTGTTGGAGAATATCCTCAACTTATGTCGATGGATTGGAGTGAGCAAGTTCCTACGATATATATTCCTCCTCGCTTAGAGCCCTTGATGTACGGGGGATTGAAGTTAAGTAGCAGTGGAGATGGAGATGACGATGATGATGAGTTTATTGCCTCATCGGGGTGTTCTGTTTCAAATGGTGGTAGTCTAAGTGTTCTTATATTGCTTTCTGTTGGATGGCTTATCGTCCTGGGGGTGAGGAAATGGTAAAGCGATTTTGTTTTGTAGCCTTGCTCTTACATATGATCTTTCTTTATGGATGTGGTGAGTGGGGGAGGGGGATCTTGGTCTGGGCTTCCTGAATGGACGATTGTTGTATTCATGAATGATTCTGACGTTAATGCTAGGGAGCTTGCAGGTATAGATATCTATGAGATGAGAAGGGTTGGTTCGACTGACCATGTTAAGATTATAGTGCAGCGAGTTTCGGAAACGGGGCGTGGGATGGTTCGTTATCTTGTGGAGAAAGGAAACCTTAAGCTCCTGGATGTTCTTCCAGATGCTTCTTCAACCTCTTCTGAAGCGCTTCTCTCCTTGTTTAACTGGTGCGTTGAGAATTATTCAGCGGAGAAGTATGCCCTTATATTGTGGGAGAGGGGGCATAAAGACATTTGGGAAGGTATGGTGGAATGGGTTAACCTCGTTAAAGCCTTTTCATCACTTAGTTCAAAGATAGATCTGCTCGTCTTCGATTCGTCAGCTAAAGCTGAGCTTGAGCTTCTCGATGAAGTTAAAAACTATGCTTCCGTTGTCGTTGCTCTTCAGGGAGTGATGCCTGATGATGGTTTTGATTATGAAGAGATATTGAGTAAGGTAGTAAAAAATCCTAGTTGTGGATCTACAAATTTTGGCTCATATTTCTTTGATAGCTTTAAGAACCTATACTCTCAGAGGAACGATGTGGCCATATCTGTAATTTCTTTGGCGAAGCTCTCAAACCTTTTAACGTGCTTAGACGATCTTGGCACCGATCTTTTAAATTTTAACGATACGCTTGCCCTTTGGATGGTTATAGCTCAAGTCCAGCCTTACTTTATAAGTCCGGGGGGAATCCCCCTTGCTTTAAAGACCTATATGACTTTTGTGAGAAAATAGGAAGTTTGAACGTTGGAGAATCTACCAAGAAGAAGATTGAGAGCCTTAAGAAATCTATAAAAAGAAGCAGTTTTATATGAATGGCATCCTACGAATGGTATATTTAGATCTTCTCATGGGCTATCCCTTTATATTTACTCTTTAGAGGGGAAAGAGGGGGTTTATGATAGTTTAGCTATAGCTGAAGATGCCAGAAGTTGGTACGAGTTTATAAAGACCAAGTTGGGGAGGTGAGAGAGTGGCAGTGAATGTTGCTCTTATAGGTTGCGGTAACGTAGGGCAGGGATTTTTGAGCTTGCTCCTTGAGAAAAAGAAGGATCTTGAAGCTAAGGGGATTAAGATCAACGTAGTTGCAGTTTGCGATAAGATCAGAGGTTCAGCCTTTGATCCTGATGGCCTAAACATAGCCAAGGTTCTCGATCTCGCTTCTAAGTCGGATATTTCGGCGTACCCAAGCGTCATAACTAATATGGACCCATTTGCAGTTATAAGCAAAACAAATGCTAACGTTATCCTTGAAGCTACTTGGACAGATTTAAGGAGCGGGGAGCCTGCCTTCACCCATATAAAGGAAGCGTTGTCCTTTAAAAAGCATGTTGTGACCACGAATAAGGGGCCCATACTCCTTTATTTTAAAGAGCTGATGAGAATAGCGGAGATGAATGAAGTTGAGCTTCGCTTTGAGGGAGTGGTGCTTTCGGGGACTCCTGTGTTTAATCTGGTTAGAGAGTGTTTACCTGAAAGCGAAATAATCTCTTTCAGAGGTATACTTAATGGTACCACTAACTATATTTTGACTCGTATGGAAGAGGGTTTAAGCTTTGAAGATGCTTTGAGAAAGGCCCANGAGCTTGGTTACGCTGAGGCCGACCCTACGATGGATGTAGAGGGTTGGGATGCGGGAGCTAAAGCTCTTATCTTAGCTAACGTTCTTATGGGAGCAAACTTAAAGCTAAATGACATAGAATGTGAAGGAATAACTTCTCTTAAGGTTGAGGATGTTAAAGGGGTTTTATCTCGTGGGAAGAGGTATAAACTTATAGCCGAAGGTTATAAAGATGGGAGTGTTGTGAAAGTCAGTGTTAAGCCTCAGGAAGTACCTCTAAGTGACCCTTTGGCTAATATCCTGGGAACACTTAACGCTATAACCTTTTCAACAGATACTGTAGGAGATGTTACCATAGTAGGTAAAGGAGCTGGTGGGAGAGAAGCTGGTTACGCTTTATTTGCTGACCTAATTTCTTTAGCGAAGAAACTATGTAAAGCATGAAGAGACATATAATATTAACTGGTTTACCGGGAGTTGGTAAGACAACACTCGTAAAGAGATTGATAGAAGGAATGACTGGTATTAGGGGGTTTTTAACTGAGGAGATCAGGGATAAAGGCGTTAGGGTTGGGTTTAAGCTCTTGACCCTCTCAGGTAGGGAAGTTATATTAGCTTATTTTGGTTTTCCTTCGCCTTATAAAGTTGGTAAATATGGTGTAAACTTAGCTGGTTTTGAGGAAGTTGGTATCAGGGAATTGGAAGAGGGGATCGATCAAAAATCCCCTCTTCTTGTTGTAGATGAAATAGGTAAAATGGAGTTATTTTCGAAGAAGTTTGTAAGCGTCTTAGAAAAGGCCTTAGATGAGTCAAGGCTAATAGCTACTATGGGAAACATAAAGCACCCAGTAGTTAATGCGATAAGGAAAAGGAGTGACGTAGAGATAGTGGAGGTTACTCTTCAGAATAGGGATTTTCTCTTCTACCAGCTTAGGAGTTTCCAGAGTTCATCTCCTTCTGAGTAAGGCAGGTTTCCCTTGCCTTCGGTGAATTCACCTATTATCTTGCTCTCTATCCCATGGGTTGTAAGCATAGCTACGGCGTTTTCTGCATCACTTTCCGGGACTACCGCTAAGAGTGCTCCTGAGCTTATAAGCTTTAGGGGATCTATATTAAGAATCTTGCATACTTTATTAACTATAGGTGAAATAGGTATTCTTTCGATTTCTATCCTAATATCCAATCCGCTTCTTAGTTTTAACTCGTTTAATCCGCCTAATATTCCTCCCTCTGTGGGATCATGCATGAATACTGCCCATTTCCTAAGGATCTTGGCTTCTTTTACAACTGAGATTAGATTTTTAAGAGCTAGTGCTTCTTCTAATTCCCTTTGGCCGAGGCTTTTAAGCAGCCTTTCTTTAAAGACCCTTGCTAGTATGGAAACGCCCTCTATTCCAGCTCCTTTGGTTAAAACTATCTTATCTCCAGGCCTTATGTTTTTCGCATTCATAACTTTGGGGGCGAAGCCAAACATCGTTCCAACTAAGATAGGATAATCAAACTTTCTCGTTACCTCCGTATGTCCTCCAATGAGCGCTATGCCTAATTTTTTGCATTCTCTATCTATCTCCTTGGATAGATTTTCTAAATCTTCCTCAGTCCAACTTTGTGGGACTATAATTGTAGTTAGAAAGAAGGAGGGGTCTCCACCTTTGGAGGCAACATCATTCGCATTCACGTGAACCAAATAGAATCCGGGTTCCTCATCAACACCTACTATAGGATCTGAGGATGCTACGATGTACTTTTCTCCCTCGATGTTTATTACAGCAGCATCTTCTCCTATTCCAGGTCCGAGTTCTATACGAGGATTAGAAGCACCAAGATAGGGGAATATGATCTTTTCTATTATCTTTGGAGAAAGTTTACCCAGTTCCATCTCCCTTCTCCCCCCCTTTAAGGCTGAATACACAACCACAATAGTTCTGTCTATAGAGCCCCAATTCCTTGCTTAGTTCTACGCTTCTTTTAAATCCTCCCTTTTTTCTAAAAACTAATATCCAAGAATATAAGTCCTGCTTCTTTTGCAAGCTCTTTACCTATCTCATTTATCAATTTTACATCTTTATGAGGACTTATGGTTAAAGTAGTTGTGAAGATAGCGATGTTTTCCTCTTTGGCTATTTCCGTTGCCCTTTTAAGTTGAATGTAGAAGCATCTTTGACATCTTTTACCACCTTCCGGTTCATTTTCAAGCCCTTCAACTTCTTTAAGCCATCTTTGGGGATCATACTTGTCAACCATGGTTGGAAAGCTCCATGCTTTGGAAAGCTTAACCACCGCTTCTAATCTTTTATCATATTCATCTTTGGGATGTATATTAGAACCGTAGAAGTAGCCCATTACCTCAAATTCCTTTGATAGCACTGTAAAAGGATAGGTTGCATCTGGGGCACAACATATGTGCAGTAGTATCTTATTTTTCATTGATCAAGGTGGCGAAAACGAGAAATCCTGTATGAGCTATCATATTATCTTCAGGTCTTATCTTGCCCGGCGACGGACGTATGTCTCGCTTTAGTAGCTCCATGGCTCTTATCCAGATAAACCCCTCTTTCTTAAGGCTTTCGACTAGCTTTTCAAGTTGGTTGAAGGTAGGACATATGGCTCCTAGGTGTCTTCCCGGCAGGAGAGCCTTCTTAACCTGTTTCAAGTAGTCCCAGGGGTTTGGGAGGTCGAGGAATACCGCGTCTACTCCCTCTTCCTCAAACCCATCCTCTATGTCCTTTAACTTGATTTCTACCCTCTCCCTGATTCCCCACTTCTTAAGGTTCTCTTCGGCGAGGGATGCAAACTCCTCTCTTCTTTCATAAGAGAACACCTTCCCATTTTCTCCGACGAAGTGAGCTAATACGGTAGTTAGCGATCCACTCCCTGTTCCGCATTCTATCACTTTTGCTCCAGGGAATATATCCAAATACATTAGTATATATCCCGCTTCCTTTGGGAATATGATTTGTGTTTGTCTTTTTAATCTTCTTATGAATTCACCCACAGGTGGCTTAATTAGGAAGAGTTTTTTCCCCTTTGTGCGTTTCTATGAAATCGCCATTAACTTTTTTCTAGAGCATCTTCTAAGTTTAATTCTCCAAGGTGGGTTGAGAGCTTTTTCCTCGAGATAAACGGTTAAAAAAGATGTTCCATCCGCAGAAAAGAGCAATACCATGTCTCCTTCTTTAAGCTTCACTTCTGATTGCCTCCTTAGGGATAGTTATAAAGCGCCCGTGAATGTAAAAGGTCGTTTGATTCCTGCTCTCTTGCTTTGATATGTAAAGGGCTTCATCTGCAGCTTTTAGCATATCTTCTTCGGTTTCTATCTTTGCTTCTGGGTAGGAGCAAACGCCAAAAACTCATAGTTATACGTATTGGTTTTTCCTCGCATGGAACCTCTATAGAATATTGGCTTACTTTGCATCTTAATCTTTCGGCTACTATAACAGCGCCATCAAGAGGGGTATTGGGCAAAATTACTAAAAACTCCTCTCCACCATATCTTCCTGCTATATCTATTTCTCTTATGTTTTCCTTTATTATCCTCGCGCAATTTTTAAGAACTTNGTCACCCATTAGATGTCCAAATCTATCATTTATGTTCTTGAAGCGATCTATGTCTCCAATTATGATGGACAAGGGTGTTTTGTACCTTTTGCTTCTCCTAAACTCTATTCCAAGTATGCTCATTACATATCTTCGGTTATAGAGCTTAGTTAGATCATCAGTTATTGCCATCTCTTTGAGTGCTTCGTTTGCTTCCTTTAGATCGTTATAAAGCTTCTTAGTTCTTAGGGCTGCCTTAACTCTTGCTAAGATTTCAACGTCATCAAAGGGCTTTCTTATATAGTCTATTGCTCCTTTCTCAAGGGCTTCCTTTAATAAGTTTTTGTCTTCGGCCGAGGTTATCATTATTATGGGAACCCAGTCTTTCTCTATATCGATTAGTTGATTTATCAGGTTTATACCGAGTACATCTGGCAGAAATATGTCTAATATTATAAGATCATGACCGCCAAGTTTCGCTCTAAATAAAGCTTCTTCTCCATCTTTTGCTTCGTCGATTATACAGTTTAGCTCTGACTCTAATGTGGTTTTAAGAAGGGATCTTATAAGCTTGCTATCATCTACTATGAGTATCTTTACTTCCAGATTTCCGCCCCCCCTTTCGTGTAAGTTTTCTATGATAAAGATTATCACATCTCTTCCCTTTAATACAAGAGTTATTTTGGCGGATCACTATAAAATTTTAGCAGGACTTCTAATACCTTGACAATCATTCTGTGGCTTGATACAATTCTTTAAGAACGGTGAATGGTGAGGTGGCCGAGTAGGTCGAAGGCGCTCGCCTGCTAAGCGAGTAGAGGTAATCCCTCTCGAGGGTTCGAATCCCTCCCTCACCGCCATTAATAGCGCGCCCGTAGCTCAACTGGATAGAGCAGTGGACTACGGATCCACGGGCTGGGGGTTCAAGTCCTCCCGGGCGCGCCAATGAATTGGTAGAGATGGGTGTTATAGATAAAGATGAGTGTTTTATGAGGATTGCTCTTGAGGAGGCTAAAAAGGCTGCAGCTGAGGACGAGGTTCCTGTTGGAGCGATAGGGGTTATAGGAGATGAGGTTGTAGCTAGGGCTCATAATAGGAGAGAGCAACTGCAAGATCCTCTTGCACATGCGGAGCTTTTAATTATAAAAGAGGTCTCCTCAAAGCTTAGAACATGGCGTTTGGTGGACCTTGTGATTTATGTAACACTTGAACCTTGTCCTATGTGTGCGGGTGCGATGGTTCAGGCGAGGATCAAACGTCTCGTTTATGGCTTGGCTGACCCAAAAGCTGGAGCAGCAGGTAGCGTTATGAACCTGCTTCAGCATGATAGTTTAAACCATTTTGTTGAAGTAAGGGGAGGGGTTTTAGCAGAAGAGAGCAGAGAGCTCTTAAGGGATTTTTTCTCAAGGAGGCGAAGGTAAGGCGGAGAGATGGCCGAGGGGTCAAAGGCGCTCGATTCGAAATCGAGTAGGCGGCTTCAGGGTCGCCTCGCGAGTTCAAATCTCGCTCTCTCCGCCAAAAGTAGACTGTATGCGGAGAGGTGGCTGAGCGGTCGAAGGCGCTCGCCTGGAGAGCGAGTGGGCGGTTGATCCCGCCCCGGGGGTTCAAATCCCTCCCTCTCCGCCATTTAGTATTATAAGAACCGTGGTCGTGCTAGATGGGGAGGTAGCGGTGCCCTGAACCCGCAATCCGCTAAAGCGGGGTTGAATTCCCATCAGAGGTCTCCCGTTTTAGGAGCTGTCTCAAGCAGGAGGGTGTTGAAGGCTGGGTCCCGTGCGGCAGAGAGCTGTGAACCCCGCCAGGCCCGGAAGGGAGCAACGGTAAGCAGTAATCTCTGGGTGCCACGGGGGTGCTTGGCTGGAGCCTGACGTTGGGAAACGTCCTGGGATGGGGGATCGAAGATGGGTGCACGACCACGGTTCATTTTATAGGGGAGGAAAATTATAATGGAGATAGAAATTAATTTGCGTGTTAGATATGGTGAAACCGATAAGATGGGAGTAGTTTATTATGCGAGATATCTTGATTGGTTTGAGGTTGGAAGAACTGAGTTATGTAGGAGTTTAGGGATGCCTTATGCTGAGTTTGAAAGGAGAGGCATCTTCATGCCGGCTGTTGAATCATGGTGTAGGTATAAATCACCTGCTTTTTATGATGATCTTTTAACTCTTAAGGTAGGGGTAGAAGAGCTTACCGATTTTTATGTTAGCTTCTATTACAGGGTTGAACGTGATGGTAAACTTATCGCTCTTGGGAGGACAAAGCACTGCTTTGTGGATAAAAGTGGTAAGATGATTCGGGTTCCTAATGATTTTCTTTCCCTGTTTAGAAAGGAGGCTGAACCATAGTGGAAAGGCTTTTGCTTGGAAACGAAGCTATAGCTCGGGGGATAGTGGAAAGTTGTGCTGATGTGGTAACTTCTTATCCTGGAACGCCTTCTTCTGAAATTTTGCCTGCTGTCGCAAAATTCTACAAAGAAGAGGGGATAGATGCTGTGGTTGAGTGGTGTGTAAATGAAAAAGGTTGCTTTTGAGATAGCAGCTACAGCAGCTTTTGCTGGCAAACGTGCTGCCGTTTCCATGAAGCAAGTTGGGCTTAATGTGGCTTATGATCCATTTATGAGTGTAGCTTACAATGATCTTGCTGGAGGTTTTGTGGTCATATCCGCTGATGACCCTGGGCCTCATAGCTCGCAAACGGAGCAGGATAGCAGGTTTGCTGCGATGATGGCTAAGGTTCCCGTGTTTGACCCCTCGTCTCCTCAAGAGGCAAAGAAAATGGTGAAGTTTGCTTTTGATTTCTCGGAGAAATATGCTATTCTGGTTATGGTTAGACCAGGTTTAAGGGTATGTCATGCTAGGCAGAATGTGGAGGTAGAGAAGATACCATCTAATTTCAGGAGTGGTAAGTTCGTTAAAGATGCTGAAAGATGGGTTTGTTTACCTGCTATAAGGAGAAAGCACCATGAAAAGCTGAACGAGAAGGTGAAAAGCATAGCAAAAGAGAGGGATCCTTTCACTAAGTTAGAGAATTATCGTAAGTCAAGTTTGGGAGTTATAGCGAGTGGCGTTAGCTACGCTATAGTTAAAGATATGTTTGATAGATACTCTATAGATCTTCCCCTACTTAAGGTGGGTAGAGTCTTTCCTTTGGATGGAGAGGCTTTAAGTGAATTTCTATCCCTGTGCGATGAGGTTATTGTTTTTGAGGAAACTTATCCTGTGATAGAAATGCAGTTGCCCGATAAACATAGGGTTTTGGGTAAGTGGAATGGAGAGGTCCCTTCAGCAGGTGAGCTTACTCCTGAAGTTATAATGGGGGTACTTTCCAAGAAGCTCGGCCTTAAATTCGATGCAGATATACCTGGATATGACGAAGTCCTTTCTTCAATAGGAATTAAGGCGAGGAAGCCTATATTATGTCCTGGATGCCCTCACCGTGCTTCCTTCTTTGCCATGAGAAAAGCTTTTCCTAAAGGAGTGTATCCCAGCGACATCGGTTGCTACACCTTAGGTATAAATCAAAAAGCCGTTGATAGCGTTATGTGTATGGGAGGAGCGGTTACAATGGGGTCTGGTTTTAGTGTCTCCTTAAGAGATGGGACTCCCATAGTTTCTACGATTGGAGATTCCACGTTCTATCATATGGGTGTTCCTGGTTTAATAAACGCAGTTTATAATAAGCATAAGTTCATTCTCTTCATTCTCGATAATAGCACCACTGCTATGACTGGAGGGCAACCGACACCTGAAACAGGAGTTAATCTCATGAAAGAGGGAGAGAAGATAGACTTGGTTAAGCTCGTTGAGGGATGTGGCGTTAAGTTTGTAAAGGTAGTTGATCCCTATGATGTTTCTAAAACCATATCTACTTTGAAGGAAGCATGGGATTACGTTAAAAGGGAAGAAAGGGTTGCCGTTGTGATAGCGAAGCACCCATGCAAGCTTATTGAGGGAAAGCATTATGATAAAAGAATATACGTTGATGAAAGTCTTTGCACGGGTTGCAAGTATTGCTTAAATGAGTTTGTTTGCCCAGGTTTAACCTTTGATGAGGATAAGAGAAAAGCTATGATAGATNATAGATTTTGTGTAGATTGTGGTGTTTGTGTTCAGGTTTGTCCAGTTAAAGCTATAAAGGAGGAGTGAAAACATGCAGATGATTTTTTCTGGGATCGGGGGCCAAGGAATACTTTTAGCTACAAGGGTTATAGGTGAGTATGCTCTTTCTAAGGGTTTAAGCGTTATAGGTTCAGAGGTTCACGGTATGGCACAGAGAGGTGGGAGCGTCGTTTCTCATCTTAAGATAGGGAATTACAATAGCCCCCTTGTTATGAGAGGCGAAGCAGATTTGCTTATAGCGTTTGATTGGCATGAGGGGTTAAGAAACTTGCCCTTTCTTAAGGAGGAAGGTATAGCTTTGCTTAACAGTGACAAGCATTCTAAAGTTGAGCATCCAACTATAGAGAGTTTCATAAGAAAAAAGAGGCTCGAGGTTTATGCGGTAGATGGTTATAAGGTGGCGCTTGACCAGCTTAAGAGTCCTGGGGTACTGAATGTGGTTATGTTGGGGAAGCTTTCCTATTTAATGGAGGAGAGGTTTCCTCCAGAGGAGCTGAAGAATATAATAGAAAAGATAGTCTCTCCCAAGTTTAAGGAGATAAACTTAACTGCTTTTGATTTGGGGAGAAAAATGGAAATTAGGGAGGTGATATAGTATGATATTTCCCTTTTGGGATTGGACGATCATTATATTGATACCAGCGCTTTTTTTAGCTATCTATGCTCAGGCTAAGGTTCAGTCTACTTATAGAAGATATTCTGCTATTCCTGCTTCGAGTAGGAAGCCAGCCTGGGTTGTGGCTCGAGAGCTACTCGACATAAATGGTCTTGGAAATGTAGCAATTGAAATGGTTCCTGGTGAGCTTACTGATCATTATGATCCTCGGTCTAGGGTTTTAAGGCTCTCCTCTGCTGTCTATAACAGTCCCTCTATAGCGGCTATTGGTATAGCTGCCCATGAGGTGGGACACGCTATCCAGCACGCCACTGGCTACCTTCCATTGTCCATAAGAAACGCTATAGTTCCCATTGCTAGTATAGGCTCTCAACTTGCTATACCTTTCTTCTTTCTTGGGTTCATATTTGGCATTCCCAGTCTTATGGATGTGGGGATACTTGCCTTCTCCCTAGCCGTGCTCTTTCAGCTTATAACCCTTCCAGTCGAGTTTAATGCAAGCTCAAAGGCGATAACGGCTCTTTTTTCCAGTGGCTATGTTTCTATAAGAGAGAAGGAAGCGATTGAAGAGGTGTTAGGTGCTGCAGCCTTAACTTATGTTGCCGCTACTGCCATGGCTGCTCTTCAACTTGTAAGATTGCTTGTCTTGAGAGGAGAGAGGGAGTAGCTTGCCACTAATATTTTTCCTGTTGCTATTTTTGCTTTTTGCGCCTTGGTTGTTTCCCTTTCTCCTCCTTTTTTTCTTATCTCTGATATTCTTTCTTCCCTTTGGTTTTACTATTTACTCTCTTTATACTATTCTTACGGTTCCAGTTGAGATATGGAGAATAGCTACAGATAAAAGACTGAGAAAGAATCATGCTCTTGAGCATGCGACTATAAACGTTATAGAGGAACGTTTTGGTCCTACTAACTTAGCTGGTTTAGCCAGGAAGGATGGCTTTTACATAAAGGGATTTGTTGATCCAATATTGCTTGAGGAAGCAGCAAGAGTAGCTTTATTTCGGATGAAGAGAGGAGAAAAGAGCTTAGCCGTTCATAAAAGATGCGGAACGACAATGGCTATGGTTAACTTCATAGCGGCTGTGACCTTTTTACTCCTGCTTTTCCTGACAGGATATCTTACTGTACTTAATGTTTTGTTAGCTCTTCTGGTCTCTTATGCTCTTGGTCCCCTTTTATCTCCGTGGATTCAAATGAAGCTTACGACCTCAGCCAAGGTTGATGATATGGAGATATTAGGTGTAGAATATGGGGGAGGGGGTTTTAGGGCGTGGGGTTTGCCCTTCCTTTATATCCCTACAGACTTTTTCGTGAGAACGATTGAAAGAAAAGATCTGGGAAGAGTACGCTTTTGAGCTGCTATCAAAGGTAATAAAAGGAAGCTGGTTAGAGCCTATTTTGAGGAGCTCTATAGATAGGGGTAAGATACCTAAGGAAGCCTCAGGATTTGTTGCGGAAATATCCTACGGAGTTATCCGCTATTATTACCTACTTGAATGGATTGCTAAGGCACTTCTAGGGGAGAAAAAGTGGAGTAAACTTCCCGATAAGGTGAGATGGTTAATATTAATGGGGCTCTATCAGCTTAGATTTCACTCTGAGGAAAAGTCACCTTACATTTGTTTTAGGTTGGTTGAATTGACAAAGCGTTTATTTCACGTTGGGCTTGCTAATCTCGTTAATGCTGTCTTACGTGCTTACCTTAGGGAGAAAGTTGAGCCTCCACGTGAAGATTTAGCTTTAATCTATTCCTATCCGCGGTGGTTAGTGGATAGACTCTTAGATCGTTTTGGTAATAGAGATTTTGTGGAGCTTTTATTGAGTAAGGGTAATGAGAGGCCAAAGCTTCGCATAAAAGTTAATCTTAGGAAGATTGATAAGGGTAGCTTTTCTTCCCTTTTGTCGTTGAAAGGGATTGATTTCAAGGAGCAACAAGAAATTGAAGATTACTTTTTAATAAAGACGCCCATATTCCCGAGAGACATTCCAGGTTGGGAAGAGGGGTTTTTCTGGTTAGAGAGCCTTTCTGCAGCTGTGGCTGTTAAAGCTCTCGATATAAGCGAGGGGGACAGGGTGTTAGATCTCTGTGCTGGGCGAGGCGTGAAGTCAGCAGATATAGTTCAGCGCTTGAGGAGTAGAGGGAAGCTTATTTCCATTGATCTTTATCCTATGGAAGCTTAAGGTTCTTAGAAACTTCCTGAAGAATCTTGGCTATGAGGTTGATGGGCTCATTGCACTGGACTTAAGGGTTTTTAATCCAAAGCTTCAGGGTTGGGCTTCTAAAGCTATTCTTGATGTCCCTTGTTCTAACATAGGAGATCTTGGAGGAAAACCNGAAATCAAGCTGAGGATATCTCCCGAGGAAATAGACAGTTTAACCTACCTTCAAAAGATGTTGCTTGAAAACGCTTCAAGATATATCGCAAGAGGGGGTTATCTGGTTTATTCTACTTGTACTCTTTTACCTGATGAAAATGAGGAAGTGGTAAGGGAGTTTTTGGAGAAGCATCCTGAATATGACCTTGTTTCCTTAAGTTGGGTTTCTCCTCTAACGATTATGGTTACAAGCCATGGTTATTATCTTGAGGATGGTTTCTTCTCTCTCCTTAGGAGGAGGTGAGCTGTTTTGAGGAGGTTAATAGTTTTACTTATGCTGTTGGCAAGCGTCTTAGTAGGATTTCTCTATGTGTACTTAGGGTTCGGTGCTTCTAAGGTTTCGGTTCCGCCTATTGTGGGAAAGGAACTTACTGCAGCCACGAAGCTCCTTAATGGTATGGGTTTAGGAATAAAGGTGGTGGGGGAAGAGGAGAGTACGACATTTCCTCCAAATTACATAGTTTCCCAGAAACCCTTGCCTGGCGTTAGTATTAGGAAAGGGAGTAGTATTGAAGTTGTGATTAGTGGTAAAGGAGATATGGTTTCGGTTCCAGAATTTATCGGTCGCAAGTTAGATGAAGTTAGCGCCTTTATAAGAGATGCTGGTTTAGTTATCGGTGACGTTATAAATATAAGGTCTCTCTTGGCAGGAGAAAACGTTGTTATCGGGCAGTCCATCCCACCATCCAAAAGGGTTAAGAGGGGCAGCAAAGTAGACCTATTGGTTAGTACGGGTTATGAAATTAAGGAAACCTCTGTTCCTGACCTCATAGGGATGACGCTCGAAGAGGCAAAGAGGATTATTCAGGAGAGAGGNTTTAAGTTAGGCAAAGTTTTGGAAAAGATAGAGAGTGGGGAGGCTGGAGTTGTTATTTCTCAGAATCCACCACCTCTTTCTCCCATCTCTATTGGTGGAGAGATTAGCCTTACCATTAGAAAACAGTCTTTGGTTGAGGTTCGAGAGGAAAAGCCAAAGGAGACTCTTCAGGAGAAGGCTACTNATCAGCTCTCTGTGTCAGCGACTCAACGTAAGCCGGAGTCGATTAAGACAGAGGCGGAAAAGCTTGAGCTTGCTGTTCCAAAGGGAGCCAGGATTATAGATTTTACCTTTAAAGTTCCTACTGGTAAAGAGGAACGATTGGTTGAGATAATACAAATAGATGCTAATGGACAGCATGTTGTACTTTAAAAAGAAGTGTAAAGCTGGTGATGTCATAAGCTTGAGAATTCCTGCGTTTGGTGATAATGTAATAAGGGTGCAACTTGACGGAGAGTTCTATGCGGAGGATAGATATCCATGGAAAAAAGAGTGAAGGTAGCGCCATCAATCCTTGCAGCTAACCTGTTGAATCTAGGTGAGACCTTATCTAAGATAGAAAAAGAAGCGGATCTCCTTCATATAGATATAATGGATGGTCACTTCGTTCCGAATCTTTCCTTTGGTCCTAAGCTTGTTTCAGACATAAAGAGAAGCTTCCCAGAGCTTTTACTCGAGGTTCATTTGATGGTTGAGGATCCTTCCTTTTGGGTAGAGCGATTTATAGAACATGGGGCGGATATATTAATCTTCCATTGGGAGGCTGAGAGGCACCCATTGAGGTTGATCAGGAGCATAAAAGAAAAGAGTAAGAAGGGAGGGTTGGCTTTTAACCCTGCTACTATGTGGGAAAGCGCAACCCTTATACTGCCTGAGGTTGATTACGTTTTAATGATGAGCGTTGACCCTGGTTTTAGTGGTCAATCCTTTATCCCGTGGGTTGTATCGAAAGTTGAATCTATAAGGAAATTTAGGGATGAAAGAGGGCTGTGCTTTGAGATCGTGGTTGATGGTGGTATTACCCCCTTTAATGCTCCCTTACTAANGGAGGCTGGAGCCACGGTTTTGGTTGGAGGGGCTTCAGTTTTTTATGAAAGTGACCCTGTTTTAGCGATAAAAGCCTTAAGAGGTGAATAATTCATGATCGAGTTTAAGGCTGAAGAAAAGTTAGGTATAGGGGAAATAATAAGAAAGGAACGCGAAAAAAAAGGTATAAGTATAGATTATCTTTCTAACCTTACCAAGATAAGTAAGGAGTTTATAAGAGCGATAGAAGAGGAGAAATTCGACTTATTACCTGGCGATGTCTATGTTAAAGGCTTCATAAGGAATATATCTTTGGTGTTAGGGCTTAATCCTGATGAGTTAAAGAAAATCTATACTGCTCAAAGAGCTGCTTTGTATGAAGAGAAGATTTTAAAAGAAGCTAAAGAAAAGTTACCAGCCTATGATGCTAAAGTTGAGAAAAAGGTTAAACCTAAACGTCCTTGGATTTTAATATTGTTTCTGCTGGTCATGATAATAGGCGGGAGCTTCTATTTATATGCATCGAGGACAGGCATGATTGATCTGTTTAGTAGGACTTTCGTTAAAACTCCTACTCCAAGCTTTTCTGGTCAAGAGGTAACTAAATCTGCTCTTAAGGGTAGTTCTAAAGATGAGATGATAAGTTATGAAAGTTCTTCTTCTCAGGTGGTTGCTTTAGGAACTGAGACGGTTGCTGTGGCTGCTTTAGAGTCAAGCGTATCCTCTGTAACCCAGCTNGTGAGCTCTCCTAAGGTTGAGAAGCTTAACCTCAAAGTAGTAGCGACTGGTAGGTGCTGGCTAAGAGTTTCAATAGATGGGAAGAAGGTCTTTGAAGGTGTTTTGGTTAAAGGAGATGAAAAGGTTTGGGAGGCCGAGGAGAACATAACGGTTAGATTTGGAAACATTAACGAAGTTAAGGTTTATTTCAATGGAGAGGAAGTTCGCTTTCCTTCTAGTAAAACTGGTGTTGTGGATATAGTATTTCCCCAATAGGGGGTTAAGATAGGTTGAGGGTTAGCATAATAAGCTTAGGTTGTCCTAAGAATGAGGTAGATAGTGAGTTAATTTTAGGTAGTTTGCTTGAAGAGGGATTTGAGTATTCTCCCGAGATAGAGGGATCTGACCTTGTTGTATTGAATACCTGTGCTTTTATAGATTCAGCGATTTTAGAATCTAAGTCTTGGATAAAGAAGCTAAGTGATCTTAAGAAAGATGGTATAATAAAACGTTTGGCTGTAGTAGGGTGCTTACCTCAGAGGGATAAAGGAAAGTTTTTAAAAGGATTGGATGAGGTGGATTACGTTGCTGGTGTTGGATATCCGCAAGATGTGGGTTCCTTCTTAGCTAGGGCCTTTAAGGGAAACTTTAAGAAGGCCTCTTTCTTTAAGCCTTTGCCTGACAAGTGGGTTGAGAGAGGGACTCGCTTTCCATTAAGAAGGAGATTTTATGCTTATCTAAAAATAGCTGAGGGGTGTAGTAATAGATGCAGTTATTGTGTGATTCCTGATATAAGGGGGCCTTACAGAAGCAAACCTATGGAAGATGTTCTTAATGAGGCTGAGGATCTCATTAGGAAAGGGGTAAAGGAACTAATCCTCGTATCCCAAGATAGTACGCTCTATTCTTACTCTCTTTCTCTGCTTTTGAGGAAGTTGTCTGAGATGAAAGGGGATTTTTGGATTCGGGTTCTTTATCTTCATCCAGCAAGAACGGACGATGAGCTTATAGAAGCCATCTTATCTTCGGACAAGGTTTGCTCTTATTTTGATATCCCAATACAACATGTAGATGATGAGGTTTTAAAGGCGATGCGTAGGCCATATGCTGGAAGTTATGTAGAGACTCTTTTTGTAAAAGATAAGAGGGTTGGATTCAGAAGCTTGCTTGAGAACAACGGTCATGCTTGGTTTTCCTGGAGAAAGTAAGAAAGCTTTCGATAAACTCCTTAATTTTATCTTTAAAAATTGAGTTTGACAGGTTAGGGAGCTTCTTATATTCGCCTCAGAAGGGATCTTTATCCTATTTTCTAAAGCCTCCACCCTTTAGGGTTTCTCGTAAGAGAAGAGACCTTCTTATGGGATTGCAGAAGAAGATATCAAGAAAGAGAAATAAGCTTTTTATAGGGAAGACGCTTAGAGTTTTAGTTGAGAAGCCTGGTGTTGGAAGGAGCTATAGAGATGCACCCGAGATCGACGGGCTAGTATATATAGATAGGAAGGATGTTAAACCGGGGACTTTCGTTAATGTTAAAATAGAAAAGGCTGGGGATTACGACCTATGGGGAAGAATCGAGCCTTAAGGGAGGATATAGCTTTTTGCTTAGCTACCTTTGGAGGTATAGGAAAAATCTTAGAGGATAGGATGCCAGGGACAGTGGCATCAGTTATAGCTCTCGTTATAAGGTGGATAGTAGATGTAGATATATATACCCTAACTGCGGTTTTCTTTGCTGGGCTTTGGGCTTCCAATACATATGCGTTATCCTTGAAAGAAAATGATCCTCCTTCCATAGTGGTTGATGAGATAATAGGTTATTTTGTGGCTATGTTAGGGCTCCCTAATGTTATGCTTTTACCAGCGTTCTTTTTCTTTAGGTTGCTTGATATACTTAAGCCTTTTCCCATAAGGCTTTTTGAGAGGTTCCCCAATGGTTGGGGTATAATGTTAGATGATGTAGTTGCTGGCTTGATTTCCAATGGTTTGATACGCCTTGGAATCTGGTTTTGGGGGTAAGATGGAATGAAGGCTACCATACTGTCAAACAGGGGGATGAGGGTTCTTTTAGGTGAAGTGGATGAGAAAAACGGTGGATTTATAGCAAGAGGTTTAATTGCAATTGGTTTCGATGTCATTGCGAGGGTTATAGTTGAAGATAGCATGGATAAAATTTTAAGGGGCTTGAGTTTTGGTTTAGATAACGCTGAAGTTGTGGTAATAACTGGTGGGCTTGGACCNACTCATGATGATCTTACAAGAGAAGCGGTTGTCCTTCTTTTTTTGGTGTTAAGCTTGAGGAGAGAGAAGAGGACTAAAAAGCATATCGAGGTCCTTTTTTGAAAGGCTTGGGCGTACGCTTCCTCCTCTTTCTGAGAAGCTAGTTTCTTTTTCCAGAAGGTTCGGAGATAATCCCAAACGATTTAGGGACTGCTTGTGGCTTTATTGTAAAGAAAGAAGGTAAAATTGTGGCTGCTCTTTCTGGTGTTCCATGGGAAGCGGAAAACATGTTCAATAAGTATCTCCTACCAAAGTTGCCTTTTTCTGGTCGAATCTTCCTAAAGAGATTGCATACTACTGGACTCAGGGAGGCGGAAGTCTACGCAAGGGTTAAGGATCTGGATTTAAGGGGAGTTAAGCTTGGCATATGTGCTTCTCCTTCGGGTGTGACTCTCTATCTAAAGGGGGAAGCGGATTCCGTTTCCCAGACCGCTGAAGTTTTAAGGGGTATCTTTAAGGCTTACATATATGGAGAAGACGGTAGAACGATTGAAGAAGTTGTTGCTGAGCTTCTTTGGAAAGAGGGGTTAACTCTTTCGGTTGCTGAATCGTGTAGCGGTGGACTTCTTGCTCATAGGTTAACCAATGTTTCTGGGAGTTCGAGGTACTTTAAATGTGGTATTGTCAGCTACAGCAATGAGGCAAAAGAGAATATTCTTGATGTTCCTATGTCTCTAATAGATGAAAAGGGAGCTGTTAGCGCTGAAGTTGCCGAGAGAATGGCAAGAAATGCGAGGTATATAGGCAAGAGTGATATAGGTATAGGTATAACGGGTATAGCTGGGCCTACGGGTGGTAGACCAAGTAAGCCTGTAGGAACTGTCTACATCGGGATGTCGTGGGAAGGGGGAACCTATGTCGAAAAGAATCTCTTCGTTGGGCCACGTGAGGTGATAAAGTATAGGGCTACTCAACAAGCTTTGGACCTTCTAAGAAGGCTTTTATTGGGGGTGGATCCTTTTGGATAAAAGGGAAATAATCAGGTCTTTTTTGTGTATTGAGATTCCTAAAGAAATCAAGGGAAGAATTGGGGAGTTTATATCTAAAGTTAAGGCTTTAGATAGCAGCGTAAAATGGGTAGAGAAGGATAGTCTTCATATCACCTTAAAGTTTCTAGGCGAAGAGCCTCGTACTAAGGTTGAGAGAATGAAAGATTTCTTGGAGGGAGAAATTCCCGAGCTCGGTGTTAAACCTTTTGCCATATATGTTCGCGGTATAGGGGTTTTCCAGAGTTGGGATCGTCCTCGCGTAATATGGGTTGGACTAGAAGGGGATGGTATAACTCAACTTAAGGTCTTAAGAGATTTTGCTGAAAAGGGGGCAAGGAGGTTAGACTTTCAAAGAGATGAAAAGCCCTTTTCTCCTCACATTACATTAGGTAGAGCAAAGATGGGGAAGATATCTCCAGGGCTTAGGAAAGAGCTTGAGGGTAAAAAGGATTTAGACTTTGGAAGTTTTGTCGTTCGAGAACTAATTCTCATGAGGAGTCAACTTTTTCCGGAAGGTCCAGTTTATACACCGTTAGCTATATTTCCTTTGGAAGGGGGTTAGAGTGAACCTTGAACAAGATTTTTCCAGAAAAGGATAAGATGCTTAAGGAAGTGATAGGTAGGATAGAGAGAGCTTTTGGTAAGGGAGCTATAATGAAGCTCGGAGAAGCTGACATAGGCCCGGTTGAGGTTATACCTTCGGGNATCTTACCTCTTGATATAGCTTTAGGGGTTGGAGGGTTTCCTCGAGGAAGNATAGTTGAGATATTTGGTCCGGANGCTTCNGGGAAGACAACGCTTGCACTTCACCTTATCGCTTCTACCCAGAAAATTGGGGGTATCGCTGCTTTCATAGATGTTGAGCATGCTCTTGACATCCCCTATGCGAGAAACGTGGGTGTTGATATCGATAAACTTGTATTTTCTCAACCTGATTATGGTGAGCAGGCCCTCGAAATACTAGAAGAGCTTGTGAGAAGTGGAGTTGTAGATGTGGTGGTTGTGGATTCTGTGGCAGCCTTGGTTCCTCAAGCTGAGTTAGAAGGTTCTATGGGAGATGCTCATGTTGGGCTTCAAGCACGCTTAATGTCGCAAGCTTTAAGAAAGCTCACCGCTTTTATAGGTAAAACTAAAAGCATAGTCGTATTCATAAATCAGATCAGGGATAAAGTCGCAATGGGGTTTCAAGGAGGTCCTGCGGAGACAACTACGGGTGGTAGGGCTTTGAAGTTTTACGCCTCCATTAGGCTTGAGGTCAGGAAAGGAGAAAGTATAAGGAAGGATCAGGCTTTGATAGGTGCGAGAGTTAAAGCTAAGGTCGTTAAAAACAAAGTAGCTCCACCTTTTAAGGAAGCCGAGTTTGATATAATCTATGGGATTGGGGTACCGGCCTCGTCGAGCGTTTTGGAAGCAGCGATTTCCGTTGGTATAGTGAGACAAAGTGGTTCGTGGTATTATCTCGGGGAAGAGCGTCTTGGCCAGGGTAAGGACGCGGTGAAAGAATACCTTGAGGCCAATCCTGCTTTGCTTGAAAGCATTGAGAAGATGGTGTTAGATAAGATTAGGGAGCGGAAGAGGGTTTCGGAAACGGAATCTTCCAAGAAGGAAGTGCTTTTTGAGGAAGGTCCTAAAAACTAAGGTTTGAGAAGCTTTTTACTGATCCTTGAAAATAGAATAGAGGAGGTGATTACCATCGGTTTTACTTATGTTTTAAACATTTTTTTAGCTTTGATTGGGGGAATTGCTCTCGGTTATTGGCTTAGAAGACACTTAGCTGAAAAGAAGGTAAAGGCTGCTGAGGAGTTAGCTAGAGAGATACTAAGCAAAGCCGAGAAAGATGCGGAGCTGGTTAAAAGAGAGAGATTAAATGAGGCTAAGGAGGAGATCCAAAGGCTCAGAGCTGAGTGGGATAAGGAGTATCGAGAGAGGAAAGGTGAGCTTCAAAGGCTTGAGAAGAGGCTCCTTCAGAAGGAGGAGCTTCTTGAGAGAAGAAGCGATATCCTCTCTAAGAGGGAGGAGGATCTTAAGGTTAAGGAAAGGGAGATAGAGAACCTTAAGAAGGAGATCGATAAGATTATAGCTGAGCAGAAAGCGACCTTGGAGAAAATAGCAGGATTGACTTCGGAAGAAGCTAAAAGCATGCTTCTTAACGAAGTTAGAAAGGAAATCGAGGAGCATGTCGGATTGATGATAAAGGAGATCGAAGCCCAAGCGAAGAGGGATGCTGAGGCAAAAGCAAGAGAGATAATAAGTCTTGCGATCCAAAGATGTGCGGTAGACCATGTGGTTGAAGCTACTGTTTCCGTCGTTCCTCTTCCTAACGATGATATGAAGGGGAGAATAATAGGAAGAGAGGGAAGAAACATAAGGACTTTTGAAACACTAACAGGTGCTGATCTTATAGTTGATGATACCCCTGAAGCGGTTATCGTTTCCTGCTATAATCCTATAAGGCGGGAGATANC
>Ga0065718_1001624_pt1 | contig 62272 bp, 51 predicted proteins | sample GBSCel77sediment_2_FD_59105 | JGI IMG/M metagenome (GOLD analysis project Ga0065718, IMG submission 59105) | Hot spring sediment microbial communities from Great Boiling Spring, Nevada - cellulolytic enrichment CS 77C v3 (version 3) | ecosystem: Environmental > Aquatic > Thermal springs > Hot...
CTCCAAGCCACCGGCATCCGGCACGTGTGGACCTGCACCCCAGAGGTGCACACGCCATTGTGTTCGTAGCCGTGCTCGTGAGAGCGCGGATAATTGAATTCAGAGGTAGGGTTTGGGTTTGTATGATTAATTTCTAGTGGGGTGTTGATGTTGGTTGTGGTGGGTGGCCTTGGGGTGTAGGAATGGAGATGGTAGATCTTCCACCAAGGCTTAAGCTGGTGATCCGGGTTATTTCAGGTTAATCCACCGTCTTACGACGGTGGCTACGGGGGGAAATCTGGTAGCCGCCGACGTGAGTCGGCGGATAAATCCACCCCGTTACCGCGGCGGCTACGTTGGGGTATGTTTAGGTACCTGGGGGCTGCATCCTTACGGGTGTGACTTTGTCAAAAATTTAAGTATAGGGTCTTAGTGGACTTGGTCCCCGAGGTGGGTAATCTTTTTTTGGGTTTTTGGGTAGAAACTGGAAACAGCTGTGGGGGTTTTAAGCGGGTAGGGTTTTGGTGACTTGCAAAGTGGGTTGATTTTTTGGCAACCTCTGAGTTTTATGGGAATCGTTATGCAAGCTAGTAATGATGTATCTAAATCTGGAAATGCTGGTACGAGTGGTGATTATCGTGCTTGGTTTAGGTGCATTAACCCGGAGTGTGGTCAGGTGTACCAGCTGAACGAGATTATATACCGATGTCGGGAGTGTGGCTCGTTATTGGAAGTAGAGCACGACCTTGAAGTTTTAAAACGGACTTCGGCAGTGGAATGGAAACGAGTGTTTGAGGAGCGGTATAGGGTTGGGCATTGGCCGTATTGCTCTGGAGTTTGGGGGAAAAAGGAATGGGTATTACCCACTGTACGGGACGAGCACATAGTATCGTTGTATGAGGGGGCGACAGGTTTGCTTTACATGGATCGTTTGGCGAAGGCTTTGGGCCTGCGTGATTTGTGGATAAAGTTGTGTGGAAATGCGCACACGGGTTCTTTTAAAGATCTTGGTTTGACTGTGCTGGTTTCTCAAGTGAAGCAGATGATTGCGGAGGGGGCGCCAATTAAAGCTGTGGCGTGTGCATCCACGGGTGATACATCGGCTGCATTGGCTGCTTATTGTGCGGCTGCGGGGATTAAATCGGTGGTATTGCTGCCTCGTGGGAAGATTTCGTTAGCACAGCTTGTCCAGCCGATTTCAAACGGAGCGTTGGTTTTGGCATTGGATACTGATTTTGATGGGTGCATGCGAGTGGTAAAAGAGCTGACTAAGGATCCGGAGATATATTTAGCTAATTCGATGAATTCGTTGCGCATTGAAGGTCAAAAAACTGTGGGTATAGAGATTGTGCAACAGCTGGGATGGGAGGTGCCTGATGTAATTGTTATTCCCGGTGGTAATTTGGGTAATGTATCGGCTCTAGGTAAAGGTTTGTTGATGATGCGTGATTTAGGGTTAATCTCGCGGTTGCCTCGGATTGTTGTAGCCCAGGCAGAACGTGCCAACCCGCTTTACAGGGCTTATTTAAGCAAGTTTGAAACATTTGAGCCAGTGCAGGCCCAGAAGACTTTGGCTAGCGCAATCCAGATTGGGAATCCGGTAAGCTATCCGAAGGCGATACGGGTTTTGAGGGAGTTTAATGGTATGGTGGAACAGGCCACTGAACAGGAACTAGCTGATGCGGCGGCTTTGGGTGACAAGTATGGTTTATTTACATGTCCGCATACAGGTGTGGCATTGGCTGCACTGGCCAAATTGGTTAAGGCCGGGAAGATTGATCCCTCGGAACGTGTAGTAGTAATTTCGACTGCACACGGGTTAAAATTTGTGGAAATGAAAGTTATGTACCATGAGGGCAAACTAGATTTTCCGGTTAAATATGCCAACAAGCCGATTGAATTGCCGCCAACAGTTGACGCGGTTAAATCTGCGATTGCTGCGGTGATAGCGAATTAGAGTGATTTGGAAACAGATCATGAAATGAGGAGGTGAGGATGAAACTACAAGTAATGTCATTTTGCAACAGGATTCGTAGTGCATTTGTCTTCTATGTGGCCGGGGTTGCTTTATTAAGTTTAGGAGAATTTGCTGCATGGGGTGAGATCGTCCTTGTTTCAGACCGGTTGCAGAGGCTGGGTGCGTTTTCGAATGCGTTGGTTATTGACCGGGTTTTTGTGGAGACTACCAATGGCGTTCGGTTTTTGGATATTTCGATAAAGGTTCGGGAGCGTGGAAAAGTAGAACAGCGTGAGGCGTGTTTAGAGGATGGGACAAAAGTGAAGATAGGGGTAAGGCCGGTAAAGGATGGTTTTGTACTAAAGTTTGTACCGGTCAAGGGGACGCAGCCAGTTAAATGGGGGATTGGTATTAGGGCTTGCGAGAACGAATTTTTTACAGGTTTGATGGAGAGGACTGTGGATGGTCCGCAACAGGCGTCATGGGAGCCCGGGATTTCGGCGGCGATGGATTTACGGGGGCAGACTGTGGAAATGATAGTTAAACCTACAACTTCGGTATACGCCCCGTTCTTTATTTCGTCGCGCGGGTATGGATTGTTTGTTTTAGGGACGTGGCCGGGCTTTTATGATTTTTGCAGCAGCGATACTGAACGGGTGAATGTTGTGTTTGAGGGCCCGCAGTTTGAGGCCAAGTTTTATGTATTGGGGGCGCCGATGCAGTTAGTTCAGGCGTTTGCAAAAGAAGTTGGCCCACCATTTTTGCCGCCGAAATGGGTGTATGGCGCATGGCGATGGCGGGACGAGCACCGTCATCGCACAACCTATTATGACGGTACACCTGTGACGGGGCCATTTAACTCGGAAGTTATGGAGGACGTTTTGATGATGAGGGCTTTTGGGATTCCATGTGCGGTGTATTGGATAGACCGACCTTGGGCACCTGGCCCCCTTGGATACGATGATTTTGAGATCGATACTAATCGGTTGCCAAACTTCTCTCAAATGGTGCGTTGGTTGGAGGAGGGAGGAATTCGTCTTGTTATGTGGATTGGGCCTTTTTTTCAGGGGCGAATGGCTTCTAATGCATTAGCTTTGGGCTACACATATCCTGGCCAGCGGCCACAGCGTAATAACTATCCCCTGGTTGATTTTACGAATCCGGAGGCGCGGTCGTATTGGCAGAGCGGGGTAGTGAAGTTGCTTAAAATGGGTGTAGCCGGGTTTAAGCTGGATCGTGGTGAAGAAGGGATACCGGATGATGGGCCGTATAAGGTGTTTGATGGACGGAGTATTCGAGAGGTTAGGAATGCATATCCGGTGTTGTATTTAAAGGCGACTTACGATATAGCTCGCAAAATACCGGGGGAAAGATTTTGTGTGCATGCCGCGGGCAGCATATACGGGGGGTACAAAGTATGGTGTATTTTGGGGTGGAGACGTAGCGGGGACGCCTGAAGGATTGCGTGCTTCGATTATAGCGTTGTTACGGAGTGCAGTTATGGGGTACCCAAACTGGGGATCTGATACCTGTGGATATGCTAGGGCGTCGTTAGATACTGAGCTATGCATGCGGTGGTTAGGTTTTAGTTGTTTCTGTCCGATCATGGAAGTTGGTCCGACGCGAAATGTAGGCTTTTGGAACTTGCCTCGTGAGCCTAGTTATGACACCAATGTGATTGCGGCATGGCGGTTATATGCGCGGCTCCATACTCGGTTAATGGATTATTCGTACCGGTGTGCTAAAGAAGCTGCGGAGAATGGGACTCCGATTGCTCGGCCGCTCTTTTTGGTAGAGCCGGAAACGCTGGCAAGTTGGACGAACTGGTGGACGTACCTTTATGGGCCGGATATTTTAGTGTCGCCTATTTGGGAGTTGGGTAAGACGAACCAGGAAGTGTATCTGCCTAAGGGGCACACTTGGGTATATGCTTGGGATGGCAAAGAATATGCAGGTGGGCAGACTGTAACTGTTATGGCGGAATCGCATCAGATTCCTATATTCGTGCGAAAGGAATCTGGAATAATATTTGGTGATTTAAACGCTGAGTGGGAGGAATCGTTTAGGGTGGCTTCGCAAAGACCCAACTTAAGTATCTTAGATGCTGAGGTTCGCGGTTGGTTTGAGCGGTTTTGTCGAGATGAGTAGGTGGGTTTTAAGGGTTGAGATTGGTACTTATGAGGTAGCTGGTGGCTTGGAAATTGTGGTCTAGTCCTTGACAATCTGCAGCTTGTCTTAAAACATTGGCAATCCATGATACAACCGAGTGCGAAATCTCAATTGGGCGAAGAATTATTTGACAAGATTGTGTCTCTTGCAAAGCGCAGGGGATTCATTTTTCAGTCATCGGAGTTATATGGGGGTATAAACGGATTTTGGGATTATGGACCGGTTGGGGTGGAGCTTAAGAACAATATCAAGGCGGCGTGGTGGAACGAGATGGTAAGGATGCGAGATGATGTAGTGGGGTTGGATGCAACCATTATAATGTCGCCCCAAGTCTGGAAGGCGAGTGGGCACGTAGACACGTTTATTGACATGATGGTTGAGGATCCCGTGACTAATAAGAGGTATCGGGTAGATCAAATAGAGCCTCAGGCGGGGATAGTGCACACTTACAGTGGAGCTGTTCCGCTGCAGATACTGGAACAGTGGTACGAACTNGTATTAAATGGTGGGCGAGGGGAAATGTTGGGATTATTAAGGGAGGCTGGGATAAATGGCGTTTCAAGGGAGGAAGGGATAAACCGGGTTATTAATGACCTTTTGACGGGTGAGGGTCGGATTGCCGATATGATTCGTGCTGATGTTGTTGCATTTGCTGCGTCGGGGTGTGAGACTGCCAGGAAGAAATTTTCTGTTTTGGTGCCGATAGGTAAACCACCTGAAAGCGCGCGGAAAATAGCACAGATGTATTATGGGAAGTACCTGAAGGGTGAGGTGGTCCTTATAGGGCCTGAAATTAGGGAGAAGATTGAAAATTCTGTCCGCTTTAGTCCTGATTCAGGGGCTGAATTGACGGAACCCAGGCCGTTTAACTTGATGTTCATTACTTACGTGGGGCCTGTGCAGGATAGCACTAGTTTGACGTATTTGAGGCCTGAGACAGCGCAAGCAATATTTGTCCAGTTTAAAAATATTCTGGAATGTTCGCGGCAGAAGGTGCCATTTGGGATTGCGCAGATTGGGAAGGCGTTTAGGAACGAGGTTACACCCCGGAACTTCACATTTAGGTCACGCGAATTTGAGCAGATGGAGTTGGAGTTTTTCATTAAGCCGGATGAGGCGGTTGAGGCGATTGCGGGTCGTGTGGCTTCACCTGAGGAAATTGATATGGATGACCCTTCACCAGATACACGGGCTTGGGGGTGGGAGGCATGGCATCGTTACTGGGTTTATAAAAGGCTTCAATTTTATGAGCGTATAGGATTACCGGCTTCGAAATTGGTTGTATATTGGCAAAAGCCGGAAGAACTAGCTCATTATGCTCGTGCTTGCGTGGACATTCTTTTCAAGTTTCCGTTTGGTAAACGTGATGCTAACGGAGAGTTTGTTGGAGAAGAGTTGGAGGGGATTGCGGCGCGGAGCGATTTTGATTTAAGCCAACATCAACGTTTTTCTGGTAAGCCGTTGACTGTTTTTGATGAAGAGTTGAGGAAGGCATGGCAAAACTTACCGCACCCCAAACAGCAAGAACTCCGGCGCAGATATTATGAGTATCGTTTAAATGTTTTGGTTAAGGCTGGTGAGGCGAGGGAAGGCGCGGAGAAGATGGCGTTGGAGGATGCGGAAGCTTTTACCAAGGGTTATTACATTCCGCACGTGATTGAGCCATCGGCTGGGGTTGATCGTATTGCTTTAGCGTTGTTGTGCAGTGCGTATGACGAGGATATGGCTCCGGATGAAAAAGGTAATCTTGAGAAAAGGGTCGTATTGCGGTTTCATCCCCGAGTGGCTCCGATAAAGGTTGCAGTAATGCCGTTGTTAAAAAATCGGCCTGAACAAGTGCAAGTTGCGTTGCGGATACGAGACATGCTGCGCCCGTACATGAACGTCGTGTATGATGATGCTGGTAGTATTGGCCGTAGGTACAGGAGGCAGGATGAGATAGGTACGCCATTTGTAATAACGGTAGATTTTGAAACATTGGGTGACAAAGGTCCGGAGTTAAAGGATACAGTTACTATTAGGGACCGGGATACAATGCAGCAGGAACGGGTTAAGATTCAAGACCTAGTACATTATTTACTTGAGCGGGTAAGGTAATTGCCGATCTGAGTCATACAAATTTGGATTGTTTAATGGGGCCGTGGAAATGCTGGAAGGGTAACAGGTCGGTGAATGAAGTATGGGGAATTGGCTGATAGGGCCGGATCATCTATAAGGTGAGAAGTAAATGGGCAACCGACGGATCAGTGCTAATACGAGAGTATGTGGAATAATTGGGTATCCAGTCCGGCATTCTGCCTCGCCGGCAATGCAAAATGCAGCATTTGAGGCTGTGGGGTTGGACTGGGTGTATGTGGCGTTCGAGGTACAACCCGGTCAGGTAGCGGATGCTATTCGGGGGGCTAAGGCGATGAAGCTAGTTGGATTGAACGTGACTGTGCCGCACAAAGTGGCGGTATTAGAGGTTTTGGACTGGTTAGACGAAAACGCGCGCCGGTGGGGGGCTGTCAATACAATTAGGCTTGAAGGGGTAGGTTTGGACAACCAATGGGTACCCATTCATCAGTTGGAATTGAAATATGATGGTCCGATTCGCGCAGCAGGTTTTAACACGGATGGGATTGGATTTATTAGATCCTTACGCGAAGATCTTGGGTTTGAACCGCTAAACAAGCGGGTATTGGTAGTGGGTATGGGCGGGGCTGGCCGTGTGGTAGCTATGCAGCTGGTTGCTGCGGGGGTAACTGAGATTTATCTTGTGAACCGTACGCAGTCGAAGGCTGTTGAAGTAGCGCGGGAGATTAACTTGCGTTGGCCTGCGGTTAAAGTGACGATAGGGTATCCCAAATCGGAAGTGGATTTGTTGGTGAATGCGACGAGTCTAGGTATGAATTCATGTGACCCTTTGCCGGTGGATTTACGAGAGTTTTCGATGGAGTTGGTTGGGGCGGTTTATGATTTGGTTTATCGTCCAGCGGAGACGGCTTTGATGCGGAAAGCACGGGAGTTTGGAATTGCTGTAGCCAATGGGTTGGGCATGTTGCTTTATCAGGGGGCGGCGGCATTTGAGCTTTGGACAGGGCGGCAAGCTCCGGTGCAAGCTATGCGTTGTGCTTTAGAGAAGGAGATTTATGGATGTTCGACTGTTGATTGAACCTCGGCATTGGTCTGTTATACCGTGGTATATTTGGGCGACATTTTTTTTCGTTTTTGGGAGTGTGGTGGGAAGTTTTTTGAATGTTTGCATATATCGGATTCCGCGGGGTTTGAGCATAGTTTGGCCGCCATCGCATTGTCCGGCCTGTCAGTATCGTATTCCTTGGTACCTCAATATTCCAATTTTGTCATGGTTGATGTTGAGTGGGCGCTGTAGGAATTGTGGGGCCCCAATTGCATTTAGGTACATTGGAGTTGAATTGATAACTGCGCTTTTATTTGTGGGGATTTGGTTTTTCTATTGGGATAAGTCGCCATGGTTGGTATTAGCTTATTGTGTGCTTGTGTCGGGATTGGTGGTAGCGAGTTTTATCGATGCTGAACATTACATCATTCCTGATGAAATCACAATTGGGGGTATGATAGTGGGATTTATAATGTCGGGCTTGATTCCTGAGCTGCATGAAAAGACTGGCGCAGTGGAGGGTTTTGCGCTGGGCATAATGGGGATAGTTGCGGGTGTAGGGATTGCGTATTTGGTGCTATGGTTGGGTAGACTTGCTTTTGGNCGGTATCGAGTTCAAATCCCTGCAAACACAAAAGTTTTTTTTGGGGTATGCGGGAGTTTGGGTTGGGAATCGAATGATCCCATATGAGGANGTTTTTAATAGCAGTCGGGATGTCATCCGTTGTCATGCGAGGAGGGTTGAATTGGTGGATCGTTGTTATTGGGACATTATGGTGAGGTTGAGCCCTAGAGCTCTTCAGATAGGGGATGATCGATTTAATCCTGAGGATGTTTCTTTTATGGAATTAGAGACGGATTGTCTGGTGTTTCCCCGTGAAGCGATGGGTTGGGGCGATGTGAAGTTTTTGGGGGCGATTGGTGCATTTGTTGGATGGAAAGGTGTGATTTTTTCAATTATGTGGGGTTCAATTCTTGGCGGGTTAGTTGGCATGATTTTGATTGTTACTGGGCGGCGTGGTTGGGGCTCTCAACTCCCTTATGGTCCTTATTTAGCCATGGGAACTGTGTTGTGGTTGTTTGGTGGGCAGACTTTTTGGAAGCTTTTAATAGGTGGATAGGGTATTGGGTCGCCCCTAGCCAGGGTTAGAGCAATTTAGTAAAGTCAGGGAGGTTCATGGAAGGAAGGGCACAGACAATCGAGAGATTATTAGGGATAGGGTTGGTAGCTTTATTGATTCTGGGGTGTTTGATGGTCTTGCGGCCATTTTTGGTGGCATTGATTTGGGCTGGGATTCTTTGTTACACGACTTGGCCTGTGTATTTGCGGGTGTTGAATGCGTTAGGTGGTAGGCGGACGCTAGCTGCATTTTGTTGTTCTTGTTCACTTGTTTTGTTGTTGCTTGTGCCTTTTCTATTAATTGGTTTAAGCATGGCTGGGGGTGTGCAAGATCTATTGGGATCGATCCGAGGCGCATTGACGGATGGTTTGCCCAAGCCTCCGGGGATGATTCATCACATCCCGTTTATTGGGGATCGTTTGCATGATGGTTGGATGGAGCTGAGTAGTGACCGCGAAAAGTTAATAGCATTGGCTCAAAGAATTTTGGAACCTGTAGGTAAGTGGCTTATTGGATTTGGAGTGGTAGTGGCTCGTGGGGTGGTTCAAATTGGGCTGAGCATATTTATCACGTTTTTTCTATACAAGTACGGCAATGAGTTGAGTCGTTGGCTTGTTGGGTTGGTGAGGGGGATGATAGGAGAGGCGGGTGAGCGTTTTATTGAGGTTGCAGGAGATACAATTCGAGCGGTGGTGTTTGGGATATTAGGCACGGCGGTGGTTCAGGGCATTTTGGCTGGGATAGGGTTTGCCATTGCTGGGGTTCCAGGGGCAGGGGTTTTAGCTTTGGGAACCTTTTTATTGTCGCCTGCAGGTGGGCCGCCTTTGATATGGTTGCCGGTAACGCTTTGGCTTTTTAAAAACGGGTCCTTCGGGTGGGCGATATTTATGCTCATTTGGGGTATTGGGGTCAGCACCGTAGATAATTTAGTAAAGCCCTGGCTAATAAGTCGAGGGACGCAGCTCCCATTTGTTTTGGTATTTTTTGGGATTGTGGGGGGTGTGTTAGCTTTTGGGTTTGTTGGAGTTTTTATAGGGCCGACGCTTTTGGCTGTGGGGTACAGGGTTGCGCAAGACTGGCTAATTTCCAAAGCCCGACCCTCGGAGGACTAAGTGACGAGGGGTTAAAGAGGGTGGGTTGGTTGTTGCCAGGGAAAATGGTTTGATCTAAGATGGCGACAAGTACACATGTTTGGGCAATTAAAAACGCTGTTTTCTAATGACATTGGCATCGATCTTGGGACAGCGAACTCACTTGTTTATGTCCGGGATAGGGGGATTGTATTACGTGAGCCGTCGGTTGTTGCTGTGCGGGCGGGGACTACAGAAGTTGTGGCGGTTGGTGAGGATGCAAAGAGGATGTTAGGCCGCACGCCGGGGAATATAGTAGCGATTAGGCCGATGAAAGATGGGGTGATTGCAGATTTTGACATCACGGAGGCGATGCTTCGGAAATTCATTGAAAAGGTGCAAAATCGGAAACTGATTGCGCCGAGGGTTGTGATAGCAGTGCCTTCTGGGATAACTGAAGTGGAGAAAAGGGCGGTTAAAGACTCTGCTTTGCACGCAGGTGCGCGCGAAGTTTATTTGATAGAGCAGCCGATGGCTTCGGCGATAGGCGTTGGTTTGCCGGTAGAGGAACCTGTAGGCAATATGATTGTGGATATAGGTGGTGGTACGTGTGAAATTGCGATAATTTCGCTGGCTGGGATTGTATTTAGTAGGAGTTTGCGGGTGGGTGGAGATGAAATGGACGAAAGCATCATAGCGTACATGAAGCGTGCTCATAATTTAATGATCGGTGAACGTACTGCTGAGGAAATCAAAATTCGGATTGGCTCGGCGTATCCACTGGAAGAAGAGTTAAGAATGGAAGTGAAAGGACGGGATGTTAGCACCGGTCTCCCGAAGACCGTAGTAGTTCGGTCGGAAGAGATCCGCGAGGCGTTGCAAGAACCGTTGTCAGCCATACTTGAATCTATTCGGCTGACCCTTGAGCGGTGTCCGCCTGAACTCGCTGGTGATTTAGTGGACCGAGGAATGGTGATTGCAGGGGGAGGTGCGTTGTTGCGAGGCATTGATAAGCTCATAGCTCAGGAGACGGGGTTGCCTGTCCACATCCCGGACGATCCAATGAGTGCTGTAGCCTTAGGTACAGGTCGGGTATTGGAGGAACTTGAATTTTTGCGTCGAGTCTCAGTTAGCTCATTGGTTTGAATAAAAGAGTAGCGGTGCGTTTCACCGATGGGTTTTACTATCGGTGAAAGTGAGCATTCAGCGGTCGACAATTTTAGTTATTGCAGTGATAGTGTTGGGGGTGGGGCTTGGCATTGTGGGGAACAGCTGGCTGGTTCAACTAGGGAGAGCGCTGTTGTTACCATTTTTTGGAATTGGCCGGGGCATAGCTAGCAATGGGGAGCAGCTACAGTTGCTTTTGACCCCGCGAAGTGAGTTAATCAAAGAAAATATACGGCTTCGGGTGCAGGTGGAGGAGCTAGAGCTCGAGGTCCAAAGGCTTCAAGAAGTTGAGCGCGAGAATCGGAGGCTTCGATCTCTGATAGGCTGGCAGCAACAAGCTCCCTGGAAGTTGAAGTTAGCACGGGTCATTGGACGGGATCCTTCTAGTTGGTGGCGGGTTGTGCAAATTGATGTAGGTGAAAAAGACGGTGTGGAGAAAGACGCGCCAGTGTTAACGCCAGCAGGGCTTGTTGGGAAAGTTGGGCAGGTAGACAAATATTTTTCTTGGGTGTACCTAATTGGTGATCCGAGGTGTCGGGTTTCAGTGGTTGTGGAAGAAGGCCCAATGGGCATCATTCAACATGCGAGCAGCGCGACTGCTGGAATTGTGGATTTAAATTACTTACCCAAATCAGCTGAGTTACGTCCGGGTCAACGTGTCTTCACCAGTGGAGTGGGTGGAATTTTCCCAAAAGGTATTCCGATTGGTNTTGTTATTGATTCTGAAGATGTCGAGCTAGGCTTATATAAACGGGCGCGTGTGCGCCTGAGTGCGGACATTTCTAGGTTGGAAGAAGTATGGGTGATGATCAAATAAAAAAGGTATACAGTTGGGCAATAGCAGTGGTGGTACCCGTAGTGTGTTATCTGGAGTTTATATGTGAGTTGCCACGACGGGTCATAGGTATTCAGCCCGATGTTTTACCGGCTGTTTTAACCTGGGGGTGGCTAGTATTGGGGCCGTTTAGTATCACTCTGTTGGCGTTTTGGGCCGCTTTGTGCTTTTCTGGTATTTCACAAAATCCATTTTTGGTCACGTTTTTACCTATAGCTGTGTTTGGGTTGTGGATCTATCGGCAGCGGGGGGGTATTACTTGTAAGGAATTCAGTAACCCAAATTGTAATAAGTGGAGTTGGTGCGGGTGTTGTTACCCTTGGGCAGTACATTTTGTTAATTTTGAGTGGGGTTAAGATGGATGTTGGTGCGAGCTTGATTTATCAGGTAATTGTCAATGTGGTTTTTTGTTGTCAGTTATGGGACCTATTTTTTGTGTTTTTTTCCTAATACTTAGGTATTGTGCTTGTACCTCGGAAATCAGGTCAAGGCAGTTTTAGGCCTGATCGCGAGATTCGGCGCGGGCGGATAATTTGTTAAGTAGCGAATGTTTATTTACGACCAACTAAAACATCCAGATAAACGCCTTAGGCATTTGGTGGTGATTTTGTTGTTAGGTTTAGGGATCTTGGTATTGCGACTTTGGTGGCTACAGGTATATCTGGCTTCGGATTATGTTCAGCAGCATGAACGTCAAGCTGTGCGTACAGTGCGGGTCCCCGCCTTACGGGGAGTGATTACTGATCGAAACGGTCACGTTTTGGCTGATAACGAACCTGCCTTTAATGTCTCTATTTACTTGGAAGAGTTAAGGGATGACATAGCAAGAGCGTATCAGGTTGAGCTTGCCAAGATCCGGGAAGAATCCAACTCTTTGGTGCGGGCGGTTGAAATGCAAAGAGGTAGACCTCTTACCCGGAAGGAAAGAGCTGCATTCCGGATTTCAAAAGAGGTAACAGAGCAGGTTAAGAAGAAAGCGCGAGTACTTACTGTAAGCAACTTAGTAGCTAGGGTTTCAGAAATCACGGGAGTGAATCTGGAATTTAACGAGGCGAGATTTGAACGGCATTACCAGGCGATGCGGCCATTGCCGTTTGTTATATTAGCAGAGGCAGAGCCGATTGTTGTCGCTCGAATTTCGGAGAACGGCACACAGTTAAAAGGTGTAGACCTTGAGTTACAGCCGAAACGAATTTATCCACACAAACAATTTGCTGCCCATGTGCTAGGTCATTTACAAAAGGTTCAAGAATCGCTGGAAGGAGAAGTTGCGTTTTTTAATTACCCGATGTGGGTTTATCGCGGAGTAGTTGGGATAGAGGCTGGTTTTGATTCTGTTCTTCGTGGTCGGTCAGGGGTCAAACACGTTATTTTGAATAGTTTGGGTTACAAACACGAGGAATGTATGATCGAAGAGCCGATTCCTGGATCGCGAGTAGAGTTGACACTTGATTTTGAAATTCAGTCAGTGGCAGAAGCAGCTCTTCGTAAGCTGGGTTCACGAGTTAGAGGTGCGATTGTAGTGTTGGATTGTCAGACTGGAGAGATTTTAGCGCTTGTTTCCTCGCCTGCATTTGATCCGAATCTGTTTGTGCGAGGGCTTACGAAGGGCGAGTGGAATGACTTAAACGATCCTGAATTACGGCCTATGCTTAATCGGGCTACGCAAAACATATACCCACCCGGATCAGTTTTTTAAGATTGTTACTGCCTTAGCGATTTTGGAAGCAGGGATTGACCCCAACCAAAAAATTTATAATCCCCCTTCACCTTTGAATCCACGTAGGGGGCATATACAGATTGGCCGGAGGATAATCCACGATACGGCACCCCCAGGCGAATATGACTTTCGGAGAGGATTTATAAAATCCAGCAACACGTATTTTATAACCAATGGGTTAAAAGTTGGGATAACGTCGATAATCAACATGGCACGGAGAGTTGGGTTTGGAGAAATTGTGGGGTTGCCAACGCGGCAGGAGAGCGCAGGTATTATTCCATCGATTGAGCGGATTCGGTCTGGGTGGTCCGATGGAGATACAGCAAATGTATGTATAGGACAAGGGCCCGTGGCGGTAACGCCATTGCAGGTAGCTGTGATGACTGCAGCGATCGCTAATGGTGGAAAAGTACTCCAACCAAGTTTTGTTCGGCAGGTAGGGTCTACGAAATTCAATCAACAACCCACCAGGGCGTTAATAAGGAGATTCCTAAAACGTGAAGCCTTCTACATTGCATGCGGTTGTTGAGGCAATGGCGGCTGATGTGGAGGATCCCGAGAGTACAGCTTATGCAGCTTTTCACCCTGGTGGCAAATTTGCTTTGCAACGATTCCGCGTAGGGGGTAAGACAGGTACCGCTGAGGTGGAGGATGCAAGAGGTAACGTTGTTGATCATGTAACGTGGTTTACTTCGTTTGGGCCTATTGATAACCCGAAATATGTGGTGGTTGTGATGGTGGAAAGTGGTGGATCCGGTGGCGGTACTTGTGCCCCTATTGCAAGGGACATTTATGTTGCTTTGGAACAAGTAGATGGTAGGCGAAAAGACCGGCAATTTTATGATTGAAGTCTAAATGACGGGACAGGAACGGAAAAGCTCATTGCTTGAATTTGATCGGATTCAGGCTGTAGTTGTCGTGGCTCTTTTGTGCATAGGGTATTTGTTTATTTACAGCGCCACGATGGTAGGTGAACCGGGGCTTTGGCATGCGTATCGCGATTTGTCTTGGGGTGAATTTTTACATTGGCTTTGGAGTAAACCATTTTTCAAACAGGTCATTTGGACTGGTGTGGGTTTAATTGTGGCAGCGGCTGCTTATTTAGTGGATTATCGGTTATTAATACGTTGGGGGCGTGTGATTTACTGGTTTACGATTGTGGCATTAGTGCTGGTGTTAATTCCTGGGATAGGCGCTGTCCGGTTTGGGGCACGTAGATGGATTGATCTAGGTCCGTTTCAATTTCAGCCTTCTGAATTTGCGAAACTCGCAGTGGTATTGGCCTTAGTGGATTATTTGTCTTGTCAAAAAGAGGAGTTAACCAAGGGTGCAAAGCTTTGGAAAACGATGGCGATGATTTTTTTACCGGTGGTTCTTATAGTTATTGAACCGGATTTAGGTTCAGCGGTGGTCATAATACCGACGGCTTTCGCCATAATGTACGTTGCTGAAATACCAACCAGACACTTAATAAAAATGATTGGGGCAATGGCTTTGATTGCTACTATGTTTCTTGTAGATGTGTTGTTTGTCACCACCTAATTGGCAGATAAAACTTCAGGATTATCAACGCCGTAGGTTATTGGTATATTTTGGTCGGCCATACCCGACACCTNCCGGGGCGACCCCGGAGCAGGTAAGGCGACTTAGGCGGCAGTGGTTGGATGATACATATAATGTTCGGCAAGCTCTGATATGCATTGGTTCAGGAGGCGTGATGGGGAAAGGATGGCGCCAAAGCACGCAGATTGCTTTGGGTTATCTTCCCCGGACAATAGCTCATAATGACTTTATATTTTCAGTTTTGGCTGAAGAGACCGGACTGGTTGGAAGCATGATGGTTTTATTGCTATATGGAATTTTGTTTTTTACGGGTTTAAGAACAGCTGCCAGAGCCAGCGATCGGCTTGGCAGATTGTTATCAGTGGGGATAGTGACCCTGCTATTTGCACATGTTTTAATTAATATAGGAATGAACGTGCGTTTACTGCCTGTGACGGGCGTACCATTACCGTTTCTTTCCTACGGGGGTACATCTTTGGTATGCTCGTTGATCGCCGCAGGCCTGTTACAAAATGTTTACGTACGAAGGAAAGGGATTTGAACCATGAGCAATAATCCACTTGGACGTAAAAAGTCGATACTTAGATTTCGCCCGCGAGGGGGGTTGGGTCGGAAAGGCCCAAAACCAATCGAAACATCTCCTGGAGAATTTCGAGAGCGAGTAATTTCCGAGCAAGCCCTGCAAAATGAGGTTTTTGAATCACGGCATAGGGAGGAGATTGAACAAGCTGAGGCGAAAGCAGCGCAATTGGTGGGTGTGCAGGCAGAGGGGAAGGAGCTGTCCCCGACGCGCGGGGATGAGACGACTACAGCATCCTTGGGAGAGGCTCGAGCTTGTGATTCGATTAAAGAGCCCGAAAAGCCCTATGAACCTGTAAAAATACAGGAGGAACTGCCTAAGGGGCTGGTAGAGAAAATTAAGATGGTTGCGGGAAGTTTAATTGATAAAGTCCAGAACTTAATTGGGACAAGACCGCGTGTTCATAAAGAAATCATTGTGAATGTGCAGCCTCTTGAGACAAGGGTTGCGCTATTAGAGGACGGTAGGCTGGAGGAATTGGCTATTGAACGCGCCACTGATGAACGCTTAGTGGGGAGTATTTATAAAGGGGTGGTGCGTAACTTGGAGGATAGTATTAAAGCTGCATTCGTGGATATAGGTTTTGAAAAAAACGCGTTTTTACATTACTGGGATATCATTCCTGCGAACTTAGATAGCAGCGTCGAGATAGTAGAGAGAGAGGGCCCGAAACGAGAGAAGCCTAAGATTACGATTAAAGATATACCTCGCCTTTACCCGGTGGGGACCGAGATTGTTGTACAGGTTGTTAAAGGCCCTATTGGCACTAAAGGGCCAAGGGTCACAACTAATTTAGTGATACCGGGACGATACCTTGTACTTTTGCCAAATTCAGATCAGTGCGGCATTTCACGGAAAATTGAGGATCCGCAAGAAAGGAAACGGTTGAAAAAGATTATCCAGGAATTGAATATCCCCGAGGGGATGGGGATAATCGTACGCACCGCGGGGGAAGGCAAACAAAAGAGGTATTTTGTGCGGGATCTTGCGATGTTGATTGAGTTATGGCGACGCATTCAAGAGCAGATTCGTGAGAAGCCAGCGCCTTTCTGCGTGTTCCATGAGCCTGATTTAGTAGAACGGACTGTGAGGGATTTTTTGACCGACGATATTGAAAGGGTAGTTGTGGATGATGCTAATGCGTATCAACGCATGGTGGAACTGGTAAGTCAGATTTCGCCGAGATCAGCTCAGAAGATCAAACTGTATAATGAACCGGAGCCGGTTTTCGTATAGGTTTAATATCACAGCACAGATGGAAAGAACGTTTTCACGGAGGGTGCCTTTAAAGAGTGGGGGTTATATTACAATTGACGAGACGGAGGCTTTGGTAGCTGTGGATGTTAATACTGGTAGTCATAAGGCNGGATCGGAAGAAGAGTCCGCAATATTGCAAGTAAATCTAGAAGCCGCTGAGGAAATCTGCCGTCAATTAAGGCTGAGGAACATTGGGGGCATCATTGTAATCGACTTTATTGATATGAAGTCCAAACGGGAACAGCAGATGGTTTTTGAGAAGGTTAAGCAGTTATTGAAACGGGATAAAGCTAGGACCCATGTACTGCCAATTTCGCCCCTTGGTTTAATGGAATTGACGCGGCAGCGCCATACCGAAAGCTTCAGAGAGACGATGTTTGACCCGTGCCCTTATTGCCACGGTTTAGGGCGGATCAAAAGCCCTATTACTATGAGCATTGAAATACAGCGTAAAGTGTTGGAAATTCTGCGTAGACGCCAGAGAGATGAATCGGACTTCCACCTTAAGATTTTCTTGCACCCATTGGTCCTGGACAGAATTCGTAGGGAAGATGAAAAGTACTTTATCGAATTAGAGAAACGCTATTTCGCACGCATATCATTCCGAGGGGATAACACGCTGCACGTAGAGCAGTTCAGAATAGTAAATGCAATTACAGGTGAAGAACTTTCGGCAGTTGGGTTTAATCACGAGGTTCCGTTGCGCATCCCAAACGATACCAGTAAGAATCAGTCGCAATTGTAATTGTTTGGATGTGTTCTGGTTTGATACAACTTGAGGACCACGCAGGCGAGATTATACGAAAAGCGCGTGCCTTACGAAATGTAAGTTTAGGGGATGCAGCTGATGCGGCAGGTGTGTCGAGCTTAGAGTTGTTAGAGTTCGAACAAACAGGTAAGTGTGATAGGCAGATCGATTTTTTAAGCCTGGGAAGGTTACTTAGTTTGTCTCCAAAAGCTATACAAAAGATTGCTGAGGGTTGGCGTCCTGAACCTGTGGATCTGACGCCATGGCAAGCAATTCGAATGTTTACAGGTGTTAGATATGGCAATGTTTCAAATTCGTATTTGGTGTGGGATGAGTTTACAAAGGATGGGGGCGTGTTTGATACTGGATGGGAATCAACTTCGTTAATAGACTTTGCACATAATCACCAAATAAGGATACGTTTTATATTTCTAACGCATCGACATCAGGACCACACCACGGGCCTGAGTGAAATTCTAAAGGCGTACCCAGGGGCAACAGTTTGTGAACCAAAGTATTACGGGGAAGAATTAAGTGTTTCATATTGGCAAAATGAGGATGAAACTATTACGTTAGGGCAATTGAGGGTCCACCCAATACCGCTACCTGGTCATACAGGGGAAAGCACGGTTTTTGTAGTGGATGGATGGGCCAATAAAGCGCCGGCTGTGGTTTTTAGTGGTGATTCTCTTTTTTGTGGTTCGATCGGGAAAGGATATTATTCGTGGCAGATGTTGTTTGACGGAGTTAAATGTAAAATCTTCTCCTTGCCGCACGATACCTTGATCTGTCCTGGGCATGGTCCACTCACTACCGTGGGCAGGGAAATGGTGTGCAACCCGTTTTTTGCCTCAGAGTAAGGGCCTTGGACATGCCTTTGGATGCGGCATTTTATGCATTGATTGCATTTTGAAGGTAGGATATCCAATCGTGCATTCCTTCTCCTGTTTTTGCAGAAAGGGTGATAACTTTGGCTTTGGGGACGACAGTTGCAATGTTAGATCTAGCAGCTTGAATATCAAAGTCTACTAATGGGGCTAAATCTACCTTTGTTATAATTACTGCGTGGGCACCTGCGAAAATAGGAGGATATTTAAGTGGTTTGTCTTCTCCTTCAGTGGTTGAAAGGAGAACGACCTTAAGTTTTTCGCCTAGGTCGAACGCGGCGGGGCAAACCAGATTCCCTACATTTTTCAATAAAAAAGCACTCGTATCAAGTCCAGTGGGAGTTTTTTCCAGCGCTGCCATGATCATGTGAGCATCAAGATGACATGCGGTGCCTGTTGTAATTTGTACCACGGGAGCACCGCTTTTTTTAATCCTGGCTGCGTCACGATCGGTAGCTAGGTCTCCCACAATTACGGCGCAGTACAGCTTTGGGTGTAGAAGTTCAATGGTTTTTTCAAGAAGGGTGGTTTTGCCAGATCCGGGAGCAGACATGAGGTTAATAGCGAAAATATTCCTTTTTTCTAACTCGGTTCTGATTTGAGCGGCGAGCCTATTATTATAGGCAAGTATGGAACTGTTTACGTTTATCACTTTGATTGTTTCATTGGGGCTGGATGCGTCATGATGGGTGTGTTCTGTAAGGTTGTTGTTATGTGAGTGATAGTAAATATTACCTAAGGGGTCTACATGAGCATGAAGATATTCCCTTAAGCGAGGCGAGGTTGGGTGTGGATCATTATGTCCTGTGCAACCACAATTTTCACACATAACAGTGTTAATTTACGGCGAATTTAAGTGTGTGTCCATGTTGGAAGGTTCAGAAGGACGGAAGTCGTTGAGTGTCCAGAAACTTAATAAAAGATTGCACTGCTTCTATGAAGCCAGGTTCTAGGTAGACAGGATCGTTATGATCACCATTTAGTTCGTGGAAAAACTTTGGGTGCGGGGCAGCCTTAAAGTTTTCCTCTGCCATATAGAATGGGACAATCGAATCATTTCTACTATGCATGATTAGCACGGGTACAGTTATTTTAGGTAGTTTACTTTTTGTGTTGTAGGGGTTGCCGATTAATAGTTCGGGCTTGATCAGCCATGGGTAGATATGTTTTGCCATGTCAGCAATGCTTGTAAAAGTACTCTGGAGTATTAGTGCTTTGATGGGTTTGCGTAGAGCGATTTCAGTGGCTACAGCTCCACCTAATGACTCCCCGTACATTATTATTTGGGTTGGTGAATACCCGTGTGTGGTCGCGTAGGTGTAAACGGTTTCCGCATCGATGTAAGTACCCTCTTCCGTTGGGGCCCCTGTGCTTTTACCATAGCCTCTATAATCAAATAGGAGCACATCGCATCCGCATCCTAGTAATGAAGCTGCAAGGTCAATTCTATGGCTTATGTTACCTCCGTTTCCGTGGCAGACTATGATAAGAGGAAGGTTTTTGAAGCTTGTGGCTTCGTTTTTAAATAACCAGCCATGGAGTTTCGCTTTATCTGGAGTTTCGATTGTAAGCTCGGTGAAAGTTAATTTTACAGGTGTGGTTTCGAGGGCTCGCGTGGGGAAGAACATGAACCGGTTTAGAANAGGTTTAAGGAGGAATATCGCGCATCCAGCAATCACTGTCATACATAAAGCTCGGGCTAGTGTCCTAAGTTTGTTTTTTATTTTTCTCGGCATGAGCGGACTCAGTTTCACTGTCAGCAGACCGAAGTTTTTTTAGGGCTAAGTAGGCGGCTTCTGCCTCAGCGGCCTTTTTGCTTTTCCCTTTTCCCGTTGCCAAGGGAATGCCTTGATGTAAAACCATGCATTCGAATTCTCGGTCGTGGTCTGGGCCTCGTACGGAGAGTAATTTATATACGGGTGGTTCTTGCGACTTAGCTTGCAAATATTCTTGGAGTTCACCTTTAGGATTCCATGAGCTTGGAGTTCCTGGTAATTCGTCTAAGTACTTGGCGAAGTGTTGGAGGATGAAATTTGAGGCTGCTTGGAGCCCACCGTCTAAGTAGATCGCCCCGATTATGGCCTCGAACGCATCAGCTAGGATCGAGGTTCGATCCCGTCCGCCGTGCGATTCTTCACCTTTGCTCATGATTAGGTATGGTCCAAGACCTAACTGCCTGCTTATTTCTGCTAGGGTACGACGGTTTACTAATCTGGCACGCGTTTTTGTCAGTAGCCCCTCGTTATATGTAGGGAATCGCTTGAAAAGCTCGTGTGATAAGACCAATTGAATTACAGCGTCCCCAAGAAATTCTAGACGTTGGTTGTGTTCGATTTGTTTTTTCTCTTGGGCTACTGATGGATGTGTGAGGGCAATATTCAGCAACGAGGCATTCTTAAAATGGTAGCCTAGCTTGGTTTGTAGTTCTTTAGGGTTACTCACGGCTGGTCATTTTATGTCTAGAAAAATGGTTTGTGTTTTGACCGGATTATGCAGTTTGGGATCCAATTTCTTGTTCAAGTAATTTAGTAACACTCGCATGAACAATGTGAATTTGGTCGGGGGTCAAAGTGGGTTCAGTTATTGTATAAGACTCGCCAGTTTCCTTGTGTTCATAAATGAGAGTGGTTTTGCCGTTGATATACGCACGTTTTTTTAGCTTGATAATTTTTTTTCTTCTCAAGCATCAGGGCCAAGATATACACGACGGCATGTGAGTTTGGGTCATCGGTTGTGGCGAGTTTTTTTAGTTAATAGTTCAGCCGTGTTTCTTTCGATTGCTTCTGTGGGTTTGGGAGGGATTATGTAAGTGCCCTTCCAATAGGATATGACTTGGGGATTTTGTAGTAATCCAGAGGCGGTTTCCCTTTGCCAACACGAAGAGCAAAAATCGTAGCGAACAGGACGCGGTTCGCCTGTTAACAACACCGTATGATAAGTCTGTTTATCTTTAAATGGCTCACCGCACAAATGACAAACTCGTGAACGAGCCTGGATATTCCAATCGTTCATTTTCGCGGCAAATTGCTCAGAGGAGCAGAGTAACGCGCTTTAAATATTGGTGCAATTTTGAATTGTGAAGTTAGTTTTGCCGCGCATAGGGTGGATTATTGGGTGGTTTTTCTTAAGATGCCTGTCACTCCGCACATGATGCCAATAACTGCGCATGCATTGGCGAACACGTCGCCGAATCGCCGGTAGAAAGTTGGTTTTATTGTTAGGGCTTTATCAAGGGTAACATGAAGAATGCCCGGACCATAATATGATCCCCGGTGATCCCGTAGCAAAGCGATGGGTTTCCCCGTGGGGNNGATGTAGCAGGAAATACCGTTATTTTGCACACCGAACCAGTGGGACACCGTTTTCGTACGGCTCTAAATAGTGCAGTTATCATATGTTGCCAGTGGGCTGCGCTTTCCCCAAACCAACCATCATTAGTTATATTGAGCAGAAAATCGATTTTCTCATCAGGGGGGGATTCTGGCTAAGTCAGGAAAGGTGTCTTCGAAACAAATTAACGGGTTTGTGTTGTGGGTAGTTTTTATTCGAAACACCACGGGGTAGGAACCAGGGGTAAAGCTTCCAGGCACGGGGATAACTTTTTTTAAAAATGGCAATTGTTGTTCCAATGGGATGAATTCTCCAAAGGGCACCAGGCGTCGTTTCCTATAAATACTGGAGATTTTACCTGAGGGATCCATAAGAAATGCCGCGTTATACACCCGAGGTTTGTTATCTGGATATCCCAATTCCACCTCGTCTGCACCGAAGATTATCCAGACGTTATTAGTATGCACGAAGTCTATCAGCGCTAGAAAAAAAATCTTCGGTAAATTCGGGTAAGGACGCTTCGGGCCAAATGATTAAGTCTGGTTTGTTACGAGCTGCTTTAATTGTCAGATCCATAAGTTGCTTTTGGCGCATTGGCGTCATGGTGGGATCCCATATTACGAGTTGAGGTATTGCGGGTTGGATCAGTGCGATCTTGAGCTGATTGCTGCCTGTGTAAGTAGTGGGAGTGTGAGTCGGTTTTGTAATATCCCCACGTGCATAGTGTGGTAAGTAGAATTGCGGCGGGAGCAAGTATAACCATGGCTCCATGTAATTGGGTAGGTTTTATAACTATTTTGCAAATTGCAAACAGAACGCTTACGCTCGTGTAAACGATTATAAACGAAACACCGTAGCAACCAGTGATTGATGAGATTTGAATGAGGGGGATCATTTTGTATTGAGAGCTACCAAGGGGTATCCAAGGAAAACCCCAAAGTAAATGTGTACGCAGAAATTCGATAGCTGACCAACTGGTTGCTGTGAGAAAAGCCCAAAGAGTCAGTTTTATCGGATCTCGCGAATTAATTAGTTGAAGTTTATGGCGAAACTCAGTTTTTTCCAAGGGCACATCATTTTTGGTGCCATTGATGGTTAAAGATGGTGATATGGAAAGTACCTTTCGGGGAATCCAATACCCCGAGAACCAGCCCCAAAGCCCGATTAGAATCCCGAGAACAATTGAAAGTGAACACCATGCAAGGGCCGAAAGAATTTTTGGGACGGGCATATGAAGGAGCCAGTATAGAATACAAAGCCAAAAAGCAGTGCCAGAAACAGCGGCAGCACAAAATGTTTTAAAAGCCGAGGTTGAAAAGGCCACGAGTAAAATCAAGCCAGGGACAAGCCAAGCGGTAGCCCATATATCACCAGGCGGAAAGGCCAAAGCTAAAAGCACGCCTAGACATACCCAAGTTAAGATTAGTGGGATCCTGGTGCGAGGGGGTGATTCCGATTTTTGGAAGCGAGGCTGCATTGAACGGGATTCATCGGTTAGGTTTCGGAGGTTGCCCGAAGGTACGTTTTCACTATGCTGTGAATCGCGTCGGAGAGCTTTGTGGTGTTGATTTGGGAACTTTGCACAGTTCCATATGCCGTGGCAGTTAGGATCCAATCTAGGGCGGGGTTTCGGATGCCCAATCGTTGGATAATTTTTTGAGCAAAGAGCGGATGCAAAATTGGACTTAAGATTTTGATATATCTCGGCTTCAGCAGGGTTTGTTTTGTTTCAACTTGGAGGGCGGTATGGATGACATCTATTAAGGTTGAAATAGTTGTGGACATGATAGGTGGATTAAATAAAGAAGCATTTTCGCCTTGTTGGATTAAGTTGTGAAGCAGCCAAGCACAGAAGTCGTCGGTGTAAGTTAGACAAAGTGTTTTTGAAACAGGGTTTGGGACTAAAATTGGACGCCCTGCCATTATACGTTGGATGAGGTACTGTATCCAAGGTGCCTCGGGAACTAAGAATTCAGGGCAGATTATTACCGGGATCCTATTTTCGGGTTTATGCATTAATGGGGGCACGTCGGTCTCCTCACCGGATTGGGGAGTAGGTGTTAGTTCTAAACCGTGAAGTCCGTTCAATTGTGTTATAGTTTTAATTGTCGATGCATGGGCAAGAATGAAAAACCTTTTTACACCATTTTCACGCCCAAGTATGTGGAGTGTTTCAATTGCTGATAGATTACCTTTGTACCAGAAGGTAGGATTGTCGTAGCTGGGTGGGGTAATGATGTGGAGATGAATTGCCCCTTTAGCATCTAGACGAAAAAATCTAATAATTCATTGTCTTTGTTTTTTACGTCTCGTATAAATACGCGAAGGTTTCTGGATTCCAGGATGTTTCTTTTCTGGTTGGTTCCCGGCCAAACTAAACACCTAACGTCATAGGGAAACGATGAGTTTGAGGGTTTTTCCGTTATTAATGGTGGGCTTACAAGATATTTTGTTATTGCTTTAAAGCGCCAATCCGCAGTGCCTGAGATAAGTAAGGGCGCTCTCCAATGCGAGTCAAGATCCTTAGAATGTTGGGCCCCGATGACTGGATTCATAGGTTGTTTTGAACATAAGGCGTAAAAATCATGTGTAAAGGTAAACTAGTAACAGTGCCAGTTGGACAATTATTAGTTCTGAGTCGCGCGTAATTAATTCCCACGGGTTAGAAGCTAATGCGTATGTCTTGCGGACGAGCCTCAAAATCCAGTATGCGAAGAGCAAACCGAGAATTACTGAGGCGGTGTTTCTAGCTTGGAGGAACACAAGGGCTATTGTAATTAAGGCAGTTGTTATTGCTAAGTAGTAAGGTATTTGGGAGTGGGCTTCTGAAGATTCTTGCACTAACCCATGAATTTGAGGAGTTAAACACTGGAATGTAAGCGCAATAAAAAACCATAATGGGCACAAGTTTCATGACCATCCCAGCCCCGACAACAATATCACCGCATATGATAACTGCTGTTGTTTGAATTGGTAACACAAGCAAATTAGATGGAAAAGATTCTTGCAAATATAATGCTCCTGCTATCCCAGTTAGAACGATCAGCAAGAGGGGTAGAATCAAGGCTGATTTAATAACAGCGGCTATTATGAGAGAAACGGTGAAAAGACCGGTGGCTAATCCGATGCAGAGACAAGGGCTTAGGGATTGCCAGTGTTTAGAGGCGCCCTGGGAGGGTGTGGCTAAATGCATTTGAGCAAGGCGGCTTGCGGTTAATGTGATAAAAGTTGCAAAAAAGCCGATTAATAGAGTACCGAGCTTATACATTGGTTTAAACGCTAGTGCAGGAGCGAAAAACAGTAGCGATTGTAAGACTGTCGCTTTGTCAACGGCTTGTGAGAGGATCGACCGGAATGATGTTTTTCGAGGGAAGTAAGCGGCTACGGGTACGCGTTTGGCTGCGAGCTTGGCAAGGAAAGGATGTGCGTTAACAACGATTGCCTGGCGCGATTTAGCCCATACTGGAAGGTCCACGAATGAGTTCCCTGCATAATCAAATGCTTTTTCCCCAAATCTACGGACAAGTGTTTTAGCTTTTGAGCGTCCGCGTAAGTTTGTAAACCCGTCGCTTGCTATTACCTCATCAAACAGCCCCCAATGAGCTGCCACATCTTTGGCTAAGTTATAATCAGCAGCTGTACAAAGCACCAATTTTCGACCTCTTTTTTTCTCGTTTTCCAGAAAATCTATAAACTCTGTAAACCAAGGAACTTCTTTCATGTCCAGTTTGGTTTGGATTGCAACTTGACGTTTTAGAAATGCGAGCCCGTTTGTTAACCATACCACGAGCCGTATAAGTGCGAGCCGGTCATTTTTTAATAGTTGTAACACGGCTAGCCAACTTAGGTCGGAATAAGTCAGTGTGCCGTCAAGATCGACGCACAAAGGGACTTCAGAGGAAGCCCCCATGTGTGTTCCATTTCTCGGGATGCTGTCCTGTGACATTACTAATGGATGTTAACTACGTTTGGAGGGCGTGACAACATAAGACCGTGTTAGCCATACCCCCTGATGTACCGTTCCTTTGTGAGAAGAATTAGAATTGTGTGTTCATTAGTAGCGGCTTCGAAATATATCTACTTCGATTTTGGTTGGGACGAGCTCTTTCGGTCGACTACTTGTTTTTTGGTGCTGTTAACAGAGGAAAATTATCGGTTCTAAATGGAGAAGCAGGAAGTCCTTCTTTGTTGTAGAGGTTTACTACCGGACAATCTGCCCAACCGTAACGCACGGCCACAGGTTTTTCAACTAAGGGGCTGTAAACGGCGATGGCATTTGAAGCGATGATTTCAGCTTTTGCCCAAACAAATTTTTTATCTGGGCCGCAGATAGCGAACCCTTTTATCTCAGGATCAGGGCAAGCTAGACCACCGCCTACGTGGTCAAAGTACACAATGGCTTTTTCTCCTTTTATGACCATGCGCGAGAAGATCGGGCCAGACCATTCAATCGGTTCTTTATACGCAATTGCCAAAGCTGCACGGGCTAAGCGCACGCCCACGGGCTCTTTCTTTTTCGGGTGAATGTCTTTCGGATCGCCGGCGTCTGTAATTACTACCATACGAGTGTTCTTAACTTTTTTCATCGTAAGCAGTTGGGCTTCCCTTAATTCAGCCCAAGCGCTCTCACTTGGATCAGGCTTTATGGCCAAGTATGGTGCTAATTGGACAAAGATAAAGGGTAAATCGTGTTTCCCCCACGCGCTTCGCCAGTCCCGGATCAGGGTGGGGAAAAGGACGCGGTATTGATCGGCGCGATCTACATTAGATTCTCCTTGATACCAAATTACTCCGCATATTGCGAATGGAATTAATGGTGCAATCATTCCGTTGTACAATCCTGAAGGGATTCGTGGGGCGCGCGGACGAGCATTGGTGCGGCCAGATTGCTCCCATTTTCTGAGGGCTTCTTCATACTCTTGAACGGCCTTTTCGTACGAGAGTAAGATTTCATCGCGCAAGCGGGGGACTGATTTTAGCGCTTCTTCGCTGGTCCACTGTTCGGCGGCTGTGCCGCCCCATGAGGACAAAATTAAGCCTACTGGCACGCACAATGACTTTTGGAGTTCTCTGCCGAAGTAATAAGCAACGGCGGAAAAATTACTTACTGTAGAAGGTGTACATTCAACCCACGTGGCGAAAACATTATTTGTTGGGGTTTTAAGATTTGTGTGTGGAATTGTCACAAATCTGATTAATGTGTTGCTAGCACTTTGAATAACAGGGTCTGGATCTTCGGTTTTCGACAGGGGCCATTCCATGTTTGACTGACCGCTGCAGAGCCATACCTCACCAACTAATACATTGGTAAACCGAATGGTTTCGGTGAGTGTATAAACAACCAGTTCATATGGGCCACCTGGTTTTAAGTTCTTAAGCTTAGCCATCCATTGGCCATTTTTAACTTTTGCGGTGGCTTTCTGGTTTTGGATTTGCACTGTTACTATTTCCCCTTCGTTGGCCCATCCCCAAACAGGCACAGTTGTACCTTGTTGAAGGACCATATTGTCGCTAAATAGACCATGTACTCTTAAGTCAGCAAACAATTGGTTTAGCAGATAGAAGATCTGCCCCACCAACAAGATGATGCGCAGTAGCTTTTTCATGGTTTGAGCAAAACAAATACCTTTAGTTTAGTCAACGCTTTGGTTTGGCGATAAGGAGCACCTACTTTTCAGAAATAAGTTATGTCCTTTAATGGAGCCTTGCGGATCTTTTTTGCTGGATTGTGGACTATTTAGTGCGCGGACTGTTAACTGGAGGGTAGCTCAATCATTTTAAGCAGAACTCCTATTTCTAATCTACGGCTAACTAGGCATTAAAAGCTTGTTATACCTGCGATTTCCGCAATCCCTGTAGTTACAGTAACTATTTTACGAGCAAAGATGCCAGGGTAAAGTAAGTTGTCACTGTGCAAATATCGGCTATTCCTAATACTAACGGGCCAGATGCAACTTTAAGGTCTAGTTGCAGTTTGTGGAGCAAACTAGGGATAAACAGGCCGACGAGGCAACCGTTGATAATCACAATTGGTATGGAAACCGATAANGCTTTGATGGCGGGGGTAAATCCGAACCATGACGCAGCAAAAAAAGATATTAGCAAGGCGATGCTTATCCCTAAAATTATGCCGCTTGTTAGTTCGCGTTTGAGGGATTGGATGGTCCACGAAAGATTCGGTTTTGCATGTCGAAGTAAGTGAATTGCAATAGACATTGACTGGGCGGCTACGCTTTCACCCAAGCCCAATACTAAAGTAATGAAGAAGCCGAGTGTGGTAGCTTTTATGAAAGTACTTTCGAACCGCTGGCTTATTAGTGCACATATTAGCCCACTGGACACGGTAACAAGGAGCCATGGAAATCGTAAGCCTGCAGCTTTAGTTGGTAGAGGCGCTTTTCAGTTGAGTTATTCTAATTCCGATTGACTCAAATAGGCTATCTATTTGAGAACGCTCGGCTATATCAAACACTTCGTCTGTAAAAACGGTTATATCAACAATTCCAATCAGGTGTCCTTGATTGTCCACAACCGGGAGTGCGAGAAATCTGTGGACGAGGAATAATTCGCAAGCATCCAAAACTGTAGCATCCGCCGGGATGGCAATCACCCGAGGTACCATTATGGTTTCCAGAGGTGTATCAAGTGGTGCGGTTAACAGTTTTCTCACAGGTAGAACGCCTTTAAGGCAACCTGTTTGGTCAACGACGTAAAAATAAATGATTTTTTCCCCAAGCTTTTTTTGCCTTATGTAGGAAAGGGCTTCTTGTACTGTGTAGTTTAATGGTAAAGCCGACACGTCGCTTCGCATTACCGAGGTAACTGGTGCAGTCAAGCTGGTATTAGTTTCCGTCATTTACCAGACTGATTTTACAGCGGTTTTGCTTTGTTGGGAAAGGGGTTTTCACGTTTATTTGTGGAAAGACGGCTTAGGACAAGAGATTTTTTGGTTGCAATTTCCCCGGCAATCGTGTTTTTGAATCGGGAACATGAGTGTAGGCTATCATATTGTAGTCTGTGCAGGGATCGTCCCCGATCCTTTGCAGACGTTGGAACCAGTGCAAGGGCCGGCTGGATTTGCTTTGAAAAATGAAATGATGCTGCCAGCGGTTTTGGACACATGGGCTAGTACAGCACTCTATAATGCGTTTCATTTAGCCAAGCAGCATTCGGGGACTCGTGTCTGGCTGGTCAGCGCTGCACCACGAGCTAAATTACAGCAGGTTTTAATGTCAGTGGGACAAAAAGGCAGTTTTGAACTGATTCCAATTGATTGCCAAGCATCTGGATTTGTGGATTCATATGAGCTTGGGGAATTGCTAGCAGATACAATCAAGGGCATTCATGGCCTCAACACTAATCGATTGCTTATTTTTGGCGGGTGGGAATCAGGTTCTCGGAGCAGTGGAACTACTTTACAAGTGATTGCGGAAAAGCTGGAAATCCGAGATGTATTTATGGGTGTTGACGAGTTGCAAGTGCTTGGGGATGGTGCAATTGAGGTCTTAGAGCGGGTGGAAGGTGGGAAACATTTGCGATCACGTTGCAGTGCTCCCCCGATTGTGGTGGGATGGGCGACAGGAAATTTGCCAGAGCCGCCCAACAATCCTCAAATAGGGATGCAAAATATGCGATGGATAATGCCTGCTTTACAAAAGGCGAAAATAGCCTCACTAACTACGAGGGAATTAAAGGTTTTAGAGGCTTCTTTGCCTACTCAACTGCGTGACACACGGGTTGTGCGAGACATGACGCCCGATCAAATTGCACAAGAATTGGTAGAGTGGATACTCAAGAAATAGGAGTAAAAGCGTATGAGTCGCCTGCTTGTATTTTTACATACTGAAGAAGAGGGTAAGTTGGGTCGAACTTCGTTTGAAGCATTGACTGCTGCGAGGGAAGTTTGTGAAGCATTGAATTGGGACGATCTTATCGTAGTGGTGATTGGTGCTGGGGCAGATAAAGCCACGGCGGAGTTGTCGGGATTTCCCGCTAAACAAGTTGTGGTTCTGGATGCACCAGAGTTTAGTAAACCGCGATACTCCACAGACTCGTTGGCCGCTTATGAAATTGTGACTCGATTTAAGCCAGACGTTGTGGTAGGACCCAATACAAGCCGATTCCAAAGGGCTCTGCCCGGAGGAATTTACAGGGCAGGGGGGAAAACCGATACTCACATCTGTGCGGTGTTTGCGCGGGAGTAGGCGAACTTTTTGCAAAGAAGTGGATTTATAGACAGCGGATCGAAGTGACTTTTACTCGAGCTTCGAAACCGTGGGGATTACTTGTTGAGCCTGGGGCATTTAAACCTGCGAAAATGAGTACTGGGTCGGTTACTTTTAGAAAAAATTGTGATTCCTATACCAGAAGGGCTGGGTCGAACTGCTGTTTTGGAGGTCAAGGGAGCCATTTCAGGAGTTCAAACAGTTCGGCCGGATGCGGACTTACTGTTTGTTGCTGGTGCAGGTTGGACAAAAAAGCAGTCTGATGGGCAAATTCATTTGAAGGAGGCGGAGGAGCTAATAAAGGAATTTTTAGTAGCTAACTGGGGCGTCTTTGGGGAGTACCAAGTCGCTAGTGGACTTGAGTGCAGAAGGGGCGGCCACTTTGTCGTTCTTGACGCCTTTGAACCAGGTTGGCCAGACAGGTTCTACCCCACGGCATCCGCGTGGATTAGCTACGTGTTGCCACGGGGAAGAACCGCACACAGTCGGTTGGCGATTTATAAACGAAAGGAGGGCTATTAACTTGGATCCAAATTGTGGTTGGGCTCGGGGTAAGGCAGATGTCTTGTATGTAGCCGATGCCTTTGCTGTGATTCGGAAAGTCAATGAGTTATTGAGGCAATTAAAGAAATAGCTAATAATAAAAAGGAGTGGTTATTTGGGGTGGTGTTATAGGTTAGGTGTGAATGACGCAACGTGGAGTTTTAGCTCGGCTAAGCGTCGAAAAGTGGTTTGATTTGTTTAAGGTTTTTAGTCTTACTGTGCAGACCAGGAAATGAACCATGCGTTTTCTAGGCAGCCCTTTATCTGGTTGGCAATTCCCATAGCGGTATTGGTAGGTTTTTTTCTTGCCAACATTTTCGACCCAATAAATGTGGGAATTTTGTTATCTGTGGTTGGGTGTCTGGTTTTTCCTTTGCTTATTAAGTGGTATCACCCATTGTTGATAGTAACTTGGAATGCAATGATTTACCCCTTACTTTCTACCCGGTGCCCCGCATCTTTGGATGATATTTGCCTATTTGGGACTCATTTTGGCTTTAGTACTGAGGGTTGTTTATCCAGAACGAAAATTTCCTGCTACAGGCGGAGTAAGTACAGCCATTTTAGTGTTTGTCAATACTGTTAGTAGCTACTGGCCTTACAGGTGGTTTAGGAGGTAGAATATTCGGCTCCGAAGTTTATGGTTTAAAAAAATAACTTTGCAATTGGCGCAGCAATAGCAGGCTTTTTTGCTTTGATTAGCCAGCCAATACCCATCACGAAANCCCGCCTTGCAATTTGGGCCTTTTTTTTACCTGGGCTGACGGCCCTTTTGAGCAACCTCGCGTTTATGGCAGGTGAAAAGTTTTATTGCTTATATTGGGTATTTCCGCCATTTTACGCTTTATACCAGCTGCCGGAATTTGTTCCTGGGACGTTCGGGATTAGTCGCTTGGGTGGTGGACTAGTTGCTTCATACTGCTTGGCGTCAGCAGTTATCGTGTTGTACGGCCTACGTGGGGTTCTAGACATTACTAAGCCCTGGCGATTAATGCTTTTGGTAGCTGCGATTTTGTTGGGGCTTTTAAGCGGTTTCCGAATAGCGCTTGCATATATTGGCATGGCGCTTTTTTTCGCATTTTTTATGGAACGACTTTACAAGACCATCTGGTTGCCAATTATACTCGGCGTAAGTGCAGCTACAGCCTTGTTGGTTCTTCCGAATGCTGATAAGTTGCCTTTGCCAATGCAACGTGCGTTATCCTTTTTACCGATCAGAATTGATCCAGTTGTAAGGTATGATGCTGAAGCTTCGCTTTGGTGGCGTGTTACCATGTGGCAGGAACTATGGCCGGAGGTAAAAAAGCAATTTTGGTGGGGACGTGGTTTTGCGATTGATGCGCGAGCATGGAATTTGGCTGCTGAAGGCCAGAAGAGAGGATTTGCTAGGCCTCACGAATTAGCGCTTATTTCTGGTGATTATCACAATGGCTTTTTAGGAATCATAATCCCGCTGGGCATTTGGGGCATTATAGTGTTTTTGTGGTTCTTGATAGCCTCTTTGGCTTTATTGTATGAGTATTATCGGAGTAGTCCCCCGGAACTTCTAACAATCAACCGTGGACTCTTTGTTTTGTTTTTAGTTAAATGCAGTTGTGTATTTTGCTTTTTTTGGTCGTCGCTCGACCTAGACCTTCAAAAATTCACTGGTATAGTTGGACTCAGTGTTGCATTAAATTCGAAAATAATATCCAGGCAAAGCAGCGACAGAAGTATTGGACTCGCAGAAGGTGTCAACCATTAGGGAAAATATGAATCGTGCTGACATTACAAAGGCTTTAATCATATATGGAGTAAGTCTTCCATTGGCTGTGGTGTTGGGGTATTACCTGGCCGATCCATTTTCCTTCAGCACCATCGCTCTAGTGGGGTTGATACTTTTCGCAATAGGAATTCCGTTTTTGTATTAAGTACTACCATCCGTTGCTTTTTTTAACGTGGAATACAACAGCAATATTGGTGCTATTGCCTGGAAACCCACCCATATGGATGCTGATGGCTTATGTGTGTATTTTGTGTGTGTTTTTGTTGTGGGGTACCCGAGTTGCGGACGTAAGGATTCTCACTGATAAGCAAATTTGTTATTCGCTAGCCTATTTGTTTGTGGTTGTGTTAGTTACTGCACTTATAACGGGCGGGTTAAAATTCCGGGTGTTTGGTGGAGGGGGCTGGGGTGGAAAACGATATTTGACTGTGTGGGCAGCGATTTTTGGGTTCTTTGGATTAGCTAGTCGGGGGGTTCCTATTGAACGAGCTCAAAAATACGTAACTTTGTTTTTCTTGGGGGGGATTACTTGGGCTATCACTTCCTTGTACAGCATCCAAAGTTTGCGCTCGATTGTATATCCCCTTTATTACCTTTTTCCTGTCGACCCCCAAGCAACGCTTACCCAAGAAGCTTTAGTGTTTCGAGTACATGGCATCCCTTTTGCCAGTCTTTTTGTTTGGTATTGGATGGTAACTAGATTTGGGTTAAGAAGGATTTTCACAGAGCAAGTTTGGTGGCGTATTCCCTTGGTGCTTTTAGTGTTGGTTGGAACTATGTCAGGGGGATTCCGATTATATCTTTTCACTTTCATAGGCATCTTCTTTTTAGCATTTTATTTAGAGGGTTTACATAAGACGGCTGCGGTCACCGTTGCGTTACTTGGACTACTTATTTTAGGATGCACTACTTATGCGATTGCTCCAGTATTACCTAAAAGTTTTCAAAGGTCTTTGGCTTGGTTGCCAGTCCCAGTTGCTCCAGACGTAAAGTATACGGCAGAGGTCACCACCTATTGGCGGATCGAGATGTGGAAGGATTTGCTTAGAGATGTCCCGCTGTATTTTTGGAAAGGGCGTGGCTTGGTATTCGATCCTACCGAGTTTGAATTTGCCAGAACAGGGGTGTACAAAGGCCCTGATGCACACTATAGGGCGGCGTATTTGGCAGGGGACTACCACCATGGCCCCTTGTCTGTAATTATACCATTCGGCGTTTGGGGAGCTGTTGGATTCTTATGGTTTACAATCGCGTCGATGCGATGGCTTTACCGTGCTTGGAAACTTTCCCCTCCCGAATTAAAGACAATCAACTCTGGGATATTGGCAACGTATGCTATTAAGATGCTAGTTTTCTACGTGTTTTATGGCCACTTTTACCAAGACTTTGCGTTTTTCACGGGCTTGCTAGGTCTAAGTGTTAGTCTGAATTATCACCTAATACAAGGGAGAACTTGATTCGCGCGCCAGGTTTAAATAAACAGTAGGATCTAATAATATGAACACACAAAATGTTAAGCAGATTTGGTTAGAAGCATGGCTGGAAGGTAAGCCACTCGATACATCTTTATGTAAGGTGAACCATCCACCGTATCGATTTGTTTTCTTGGGTGCACCTGGGGTGGGAAAAGGTACTGTCGCACAGTTGATGGCAGAGCGATTAGGAGTGGCACATTTAGCCACCGGAGATATTTTCCGTGCTGCGAAGAGTCTTCCCCAAGATAAACTTAGCCCGGCTTTACGGGAAGCTATTGGTTACATGCAAAGGGGCGAGCTCGTTCCTGACGAAACAGTAATTAGTCTTGTTAGAGAGAGGACGGCTTGTATGCATTGGCCTGCTGGGTTTGTATTGGACGGTTTCCCGCGAACGGTTCCGCAAGCTGAAGCTTTCCAGGGAATCTTGGTTAAGGAAGGTCTCAAACTCGATGCAGTACTGAATTTTGAGTTGCCAATCGATGTTATTATAGCACGCTTATCTGGTCGCCGAACTTGTCCTAAATGCAAAGCGGTTTATCACGTTGTAAACAATCCTCCAAAACAGCCGGGGGTTTGCGATGTTTGCGGGACCGAATTGATAATACGCGAAGATGATCGACCTGAGGCAATTCGTGTGCGAATGGAAGTTTACAAAAAGAGTACGGCTCCATTGATTGATTACTACGAGTCAAAGGGGTTGCTGAAAACTGTAGTTGCTGAGGGTACCCCTGAAGAAGTATATACTCGTACACTTAATGTGGTTGGGATTGTGTAAAAAACGAATTCACGTCGTTCTACTCGAAGAACATCGACTGCGTAAACCTGGATTTTCCTAGGAAAATGGGAACTACCTCAATTGGTGAAAGAGGGTATTTCAGTCTATCAGGGGCAATCGGTGTGATAGATTACGGAGCTGGGAACCTTAGGAGTGTTTGCAATGCGTTGCGATACATTGGGGCGGAAATAATAATAGTACGAACCCCAGACCAGCTTAAAGGGCTAGCCGGAGTGGTATTACCAGGGGTGGGTGCTTTTGACGATTGCATCAATGGGCTTTCTAAGCAAGGGCTGCTTGACCCTCTCAGAGGAATGATTTCTGATGGTGTACCTTTTTTAGGAATATGTATTGGGTACCAGATTCTTTTTGTAACGAAGCGAAGAGTTTGAAAGCACTGCGAGAGGATTAGGGGTTTTTAAAGGGGTGGTTCGTAGGTTTCCCACGATTGAGGGTTTAAAAATTCCCCAAATTGGTTGGAACTCACTTAAGATGGTGAAGCCCAATTGTCCTTTGTACCGAGGAATTATGGATGGTAGCTACGTGTACTTTGTACATAGTTATTTTCCGGATCCAGTGGACCGTAGTATTGTGGCAACCGAGACGGAGTATGGTGTGGTGTTCGCATCATCTGTGTGGCATGGGAAAGTATTTGGTGTTCAATTCCATCCTGAGAAAAGCCAGGAGGTTGGCTTACGAATACTGCGGAATTTCTTGGAGTTTGCAACAAGCGGTCCACAGTAGCATGAGGTGTGGGCAAGGAGCGTGCCCAATCACATTGCGACGCGTAAAACCTGGCCATTTCGGTGCGAAAATTGGGGAGTAAGCCGGGATTTTTGCAGAGATGTGAACCAAGTATATTCTGTGTTTTAGGCAAAACCTAAAGTGCTAAACCGGTTGTGGCCTTGCTGCCGAAATCAGAAGCAGTCTCAACATCTAGGGGCACAGTTAAATACGTAGTTTTTTTACCTTTTATTGGTTGACCTGAGATTTTNCATCCAACGGACAATTTGAATCAGGTCGATTTCACGCTTAGGCATTCTTCCTGGGGCATAGTTTTTGAACCTCTGTTGTTTTAAGCACTGACTTTGTTTCGTGTGGGGTCTCTTTTTGTTTTGTAGGGGCGTAAATTGCGGGTTTAACTGATTTGACTTTGCTGGTTTTGATAGGCTGGAGCAAGGTGTCACTTAAATGCCAGCCTCGTAAACTACTGCAGTAATCTCCCTTTGTGCTAATCTTGCGAGGACAGGAGGTTGCCACTAATTAGCAGTGGTGTCACTGGGGGATCCATACCATATGGGGTTCCGCAATTCAGACATTCGGAATGTTAACTGTAATTTTTGTGCCGATTGTTCAAGGTCAAAAGCTAGTGGTATTCGACCATGGTTTGAGCCAAAGGCCGACGCGAGGTTGGTATAGGTTTTTCAGCTGGGTAACCAATTGGAAGAATAGCGATTGGTCGCCATTGAGCAGGAGCATTTAGTATTTTGTTGACCTCTTCCTCGCTGAAAGCTCCAACCCAGACACTTCCTAGCCCAAGCGCAGTCGCCGCTAAGTGAGCGTAAGTGCACGCGATGGTGGCGTCTTGAATGCAGTACAAATCAGCTCCACGACCACGGTATCTGGCCGAGGAAATGTCGGGACGCGCAAAGAAGACTAAAACAATAGGAGCCTCGGCAATGAAGTCTTGGCCTAGAGCTGCTTCCGCAAGCCGTTTTTTGAGCGTATCGTTGTAAACCACACCGACTGTATATGCCTGGAGGTTGCCTGCGGAGGGAGCAAGCCTTATTGTTTCGAGGATCATTCGTAACTTGTCAGGTTCGATTGGCTTATCCAGAAATGCTCTGATCGAATGCCTCGATTTAATAGTTTCAAAAAAGTCCATGGTCATACGCTTGCTTTGAAGTTTAAGCTTCGCATTACTTGAGCCTGCAAGTGAAAAAAGTGAATACTTTTGTTTTGCGTTGAGTTCACAGCTTTCATAATGCGTAGCGTGTATTTTTGCCTTTGAGTGTGACCAGGCACGCAAATCGTATGTAGGGCGGGAGGGATTTATAAGCTTGCGTATATAACAGAGGCTCGACATGGTGCAGCTTGATGGGTGGGAATTAATGTGCTTTTTTGGAATTGGCGACTTAGATATTGGTTTTGAATATGAGGGTTATAATCTTAACAATAGGCTGTCTTGCGGTCATTCTCATAGTGGCGCATCTTTTGCCCCGGAAATTTGACCGAATCATCAAGGCGAAAGAAAAGCAAGAAAGTGTCTCATCCATGCGTCCCGAAAGGTCATTTTCAATGGGTTCTGGCGATGAATCGGAGAGTGTAGCGTTGACTTCCTCTTTGGGGTTAAATCCGGCGTTAACCACAAACGGTTCGCCGCGACCGTTACCAGTTGGATTAGAAACGGAGCATTTCCAATGGGCAAGAGGAGATGCGTTCGACACAAATGTTTTGGCATTAATTGCACATAATGAGTTGGAATACAAACGTATGGTCGAAGAAAACGGCCGTATTTTCCGACGTCAACTTGTTTATAGGAAAGAACCATTGGTAAAGGTGGTATACCGTCATAGGCAGTTTGGCATGCCAGTCCAGCAATTGGTTGTGCCTGGGTTAGATGGGCGCGAGTTTACCGTGGAGATTCTCGAGACTGACCTGCATCCCTCTGGGTTGGAAGGGACTTTTGCTGGACGATTACTTGGACAGCCCGATTCTATGGTCACGATTGCGTTTGCTGGTGGCCGTGAGGCGTTCACCATTATAAATCCCGCAGAAAACATCTACTTGGTAGGCGACCCACGCGAAAACGGTGAAATTATAGTAAAGATGATCAACCCTGAAAAATACGTGCCGGCAGTATGTGGTACGCCATGATAGCTTGACTAGCCAACTTTCAACAGACGTAGAAAACTTATGAAGAACAAGCAAAAATTGGTTACGGGTTCGTGATTTGCCCTATTGTTTCTTCAAGCCTGTTGTGCCCTCGAGCGATTATCTGTTGCTTTTGGGTCTAGTTTTGGTGTTTTCGGCCAGGGCAGCGTTTGGCGAAGGAATTTCCAATAGACCGACTCATTGGGCTAAACCAATTACTCTAAATGGAGTGACTAATTTGTACCAGGTAAGTGAGGTTCTATATCGTAGCGCCCAGCCAACTAGGGAGGGGTTTACAAACTTGGCTAAAATGGGAATAAAAACTGTGGTAAATTTGCGATGGTTGCATTCCGACTCTGAAATGGTGAAAGGGCTTCCATTAAACTACGCCCATATCCCAATGCAAGTATGGAACCCTGAAAAAGAAGATCTGTTTAGATTTTTGCAGTATTNTGTTAGACACCAACTGCACTCCTGTTTTGGTGCATTGCGAACACGGGGCTGATAGGACAGGGGTTATGTGTGCTGCATATCGGGTGATTGTTCAAGGATGGTCGAAAGAGGAAGCACTACGAGAAATGTATGAAGGGGGCTTTGGCGTTCATCGGGTATGGAGGAATTTACCGAAATGCTTAAAAGATTTAAATGAGGGGGAGATTAGGCAAAGGCTAGGACTTGCTACACTGGCCTCGTCTACAAATTCTTACGTTAAGAAAACCACCTTTGATGTCAGAGAAACCGGAAGCCGGACTTCGTGTGATGGGGAATCTTTGCACACATTAGATCAACCAGATGGTGGATTGAAAACGAATGGCACTTTAGGGACACTGCAAAGGTCTGAGAGTATTTTGAAACAATGATTAGAAGGCAAACCACACGGAATCTTTCTGCTTTGATGGGGGAAGACCCGCCCAGATTTTACCGATTTCCTTTGAGAGAGCTTGTGTATCTGCGGATGCGTTTGAGGTGTTGGTATGTTATTTGGATTTGTTTTCTTATTTGCTTGGGATCCCAAATAAACCCAGGCAAGGGGCAACCTCTGTTGCAAGGGATCGAAGGCGACGTGGCTTGTTGTTACGCACCAAGTTATGCAGCAAGTGTGGGTGGACAAGCCAATGCAAACGTTATCCTTGCTAATGCAGTTGTGGGGAACAATTTCGTTAATCTACAAAGTGGCACAGGAGCTCGAATGCGAATAGCCGGGTTTTACCAGTCCACAAATGACCCTGTTAATTGGACAACGACGGGTGGCATGGCTAATTGGCTTTACAATAACGACTCCCGAGTTGCTGATGTTGTTGCTTTTGGTTCTTTTGTTGGAGCCGATTTAGTGTTGTATGTCTGTCAAAATAGCGATTCGAGTTCGATTGCTGCGGTGGCTCAAGAACCCGGTATGTATTCGGTTTTTAACCCGAACTCTGTTTGGTACGTTGTTTTAGCGCATGAGACCGGTGGTCATAACTATGGGCGCACTCACAACGATGGCCTTGTAAGCCCCAAAACTATAATGCTTCACAATTATTGTGGGGGAGGTGCTACCCCGCCTTACTTTTACACCAATCCACGAATTTGGCTAAATGGCGTCAGGCTTCAAGGGAATACGAATAACAATTGTAACATGGGAGATCTCAAAAACGGAGGGGATAATTCCTNCCCAAATCCGCAGTCAGTGGCTGATCGAAGATTGCGACCTACGACTGGTCCGGCCCTGCATTCGGTGGTTTTGAGGTGGGTTTTCACCAACGCACCTGGACCCGCACCCGCTGGTACGGTTTTTTATGATCTAGTGTGTGGTGCCCCAGCTATGGTTCGTGGAATAGGTGCTACTAATACCGGTCGAGCAATTAGGTTACCCGGAGGTACCACGGGCAACGTTCCAATGGATACAATGGCCGCGTATATCGATTTGCCCAATAGGATAATTTCCATTCACACAAACATTACAATTGAGGTATGGGCTGCATTGCTCTCCACACAGAATTGGGCGCGAATATTTGATTTTGGCCGTACAGCTCAGGCTGGCGATGGGTTGGGAGAACCTGGCGAATACACAGGTGTGCCTGGATCTCCGGCCCCAGGAGTTACCACTTCTTACGATGATGTGATGTTAAGCGGGTTTATTGGGACGGATATTTGCCGACAGCGATTCGAACTTCGCTTCAAAGGTGGTACGCAGCGCAGGGTTGATTCTGGCCTTATTACGTCCACTGGAGTTGTCCATCACTACGCCGTCACGTTTACAAAGGGCGTGGGTGCTTATGCAGAAACAGGTGGCCGCTGGCAATGGTATAGGGACGGATATCCAATTGGCTATGTGGATGTGAGCAACTCCCTAGCAGATTTAGAGGACGTGAATAATTGGCTAGGAAGATCTATGTGGAGTACCGATAACAATACTCATGCAGATTACTATGAAGTCCGGATCCACAATGTTGCTCTTTCAGAGCGACAGATTTTAGTCTAACTATTTAGTGGGACCTCAGTATTTCCCTGCGGCAGACGTGTATCTCACTAACAGCGACAATGTCGGTTCAAGCTCATTTAACAATGCGGGTAATTGGAGTGACGGGGCAGCGCCTTCATGGAGTAAATCATATGAAACTTACAACCACACTTTGCGTACACCTGCAACAAGGGCTAATTACACATTTACAGGCCGAGCTCTCTCGATTTCAGGAGGGACTCTCATTTATAAGGGAACAGCTAGCAGCACCATTACAATCACTAACTTGATCCTTGATGGCGGGGTACTACATCACGGCGGGTCTAGTGTCTGGACTATGGCAGGCAACATTTTTGTTTAAGGTAAAAAGGCGCGGCGTTTAACGCTGTAAATTCACAGATCAATGTAACCGCCAATATATCCGGTTACGGCTCGCTTGTGTTTTTTAGGTCAACACTGTGACTTTGCGTGGTATGAATTCCAACTTCACCGGCCGAATCTATATTGGCAACGGAGCCGTAGGTAGCCTCGAAATAACAACCCCAAATGCGTTAGGTGCTGCACCCACTAACTTCATCCCTGATCTTATAGTCATGAATCGGGGAACCTTACGAGTTCCGAACTCGATGTCTTTAACCAACTCTAATATGGGTATTCTCCTAGATGCAAGTGGTGGCACTTTTTACGTGGGACCGAATGCCACGTTTTATCTGAGTTGTCCGATTTCAACGCCCGTGACAGCACCCAATATCGTGGTAGGAGCGCTTATTAAGAGTGGACCGGGGACGCTAGTCTTAGCATCGTCAACCAATGCCTTTAGAGGAACAGTATTTGTTGACACAGGTGCAACAAGTGGTAGCGATGGTACTCTGCGGATCGCCAGTGCGTCTGTGTTAGCGAACGCTGTATCACCAATTTTTATGAGGAACAATAACAGTGCCTCTTCAACACTAGCCCTTAACGGTGCGACACAAAATATTGTACTTCCACAATCTGTGTATTTGGCAGGTCGAAACACGTCAGTCCCGGCAATTTTGAACGAAGTCGGGACAAATACCATCTCTGGAGGTATTACGCTCGCAACCGGGGGGAGCTATTACCTCGTCCAATGTGATTCGGGCCAACTCAACATCGGTGGAAGCATTTACTCTGAAGCTTCTGGGACGCGTACACTTACTTTCCAGGGAGCTGGGGTAATTAGCGTTTCGGGGTCGATTTCAGATGGGAGTGGAAAAGTTGGAATAACCAAAAACCAAGCCGGTACGTTAATCCTCGCTGGAAACAATACCTATACTGGACCCACAGTTGTGAATGGGGGAGCCCTTATCGTTGGTGGACAACTTAGTACAGGATCCGTCTCTGTGCTAAGCGGAGGTATGTTGTCCGGGAATGGATTGATACGAGGCCCAGTGACCATCCAATCTGGCGGATCTTTATCCCCAGGCATTGGAATAGGATCACTATTTGTATGGAATTCAGTGACTTTGAACGATGGGGCGCAAATGCTTATTGAGCTCCACAGAGAATACAATTACGGCGATGCGCTTGTGGTTTCCGGTACCCTAACCTGTGGGGGGACACTGCTGGTAACAAACTTAGGTGGACAGTTCAGAGCCGGAGATAATTATCGTGTGTTTGCTGCCACTACACTGGTAGGGGAATTTAGTAACGTGATCTTACCTGAATTAGCAGAAGGGCTTGCATGGGGCACAGCTGAACTATACTCGGGCGGCCGATTATGGGTAGTCTCTACTACGCCACCGCGAACGACAAATATTGCCTCACGTGTAAATGGTGTGCGTGTTTCGGGAGTCGGTGGTACACCTGGATACCGATACTACGTTAAAGCGAGCAAAGATTTAACCATCCCGGTAAAGGATTGGCCACGTGTTGCGACAAATAACTTTGCAGTAGATGGGACATTCAGCTTTGAACTCCCAGTTGAATCTAGTGCAGAACACGAATTCTTTACGGTAGAAGTAGAATGGTAATGAAGAAGTCCGATCTTTTTATGCTCCAGAAGATGCTTTGTAGTATACGTGAAAGTGCTAGGATTTTTGCGGTGTTGATCTCGGTTTTTCAGCTTACCCCAGGTGGTTATTGCCAGACAAATTATGCCACGGTTATCCCAGATGGAGCGTGGTGTTGGTACAGTGATCCGCGCGCAATATTTCACAGTGGCAAGCTCTATGTCGGTTATGTGCGTTCTGATGGACGTACCGCGCTCAGCGTTTTTGATTTGGCATCTGGGACCAGAACCGATTTGTGGGCGAGTTCATGGACTCAGGTCGACGATCACAATGTGCCAAGCATTTTAGTCCGTCAGGATGGCACTTTGCTAGTTGCTTACACAGGGCATGATGCCTTCCGTTACTTTGCGTATCGTTTCTCCGTGTCTACAAATCCTGTTTCTCCTTCTGACTGGTCTAGTGAAAACATAGGCCCTGATACTGGGACAAGAATGAGTTACGTGAATTTATTTCAATTACCAGCGGAGGGCAGCAAAATCTACGATTTCAGTCGAAACTTAAATTACAATCCCACCGTGTTTTGGTCTACCAATGGGGGATTAACATGGTCCAGCCCCCAAATTGTTATCAGGACTGGTACGGGTGGTACGCGACCCTATGTCAAGTACTGCACAGATCATCAGCGGCGCATACATTTGCTATACACAGATGGGCACCCGCGTGATGTTGCAAACTCGTTGTACCACATTTACTACCAAGAAGGAGCGTTTTATCGCTCAGACGGTACATTGCTTAAATACTTTACTAATTTGCCAATTATGCATGATGCTGGGGAGCGAGGTAGTGTGATTTATCAATACAGCGACCTCCCACAAAACGACCCCAATCAATGGATCCCTGGTGGACGTGCATGGTGTTGGGGACATTGCTTTGGACACACAGGGGTATCCAGTATGCGTGTTTTCTGTACAAAAGGACAACGTTACCGGTACCAACTGGTATGACGACCGAATCTATTATTACTACGCCCGCTGGACGGGTTCAAATTGGATTAAACGTTTTATAGCTCATGCTGGGAGACCTTTATACGCCGCTGAGGATGACTACGCTGGCGGAATTTGTTTGGATCCAACCGATCCACGCATTGTTTACATCTCTAGCAACGCACGTGATCCGTTCGACTTGGCTACTACAACCAATGTTCCGTTGCGAACGGGGGAAAGGTATGAACTTTGGCGGGGAATTACTACAGACGGTGGTCTAACGTTCGAATGGACTCCCATTACTTCAAACTCGCCCGTTGATAATATCCGCCCCTATGTGCCTCGTGTCTATGGGGGCGAACCATGCGTACTCTGGGTTCGCGGGGTGTACTCCACCTACACCTCATTTAACTGCAGTATTGTTGGATTATTTACGACACCGGTGCCTGGCACTGCTGGCCCGTCAAGTGGTACATGGGCCGTTGATGCCGATGGGTTGTGGATGAATCCTGCAAATTGGGTGGACGGTACTGTTGCATACGGACCAGGAAATATCGCAGATTTTAGCACCATAGATATTACCTCCGATAGATGCGTTACTGTCGACAAAATAGTACAAATTGGAGGGCTTCGGTTTGGTGATTTGACCGGCACGGAAAATTGGATGGTTAAAGCATTACCGGGTGGTTTCTTAGAGCTGTGCGGCAATCTTCCAAGTATTTCAGTAAAACAAAATACTGCAACCCTTGCTTTGCCCTTGGTAAGTACAAACGGCTTTACTAAAACTAGTCCGGGCACACTTGTGTTAAGTGAAAGTAATTGGATTCAGGGAATAGTTAACATCGACACAGCATCAACCACAGTTTCGGATGGTATTTGTCGGTTGGCGCACCCAAATGCGATTTCATCAGCATCTGCAATTTATATTCGGAACAATAATAGTGGGAGTTCCACCCTGGAGCTGGATGGTACACAAGGAAGTATTACAATTCGGTGCCCAGTTCTAGTGGCTTGCCGAAATGTGGACGTTCCAGCAATCCGAAATAATTGTGGAAGCAATTCCATTGCAGGTTTGATACAAGTGAATGTTGGAGGTAACCGCGTTATTTTTGAGAGCGCTTCAGGTTGGCTTGCCTTTATGAACACGTGCCAATACATAGGTACCCTTACGAATGCCCGTACTTTTGTGTTCACTGGCGATGGCAATTTTCTTTTCTCGGGTGCGCTTTACAGGTCTCAAAACAATGCACCAGTCCACATCTCTAAGTTGGGTAGAGGAACAATGGTCGTTACTGGAGTGCTTACTAACGATGGGACAGTGGTAATAAGTAACGGAGTCTTTCAGCTCCAGGGGGCACGGATGCTCACATCTATGATTACAGTTGCCGGGGGTGTTTTTACTGGCACTGGTGAGGTTTTTGGCTCTGTTACAGTCCATACCAATGGCATTTTGGCACCGGGAAATGCTAGCTCATTTACCACACTTTCTATTTATGGGCCCGTCACAAACCATGGTACCATCCGAATGACAGTGGCAAAATTGGGTTCTTCCATAAACGCCACATTTCTTAAAAGCAGTGAGCGAATAGTCTTTGGAGGCACTCTTAATTTGGAAATAATAGGCTCGGATCCTTTGACAGTAGGTGATCGAATTAAACTTTTCGATGCACCTGTTTTCCATAATTCATTTGATTTGGTGCTCCCAGCTTCGCCGGGCCCAGGACTGAGATGGAATGTTTCGTCGCTTCAGACTTCTGGCGAAATCATTGTGGAGATGGGAGACTGCAAGCCAAATATAAAAAGTGCTTCACTGGAGAATGGCAAATTGGTGTTAATTGGCGCAGATGGGGTTCCGGGTTATACGTACACGATACTTGCCTCAAGTAATTTAAATTTGCCTTTGGGTGAATGGGTCCCTGTACATACGGGGCGTTTCAACGGCACTGGCCAGTTTGTTTATACAAACCCTATCTCAAGCGAAGCAGATGCGATATTTTATTGTTTTCAAGTGCCGTGACCCCCGTTATGTGATTGAAAGGTTTAAATTAGTGACGTGGGATCTCGGTAAGCGTTAGTTTTAGGGCTATAGCCAGCCGCAAAATCTTCCTGCGTATACCAAACGCCCGGTACGGTATAACCGCATTTAGGGCATTTACCCTCAAAAGTTATGTTATACCTCAGCACGCTAAATCCAACCCGTTCAACCAATAATTCGCCACACTTGGGGCATTTGGTATTTTCCCATTCTCCCACGCGGCCAGGTAAATTCCCTGCGTACACATAGTTTAGCCCTTCTTCCCGGCCGATTTCTGCTGCGCGCAGTAGGGTTTTCAACGGGGTAGGCCCTACGTCAGTATACTTGTAGTCCGGATGAAACGCTGTCACATGCCAGGGAATGTCCTTGCTAAGCGATGCTATAAACTTGGCGATTTCACGCAACTGTGGTTCGTCGTCGTTAAATTTAGGTACCACTAACGTAACGATTTCCACCCAATACCCTAGCTCGAAGGCTGTTTTGATTGTGTCCAGTACGTTAGCGAGTTTGCCGCCACACCGACGATAGTTTTCCTCCCTGAAAGTTTTAAGGTCGACTTTGTAGCCAACCATGAAGGGCNGCAGGTATGTGAGCGTGTCCCTTGTCGCGTACCCATTTGACACAAATGCGCATTTGAGCCCCAAACGAACCGCCTTTTCGAACACTGCTTTAGCCCATTCAGCCGTGATTACCGGTTCATTGTAACTTGAAACAACTAGCTTGGCCCTATAACGCTTTGCCAACGTTGCTATTTCCTCTGGCATGATTTCGATTATCCGTGTGGTTGAGATGTTTTCCCGCAGGGCCTGACTCGTAACCCAGTTTTGGCAAAACTCGCAATGAAAAATTGCAACCTAGCATGCCAAAGGTAACTGCGTTCGAGCCCGGATACAAATGATAGAAAGGTTTCTTTTCAACCGGATCACATGCAACGCCTCCCACTACATATCCAAATGGCACCCAAAGCTTACCTTCGCGTACATACCGCACTTTGCATATCCCCTGCACTTCCTTCCTCGATAAGGCATCGGTTGTGGCATGCAATACATCTTACCTTGCCATTCTCAGCACGCCATAATTCCCCAACAACGGTCCTTTGCGACAGTAAATCCGCAAGCTTCATACAACCTCCGGGTTAGAAACCTAAGCCTATCTCAATGTGCTTCTGCGACGGTTAAAAGTCAAAGGAATGTACGGCAAAGTCTCCATTTCTGTGCATTGGATGTATCGGGAAATTCAGGAACGTAGGTGGTTATGACGGGTTCCACTAAATTGCTCATAGTCAATCGCAACAAAAAGAGGTCAATTAACCCCCAGTCAATTTAGTAGTGCACTGACTGCCTTCCCAAGTTAAGTAAGCAGGGTTAGAAGTAAGCAAATAAGATTCGTGCCTACATCACCCGGCAGGTAGGACTTTGCTTATGGAACTCTTTTGATCGGTATCTTTGCCACCGGTCAGGCGAGCGAAATCGGGATATCAGAAACACGGTGGTGGTAGTGGATTACAAATCGATAGACAATTTTGCAGACATTCAAGCCCAATATATCTATGGCAACCGCCGTGTGTGACGATGGGTCAATAAGGGTCGCCAGTAATTTACGACTTTACGGGGAAGAGGTCAGGTGCTGGGTACGGTTAAATACCTGTGTTTCATTCCGGATACATGTTTTGGATTATCCACCTTCTTATGAGTATGGCTATGGGAATATTGCGGATATAAGAGCACAGTCACTAGGGCGTTAACTATCCACTGCTGCGATCCACATCAAATCACAAGCATGTGATCGTGGTAGGAAGTCAAAATCCCTATATGAACAACTGCTATTTGGACACTCAACTATCTCGTACCAGTTCATCCGGCAGGTTGGCGGTTGAGGTGGTAGATTTGATGGTCAATTGGCATGAGGCGGTGGTTTTACCTTTCTGGTTTTAGGGTATTGGGGTGCTTCTCTAAGTATTTCGAGGTGGGGGTGCCCTGAAAAGGCAGTTTTCAGGGTTCTTCTAAGAGGAGATTGGGAGAGTAAGCCGAATAGTTGTTCCCTGGCCTAGGGCGCTTTCTATCTCGATGTTGCCATTATGGCGCTGGACCATTCCGTAGACCATTGACAGTCCCAAACCGGTGCCCCCCTTGAGCTGCTTTTGTTGTATAGAAAGGTTCGAGGCACCGTCTCTTGGTTTCCTCGTCCATCCCTATGCCATTGTCTTGGACCTCGATGAGGGCGAATTTTTGAGGAGGGCTACCATTGCCGGAGGTGTTTTCAATGAGTTTTGTAACAATTCGGATGGTCCCACCATTAGGCAATGCATCTACAGCGTTAAATATTAAATTGATCAAGGCGTCTCGCACTTCTTCAGCTTGACACTTTATAGATGGGAGATTCGGATCGAGCTCCTGGTGAAGTTTGATTACGGTCCCTTTCTGTGATGGTTGATCTTCCCATCGTGGTCGCGTTATCTCCACAACCTCTTGAACTAATCTGTTAAGATCGGTTGTGACGAACTCGTTCGAATTATGTCTCCTTTTGTAAAACTTTCTTATGTGTGCAATGGTAGTTGTGATGTCGTTAGCGGCTGTATAGATATTTTGGATACACCGGCGGGCGGGGTCGGGTAGGTTTGGCATCCGGTTTAATAGCAGTTCTGCGTGACCAATGATAGTTGTGAGTGAATTACTGACGTCGTGCACTATTCCACTCGCCATTTGGCCTATAGCGCGAAGCCGTTCTTGTTGGACTAACACTTGGTGGGTTCGCCGCAATTCTTCATATGCCCTTTGAAGTCCTTCGGTAAGACGCACGCGGTCGTACAAGGAACGGCATTCTTCCTCTACGCACAATATTTTTGCTTGGAGTGCTTCTTTTTCGGCCCGGACAGCCTCTATTTCTGCCTGCATTTGTGCTTCTCTATATCGTGCTTCTTCCAGGACCAGGATTATCATGCTTACGGCGATGAACAGTTGAAGGACTGTTGCCAAGAGGAATCCTGGCCGGTACATGTCTAAATATTCTTGCCATAGGGGATAGCTTGAAAGGTAAATTCCCCAAGAGGTGAAACCAAAGCTGAGAAGTCCTGCCCCTATAAAAGGCATCTTTTTTCGGAGTTTGTAAAACGCTATGCCAGTAAAAACGCTACTTAAACCTAGGAGCAAGAACATTGCAAGGCGAGTCTCAAGCTGAGTAGGGGAATATTGGGAGCTAGCATAAACCCAAATAATCAAGAAAATGTTGAATAATGCCACAGCCCTTTCGGGCAGTGGCTTTTCGAGAAACAGTGAGCTGCCCCAGAGCAGTAAAGTGGCGGAGAGTGCAACACAGCTTTGCTTTAGCACGTAAAGCAACCCGGTCGTACTCTGTATTGGGACGGTAAGTCCAAGCGTTAACCAGAGAGCATAAAATAACCAGGCGGTCATCCATACGGTGAAATACCGGCGTTTTGTGTAGAGGTTTAGGTAAAAAAACAACGCGACCAATACCCACACACTCAATAGCGAGGTAATAAGTGATCCTTTAAGGTGTTGTTCTGTGAGTTCTGTGAAACTTATCCCCATTGGCACCTACTCCAAAATGCAAATATTTTTTTGAACACTGTTCGTGGTAACAGAGAAACTGCATTTCTGTTGTTATTCCCGTCAGCTAATGGCAGAGCTAAGCGTAATTCCAGGCTGCCGCTAGTCAAGCATCGTTTCCGATGGTTGTAAGGCTATGTATGCTTTCAAGAGCTATACCTATGGTATGATTGGTCTAATGGAGGCTGGCCGCCGTTTTTTGCTACCACCGGAAGGTGAGGTGGGACGACGAAGATTTATTGGTGCTTATACCAAATAATAGGGTGGGTAACAATTGTTATAAATGGAGTGGTTCGTTTGGTAGGGAACACGTACACGGTTGGAACGGTTGATTATGCAGGACTTTCCTTGACTGAACTTGGTTTTAAGCTCATTATTGCCCGACGCAACTTTGGAGAGGAATGATTTATGACAAGGATAGTTGAAATACGAGCTCGTCAGATTTTGGACTCGCGTGGGAATCCCACGCTTGAGGCTGAAGTGATTTTAGAATGTGGAGCGGTTGGTCGCGCTGCTGTCCCTTCAGGTGCTAGTACAGGCGAAAACGAAGCGGTTGAGCTTCGAGATGGGGATCCGAAGCGCTATAACGGCAAAGGTGTTACCAAGGCTGTCAAAAACGTTAATGAAAAGATCGCACCGGAGCTCTTATTTATGGATGCCTTGGATCAATTAGCGATCGACCGGAAGATGATCGAGTTGGATGGTACAGACAACAAATCGAAGCTCGGGGCAAATGCTATTTTGGCTGTGTCATTGGCTACTGCTAAGGCAGCTGCGGAGGCCTTAGGTCAACCTTTGTTTAGGTATCTAGGGGGGCCTAATGCCAAGACGCTGCCGGTGCCTATGGCGAACGTGATTAACGGTGGTGCCCATTCAGACGCCCCAATCGATTTCCAGGAATTTATGATTGTCCCGCTTGGGTTTAGTACCTTCAGTGAGGCATTGCGGGCTATTGTAGAAACTTTCCATTCATTAAAGAGCGTTTTAAAGAAACGAGGGCTAAGCACCGCTGTGGGTGACGAGGGTGGATTTGCACCGCAGCTTAAAAGTGTTGAGGATGCCCTCGACTGCTTGGTGCAGGCCATAAAAGGAGCAGGGTACAAGCCGGGTAAACATATTTACATTGCCTTGGATGTGGCCGCTTCAGAGTTTTATGCCGGTAATGGCAAGTACACCTTTAAGAAGAGCACAGGCGAAACTGTAACAAACGATGATCTGATAGGCATTTATGAGAAGCTGATTGAAAAATATCCTATTGTTTCAATTGAAGACGGCTGTTCGGAGCACGACTGGGATGGATGGGCCAAGCTCACACAGCGCTTGGGTAACAAAATTCAGTTAGTTGGGGATGATGTATTTGTAACCAATGTCAAGTTTTTGAGGAAGGCGATTGAACTCGGTGTGGCTAACTCAATTTTGATCAAGGTAAATCAGATTGGTACTTTGACTGAGACATTGGATTGTGTGGAGTTGGCCAAACGGAATGGGTACACATCAGTAATTAGCCATCGTTCGGGCGAGACAGAGGACGCTACAATTGCTGATATTGCAGTAGCTACCAATTGTGGTCAGATTAAGACCGGGTCATTGAGCAGGTCTGATCGACTGGCCAAATATAATCAATTGCTTCGGATCGAAGAGATCCTTGGCAAGAACGCCGTTTATCCCGGCTGGTCAGCTTTTAAGAAGATCTAGCTAGGGCGTTTTAATTGACGGGCTTGGATGGGGCAGATCAGCCTCACCAAGCCCAATTTTATTTTGCATTGCGGCGGGAGAATTGTAATGGAGAACCCTTTTAAGCGTGCGTTTGCAAATAAATGGATAGCCTTAGCAGGTAGGTTGAGAATAGCTCCGGTGGAGGTAGACCTCATTTGACAGACCGGATACGGTAGAACCGTGTGATGTTCGGGCTCATGTCTGTCCAATGCATGGTGTTATTGGTAGCAATTAATTCTTGGAGTACTTGGAAGGTGTTGGTAAGCGATTCAGTTGCTAATACTTGGTAAATCCTGCCAGAAATGGCCTGCCAAGGTTAAAAAAGGCATTTGGGAAAAAGCAATGGAAAGTGGGAAAGGCGATTCGGAATCAACCACGTGGACACGCTTGGTTTCCGTGCGGTACTTTTTACCGTCGGTAGTTGTAACAATTGCATATAGTGGGTGCCAACCCAGGCCTAAATACTGGGCACTTATGTAGAAAGTGGAAGTGGAGCAATTGGTGGCCATTTCTATTAAACCACCGCTTGAGAAAAGTTCGATCTTGCTAATTTGAGCTGAGTTAGCCGTAACTGTTATCTGTAGGGTTGTTTCCAGCGCAATGTTGGGACCCTCCGGTAGCACTGCGAGAGCTGCTGTAACCGAGGTATTGCGAATTTGAACTGGAATATCAACTCTGGTGGGTGTGCGTGGAGAAGTACCCTCATAAGCTACCACGCTCAATGTATGATACCCGTCTGGGGAATCGGGTTGTGTCTAAGAAATAAGTTACTGTGAGGTTGGTTTTGTCCGCATGCTACATACAAGTGATTCCGTGGCTGTAGGTCGTCAATATTTTCTTCCATTGTGTTTGTACCCGTGGGCGAGATTGTAATAGACCCAGTTGCGGCCATCGCAAGTTTGATTTTTGTCCGCTGGCCAACCACGTGATCGCGCCCGAATCGTTAGAATTACCGATGACGGATTCGCAAGATCAGCAGTTACTGCATCCGCTATTATACCATCGTCTTGGGCAAGGTCCGGATGATAAAAGATTGCATTTGTTAAACTGGTAACCAGGCCGAATAAATCTGTTGGTGCGCCTGAATTAGTGACGCTTACTGTGACCGTAGAGCCGTTTGTCTTTGTAACAGTGAGTGAGATTTGATCCCCACTTGTGAGTGAGCCTGAGATTGTAAAAGATCGTCGGCCAAATGCAGGTGACCCTAAAAACGTAGGCCGTGCTGGGGATACATAAGTTGTGAGATCAGAAGCTGTCCCGAGGGAGTTGCTAGTTTGCAACGTGACGGCTTCTGGAGGCAGGGTAGGATCTATGCACTGGAGCAAGATCCTATCGCCTATTGCAGTAGCTTTAACTTTGGTGAGATTTGTAAATGAAGCCCCATTTAGAATGGCGGCTAGCCCAGCAGCGATGGATTTTATAGTAGCCCCCGCGGGTACCGTGTAGTTTGTTTTGTAATCCNTAATCCACACCGTGAGTTGATTTCCTTGCTGTGGGGCAAGATTTGTAATTGTACTCGACCATACACCGTCCATAAAAAGATCAATCTTGGACAATGGCCTATTGTCTCCTGCTGAAANGGCTTGGATCGTAACGGCCGCTGTTCCTGACAGTATTTCGTCCTGAGCAGGTTCCAAGAAACTAATCGATGCGCGTCTTGCAAATGGGGCTGTAAGTGGGTCACCAACTAGGAGTCCTTGGTATGGATTTGTAATGCTCATGTAGTAAGCTTCTGCGCCGGTATAACCGCGGGTAAGATAAAAGTACACGTTAGCGCTGGGGAATTTTCCAATATGCACACAAGGTTCTACCACCGTGCCGAAGCTGAGTGCTGCTCCACCGAGCTGGAAATCTAGAACAGTTGTGTGGTCATTAGGCAAGAATATCCGTCCGCTGAAAGACGTGAACGTATCTGCCAAGCTACCAGGGACAAAGGCTCCAGAAGGTACCTTCAGGTTATAGACGCTTCCGGCAAATCCACTGGCGGGTAATGGCAATTCAGTCAATCCATTTGCATTCGTGCTTATTATATGTGTCCACCCACATACATACGCGTCAAAAATGGTGTTGTCATACTGATAGGCTCGGCTACTTCGTATGGGATCACTCGACCTTGTTAAATAAACAGGTTGCGTTGGGTATGTAGCATCTCCTATTACTCCGTTTGATACAAACCGGAAGGCTTCCCATACGTTTGTGGCAGTGATCATAGTGGCGATGAAATTGTTTGTTCTGTTGGCCAGCTGCTGGATTGACCTAAAATAATCCTCGGATCCTGCCAGTGGATTAGTGCTTGTGTTGGGTAGGTTGCAGCTCGGTGGGGTTGGACATACTACGCACTCGTCCGGTTTGAATCCGTAAAAAAGACACGGAGGTAATACTGTTTGTGCCTCGGGTTTGAGTCGGACCGGAATTTTTGTAAACAATGTACGGGAAGCCTATCGATAACACCACGTAGTCGATCTGGTTGGTAAGTTGTCGGGTTGTAATAGCTGTTTGAATGGGGCGAAGTATGGAGTTGGTGAATTCCTCTGTNGAGCAATATACTTGTGATCCCGTCCAGTTTGTAAGTCGCACTAAGTTTTGTGGGGGAACTCCGCGCAATTCGCAATAAAGGTTCCCAACTGCAACAGAATCAGGATTGTTTTGGTTTACTACCACAAGTGTGTGTAGCCCCGTTGCCCAAACGATTATTGGGGTAGAAAGAAACCACATTACCAAACGAGTTCTCGTTGCCATGGTTACTTATGTTGAGACTTGTTGGTTTTGATCAGGATGCTCAATTTCAGTAGATTCAACTCTGCTTATAGCTTGGCCGTGGAGGAACTTGGTCCTAAGTGTTTGTCCAGGGCGTAGCTGCTCTGCCGATCTGATAATTTTGCCTGAGATTGCATCGAATGTAATGGAATAACCACGTGCTAAGGTTTGCATAGGCCCGAGTAATTGTAGCTTTGACGCTAAGTGGTCCAAGTTTGAGTGGATNTTTTGGAGTGCATGATTGGTGATTTGGGTAAGTCGCGATGCATAATGGTCTAGCTGTTGCTGGCGGATGCGTAGTTCGTTTGCTGGTCGATGGTATTGGAGGCTTGCCTGTAAACGAAGCAGTTCTTGGGTGTTGACCCTTACCCTTGTTAAGACAGAATCGAACAACCGGTCCGCGAGGTCGCCAAAACGTTGTTCGTACAACTCGGCTTCCCTTCGAGGAGAAAGACTGCGTAACTGAAGGGCTACGCTTCGGAGGTCTTTGGTTAGGTGTTGAGTGATGGTTTTTGCGCGTGTTAAGATACGGTGCAAAGTTGCCTCCAAATGTTGTTCAGCTTCGGTGTACATTTTGATGATGATGTTTGCAGCTGCTGTAGGGGTGGGAGCGCGGAGATCTGCTACCAAATCGCTAATCGTCCAGTCAGTTTCATGTCCAACGGCTGAAATAACAGGTATGGCTGAAGCGGCGATTGCCCTTGCTACTACTTCCTCATTGAAAGCCCAGAGGTCTTCCATGCTCCCACCACCGCGGGTGACCAAAATTAAATCTAACCCAGGCTTAGTTGGGCGAAGTTCTTCCGGTATTTGTTGCACCGTCAATACCATTTGTCGGTGCCATCGGTTTAGGAGTTGGATGGCGTAAGCGATTTCCTGGGCGGCACCTGCTCCCTGCACACGGCAAGGTGCCAAAATTATTTCAAGGTTGCATTTAGATGCACTAAGGATTCGGATTACGTCGCGAATAGCAGCTCCCGACAACGACGTCACCAACCCAATCCTGGTGGGGAAAGGGGGGATAGGCCTTTTCCTTGAAGGGTCCAATAACCCTTCCGCTGCGAGTTTCCGTTTCAGGCGTTCCAACTCGAGCATCAATTTCCCCAAACCTTCGAAGAGTATGTTTCGGACGATTAATCGGTACTCGCCCTTTTGTGGGAATACGGTGAGCCGTCCGTAAACCACTATCTGTTGGCCGTCCCGGAGAAGATCCCGTTCGATCCCCTCTTGCCCCCGGAAAATTATACATGAGATTCGAGCATCATTATCCTTTAGCTCAAAGTACATGTGGCCCGAGGCCTGGTGCAATTTAAGGGTGGAGATTTCACCTCGAACCCAAACCTCTGTGAATTCGCGCTCTAAAATTGATTTAATTTTTTCGGTTGTAGTTCGCTTACGGTTAAGATGTGGGAATTTTGGGGACGAGCCGCATACTCGAACAGGTCTCCGAAATCCCATTGTGAGCTAAATTGTTTTGGCATCTTGTTAATACAATACGGGTGCATATTGCTATAAGTAAACAGCCAAAATTTTGTACTCCATTTGAAGACAGCATGGGCGTATTTGCCTAGATTTTTGCCCGAAACGGTTTATTTGGTGGGTAAGATAAATTGAGTTGGTAAGGAGGGTTAGCCATCGGGCTCATGGGTTGCGATTGGCGCGAGCGAGTAAGTATTAGATACTAGTTTTGTGTCCAAAGTTTCTGATTATGCACAAATATTTTTGTGTTTATGGTTGCACTATGGTATAAACCGTAGCCAATGAGGCATCGATTATCCATCGCGATTCTTGCCCTAGGGACAAAGCTTGTAACGGCATGTCATGCATTCGCTGCAATTCCGCAGGTAGAACAGTGGGGGACATTTGAGGTTTNCCTCACAGGTCCTACAAATGGTAATCCCTTCGTGGATGTTTACCTATATGCCCGATTTTATCAGGGGTCAGTCTCTAAGAAGGTGTGGGGATTTTACGACGGCGATGGAGTTTACCGCATCCGTTTCATGCCGCCTGCTAAAGGTAAATGGCGGTATGTGACCACAAGTAACGTCAAAGAGTTGGACGGGATTGAGGGTGAGTTTGAGGTTGTCTCGCCTTCGCCAGGTAATCATGGGCCCGTGCACGTGACAAATGTCTTCCACTTTGCCTACGCCGATGGCACCCCTTTCCGACCGCTGGGGACTACAGTTTACGCGTGGATACATCAGAGCCTGGAGTTGCAAGAACGGACTTTGAAGACCCTAGCTAATTCTCCCTTTAACAAGCTCAGATTTTGTGTTTTTCCGAAGTGGTACGATTGGAACCGTACTGAGCCTCTGATGTATCCGTTTGAGGGCACGAGGGGTAACTTTGATAAAACGCGGTTCAACGTAAAGTTTTTCCAGCTCCTCGACAGGCGGATCCAAGACCTGATGAAACTAGGCATTGAAGCGGATGTGATTCTATTTCATCCATATGACGAAGGTCATTGGGGATTTGACCGTATGACGCGGTCCGAGGATGAACGGTATTTGCGCTACGTGATAGCTAGATTGGGAGCATTTCGAAACGTGTGGTGGTCATTGGCAAACGAATATGATTTTATGGAGTGCAAAAGTGAGGAAGATTGGTACCACATTGGCGAGTTCGTCAGCAAAACTGATCCCTTTGATCACCTGTTAAGCATTCACAATGGCTACAAACTTTTTAATCACACCCTGCCGTGGATTACCCATGCAAGCATTCAGAATGGGGCAGCAGTGGAAAATCCTAACAGTGCCGTTTTGTACAGGGACGCATACCGCAAACCGGTAATATATGACGAGATCAAGTATGAAGGGGACATTCCACGGCGTTGGGGTAACCTATCGGCTGAAGAGTTAGTCTTCCGATTTTGGAACGCTACGATCGCAGGTTGTTATGCTACGCATGGTGAAACCTATCTTAGCCCGGATGAAATACTTTGGTGGTCGAAAGGTGGCGAGCTGAAAGGTCAAAGCCCAGCCAGGCTAGCTTTTCTACGCCAGGTACTTGAATCAGCCCCACCAAACGGAATTGAACCAATTGATAAATGGCAAAACCCGGAATATGGTGGGAAAGCCCCCGATTTTTATTTAGTGTATTTTGGGAAAGCTACACCGAAGGAGTGGGAGTTTCGTTTACCAAAGCGGGCCTTGGAATCAGGAATGACCTTTAAGGTTGAAATCTTGGACACTTGGAATATGACTGTGACCCCCGTTGATGACCTATTCGTGGTCGAGAAGTCCGGCTTATATTTCTTTGCAGACAAGGATGGCAAAAAGGTTCAATTGCCAGGACGACCTTACATAGCCTTGCGAATAACACGGCAAAAATGATGGCCCGGGTCATTACAGGTACGTTGTAAGGAGTGCTGCACATTTGATCCACTGATAACAGGGAAAACTGTGAGTCCCAGAATCCAACATAAAAGTTACGCAGTGGTGTGGACAATCGGCGCGCTCGTCGCATTGATAGCCGTGGTATCTGCGATTTGGTGTGGAATTAAACGATCGGCAGTCCCAAAAACAGTGCTCGTCTTAATCCCTGGGTTTAATTCGAATTCAGCGGCATTTTACGGGGTTGAACGATTGACTAATGCCCTGGCTAAGCTTGGATACCGTCCGACGGTTGTTTCTGAACCAGTGGCAAATCATGCAGACGTAATAATTCGAGTTGAGCTGACTCCAGAGTTAGGGCGGGAAAGTTATTCGATTCAACCCCAACCCCCAGGAAACATCCAGATCCAGGGTGGGGATGAGTCTGGCGTGATGTATGGTTGTTTGGAGTTGGTGCGCAGGGCGGAAAGCGACGAAGCTCTCTTACATTTACGACCCATCAGGGAGTCACCTGCTTTTAGCATACGAGGTGTTTGTGTGGGGTTGCAGAAACCTTACATTTTGCCTGGTAGAAAAGTCTACGAGTATCCAATCACAAGAGAATTGTTCCCTTGGTTTTATGACCGGGCAATGTGGATCGAGTTTTTGGATTTTATTGCGGCTCAACGGTACAACGCCCTTTTCCTTTGGAATGGTCATCCATTTGCTTCGCTAGTGCGGGTCCCTGGTTACGAATACGCCGTGGAAGTACCAGAAGAGGAGTTTGATAGGAATCGCGAGCACTACCGATGGTTGGCAGAAGAATGCCAGCGCCGCGGTATTTGGCTAGTACAAATGTTTTACAACCTTTTGGTTTCCGAGCCGTTTGCTAAGCGGCATGGGATTGATACTCAGTTATCGGATCTTTCAGCCCAGGAGGCGTTAGACTACACCAGAAAATCAATTACTCAGTTCCTAGTGGATTTCCCACACGTCGGATTGTTGGTGTGCCTTGGGGAAGCACTTCGTGGCACGGAAAATCAAAAGAAGTTTTTTGTTGGAAACCATTATACCTGGCGTGCATGACGGGATGAAACTAGCAGGGTTAAAAGAGGAGCCTCCATTGATAGTTCGTGCCCATGCAACTGATCCAGAGGTAGTGATGCCCGCTGCTGCAGCTGTTTATTCAAACTTATACACAATGGCCAAATACAATGGCGAGGCGTTAACCACATGGGAACCACGTGGTTTATGGCAGCGACGTCACCAGCTACTGAGTCGGCTTGCCAAGAACCATATTGTGAACGTCCACATATTGGCGAACCTGGAACCTTTTCGTTACGGTAGCCAGCGTTTTATTAAAAAGTGTGTGACTGCGATGCGGGATCAGCTATGGGCCAATGGTTTGCATTTATACCCCTTGGCATATTGGAATTGGCCGTATTCGCCCGATCTTGCAGATCCCCCATTAAAACAATGGGAACGTGATTGGATGTGGTACGTTGCATGGGGTCGATATGNGTGGAACCCGGACGTGCCTGAACATGTGGATAGAGACTTCTGGGTTATGGAGTACTCACGTAGGTTTGGTTCGGCTGCAGCGGCACAGTTGATATTAGAGGCTTTAAATGACGCCGGGGAATGTGCCCCTATGCTTTTAAGAAGGTTTGGTATAACCGATGGCAATAGACAGACCCTTTCTCTGGGCATGACCTTGGAACAATTGACTGACCCAGAAAAATTTAATCCATACCCTGAGTTATGGTTAAGCCATGCCCCTCCAGGCGAACGACTACAAGAGTTTGTTGAACGAGAATTGAGAGGGGAACATCATGTAGGCGAAACACCGGCACAAGTCATCGCATCAGTCCTCCATTATTCTAGCAACGCTTGGGTTAAGATAGTCATTGCGGGTGCCCGCGTCAGAAAAGGACACGATGAGTTTCGCCGCATCATGAATGATGTAAGGTGTATTCGAGAAATGAGCAGGTTTTACGCTGCCAAGGTTAATGCAGCTATTTGCGTGTTAAAGTATAGGCATACCGGTGACATAAAGTATTTGGACTCCGCGGCTGAGCATCTTGCTACCAGTCTGCGTCATTTCCAAAGGTCTTGTTCAGTATACCACCAATACATATCAATTCGCAAATTCGCTTCAGACTTCTCACCGCCGCATTCCTGTGGTTGGAGCTGTAGATAGCACACCCACAAACTATCACTGGAGCCATCTTTTGCCGGTATATGAGGAAGAATTCACCGAGTTCACTAACAAACTCGCTATGTTGAAACGGCGCGGGTCAGGCGGTAAAAGCCAAGCTCGGAAACCCTGGCCACAAGCAGGTTTCCAGTTGCTAAGCACCAACGCTGAAACGTATCGAGTTGAAGTGGGAGCCAGGCCTTTCATGGATAGGTCTTATCGTATAGTGGAGCTAGCACCTGAGCTAAATGGTTTGACTGGCATCAGAATTTCACATGATGCTGCGAAGGCTGGTCGATATGAACCAGTAGAATTTGAGGTGCAAGAACCTGTGTGGGTGTTGATTGGGTATTTTAGGGAAAACCGCTCAATCTGGTTACAACCACCTAACCCAGATTTTGCAGCCGATTTGACAGAGAAAGATGAGGTAGAACCTGTGCTGGTTAAGGCTGTCCGGGTTGAGAATTGTCCCGAATTAGATGTTTACGTGAAAAGGTATATGCCCGGACGACACCAATTGCGAGTTCATGGACCAGGCAGCTTTCTTATCCTTGGAATGGTTCCGCAGGGCGTTAAGTTTGAAAGAGATCCTGAGGCTGATATCCGCTTCTGACAAACCTGTGGTCGGGAAGAGCGCACTATGCATCGCTGTCCAAAATCCGCATCTGAAAGTAACGCTGGGGTATCAACCACTCTTATGTGCTTTGTAATTTTGGTGTTTTTACTGGTGTTAATGATCCCTACGGTTTCGGTTTATGGCAGTACTGCTGAGGGTATACCTTTACGAATCCAACAGATACCCCCTGGCAATGTGATTCTCAGTGGGGGATTGCTCAGCAACCGGTGGGTAACAATGAGAGATCGCACAATGCCGGCACTGTGGAACATCCTCGATGGCACAAATCACTCGCACTTCATCGAAAACTTCAGGATTGCTGCTGGGTTGTCTACTAATCGCTTGCGGGGCGCGCCATTCAACGACGGAGAAGTTTACAAATGGATCGAGGGTGCATGTGCAATATTGGCTATTACGAAAGACACACAACTGGAACAACGCTTGGACGACCTTATCAAACTTATCGAACAGGTACAATTGCCGGACGGCTATATACATTCCCAAGTAATTGCCCGAATGCGTAGCGGGGATTCAAATGCGATACCCTTTACGGATCGAAATATGTTTGAACTGTACAATTTCGGTCATCTTTTCAGTGCGGCGTGCATTCATTACCGTGTCACTGGTCGAACAAACTTGCTAAATGTTGCACAAAAGGCGGCCGAGTACCTGTATCAAAGGCTTCAGACCGGTGCCCCAGACGCATTGCGTGGTTCTGTTTGTCCATCGCATTTCATGGGGTTAGTGGACCTTTTCCGTGCGACTGGTCAAAAACGTTACCTAGAAATAGCACGGGAGCTTTTTAGGCTAAAATTTGAAGTCACAGAAAGAGGCGACGATAACCAGGACCGCATTCCATGGCTTCAACAGGTTGAACCCGTGGGGCATGCGGTGCGCGCAAATTACCTTTATGCTGGGGCTGCTGACTTGTTCTTAGAAACCGCAGACAGCAATTATTGGACTCCTTTGGTCCCAATCTGGTCCAATCTGATAACAAGAAAGTTGTACATTACGGGTGGATGTGGTGCGTTATACGACGGAGCTTCCCCAGATGGAGCAAAAGACCAGAAATCGATCACTCGTGTACACCAGGCTTATGGCCGGAGTTACCAGCTACCCAATATTACTGCCCATAATGAAACATGTGCCTCTGTCGGATTAGTTCTGTGGGCTTGGCGAATGTTCCAAATTACTGGAGAAGCAGAATACATCGACACACTCGAGCGTGCGCTTTTCAATACGGTGTTAGCCGCAGTGGACTGGTGGGGTACGAACTTCCTTTACGTCAACCCGTTGCGTTCAACACGTGTTATGCCGTGTGGACTCCGCTGGCCCCATTACCGCCAACCATTCCTAGGTTCGTTTTGCTGCCCACCAAATCTCTTTAGGTTACTTTCGGCTATTGGTTCCTATTGTTACGGGATCAAGGATGATAAGCTATATGTGACGTTGTACGCAGCGAATAAGCTCGAAACCGAAATTGCCGGCGGTAAACTTCGATTAGAACAAAACACGGAATATCCGTGGAATGGTAAGGTCCGATTGATTGTGCGAGAAACTCCTCCCCAAGCTTGGTCGTTGATGTTACGAATTCCAGGCTGGACACGGTTTGGAAAGGGGCAAGTGCCCATTAGAATTAACTACCGACCTTATGATGTGGATCTGACACTTGGTAAATTTATTGAAATCCGACGAGTGTGGCAGGCAGGCGACATTGTGGACTTGTACCTCCCTATGGAAGCTATGTTAGTGGAGGCACATCCATTGGTGGAGGAAACCTTCGGACAAGCCGCGGTAGTACGTGGCCCAATTGTTTACTGCGCGGAAAGCATTGACCTGCCTCCTCAACGTTCTGTGCTCGATGTAATCTTGTGTCCGGACCAAGAAATGCGTGCATGGTACGATAGGCGATTCTTTAGTGGAATAGTCGTGATTGATGTACCTGTAATGTTCCGAGACTCTGGGCTGAACAATCAGAAACTTTATAGACCGCTTGAAATAAACACAGTGCCAGCCCGACCAGTCCGTTTTGTGCCATATTTTATCTGGGGCAACCGGGGTACAAAACGAAATGAACGTATGGTTTCCCCTAGCACTCGGAAGGCCAGGGAGTGGTTGAGGTGTTACTTGGCTATCACTGAATTCGTAACTTTTACTCACATTACCGCGATTGGAGGTTAAGTGAACACTATGCAACTGCAAAAGCGGGGATTTATCCAACATACAAGAGTCCAAGCGCGATTGTGCACTTGGATGTGTGCCAGCGCTATCCTTGTGCCAAGCGTTTTGCCTAACTCAGTGGGAACACCCTTGTCGCATACAAACCAGGAACTTAATGAGGTATATCTCTTTGCCACATTTAAGGAGCCAGAACAGGATGGTCTCAGGTTTGCATACAGTTTTGACGGGTACAAGTGGACAAACATAAATTGGCTATTTTTGAAGGCAAGAGTGGGCGGGGGAATTATGCGCGACCCGAGCATCGTCCGGGGCCCCGACGGCAAATACCATTTGGTTTGGACAACCGCCTGGAGGGGAGATCGCGGATTCGGATACGCTTATAGTGTTGACCTAGTACATTGGTCTGAGCAGCGGTTTATCCCTGTAATGGAACATGAACCATCCACCTGCAATACTTGGGCACCGGAAATTTTTTACGACGACGTAGCCGATCGGTTTATTATCGTGTGGGCCTCAACAATCCCAGGTAGATTCGCCCTCGGAGTTGAATCAATCACCAATAACCACAGACTGTTTTATACCACCACAAAAGACTTTGTTAATTTTGGCCCCACTAAGTTGTTTTTCGACCCCGGATATAGCGTGATCGATGGATTCATAGTGCGCGCAGATACTAACTATGTGCTGGTGTTTAAGGACAACACACGCCCCCAACGCAATATCCGAGTGGCTTTTAGCGATAGTCCCGTTGGACCTTGGGAAGATATTTCGCCCCCATTGACTGCACACCTAACTGAAGGCCCGTGCGTAGTTCGTATCAAGGACCAGTGGATCATTTATTACGATGCATACGTAGAGCGACGTTATGGTGCACTGGCTACACGCGATTTCAAAAAGTTTGACGATGTAACCCACATGATGCATTTCCCCTCCGGCCTCAAACATGGCACAATAATTAAAGTGCCCAAGAAACAATTAGACTACCTGCTCCAGGTTTCAAAGGAACATTCGATGAGTGAATAATTGGTGGTTAAACAAGCTTTGGTGGATCGCAAAATATCACACGGTCCCTGGGCAACGCGCAAAATGCCAAAGTTCGAGGTCACTAAAGATCAAGAGCGCCTGAGTTTCGTAACCAGGTTAGGAATCAAACATAAAGTACTACATAACCTCCCATCGTAGCCGCCCTAAGGCAGTGCGGTGTACAATCGCCCACCAGCGTTGAGTGGGGTACTCTGTGCGAGCACTAAACAGAGGAGATACGCTGCATTTACCAAAGCTTTTTGCTGTTTAGCAATTTTAGTGTGGGAGCTGTTGAAATTCTTCCATGGCCGCC